>Ga0209673_1000734_pt1 | contig 45313 bp, 33 predicted proteins | sample AraplaCol_mMS_r2_2_FD_184274 | JGI IMG/M metagenome (GOLD analysis project Ga0209673, IMG submission 184274) | Arabidopsis root microbial communities from North Carolina, USA - plate scrape MF_Col_mMS_r2 (SPAdes) (version 3) | ecosystem: Host-associated > Plants > Roots > Endosphere | place... | reverse complement strand
TTTGATCAGTCGGTATTTTATTTTCAGAAACAGTTTCCACCGACTAGAATCTTCAGAATATTTGACTATAAAAAATTCTATATCTTTATATTTCAAAATATTTTCTATCTTTCTATATATATTAGATTCAATCAGATATCCAGAACAAACTGTACTAGAATATATTATCTTTCGGATAGAATTTAGCTGTAGAAGAATACAAAAGATCGGAAAACTCAAATTGTATACAGCTAGTAGATACTATATAGTAAACAAAAGATTATCAATATTGATAGATAGCTGTTTTTTTGTAATTTTATCTAGATTCTATTTATTACTGAAATTTCATACAAACTGAAAAAATTAGCTACGAAATCTTGAAACTGAGTACTGAGAATATTTGAGATTTATATATATTATTTTCCGGGATAGATTGAATTGTAGTAGACAGTCAGTTTTTTTACGAATCTATATTCTCCAGTATTGTATTATAGTAAAAAATACCGACTTAAATTCCAAATTGTGACTTTTGTAATACTATCGGAAATATTTTTCAATAATTTTCAGTATAAAATTCTTCTGTTTCAGTCAATATATATAGTTGAATAGTTTGAGATTTGTTGTAAATCTGTTAATCAGTTAGTCAATATTTTCTTGGCCGTAGAATATCTGAAACCAATCTCAAGAAAAAATCTCGAGTTTTCTGTATTTTCTCTCTCGTTTCTTTTGCAAGATTGACGACAATTTCGGCGTCAGATTTGTTAATAAACGAATACCAATCAAAAGAAGATATATTGCGATTTGGAAATATCTGAAACAACCAGATAAAGAGAATAAAAGAACAGATCAAAGATAAAAGAATCAGCAAAAAAAGACAAAATCTTGAAAAATCCTTTTGAATACTTCGGTAGAACTCATAATAGAAGCGCCGTTCTCTATAGATCTGGAGCTCGACCAATAAGACGATGGTTCCATCTCCTCTAATCCAACTTGGGTTTAGTATCACATATATTATCCCAGGCCCTGATCGAAGCGCCGTTCTCTATAAAAGACGTCGGCGTGGAAACACCATGGTTTCCCCTCCAAAAGGCCACGACATATCGTGGAAATTTCACCGGGTCCCCCATTTACACCATATCGGAAGATGGACCACTAGACCATATTGGATGATCTGTTGGAGAATGGATCTTTCTTTGGTTACATAGATCTAACATAGAGAGCCCCCACGTATTCATGAACGTCCTGGAATGGTAAAGCTATGGCACGCAGAATCTGGTACAATCCACCATACTCTCAGTATTGATGTGAATTTGCGTAATGTTGGGGAGGAGACGCATTGTTTACCTTTATCCGGATAATCAGGTCCGGATAATCAGGTCTTTTGCGTTTGTGTCCGTAGATCTAGACAGCTCAAATCAGATTCAGACTTGTCGCTACATTTGCGCTTAAAGTGCAGAATCCGATATTTCTTTTACTCGAGATGTCCCTTCTCTCTTTGATCTATAAACTGCTGACTCGGCTCTCTGATTACTACAACGGAAACAGGTAATGTCATTTAACATTTTGAATCTACTCGGCCATCGGATATGTCTTGGGACTTTCCGATCCGCAAACATATCATTTAAGTCTGGCAACCTTGGAAGGTTGCCAGTTAAAGTATTCTGTCACGCCTTTACCTTCTTAATATTGTCATAATGATTAGCACTGCTTTCCATATCCTGACTAGGATGCACAGAGTTGTTACGTTTAGTCCATAGCAAGGGTACACTCCATATCATTTATCTGTGAAGTAGCTATGTGGTGAAAAAGCAGTATATACGAGCCTTTTTATAATTTCAAACGCTAGACTTCCTACATAGAGATAAAGGAAACTCGCCCATATGAGTTGCTCAGACAAAGAACACTACCATTCAAAGCCAAGCGTGCTCTCCGGTATTCCGCTGGCAGCCACAGCCGTCTTTCGTCTTGGTAGTATATCCACTGAGAGTCTTGTATAGATACACCAAAGTTCCTATCAGACCATACGAAACTAGAATGACCACTCAGCGTTTCAAGATGTTGCCACACATTTGATATCGGACCCCAAATCTTGGCGGTTCTATCATAAGAAGTAGATGCTAACAGACTACCATCAGGTGAAAAAGCAACGGACTTGATCGGACCAAGATGGCCCTCGAGTGTCTTCCGCAGTTCACCAGTTTTGGCGTCCCACAGCTTGATAGTCCCATCTCCAGAGCCTGATGCCAGTATTTGACCATCTGGGGAAAGGCAGATTGAAAAAACTGCTTTCAGATGGCCCCTCAGGGTATAGATAGACTTGCCTGTATTGCAATTCCAGACCCTGACAGTCCTATCATCAGACCCAGATGCAAGTATATGACCACATTGAGAAAAGGTGATTGTGTTAATTTGAGCACGATGGCCCATCATTTTTCGGATTTCCTTGCAGGTGTTGATATCCCAGGTTCTGACGGTTTTATCACAAGATCCAGACGCCAACAACCGACCATCAGGTGAGAAAGCAACGGATGTGACCGTATCATAATGACCTTTCAGTGGTTCATATGGTGTGACAGTTTTGAGATCCCAAATCCTGATTGTCTTGTCACGGGAGCCAGAAGCTAGTATCTGGCAATGGGGAAGAGGTAGAAAGGCAAGGCACTCAACTTTGTCCGAGTGTTTCTCGAGCGTTCTCAATAGCGTTCCAGTGCTAGATTCCCATATTTTCACATCTTGACCACCGAAACAAGATGCTACCATTTCGCCATTGTCCGAAAAGACGAGAGCGGAAGGGTTACCAGAACCTCGTCTTTGAGAGAACTGCTCTAGTCCAGTCATGCTAATATCCCATAGCTTAATAGAACAACCATCGGAGCTAGACGCTAGCAGGTTAGAATCAGGATCGGATGAGAAAGCCACCGATTTTACTTGCTCGGAATGGCCATTAATAGTCCAAAGCAACTGGCGTGTGCTGTAATTCCAGATCTTTATGCTCTTATCTCGAGAGCCAGATGCCAGTATCGGAATAAGTGGGCTGCGTGAGCAGGCAATGGAGTTTACTTGGTCATTGTGGCCATAGAGAATCTGTTTCTGTCCTGACTTGCAGTCCCAGATCTGTAAATTCTTGTCCCGAGAGCCGGATACAATTAATTCAGCATCAGATTTGAGCAAAAAGGCCAGACATGTAATTGAACTTGAATGACCCAGAGTCTTGACTCTTTTTCCTGTAACATAATCCCAGAGAATGATATTCTTATCATGAGAGGCCGATACCAATAGGTGTGAATTGGGATAAGGTGAAAAGGCAACCGAGTTGATCTGCCCATTATGACCAGAGAGAACATAACTAAGTTTGCCAGTATTGTAATCCCAGATTCGTACAGATCTATCACGAGACCCTGATGCTAGCAGTTGATGTTTAGGATTGAACGAGAAAGCAACAGAGAGTATCCAGCCATTGTGGCCCCGGAGGATCCTGCGAATTTTCCCTGTGCCCACAGAACGTAGAACGATGGTCTTATCATGAGATCCAGATGCGAACAGCTTACTGTCATGTGAAAAGGCGACAGAATTAATTGAGTTGACTTGTCTGGGACGACCTTTATGAGTCCAGCGTAACTCGCCTGTATCAGAATCCCATAGACTCACGGTGCCATCACAAGAGCCAGATACTAGCAGCGGAGTATCATGACCAGATGAGAAATGAATAGAGTTCACCCCATTGCGGTGGCCCTCCAGCACTTGTAACTCTGGATTCCATGCTTTCTCGACAGGTCGTAGCTTATAGTCTGTCCGATCGTTCCCGAATATCTTTCTGATTACCGAACTTTTGGGACAAAATGTAATTCCAGACGTGTAGAGCTGAAGGGGTGCCGTCTCAGCAAGCTGTCGGTTTCTGAAGATGAATCGCTTGGCATCACGTAGAAAGTCGGATAGTTCTGCATTTGCCTAGATCATTTTTCAATATATCAATCACATAGATAGGAAAGATTAAGTTGGTTACCTCTGCGTGGGAGAATGAGTGTAGATATTTGATGGATCTCACCACTTCTGATATCCTTCTTAGAACGCTCATAGTTTCTAGCCAGTGAATGAAATGGGCTTTCAAGAACGACAAGACATCGGCCGACTCAATGGTAAAGCTTTTACTCTGTCTCAAATGTTTCGTCCAGTGACGACAGGCATAATTAATCTCAGAAGCGATGTTTTCTTCTTTCATTTCGGTAATTGGAGCACATAGACTTGCGCAGCCACAGATATTTTGCCTCAACATCTCTCTCATGACTCGGATGCAATGAGTTGTCATTTCTCTATGAGCCTGTTGGGAATTGACATGGAAACTAATTTTGCCAGACCCAGATCTCTGTTCGTCAAATAGAAACTCGCCAAAGCAAGCATGATGCATGCGTAGAGACCTCGAGTCGTCCTCCGGCACATCAATGATGGCACGGTAATCTTGCAGAGTAGCGCGTATATTATTAGGAGATTGGGAAATTAGTCCGCCTAATGACTTTGGAGAAAGCGGAGAGAACAGCACAACTATATCTCCGAGAAGACGCTTTATCGAAGTGCAAACTTCGACTTTTCTCCGAAATTTTTTCAAATCTTTTTCTTTTTCTATTGTCTTCTCCGAGTCACGGAGAGGAGATTCGAGCACGGTGGAATATATGCTGTCCAGCGCCTTTATAGTCTCAGAATCCTTGTGACCCGCAAGGATTTCTTCCAAACGGTCTCGTTTCATTAGTGTATGTTTTGGCCCTTTGGTGATGTAACGACGGGCAGTCTCTGCCCATAAAAATAGCCCCCCTGACATTCTAACGAGATCATCGATCTGTTTATCGCATGCCACAGTTTCTTTCTTCAGGGTGTTATTGAGAAAGATTCGAATGTCTTCATGGACAGGTATGTCTTGCAAAGCGCAGCTGGATGTTTGACGAGTGAAATAATCAAGGACCGTCATCCTGCTAGTAACCAGAAGTCGAAGACGAACCTGACCAGCTTGGGAGTTCTCTTCAACGCGTCGAAGAAATTGGGTCAGCTTTTCCTGCTCTTCGCACTCATCCAATGCATCGATCACAATGACCAAAGTGAGCAATTTGGTTTCCATTTTGGATAAAGGATCCCAGATCATGCGCATCCATTGATCGGGCAGGAGTATCCCTAGGGCCCCCGAGTCACGCCATAGTGTTTCTCCAAGTATTTCTCCAAACGGTGGATGGGTCATTAACTGATGGGCGATCGAGGTCACAAGTTGATCCGCCGACCTAACCTTATCAGAGAAAAAGAAAGTTGCCACCCAGAGTGATTCACAACCTGTTTGAGAATTTGAACAATCTTGAGCAATCGTTCGTGCAATAGTGGATTTCCCTGAGCCAGCAAGCCCCTTTAACCAAAATATATGGCGATTATCTCCATGGATCCATCGATGAATGTTTTCCAGAACCTGAACTCGAGTTTTGGGGTGGCAGAAGCTAGGAGACTCAATGCTATTGGAATTGAAAATAGCATTTTTGACGCATGGCAGAAGTTCACGTAATTTGCGCAAATCATAAGTGTTATTACCTTGGCTGGATGAGTTTGTGAAATAGATATTGCCTGAGTTATTGCCGATTTGATTTCCTTGGTTATGAGCCCCAAATTCGAATGTAGATGACTCCATGACATCTCATTCCTTTGCATATAGTACTTGTTGCAGGAAAGGATAGTTACTCATCCGGGTTCGTAGAAAATGCGGGGAGACGCTAGTTTGTTTCGATCAGCTAGACCGCCTACAGCAGCCCATATAATTTACACCGCAATTTAATATTTTTGAAGCATGGGAGGGGAGTATCTTACTTGTTATATGTCAAGCATTTCAGAATAATTATCGAAGAGAGAGAGAGGAAGGGGGAAAGAGAGAGTTTGCCGCCGGTTTACACACCGCAGACTGTTGCTCATCCTAGGAAATACAATCCCATACATCGGACTTGAAGTGTTAGAATTAAAACCGATTCAATATCCGTACATCATCATTATAAGAAGTAACGTAATTCCCGGCCGCCCGGAACACCCGGCCATGCGGAACACCACATCCAAAATCGCGTAATTTCAACTATCTACCTACTTCAACTACCAACTATACCACCAATTCGCTCTGGATCTCAGCAGAAATCGACTAATCAAGAAGGCAAGATCTTATTGGCCCTTTCTGATCTTAAAAATGGCCGTATCAAATCTCTACGAGCAGCAGCGAAGCTATATAAAATACTACTTACGATACTATACGCGCACACCGTAGACAGAGTTTCATATATAGAAAAACGTCTATCTGGTTATAAACTGATCCAGCTCGAAGAGAATTCGTTTACTGAATAGATTATCTCTATAGATAAATATAGAATAGTATCTAGACCAGCAACTGTGGAAGAAATAGCTAATATTTTTCTTACTGCACGTAGTAGTTATTCTCTATCTACTGTTGGAAAAAATTGGCTATCAATCTTTATCAACCGCTGTTCTGAACTTCGTATATATTTTTCGCGAAGATATAATTACCAAAGAATTTTAAACAAAAATCCGAAATCGATTCGGCAATAGTTCGTAACTGTATAAAATATAATTAACGAAAATAGTATACAATCAGAGAATATCTACAATTTTGATAAAACAGATTTTGCAATAGACTTTATATCTTCGCAGAAAATAGTTACAAAAACTGAATACTACAGTCCGAGATCTTTTCTACAATCAGAAAATCGCAAATAGATTACTGTAATCGAAACAATCTGTACAGATAGCTATATACTACTGCTATATATAATTTTCAAAAACAAAATAGTCAATACAAAATAGTTTAATAAAAATCTACCGAAAGACTGGCGAATCGAGATTTTATCTAATAAATAGACTACTGATAAAATTGATCTATACTGGTTACAGAAATATTTTATTCTATATATAAATTTGTATATATATAGACAATTTCGACTATTAATTTTTGATAGCTATAGTAGCTATTTTATACCCCAATTCGACCGAATCTGTACAGAAAATAATATTATACTTTTTTGTATATCTCCGTATTTATTCTATCTACTACAACTATTCGATATTGGATATTTTGCAGTACTAAAATATATATACGGTCGTTTTGTTAGCGATTTTGTATATAGAGAATATAATTATATCGACAAATACAATTTTTTAGTGGATTATCAGTATATACAGCTAGAAATCTTCCAATCAACCAATTCTACTATCAAAAACAGTTTTACAACTAGTAGTCTAATACCAGTTGATACTGAAAAAATATTTTCAAAATTTAATATCTCTCTCCGAATATCTACACCACCGAACAGCCGACCAACCAGCAGATCTAGCCAATTTATACCAAAAATACCAAAAACTGTTGTTCAGCTACAAAAACAAACTTTAATATTTAAAAATCTATTAAAACAACAATCAAACAGTCCACCGAATCCATCAAAAACAATACTAGATCAGATTATCAAAGACCACTGTATAGTACTACACAACACTGCACTACTGGCACAAAAAAACGCGGATTTACGCGCCACAAATAAAAAAAAACGTCAGAAACGCAACCGATCTAATAGACAGATACTCTGCAATAGTGGTATAACAGTCGAAGAGAATTTACAGCTAGTTCGGCGGCTAGATTTGCTAGATAAAGCTATTCAGATAGATTCGCATATACAGAGCAAACTGCCTAATCAGGCTGCTGGACCGGCTACCAGGGCTCCGCCTAGATATAGTGGATGTAGAGAGATTGGCCACAGAATCAATTCATATAAAAATCGCTATATTTAGTTGAATTAATGGATTTTGGTTGAGATATACTGATGTGAAGTGTTGTAATGGGAGTGGGTGTTCCGCGCGGCCGGGTGTTCCGGGCGGCCGGGAATTACGTTAGTTAATTAGCTTGGTACTAGATTACTTGATTTATATTAATCTCTTTAGATTCTGGAGTAGTGTTAGGTTTATTACTAGTAGAATGCGGTACGGTTTTGGATTTGGTCTTGATATGCTAACCAAAATCGAATCGATTTGACCTGCGGTCTTGAAATGCTAACCAAAAACTAACCGCAAAATCGTGAGGTCTTGAAATGAAGACCAAAACCGCTGCGGCTTTGGTTAGGTTTTAGGTTAACCGCGGTTTTTGCGGTTGGTGCCGCAGTCTAATATGTACTAAGGCAAGTATTTTTTTAGATATTCTCTTGCATTACAAGTATTTCCCACAGATTAGGCATATTGTTATCAAGAATTAATACCCCATTCGATCATAAGTGCATTTTACAGGCGGTATAAGTTAGCAGTGAGCTGATGGTGAACTGTCCCCAATCGACTGCCGCAGAAGTGAATGCGCCAGGAACATTGCTATGGCGATTTTAAAATTTGCAATCTGAACGTGACATTCTCTAGTACATTTCAGATAGATTCGACTCCTTCTCAGTCATATTACAAAATCACGACCTTCTTTGTCTCCCCTTCTTTTCCTTGGCCCGATGATCTCCGGAGAAATTATAGTGACTGATTGATACTACTATGTACTATGATGTATCAAGAAGATCAAAAAGCGCCGCAAAATCCAGCATATGCTGAGAGTCCAGATGAACCCTCGAGGGCTGCGACCGATTGAGGCTGAAAACATTCCCGACGCCCGAGTGCAAGGGGTAAAACGCAGGGGCCTCCGAGCAAAGGAATGAGGGCCCTATCAGCTTGTGTCTTCACAGACTTTGCTTTTTCGGGGCGATGTGACGCGTCTTTTTTGCTCCCTACTCGATTTAGTTACTGTTCCTTTCCCCTGGATCTCCATGATACACATGTATTCATGATCCTCATATCTTTTAATGCTGCAATCAGCCCACCAAAATGCGCATATTATTGATATTGTTCTATACAACGACGGCTGTCCTAGCTCAATGTTTCTTGGGTAAACAAAATTGAACCTTATATCAGTTTGGAAAACTGTCTAACCAAGCCCAGACCAAGAGGGAATCGAGGTCCTCCATTTCGGAGAAGACTCGGTCTCAACTGATGATTTTTCTGTCGAATGGTCATATGGATACGGTTTTAACGAGGACGAAATTGAGATCGCCGATGACGAAACTGACGATACTATCTTCGACGACACTGTATTCGACGACGACGACGATAATGAATTTGACAACGATAGATACGCTAAGAAAAGCCTAGATGGATTTTATCCCAATGAATGCGACAATAAATATACAATTATGCTGGTTCCCACACACCGCAACTCTTGCCAAACTCTCTCCGATGAGGGCTATCTTGATTCCTTGTTTTCTACCATTGTGACAGGCCAAACCAGCTATCTTGACGTTCCTACGTCGAAGATGACAGCGTTCGCGCCGGGTGAGACGTCAAACGTTGATTTTGTCTTCTACAGTGGGGATTATTCAGATCTTGAGATGTGCTTTTCTACCCGTCTATTCGTATACGCCCCAACCACTACGCCTGCTATGGCTACTGCCTTAGCTACTGCTACAGCGAAGATGATGGCGACAGAAGCCAATCATGACCTCCCCGCACCAACTTCGACACCGGACGAAACAGAACGAAAAAATACCGTTTCCCTCGAGGCTTCAAACCACATTCATGCGGAACTTGGAAGAGAGCAAGCCGACTTCGACTCTCGTGCAATATTAACGGGTACAAACTATGGCCTGAGTGGCTGGCTCAAAGGTGGTGCCCTAGTCTTCGTTGCAGGCTCCGTCTATTGGGGCTTGTCGCGGAAGCGTACAATAAGACTGGGAAGATGAGCATACCCGTTACATTCTCGATCGAAAAGAAATTATCGGATTTTATATTCGTGATATTGGGCTGAAGCCCAGTAGGCAAAGAGTAATTGTACTGACAGTAGGTAATGTAACAAGGAACCTTACCGGAGCTCGAATCCAGTAAATGTGAGATATCACTGCAGTGGTAGCAGACAACTAGGGACCGGAAAGGCGGAAATTCTCGCAGTTGCCTATTGGACAATTGGGCTCCAATGGCGCGTCCGTGTTCGGTTTTTCAAGCACAGCTTTGTACTAAGTAGATAGCTATTGACTCCTTGTTGATCTCACATCCTGAATTCGTTCCACCGTAGGTTTCAGTGACATTTTAGGAACCCGCGTGACTAATTGATGCAGTAATTTGAGAAGGTACCAATTGGTCTCTGAAAGTGACCATCTGCTGGACAAAAGGGCCAACACCTATAGACAAGATCATTATTATAGCGCCAATTGAAGCAACCCATCTGTGGTAATAGTAAGCAGGAGTAACTCAACTCAGTAGCAACCACAAATAAAAAGCAAGTAAACAAACAGACCTCACCGAGACCTGCACAAACCTTCAAAAGGATGTGTACTATTGTGTGCAGGCGGTTCGACATATTACAACGTACTGCGGTCACGCTGGAAGTACTTCGGACCGATTCAGCAGAGTCTCCATGACCTCGGTTCCTCCATCATCCTCTAGACCTGACTACGCCGGCGTTTTACGGAACCCCTCGCTCGAGAAAGTCTGCTCTATACGGCTTCCCTCGTACTCTTCAAAGCAGCTCTCCAAACCCACCAGTACCAGGGCAACCGGAATACACACTTCCTCATCGGTTGCTGCATCAACCACTCAAAGTCCTGCAAAGTCTACAGTTAGTGAGTACATAAAGACAACAGATTTTAGATATACTAATCAAATCGACCAAATCCGTAAGCAGTCAATTGGTTATTGTGGGAGAAAAGAGCAATATCATGGCAAAGGAGAAACAAGGGGCCTATCTGAACTTGAACTATTTTCGTTGGTAGTATTGTTTCAATAAACAGATGAGTTTAGTATCAGTAGATGTTATCATGTTTCTTGCAAATGTTCATCTTTTTTAAATCACGCAATTCCATAATTGGACGTTGGAAACCAGCATCGAATGTATCTATCAGTATACCAATCCCTTTTGGAATGTCAAGCAGGTTTGATTTCTTGATGGGATTTTCCCCATCATTGTTGACAAAACATTGTATCTCGTTTTCAATCCTATCCTTCCACACAGTATCTGTATGCTTATAACGCTTTTCCACCAATGCATCAATTTTTTCTTGTTCTATTGTCCACTATATCTTCTGAATACACTCCTTAAAATGGTCCCAATCATTCTGAGATTTTTCTATTTCAAACAGATATAGAAATATTGCTTCAATATATTATTGTATTATATTCCAAACCAGTTCAATAGAATTAAGATCAGTTGAATGGAATGGCCAATTCACTATGTATACTATTTTTCTCAAACCATATCTGATATATTTGGAATATATAAATTTTAGTATTATTTTTGTTGAAAGATTATACCAGTTTTATAATAATCTAGAAATCCTTTCTGATGTTCTAGAATATCCAAATAGAAATTTGAAATATATTTTTTGCTGTTTTCTATTTTTCCAACAGTCTTATTCTATTATTGCAATGATATATCATCCGCATAATAGGAAAATTTGCCCCACCAACAAGTATTTGGACATATCCCAAGATTTCGGTTTCTTTCTACCCCATCTTCCTCAACATATATGAATCTTCCTTACCTTCGTTTAGCTCCCTATCTTCGTGTCCTGAGAACAAATAGAGCTCAATGGAACCAACGAGCCTTATCTCTACAAAAATCGCAAACTATTGCGATCTTTTCAAAAAAGCAGTGACTAGGATTCCTAGCGAGCAGAGTCTATCACAGTATAGTCCTCAAGAATTCAAACTATCGATGTTAAATGAACAAAAGAAGTTTACAATATGGTCTGATGAGCTACTATCTGAGGATTCTAAGCAAGGATCACTACTTTATGATCTTGGAGGCTCCTCGCATTGTTCTAAAACAGTATTAATATTTCTCTCGGAATTGGAAACAGTACTGTCAAAAGGTATGTCTTGAATTTCTTACTCTAGTTAAATCGGTCTGTTGGTTCTAAATAGCAATATATGCTATTTGAAGATGTTAGACAGATATTCTCTATATATTTATTCTAGTAAAAGTTTCTTCTGTGATCTATACTAATTTATTATAGTTACCAATCAGGATCTGCCATCCAGCGATAACGATAGCAAAGTTCAGACTCCAGATGATAGACTTCTCAGCCTTATATTCCCTGCCTCGAAGCTTGAACAATTGATTTCAACCATACAAATGATAGTGATTTCACTCCCACAGCTTACTTCAGTTGTGAGAAGTCCTATTACGAAATGAGCCGATAGCGGATACTCTAGTTGTTCCTAGGGGACGAATCATGTATGTTACCACTTTGTGAACATTGGTGGATAATCATCCCAACTGCCTTAACGCTGAACAGATTCTGCTAGGGGCTGTCTTTAGTTCCTGATTCAGACGCCAATTCCAGTGGCCACCATTTGCACTCTTGTTGAAGATTGGAGGAATTCATTACCGAGATACTCCAGTTGCACCTTGCCTGCTCACTCTTTTTAGGGAGAGGGAAGGTAAAAGAGGCGACCCATACGGAAACGTTCTCAGCGGTTCCACGTCACATTCTATGAATTATTGAAGAGGAGTCAAGCTACGAGGTTTGAAGTCGTGTTTTCTATACGAGAGCCAGGGGCGCGTCAAGTACTACTTCCAACAAAGTGCCATCTTCGTAAGTTCATCGACGGCTTACAGTTATGGATGACCAATAAGTCAATACATACTTATCTTTTCCTATAACTAAACAGATACCACCTGCGGCTGATATGAGCAACATGTCCCAGCCTAAGCCGTAGCGAGCAGAAACAGCGTACTGGGCCATTCTACTCCTGACATCATCCGAATCCTTCGCTCGTCCACTACTATATGGCTTCCGGGTTGTAGATTGGGCGTTGTTTGTAAGCAGTAATACGGACGAACTGCGACAATGGCCTGCGTTGTTAGTAACAAAATATAAATCTGTGCCCCATTTCCATCACACCAGACTACCAATGTTATTGTTACGCTACTCCTGTCGCCGTCTGCCATTTGGATAACCTCCCAAGGGGGGCTTTCGTATTTCGGACAGCGATTTCGTATGGCCATTCAGGGTTAATACGTACAAATGCTATAGTTCACTGTAGAAGCTAAAACTAAAACGTGACAGAGAATTTTGGCTAATTTAGAACTTACTCAAATTTGAGCCCGATTGGACAAAAAAATTGCTTACAGTCAGGTTGGTGGGTCCAAACTCTGCCCATATATGTCTCTCACCGACTTTGCAGTCAGCCTGACTGCACCCGGTACTCAAGGATAGAGATCACACTTCTAACTGGATTCTACAGGGGCGATATCAAGAGCACGATTATCAACTCCTACATGAAATCTTAAGGCATGCGATCCATGTGAGTGAAACATTGACCGCGTCATTAGAATCTGTCAAGAATCTTCAAGAACAGCATCGCTCCTTTATAACCGTGCACGGTCAAAAGGATGATTTCTTGGACAGAACGCGAAGGCCATTTCAATTCCAGTTGCAACTGCTCCATGGCCTGCTCTTGCTCTCCGAATTAAATAAATCACGCATTGAAAATGAAGCTATACTGGTAGGTCCCTGAGATTTGCCATTTCATGCAATGTTTGGAGTGGCCGAGTGTCAAGCAATAATTACATACGGTATTTATCTCAACCGGCGAGCTGATAAATGCTATGCTAGGCGTTCCACACAGCAACACAGCGAGATAGCAAAATTCAAATCCAAATGGCGGAAAACGCAAAAATGGGGGCCATAACGATGAAAGCGATAGCAGTCATCACGATGACATTTCTACCCGCTACTTTCCTCTGCCTGAGCCAGCATCATTTGATTCTCTCGTTATATCTCTAACTGATTTACATTCTCAGTCAGTTTTTAGTATGTCGTTTTTTCATTCTGAGCCAGCTCAAGATGGAACGAAAGAAAGCTTCGTCGTATCCAATCATTTCTGGATGTTCTGGGTGCTTGCTACCCCCCTCACCATGATGACATTCTGCCTGTGGATACTTTGGGACAAAAAGCGCCGGGAATACTGCTGACGGCGACCATAATATAATAGCCTAAAGGAACGTATAATATATGTCTAATGTTGTTACAATGTGAAAGGCCCCGAAAATATAAATGACAATTTACGGTGACAGAAGTCAGATAGGAAAGAAAAAGAACTCATCCGTTACTACAAATAGCCACATTGCAGCCTACTGTTTTATTTTCGCCATCCTTCACGGCCAACCAGTTACTCGATAAATACCCGGTATTGCTTTGCCTGCAGTCGCACTACCTCCTTCTCTTCCTTATCTTCATCCTCCCACACGGCCTCCCAGGGCATCCTCTGCCACTCCTCCGGTCCCTCAAACGTCAAACATTCCTCCAAGAATCTGTTGGCATCGTCCTCCTTCAAAATTTTAAACACGCCTAAACGGCGAAACCGTGGTTCGCCGTCGACACATTGCTCGAGGACTAGTCCGCTGAGTGTGCGTTCCGACACCAGGTCGAAAATCGCCTCTGCATGCCAGTCTGTGGACTCGTAGACCGGAAGCAGCCAGTGTTTGCGTGCAGTGCGGAAGTCGGAGACGACGTCGTAGCGAAGATTAAGATGGATAGCGCTGTCCTCGTCGCCTTGGACCGTGGAGACGAGGACAGTGGAATAGATGCTTCCATGATATATCGTGTATGTCTTGAATGTGCCTGTGTCGATGGACTCTCCCTCGGCGTTCCATTCCAAAGGCCAGTCTTCACCAGGACTAGGAATGTCTGCCTGCGTGCCTCTAGTGAAACCACGCTCAGGGTTCGGCTCATCGGCTGCTATAATTCTGTCAAAGGTAAGCTTATAATTGCACTTTTTCCAGCTTTGGGTCTCGGAAAAAGTGACATAATAGGAAGGGATGATGAAACATTGAATTTCAAGTATATCGTGACTGATCATGGGCGAACTGGCACCTAACCCGAGTTTGTCCTTATTTAAAATATCACAACAATAAGCCTCCCGCGGCGATTTTCCTTGGAATTGGTCTTTAGTTGCAATGTCGTGCTGGAGCACGTTGAGCGACTCCCATTGAGGTAAAAGATCCACCGCACCTGCGACTGATGCCCACGACCAGGAAGGAGCGATCCGATCAATTGGCCGATAACTGGTATTGTGGTCAATGACATGCCAAAGAAGCTGACTTTCCATTTTACGGCTAAAGAGACCAGCAGCGTATTGACATCCAAAGATCTTCTTGATCTTCATTGCCACACCGTAGATAGCTACCAGTCGATCTGAGTCGTATTTTAATTTGGTGGATGAGTAGGTGCACACAATCGCTCTCCAGATATCGTGAATCTCTAGCCCTTGCAATCCGCTTGCCAGTGCTTCTTGGAAGATTTTCTCGAGAGGCAGCCTCATCTTCGGCTTCGTGATGAGCTCTCCCGTGCCCATCGGGAATCGCTCACACGCCGTGAGCTCATTGCATTCCCAGGCCAGCTGGTCCTCGTCAAAGTGGAGGATGCGCGGCGAAAGGAGCCGCTCTTGGAAAACCCATGCTCGTTGATTCAGTGGCGATTGCTCGAACCTGGTCCACCACAGATTAATATCTGTTAGGTAGACGCACTCGCTGCCTGGGCTTCCTCCGACATTCTCAAAATTTATTCGAACTGGTTTAATTACTTCCGGATTTCGGCGACGAAAGCAGCCGCCGAGGGAGTCAGATGAGTTTGTTGCGGCAATATTACAGAAGGAATTCCCATAGACATGCTGCATAACGACGGACTCTCGCGCCCAATCTTCCTTTGAATCCTGGATTATGCATAAGCAGTCGACCCAAATGTACTGCACGGCGAGTCGCCGCGCTACTTCCACCGCATCTTGGAAGGTTTTGCCCAGCAAGTCAAGGTCTAGTGCTTTCTTCAGACAGTCAATATTTTGTGTTGTAAGCTGATAAGGAACGTGCAATCCCCAGCAGTGGCTGAGTGTAACGTAAACAACGTCGTCAGGAACCTCGTCCTTTTCACGCATTCTGATCAATCTTGAAGTCCCAGAGACGTTGAGCAGCCGAGTTGGCCGGTATGGCATATTCCCCTGTGCCGGACGGCATGATGTATGATTCATCCAGCATTCCCGAATCCATCCTCGAGCAAGACGGAAGCTTGACTGGGAGGCCGTGCTCGTCTCAACATCAGCTGGGTTGATCAAATGTGATACTTCTGCACGGCGTCAGTAAGGAATACAAAAGTTTTCAATGCGAGAGTTGCATGTCACCTTCGGCACTATAAACCACGAATCTGAGTGGCGTAATAGAGTCGGGCAGAAGTGCAAGTGGGAGCAGCGGCATTTCTGGAACCGCGCTGACGAATATGTGTGGCTTTCCCTCAAATTTTCGGAGCCAATCCTCACTTAGGTCGCTCAGGTTGGCTCGAAACATGGAACACGCCTGGCAGCCCTTGCCTGCCTCTTCTTCAAGAGCGGAAATGTCTCTCACATCACCTACTCCGATTTCAAAGCCCTTGTAGCTCCAAAGAAGGACCTTACATCGGTCGCAGAAAGTCCCCGCTCCAGTCGGGTCTGTGGCAGCGCTGGCTTTGGAATTTCCACTCAAAATGAGGGATTCATATCCGCGTAGAATGGTCAGGGTAGATGGGCAAAGAGTAGAGTGCACTGTATCTCGCTCGCTGGGCTCCATCATTGAACCTCCTTTTTCAGCTAGATAGACAATACCAGAGGAAAGAGAAAATGCACGGTCTGACTATTAAGGGCATTGAAAGGTGCATCGTCAGATCCTGCACAGTATAAGAGCACCTGTCAGCGATGCATGCGGGATCCAGCCAGCCATGTTTCGGCTGACATTGCGAAGACTTGCATGGAACTGTTGTCTAACTCTAGTAAGCTAGTGTCAGATCACAGTATGTAATCCCGGCAATCCCATGTCCATTGAAGGGGAGGCAAAACTCTTCCCGCGATGAAAATGGCAGTGTGCTGATGTATGACCTTGAGGCTTGGTGATATTATCTGGTGCCCTGAAACGAATGAAGTGAGAGAAAGGGATTCTCCGCGGGCGGGGGTACCTCTGTTCTGAGAAACTTTATTTTTTTTTCGCTGTTGTTAGCCAAATTATGGTTTCTCATTCGCTACTTTGATCTACTGACTTTATCTGATTCGCTTCCTTTTCATTCTACGTCCTTTTCTGGTTGGTATTCAAATTTTGTCCAGTTCAGTTTAGTGTTGGGCGTATTTTATGTTTAATTATTGGCTCTTCGTACTCTAATTCTACCAGCTAACTATCTAATTCTAATCTCTGTATCTTGTTCTTTATATTTATTCGTTATACTCTCTTGTTTATTGCGTATATGTTTTTACTACGTACTTGTTTGAAGACTTTTTCTAATTGGTCTACTATATATTTGCTTTTTCTGGCTGATTGATATATAAACGGGGTTAGGCCGCAATATGTCAAATCTCTTTTTTCTGGATATAAAGCAAAACTGGTCTCTATTTGTTTTGATTTTTTTTGGTCTCGCAGTACAGTTAAATATTTTGTTTTATCTGAATATATCTCTACTACAAAATCCGTTTCTAGTTATAAAAAAGAAGAAAAAACAAATTTTTCTGTTTATCCAAGCTCGAATATAGAGAATTGTATTCTTGTTATCTCAATTCTTTACCGCCGGAGTTCCAGAGTAGAAAGGACCAAAATACTATTCTCGGATTTATTGCAAGATAAGAAATAAAATATAAATACTCTACAGAAATATATACAAAATGGGATCTGAAAATTAATATAAAACAGTTTGTATTTCAGTTCAGATTACAGTGATTTGACTATTATTTGTAGGGATAGGAATTTTACGGTCTATAAATTTGTTATTTGTCCGAGATCAAAATATTTTTGTAGAATTTGCTATACCGGTTTTAAAATAAAGTATATTCAATTTATTTCTATTATTAAAATTTATACTAAAAAAGAAACGACTACCAGAAAAACAAATGTCCGATTAGTTTGGACGACAAAGATTCTATATTTATCGAGAAATTGCTGGAATATTTCTATACTGGAAATTACGATTCTCTATTAGCTGTATCCAATTCAGGAATTCCGCAAATAACAATATCTCCAAGATATATAGACAGACTGAAGAGGAGTTATTGCAGATTCTCCAGATAGACAAAACTGTCACTAATGAATCTGACGAGTTTATTGAAGTATCTACAAATAAGACTGTTACGGCAACTTTAGAAAATCTTCCAGAAAAACTAAATCCAGCTAACAAATATATTCCGATATACGTTACTGAGAAAGAGGGTGAGGAATATATAGCAGAATCTGTTGTCGATATATCAGTCAACTATTATTCTTGTTACTTTTATCTACGAATATATGGCGAGACGGATTATTTCATGGTCGAAGATCTAAAAAGCAAAGCTGAGAGATATTTCTACGAATTGTTTATAAATTCAGCGGAGATACTTCCCTTTGCAGAGGTTATGGAGGAGATCTGCTCGACCAGAGCCAACTATTATGGACCGAGACAATTAGCAATCGAGATAATAGTTGATAATTTTCCGCTTTTCCGAAATATATCCACGCCAGAACTGATGAAACCAATCCCTGATTTTATATACGATTTGTTCCAAGCTACTCTGGATAAATATATGGATGGGTCATCCGGCATGGAACAAAATCAGTTCCGTGGTGAGTTTGGTTACTGAATACAGATGCCCCTTCAAAGCGGTTCTAGTTTGAATTTCGATTTAAGCTGTCATCGGCCTGTTCTCTAAATACATTCTATGCTGCCCAGGTACGAGGATTATACCACATTTGCTTACGTAGAGCATACCTGCTTTCAACTTCCCCGTCGTCCCGTCGTTTCAGGGCTTACAGCGTGCCCCAGCGCGCGTCTTCCAGTCCGCCCACGGGGGTCTGTTTCTCGAAAACTATTCTATGATGCTGTTGTTAGCCAACTTATGGTTTCTCATTCGCTACTCTGATACACTCGCTTCCTCTGATTCGCTACATTTTCATTCCACGCACTCTTCTGATTGCTGTTTGAGCATTGTTCATTTTGGTTTAGTGTTGGTGGTTTTATGCCTATATATTGGCTCCTTCTACCATAACCCTAATAGCTGACTCCTTAACCCTAATATCTGTGCTTCATACTTTCTGCTTATTTGCTATACCCTCACATCCATTGCTTGCATGCTTTTGCTTCACAGTTCTTTAAAGTCTTCTTCTAATTGGTTACTGAATCTCACTAGGTTTCCATAAAACCATCTGTGTCTAGCCATGAAAAAGAAAAGAAGCAAGCCTTCATGCTTATCCAAGCCAGAATATTGGGAACCATACCCTTGCAACTTCAGCCCTTCACTGCCTGAGCCCCAGAGCAGGGAAGACCAAGATACCATTCTCAGGCTCATTGCAAGGTGAGAAGCTGAACACATATACTCTATTCCATAGCACTAGAGTGACCGGTGTGTCGAGACCTAACAGAATCAAGGCATATTTACGAGTGCCAGAGCTGATGATACTACAGAGTGTCTGGAAAATGCAGGGTATGAACTTTACAAATATTTTGCACACCCATAAGCTTCCCCAGGCAACTTCAAACCAAGCAAAAGCAAATACAGACGGACACCACCAATTGTGGCCTCTTTCGCCACTGTGGCTCCTAGGATAATAGGGATAGCGATAAGTGCCCCAATTGACAGAACCCACTCGAGCGATGATTGAGAAATTGTAAATGGTCAGGTAAATTTGGCCCAGTGTCTTCACTGTGCCATCTTCGTAGGATGTACTTGCTTTGTCTCTGGCCTGACGCTTGACATCAATTCGTGCTAGCATTTACCAGAATCATGATGATGTGGATGGTCATTCATAGGGATTTTAATTTTTATGTCATTGTGGTGCTTTTATGGGAAGGGAAAAGCTAATCCAACGCACCCTTGGATAATCCGACCCTACTGAGATGGGATTTGTTCGGCAGAAAGAATGTAAGCCTGGCTTATCAGCCCGGGCGGGGGGTCGGTCGGATTAGCAGTTCCCTTATGGGAAACCCAGTGACGAAAAATACTCAGCCGGGATAAGCTTGAACACGAGCTGTCTTCGCCAAACGCTCATAGCGAGGCGAAGCTATATTAACCTGGTCCTGCCCGGCGCCTAAAAGACAGCCCTAATTTTAAGGACTACTTAGGAACCAACAATAAAACCTGATGCGGCTATACAGTTATTCAGACGCATCAGGCAACTGAATGATATACCAAATATCGCCTCAGAGATCATCTTAGATATATTAGAACATGATATCCGTCGGAAGGCAGAGCCTTGGAATTGGTAGATAGCTTGTGAGTACTGTACTCAGCCCTTTCTTCTACTTATTATCATATTCTACTCCCTACAATACCAATATGAACCCGATTTGCAGCATTGTCCCTGATCACATATTCGAGAGTATCGTGGAAAAGGGCGAGGCACCACAACATGTTATTAATTCTTGTCAGGCTACTATTGCCAAAACAAGGGAGCTACGTGATGGGTGTATCGAACACGGGCAGAGTCTCGCTTCCATCGTAGGACAAACGCATCAAGGTATCATTCCGGCTTTCATCCACGAAGCCATCGCTCGGCATGCTGCCAAAGAAGGGCAATGTGATTCATTTATCATAAATTATTTCAGCATGATACTGACATAAACTAGTTTCTGGAGCTTCTGCACAGCTGAACAATATCAGCAACAACAACAACGGCACCAATATATATTTCTCTTGTTTATTGCTGCCTCATAGTTCTATTACATCTCAGAAGCCTATTCTATCAAATTTCAATGGACTCAAACCTCAGATCCAGCTTCAACGGCCAAATTCATCGCCTTCTGACACTCCCGCACTCAACCACAATACCGCGCCAGCAAGCCCAATGACTACTAGCTACCTATCTGGCCAGATGATATGAAGATATAAGAGAATCTAGTAGTCAACCTTTCCCTTTTATTCTCCTGTTTATCGCGCCGCCCTCCGAAATGGCCGACCCTGCCGTGTCTCGGGAGAAGACTGCCACATACAAAACTCCCAAAAGCTTGTTGATTCATCTAATGCGTCCAGAACAACAAACACCTTCTTTTGGGCTGTAAGCATCTTGGAAACAGTATCTGACAGCGCCTTTGTTGCACATTGATTGATTCCATTCCATTCCGATGTGCTTGAAACAAATAATCAAGGTGAAATGCAGAGCTAATCCCACTCTGATAAAGTTGGAAAGCAAGTGACCGTAGCATACCATCCAAGGTCTGTTTTGTAGTGTCGCTAAAGTCAAAAAAGAAGCTGAGAATAAGGGTATCATTTCTGTTCATAAGATAATCAAGCACAGTCACACTAAGAACTGTTTTACTCAATGAGTTGGAGAGTGGTCATGGGTGAAGATTCATATCGTTGTATTCTAATGACATCCAGAATAGTCCTGTTGCATTGCATCTCTACTGTATATTTCCAAAAAGTTATTGTTGCTAAAAATTGCTAATTAAACGTCCGGCTAGTGCCTTGATGAGAGCGGCCCGCAACTTTAAAATGCCACTGTTTTTATTAGCTAGGCCGGGTAAGACATAATAATTCATCTTCATGAAAATAGCAATACCCTCGTAGTAAAAACATGGATTTTGGAAAGAATGCCCACATTTAATTGTCAAGGATTCGTAATAAAAATATTATCGTCCTTGATCTGGAGGCGCGGAAGAAACACCCCTGTACCGGAGTGCAGCTGATGTACGGCCAGTAGTCGGGTGGGTTTCACCCGGGCGAGTTCAGGATGGTCGCCGCTTTAGCCTCTCGCGACCAAGTGGGAGAAGGGTGAGTGCTGGGCAGAAATCACACCGCAGGGCGCCTTGGCATGGGGCGTGAGATGGGCACCCGCTTTATCCAGTTACTAAACATAGTGCTCGGAAAAACCCCACCGCAGGGTTAGCTTGCAAGATGAACTGGGTAAACCTTGATTGGGTAACTAGATTCTGGTTCGCATGGAAACTCCTAGTCTCTTGGCATCTGCACATAGCCTCCATCCTTATGAATACAGTTAAGCGATTGCAGATCTAATATGCACAGCGATTCTTTAAGATACAGAATTTCGAAGGATCAAATTCCAGTTTTTGATGTTTGCAAAATATTTTCATCGTCGAAGATAGAGAAAATGAGCTGTGTAAGGTGATAGCCACTCTCCATCGAATTCAGCAAAAAAAAAAGAAGAGTTTAATCTCTAGTTGATATATTAGGAAGCCACCTGGTAGCCTGGTAATATAGTATGGTGACCATATGCAAATCCTAGCTGTTGTATGTTTGTGTTCACTTTTTTTTTTCCGTTGGGTCTAATATCCTTGCCGCTCTACCAGTTCAGCCCCTTCACCTGAACGGCCTGAAACCCCTCGACGAGTGACATAGCCCCTCGCCTAAAACTGCCCTTTCGCTTTGCTTTGGCCTTGTTGGCAGGTATCTGGTGCAAGCTTGGGTACTTAATATCAAAAGAAGCAGCGAAGCTTTTGTGCGCAATATATAGTTATCTGAGTAATCATTCTTCACTTCTTTCCTACTGTTTCTCCTTCACTTATGATCAAGTAATCCATAGATATACTGTACCTAGGCTGCGTCACTATCCACATTATCGTACGATAGTTATCGATCGATTGTATCCAACTGCCGATAACAATAGCTTTTTATTATCGATTATCCGCAGCGGATACGATACGATAAATTTTTTGGCCTCTGCGGATATCGTACAATATCCGTACGATAATAAATATTATAAACAGGCCAAGATCCGTGATCTCGGGGAGCCTGTATAAATTATACAGTTTTTCTGGTATTTTTTGTATATCTGTATTGTATAGTATAATCGAAAAATCGAGGACTTTGGATATAGTTTTGCTATTTAATATTTAGCAATATATATACTCTTCGATATTAATATAAAGATATTCTGAAAGATTCTGAATTCAGCTAGTTTATATAGTTTTAACTATTTATATCAGATTTTTTTCTATCTCAAAACTATCCGATATCTTTGGTCTCTTCCGAATTTTTTCCGATTGTTTCTGTATAGTTTTTTTAGTTGATATTTCAGAAAAAAGAAAACTACTATTATTATTATCTTGAAATTCAATAGACTGATATAGTTTTTTACTATATATTGTAGTCTGCGCCAGATATATTTCGTTTTGCAAATTATTCTCTGACTTGTCTAGTAATTTCTCAGTTTGAAATCTATTTTTTTTTATTGTTACTAATAGAATCAATATTATTCAGTACTGGAAAAAAGTTCTATAATTTATTAAAAATAGCAGTTTCTTTCTTTAAAATATATTTTTTAATCAGATCAAATTGTTACGCGGTACAAACTGGTCACTGTAAGCTGATCCTCCGTGGTCCTAATACGTACCTCAAGTCTACCGTCTCGCAACCGTACCGTCGCTGTCCGTAAGCCTTACACGGACTCGGATCTGTAGAGCAAGTCTTGTAGACGTGCCAGTTGATGCGCGCCAAGTAGATCAGTCCGAAGAGCTCCCCTACTTGCAGAGTGTAGTTGTAGTTATACTGTATAGAAGCAAAGAGGTATCCAAGTAACAATAGTTGGATTGATCGCCAAGAACTAAATACATACGTGTAGAACTATCCTTATATATCCAGTTCTTCTTGGTGCGGTATACTAGAGGGTATATCTGGTGGTATACCAGATTGGACTCTTCCATCTATCTATTTATATACCGTATGGTATACCCTGGTGTCACGTGAGTTCTTACCGTCACTAAATATTGTGGCGTAATACTGTTGTCGGTAGAATGAACACTTATGCAGGCGTGCGTGCTAACCGTCACTTCGTTAAATACGGTATCCGATGTGACGGTTCGTAGAAAACTGTTTTCCACTCCCTTTGTTCCGCCTTATGCACGTGACTCCAAACCCTGGTAGGTTGGTTGGCTCTCGGTGGCCCATCAGTAAGTTGCGGCCCCTCGTTGCAGGGTCCGTAACACAAATTTATTTTACTGGAGATCGAATTTGGAAAAAAAAAAATAGAATATAAATTCTTTAATTGTTTTAGATTTGAATTTATTTCGGCAATAATAACAGATATCGCGGATACAATTAAAAAACTATTCAATACCAGTATATTACTGTGGAGACTAGTAGTAGGAATGACTAATAGTCTTAGTAGCAGAGGGGAGTAGTCCCAAATAGGAAATTTTTTTGAATTGTTCAGATTGAAATAAAATAGAGAAGATGATTCCTTTTATCTAGGCCGGGGGGTAACGGCCCTATTATATTAATTTGACGATAGTGAATAGAATCAGTCATCTGATCAGTCATCTGATCAATTCTGAAAGAATTGCCACATAGTCAATTCTATTAGATTCTATATGGCGATTAGTGATATCACCACTATCGGTAATTGTATTGATTATCATAGCCGATATTACTATAGTATAGTATAGTATAGTATAATATTCAGAAATAGATAATCTATTCTGGATACTGATTGACAAAAAATCAGAAATATTTATCAATAGACTAGAATTATTATATCATTTTTTGTATTCTTTTACGGAACAAGAAACTATAAACCAATAGAGATTTTTGTTTTTTATAATAGAAAATAATTACAGTAGTTCAGTACAGTCAAATTTGGTTGCTGTACTATTTTTGAGAATATATATATATAAAATCTTTCAGCTGCAGTTTGTACTGTTCTATAATAATTTTGTCTATACTATCTTGTTTTTCCAGATATCCAGCTGTTACAATACAATATACAAACCTATTTACCAAAATACTATCAGACAAAAAAAAAGATTGGTACAACAGAAAAAACCGAGATTCGTATATATTATTTGGAATATAGAGAATTTAAACAGCAGTAGATTGCGAATAAAAGAAACTGAAGTATATATAATCTAAATTTTCGAAATAAACTAATATTAGTTTATATAGATATATTTAATTGCAATAGAAGATAATATATTATAGTACTATATACAAATTTATCAAATTAGACTGATCAGATATATAGTACTATTTCGAAGATTCTGTACAAAAAGAATTATTCTCAGATCTTTTGTCAGAACCCGGCTATCGACTATCTCAACAAAGATCACTCGTCGGAGTCTGGTTTTGCCAAATCCAAAACTGCAATCGATAAAATGTAACTCCGTAATCGCTGTTATATACCAGAAAAAATCGCTCTACGGCTATTCGAGGATAGCAATATATTCTCGCGGGAAGCGAATATAAATCCAAAGAAAGAAAATATACGATGTATACTAGAAATTGTTTTAAAGGACCTGGTATTCTATATCGGTCTCAATGAAAGCGAATATTCTATTTTCCGAAAGATAAGAAGATATTTGGATTTAGAAGATAGAGACCGGCCAAGTGCCAAAGAATAAACAAATATACTACGTCTTATCAGAGCAACCCGACTTTAGGAGGCGGCAGACAAGTATCTCATCTACTCTTCACTGATCTTCTCAAGCATTGCTCTTTCCAATAGAATTTTTCTTAGTTCCTAGGCCCATGATCGAAGAGGAGCAGCTCGCCGGATTTTGGAGGTTCTATTCGGCTCTGATATCTGACTTATTCGCACTTTTGTAGATATCACGAGAGTCGATAATGTTGACAAGAACAGCGACATTGGCAACAAGGCCAAGAAGATAATACAACTACACCCAGCGTCCTTGAGATATGGAGAATGTATATTATAATCACTGGAAAGTTCGAGGTTTATCCACTGAAGGAATCTTTGGCGATATCTCCCATGCACGTACTTTTGGTGGGACCGGTTGCTGCGCACCTCTCTTCATTGGTCGTGGTTGGGCGGAGCATAATCTTTAACCATCGGCTGTAGAACCGTGTAATTGGGGGCCAAAAGAGCCAGGGGTTGAATATTCGCCGGCTTCGAAGTCGGAAATGATGGGATTCACCATCCTCGACACATTTATACCCCTTTAATATATGAAATGCTGTCCTTTTGGCAGTACGATAATATCAAAAGTCTAGCAAAGCCTTGTGAGAGCTCGAGCAAGTCCATCTTGGCAATTCACCCTACAGCATAGTGATCGACACACCCATGTCTATACAATGAATACGTTTAAGATTTGAGCACTTTTAGGCGGAACTCTCGGTCTCCCCGAAATAGTTAAATTGAGAAAAACCTCCCCGACCAATTTCGCATGGCACTCAACTAGCCTCTTTCCCTTCGGTCGATCCTCTGTGAACTGCAGAACAGCCCTGCCTAACTTCAGAAGTCAAGATTCCCGGCCAACCTCGCGTGCCAGGAATCGTCCTTCCAGGTCCCACAGTAGAGGCATGGACAAGACGAAGAGGTACGTAGAGACTACAGATGACCATGTGACTGAATCCATTTCAGTAGCTACATCCACAGTGACACATCAAACCAGTCTCAGCGACACTAATATGAAAGATACTTTACTTACTTGTGAAAGCTATAAATTTCACCAAACGCATGAAACGACCCAAAATTGAAAATCTGACTGTGTTTCGCAATGCGTACCGTTGAGATCTCCGTTTCTGCATGTTGCGTCCCCGTACTTTTCGCACTTGAGCTTCCCGACCGTCTTCTCGTAAGCGGGCACCGATTGCCACGACACAGGCAGCCTTGGCCATGACAGAGTCAGCGAACACGTATCCCCAAATACTGTAATGTCTGTCAGGCTGGTCGGCTGTGGGTCCGCTTGGACGCCTACACTCCGTTTCCAGGTTGCATCTGTTGCACAGTGCTCTACCGTGTACTCATCTATGTTGTAGTCCAGGCCCTGATAGTAATTATTTGCGTTGGCTTGGTGGAAAAAAAGAGCCCACGCTGAGGAGGTACCGTATTTAGGAAGGGCGGTGCTCGTCGGAGTAGCAATGGCGGAGCCAGAGGCTGTAAAGGTCACGCTGCCAATCATGATGGGATCCATCTTTGTGAGGTAGGGATTGATATAGGAGGCGAAGACAGATCCTTCGGCATTCAGCTCATCATCGCTTTCGGTGATCCAATCGAAGTTATCACCGTCACCATCTCCGATAATTTGAAAGGCACCCGCTGGAGTCGTCGTGCACGGAGCCACGGTGATGGTGTCGCAGATAGTGGCACAGGCGGAATCGGTGGCTTCACTGCACGCCGTATCACAAGCAGTTGTCGTCGTTGCGGTGGCAGTCTCAGAACAAGATGAGGTGCTTGTCTTGTCATCGTCGTTGTCGCCGCCTTCGCCAGGTGCTTGTCCGCCGCCGCCGCCTTCAATGACACAGCCTCCTATGATTGTTCGTTAGCCCATAATGAAACGAAGCGTGTTGACAATGTAAGAGGGAGCACTGGGGCTTACCAAGAGTACCACATCCGGGGCCACAGCCCCCCGGGCCACACCCTCCTCCACAGAAGCGCAGGCCACAGCCCCCATCGCATCCCATCGTACCACAGTGTCCACCACAGCCCCAGGCGCTACAGTCGTGGATGCCACAGTGAGATAACGGCTTCCCGGCACTACAGCCGCCACTGGAAGGCGGATCGCCCTTTTGATATATGATTGGGGGAATAGGACTATTTTTTGGTTCAATGGACGTTGCGGTAGGCTGGGCAGCCACAGTGATTGAGTGGGAGGTAGAGTAGAAGACCGGTACTGGTGTTTTAGTCGAGCTCGTCGTGCTCTTTGGGGCGACAGCAACGCCTGAAAAGGCCGTTAGGTTGAGGGACGGACAGAACTATGACAATTGTTTACTTACAATAATATTCATCCACCCACAAACCAGAGCAATCGGCTTGGACAGCCGGATTCCATTCCTTCATGTCCGCCGTTAGCATTAATTATATCAAGTTTGTGGGGTTATGTACCAGGAACTTAGCGGGAGTGATTCCATTCGCAACGGCAATATTATAACATCCGTCACCGAGAATGGTTTTGTAGAACTTGACACAATTGCTGGCGATCCCTGACTGGACTGCAGCTGGAGTAGAAATACTAGGAATGTCGGACGTAGTCTGAGTGTCGGAGCTCCCACCAGTTATCCTCCCAGTATAATCAATCTTCGTGACAGGAAATGGCGCCTCGGTACCTGGCAGACCGATGACCATCGATGGGGGCGTGATGCTCTGCATAGGGGTGAAGTAAGCAGTCACGTCATCCGATGTGGCAATGGTCTTAGCCCACAGGGGAATTTCGGAGATTGTAAATGGGGGAAACTGGAATGTGGTTGTTTTCGTATAGATGGATCCGGCTGAACTAGACAACAAGGAAGTTTTGTACGGGGGCCAAGTGATGGTGGCTGGGGTTGCCAGAGGGTATGGGGGCAACACGAGGGTGCAAGGAGCATTGCAGGCGACAGAAGCAGTAGCATTCGTCCAAAGGTCCGGTCCAATGTAAACGTCGTCCTCACCCCCATTCGAGCCATCATCCCCCGGGAAAAGATTGGTTGCTCCCGTTAGTCCATCTAAATATCATCGCATTAGCCTTACCTCTTTAGGTTCCGATCAATCAATTCAATCACATCATCATTGAGACTTACTGGCGGCACTTCCACTGACGTCGAGACTCACAGCCCAGACCATAGTCCTAGTATATGGAGATCGACGTTAGCCAGTTGCTTTGAGACTCGGATGAAATTATTAAAGAATCATCATACCCGCCGATACAATGAGAATTGGCGTAGTCAATCTTGGCTGTGAACGACTCGTGGTCATCGTAGCTCACCCACTGATTACTGTCGAACGTGACAATTTGAACCGCGGATTCCTTATCGAACACCTTGGAGGCCTTAGAGCTTGGATCGTCTAGGATCGCCTTGATCTCAGTGAACGAGAGAGTCCCGGCACTATTTGTACATTTACCTGCAATTCCTGCTCGACGATAAAAGGTTCGAATTGTTAGCCAAGGGGAAAAAAACGGTAACATTGGAGTTATCGGACGAACCGGCAGTGGAGAACGGACAGCCAGCCGTGGTGCAGCTAGTGTCCTTAAGAGTGAAACCTATGGATATTTGTCAGTTTTTTACTAAGAAGAATGGTCATCAGTTGTGATACTTCGCCCGTAGAAGCCCAACCCCATGACCACCTTATCTGGATTGATATCATTTCGCCATAGGAGGTCCATAGTCAGCTTGATCTCAGTCAAATTGGTGTGAGCATTGACGATTGAGCCGATCCATTCATTGTTAGCATCCCAAGTTCCGTCTAATTTGGTTAGGACCGGTGTACGAGCTTGATGTGGGAAGCTGAATGCACTCACGAAGATCGTACGTCATGATGTTGAACTACAGACATGGATTAGACTTTTTGCGTAGGGAGGAAGGAATTTCCTGGAGCCTTACCCAATCGACACTCTTGTCCATGTTCTTGATATCAAAATGCTGCATATACCAATAACTGCTAGGGAGGGTGATGGTCAAGCCGTATGTCTTGTCCGAGCCATCAAGCGCCTCGCGCAACTTGGCCAGGAAGCTAACATAGTTTTCAAAATCGGCCTCACGGCCTCCACGTTCCGATGCCACTGGGTATTCCCTGAGATCATTAATATTCACACTTGGACTCGAGAGACCGAAAGGAGATGTCGTACCAATCAAGATCGACGCCGTCAAATCCATACTTCTCCAAGAAGGAGAGCAATGATCCAAAAAAGGCCATCTGGTTAGAAGAAGACTCTGCGAGGTCAGAAAAGGTGGTTGCTGTAGCTCCTGGATCGTTGAAGTCCCAGCCTCCAATAGATATCCAGACCTTTAATTCCGGCTTGCGTTTCTTCAGGGCGACAACACGAGAGTAAAGACCTTGCTGGTCATCCTTCATAGGCACGATCTCGAAAGACTTAGGATCTATATAGAGAAAGGCGAAGTTGATATGAGTGTACCCGCCAACAGGAATATCCTCCGGCTGCATAGTATCGCAGGGTCTCTCCAAGTTCCAGCCCTCATAGTAGCCGATTGTTCGTTTGCTGCTCGAGGTTCCACTGCACGAGGGCTGAGTAACTGTGACATCGCCGCAGAAATCTCTGGTCGTGCCACAGAAGCCAAACTCACTGCAGCAGACATTCAGTGGGCAATTCTCGGACTCGACATAGTCCAATCCTGCATGGGAACAAAGTCAGATCCTGGCTGGCAGGTTCATTAGTACAACAAGAGCACGTACCCCACTTATCACCCCGTCCTGGGTATACGCCTGGATCACATTCGGACTTCTGAGCACAAGTTCCATTGACACTTCCAGCCGCAAGACATTTGTCACCGGCACAGTAGTTTGGCCCATAGCCGCAGATCTTGTTGGCCTTAGAGCAACATCCCTCAACGCAAGGGTTGCTGACATCGCAAGGAACATCATCACCGGGTACTGGACATAACAGCGACAATCCCAAAGTAATCAACGTCAGACCGGGGAGGTACATCTTGGCACAAGGACAATGCGCGATGTCCGTCTCTGTTTTAGTGTTTGAGCTAAGCTTCGAGCTAGCTTAGCACCTTTTGGTTCCATGGTTCGCAGTAGTGGGGCCGAGCTGTGGATGCAGTGGGGGCGGAAATGAAACACAGATCTCACAGCAAACCACTATCTAAACGAATCTGGATCATCGTGATCGACATCGTTTTACATCCCAGACAATGCGCAGAGTATTGTTGATCTGCTCTTTGTGTCTGGGGGAACGGATCATTCACAATGACACCCCGTTGTCATAATTGAGAATCTCTTGCTCCTGCGCCAGGTGGAACGCCAAGGTGTGGGTCTCCGTTTGCCTCTTGGCATTGCTTCTAGAAACCGTGTTGGTGACGGCTGGTGAAATGCAGTTCTGGGAACCTAAGACATAGGGACTTATTAGATCGGGGTCATTTGGGAAACTCGCCTCGAGCATTCTCCAGGTCCTAGACCACTTTTCTTCACGCGAGGTCGATACCCCCTTAGTGCCGAGGATAACCGTCATCATGTACTAGGGGTGGCGTCTCGCATCAACCGAAGCTGGAGCCGGCTGAGATGTTTTGCAGGAATAGGCACCGCCAACAAAGAACAGTGGAATTTCACGCGTAATGCTGGGCTCCATGCGGTAGTTGGCATTCCACTCTAAATGCCCTAATGAGCCTGGTGGAATCGGTCTCTACTGACCGCGAGAAATTTCCACGGAGCCATGTACATAAAAGGACGCCAGAATGGTCTATCAAGGGTTGCCCTCTGGGTAAAATCACGCTGAAGACGAGAGACTTCGGGCGGTGGATGGAGCAGCCCACATCGAGCGGATGTACGGGAAGTCAACGGCGACGAAGGGCAAATGAATTAATGAAATCCACTCTAGTGGGCTTGTACACTCTTACTGGCCCCGCATGGTCACCAAAAACGAGTCGGACCCTGAATTCCTGGGCATGCTATTAGCCCCATGTGCAGAATGTGCCGGAAGAGGACACCGATTGAAGGAGAAGAGAAACAAACGAGTAGCGCAGCAGAGATTGTCGGACTAGAAACCTCTTTCGGGATTTGGTGCCGGGTCTGGTGACAATGGAACCGTCCTTTCCAACACTCTCCTGAAGCAAAAGTGTCCGCCAAAGATCGGAGAGCGGAAATTGGAGACCGGCAGCATGATCGACCATATGGAAGCAAAGCAGAGAGGGTGGCTAATACTTTAGCGCGGGCATCTTTGTTGGAAACGAATAAATACCAAGGGACAGTCTAGGAAGTTCAAACCGATTTGTCTTTTGCTACAGGCGACCCCTATCCTTCAAAACGATGGTCTCTACACAGGGGTTCATACGTTATGCGCTACTTGTGTTGGTCGCTTGCCTGGCCCTGGCGAACACTGCAGTCTCTCAGAATGTGAATACGCGCTTCAGAATCGAACAGGGTACTGGAGTGATCACTCGCACGGGTAACCTGGGCGGGTCTTGTGAAGAAATCGACATGGACCTGGACGCAGTCTATCGCGAGGCGATTGATATGGCTCGTGTTGCAGTCGCTGCGATGGATGGTTATACCTCCGATGCGACTGTCAGAGCGAGCCTGTTCACTTTCTTTGGTATCCTGGAGGACGAATCGACACACACCGTTTCTGCCGAGAGCGCTGCTCGATTCTTCCGGGTGAGGAGTATGTTACTGCGATAGCTGGAGATTTATGGGAGCCAGAGAGCTAATGAGGATATGCAGCGTACCTGCAAGATGTCATTGCTGACTCGCAGAAGCAATTCAGTGATCTTGTCCCTTCCCTTTTCTGCTCGGAGAAATGGCGTTGGCGGACTCGATATGTGCATGATACACGGACCGGAAAACCGACCGGAACGCTTTTAAAGTCTGTCAATCGTACGTAGCAGCCGAGAACCACATAACCAAAGGCTTCTACTGATTTCCTAAGCAAACGCTGAATGGTTGACCTGGTCCCCTCGATTCAGAGAGTATGGCGCCGACACCATCATGTGTCAAGGTAATACTCTGGCTTTCACAGTATCCAGTGAGAAGAAACTCTCAATTACCTTTTGTCCTCTGTCCTTCAGTTTGAAAAGACGCAAGGATACCTTGCAACCCTGGAGAAGTGGGCAGAAAACGATTGCCGCCGGAACAAACATGGCGGTGGCTCTGTCGTCGCCAGCTACATTCCTCCACGAACTGATGCACATGACCACACGAAACAGTAAAGTAGCACCTGAACATTGGACCACTCTGATAAAAACACTGACACGCTACAGCGATCAAAGATGAGTTAGTCACTGACCCGACGGACGGTGTCACCAAGAAAGCGTATGGACCGGTTTTGACGGGTCATCTGGCACACACCAATGGGGGGCAAAAGACCGTTACCAACGCTGATAACTATGCCTGGTTCGCCACGGCGATGTACCTCAATGGAGTTGATTGGTCTCGAGTAATAGCGGGTAAAAGGGTCTCCGGACCCCCTGCTCGACGGTCGGTTCTGCTAGGGGATGGGGATAGGTCATGGCGCACCTTCCTGCGGGGCAAGACTGGAAATGAAACGATTGATACGGACGGCATAAACATGGACGGAGATGATGGCTCTGCGTTACCGTGGGATAAGTGAGTTTATTCGGGCAGTACGGTACGCTATCTAGCACTACGTATCGAGCGCGTCTCGGATGTCCTCAAAGTGAGCATGCCACGTCTCATGCCCGACCATTCCAAGACTCTTCAGGTCATCAATGAATATATTTAGTGTCAAGTCTGGTTTTCTAGATTTGACCTCATTCTCTCTCACCCATCGTACGGTCGTCTTGTAGAGCTCTTCCGCCTCCTTGGATTTCCACTCCATGAACCACGCGAGGCGTTGACATGGCACCCCTTGGTAAATGATCTCCCCGGATAGCCAGGCGACGTTTTGACTGAGGACTCCGGACATCGGATTGGAAGGCTCTTCACCCCTCGAATAGAAATTCAACAGGGTGGGCAGTTGACGCTCTTGCTTCTTTTCAGCGTCCAATGTGGAGATGGGAAAGTAGACCATCCAGACTTCGTGGATTTGTCTTGGATCGGGATACATGGGGAAGCCCGCGTGTATCATCTTGCCAATACAGTAGTCAACTCGATAAATGGAATAGACATTATCGCTATATTGGTAAAGAGTCGTTTTGGCGTTGCCAGCAATTCTGTCTGTTCCGTGGAAGTTTTTTCGGTGTGTTTCTGACAACCACTCTTGTGTATGCATTTGTCAGCCTCTCTTCTATTTATCTTCATTCGAGTCCTTACGAATGATAATCCATAGCCTGTGGGGTAGCTCGAAGGGGCATGTGAAAGTGATGTTGTGACATCCCTCGAGCTTTAGAATCTCATTCAGAGAATTTCTCCAGTTCATTTGCTTTACCGGTGACGTCTCAGAAAAGTCCAAGTCCAGCCATTCGATTATGGGACCAGGAATTCCCTGGCTGCGAGATAGATCGATATCTGATATTCGGTTGGTATCGGACCGCTTCGTTTGACTTCTTGTGGTCGGCATGATTATGTCTGAGGATGTGGAAAGGTGGTGGGTTGACATGGTGAACTTGTGGCTGCAGAACCTAGGACAGTGTGGTGGTTGACTAAACTCCAACTCTAACGTAATTCCCGGCCACCCTGGCCACCTGGCCCTATTAGAAAAATTCAAAATCGAGTATTTCAACCAACACCCATTAATTCAGCTAAACATAACGTTTTTTACATACATTGATCTTGTGGCCAATCTCCCTATATCCACTACACCTAGGCGGAGCCCTAGTGGCCGGTTCAGCTGCCTGATTAGGCTGTTCGCTCTGTGTATGCGAATCTACCTGAATAGCTTTATCTAGCAAATCTAGTTGCTGAGCAAGCTGTAGACTCTCCTCAACTGTAAAACTGCTATCACAGGATATCTGTCTATTAGATCGATTGCGTTTCTGGCGTTTTTTTCATTTGCTGTACGTAAAACTGTGTTTTCTTGTTCCAGTATTGCAGTATTGTGTAATACTATACAGTAATCTTTGATAATCTGATCTAATACGGTTTTTGACGGATTTGGAGAACTATTAGATTGCTGTTTTAATAGATTCTTCAGTATAGAAGTTTGTTTGAATAGCTGAATAATAGTTTTAGACAGTTGTAGTATAAATTGGCTAGATCTACTATCTGGCCGACTGTTTGGTGGTATAGATATTCGTAAAGAGATATTGAATTTTGAAAATATTTTTTCTGTATCAACTAGTACTATATTACTAGCTGTAAAACTATTCCGAATAGTATTTAATTGAAAAATTTCTAGTCGTATATATTGATAGTCTTCCAAAAAATCGAATTTATCAATATAGTTATATTCTCTGTTGTTACGGACCCTGCGACGAGGGACCGCAACTTACTGATGGGCCACCGAGAGCCAACCAACCTGACCAGGGTTGAAATCACGTGAACAAGACGGAACAAAGGGAGTGGAAAACAGTTTTCTACGAACCGTTATATTATATACCGTATTTGACGATATGACGGTTAGCGCAAACGTCTGTATAAACATTTATCTTATCCGTACCAATATTACACCACAATACTAAGTGACAGTAAGGAATCTATATAACTACCAACTGGTAGACGGGTATTTGGATATACGGATAGATACTGCCAAATACTATCTACCATTATACTATCTACCAGCAATACCAGAACAGAAGAACTAGATATATAGAAATAGCTTTGTATATATATATTTAGTTTTTCGCGATCAATCTATCTAAATTACTTGAATATATCTTTGTTTCTATACAGTATTACTACAACTATATTCTGCAAATAGAGAAATTTTTCGGACTGATCTACTTGGTGTATATCAACTGGTATATCTACAAGATTTGTTCTACAGATCCGAATTCGTATAAAATTTAGTACAGCAACGGTACGGCAACAAGACAGTAGATTTGAGATACGTATTAGAACTACGGAGAATCAGTTTACAGTAACCAGTTTGTACTGTATAATATATTGATTGTTCTGTTGTTTATACTGTAAAGTAGAGATATTATAGTACCGAACAACAGTCCAATAGTATTTCAGATAGAAAAAAAACTATATTTCTGTATCGTTAATCAATATACAATTTATAGAAATAATTAGTCAATTCCAGAAATAGTTACAGATTGCGGAAAAACAAACAACAAAAATCAAATCTTCTAAACCGGAATTCTTCGAAGAAAAACAAATCCAGTTTTGTAGTTTTTTTATACAGATAGATATACAGTTATATATTATTAACTGCAATAAAAAAATCAACAAAATTATCTATATTTTTATCTATTTATATAGATAAATTTTTAACTGATTCGAATTCTATATCCGGAAATTCAACAAAAAATCTACAGATAACTGGAACAATACTACAAAAGAAATTTTTGTTTTCTATACAGTTTTCAAAGAGAAATTTGAACAGATTTTCGGAGATATCGATATACATGTTACGGACCCTGCGACATGAGGGGCCGCGACCTACAGATGGGCCACCGAGAGCCAACCGTTCCTGGGAAAGGAACGCAGGATCAGGCCACGAGACCAACGGCCGGAATCAGTCTCTGATTCGCCGTCTCAAACTATGCTGCACTAAGCCACGCGACGGCTAGCGCGACGCAGGAAACGGCCACGCTTTCACACGTCCACGGATTACGCCTAGAATATGGGAATCTGTGAACTTGTACGTGACCACGGGTATACCAGAGGGTATACTAACAGGTAGATGGAAGGACACGATCTGGTATACCACCAGATGTACCTTCTAATATACCACACCACGGAGGATTAGATATATAAGGATACTTCTTTGCGTATATGTATTTAGTTCTTCGCGATCAATCAATCTAAGTTACTACAGTATACCTTAGGACTATTCTTCATTCAGTTTCATCTCTTGTGACAAACATACTACAAGTAGGGAAGCTCTTCGGACTGACCTACTTGGCGCTCTACCTGGCATATCCTTCGAAGTTACTCAACAGGATCCGAGTCCGTGTAAGGCTTAGCACAGCAACGGTACGATTGCGAGTCGATACTTGAGGATTATCTGTGGTACCACAGCGACGCCGATTCCAGCCGTCGTTTGGTAATTCAGCAAACTACCCTGAGACAACAAGGTACGTCCACCAACTGTTGAACCACTAACCGTGACCAGTTAGCAACGCGTAACAATACAGTATACTACGGAAAAATATTTTGAACAAATCAGACAAATCAGACAAATCAGTTCGGTCAGTATTTATATTACCGAATTTCAGTAAATTATTTTGTATTTCGACTATAATAACAATATCTATATCTAGCTATTCAAGCAAAAATTCAAGAAAAATATCAAAAACAAATTTATACAGATCGATAGATCTACTGAACTAGCCAAAATAATTGAAATAGCAGTCAAATTCGACAATCGATTTTATAAACAAAAGTTTCAGCGACGAGAAATCTGTCAAAAATCCGATCAGAAATTATCGAATAGATTCCGCCGCCGAGAAAAACAGCGAGAAAATCAACAGCAGTCAAAGAAAAACAACAATTTCTATAGACTGCAGCTGATAGAATTTGATACAGTACAGTTATCAACAGAAAAGAAAAAACAGTATAAGAAAAAACAATTGTATTATAATTATAGAAAACCAGATTATATAGTACGAGACTACTGAAATAAAAAAATCCGAATATTATACTATACTATACTATACTCTATACTATACTATAGTATATTATACTATAGTATATTATACTATAGTAATATCGGCTATGATAATCAATACAATTACCGATAGTGGTGATATCACTAATCGCCATATAGAATCTAATAGAATTGACTATGTGGCAATTCTTTCAGAATTGATCAGATGACTGATCAGATGACTGATTCTATTCACTATCGTCGAATTAATATAAATAGGGCCATTACCCCCCGGCCTAGAAGATAGGAATCATCTTCTCTATTTTATTTCAATCTGAACAATTCAAAAATTTCCTATTTGGGACTAGTCCCCTCTGCTACTAAGACTACTAGTCTATCCTACTACTAGTCTTCACACTTGTAATTTCGGAATATAACTAAAACAAACTGTTTATAGTAGATAGTATTGTTTTTTTTATATATTCTGATATTTATAGATAAAACTATATAACATAGTATATATTTTTCTTTTGTCCAGTTTTTTTTTGTATTTCTTCAGAGAATATCTTGGATCGACTAACAATATAAAAAAATATATTCAAAAATAGCAGACTGGACTGGCGCTCTCGGATTTTTATTTATCAATTATTATATATTGGAAGAGAACAATATATCGCAGCAGATATTCTCACTTCTTTTTATTCTGTTCTTATCCGTTCTTACCCCGTTCTTATCTCTCTCACCCCAGTCTCCAGAATTCTCACCTATATCACCCGCACTTACCCTAACACAAAATCTGACGCTATTTTAAGATCCAGGGCTCTTCGACTACTGACCGCGTTTAGTATATGGCTTAAGTACGGCTGAGCGGACGGAAAGCCCTGTTCTCTATACCCTATGGTCGTATGTAATAGATAGCTTTTTGATTAGGACTATATAGTGAGTGACAATAGGATTTTAGATATACGCCCGAGAAGATAATCTAGACTTCAAAATTCAAAAATACAGTCTCGTGTGATTCTGTTTACCAGAAATATCTAGATAAATACCACAGATAGTAATATAAAATATAAGATCCCGGAACTACCATCTTGGTAGATTACGATCACCGTACAGATATTCTGAATACCAGGATATCCGTACGTAACCAAACGAATACATATTTATCTATTTGTATATAATACCGCTAGCCGAGTACAATATCAAAATATACAATTTTATCTTTCAGATTTTATATAGTAGTATATTCTACTGAGATCAATCTTCTACGGTTGATCCGAGAAAAATTTTATCGCTGCAACTACAAATAAAAAGATCTGTTCTGTTTTTTACCAGAACAGCGAGATTCTGATTGAAGAAATCTACAAACAGATATTACTGTTATTTCTTTTGTTAATATTTATATTGTACCAGAGATAATATTATCGGAATACAACAGATACAATTGTAAAACCGGATCGATTCGATATTCCGAATTTTGAATAAATTGTACAATTATATCAGTTTATATCAACAGTATAATAATCGACAATAATATCAATAGATATAATTGATTGAAATATTTGAAATAATATAATATAAATATATTTTTCCGACTAAAAATAGAGAAAAAATCGGAATTCTCTACTACCGGTATTAGAAAATAAAACAGATAATATCGGTCTGGAAATAAATAAAAAAAAAATATAGCCGACCGGATTTAAATATTTCCGGTCAATATTGTAGTTCAAATCTAAAAAATTATTTATACTAGATATTTCTAACTGTTTGCAATATTTCAACAAAATATTCAAATTTTCTGTTTTTTCAGTTCTGATACTGAACAGATTCTATTATTTTTTTTTTCCGATATAATTCAAAATTACTGAATATTCTTCGATAATTCTAAAAATTATATAATCGGATATATTCAGATAATAAAACAGTCTGTACAGTTTATCGAAAATACAAATCTGATTACTATAAAAATAACTGTATTAAAATAGAAATTTCCGATTTTGTATCTATCAAATCAATCAGTACAGAACAAAATCAAAAAATTTTTGTTAAAAAAAATCAAATCTATTTATAATTATAGTAATACAGTTTTTTACAATACTGTATATCAGTTTCTGTATAACTATAAATAGTTTTTTACTGAAATCGAATATTTTGCGGTAGCTATATTGAAAAACAAAAATAAAATTATATATATCTGTAAAATATTTATCAAATATATCAATAATATATAGATTGTATACAAAAAACAACAAAATCTAATTTTTGAAAATCTGATTGTAATTTGAAAAAATTTCAAATACTGATTGATATAAAAATTTGATAAATATTTAGAAAAAACTAAAAAATAGAAAAAATTTATCCGGATATTACAGAAAAATAATTAATTGTTTATAGAATATACTATCAATAAACAGAATACTGTTACTGATTACAAAAATATTACAATTATAGAAAATATTTTTATTCAATTTTTTTTATAGATATAAAAACAAATTTACAACAGAAATAAAAAAAAAAATATAAACAATTAACTATATTAAATAGAATTGTTAAACAGTTTATTATCTATAAATACAGTACAATAGTTATTAATTATATTAATTATAAATCAATTACAGATAATAGCAATTCTATAGATCTAAATACTATATTTGTAATTTTAGAAAATCTTCAATCGAAACAATTTTATACAAATATTGTATATTTTTGCTGCAAATAACAGAAATATATATATTGTAAATACCGGATACAAAAAATACAGTTTAATCAATTGAATACAACCGGAAAAAAATTGAAAAACTAGAAAAATCTAACAATATTGAAATATTTACTAACTATCTGAAAAAGATTTCTGTTGTTCCGGAATTTCTGGATTTTCTGGATCTGTATAATTCCGGATCTCGAATTCAGATTTTATTGTTAGTTATAGAAAATTTATTATTGTTTTACTGTATTACAATTGGACCGTCGAAAAATACTGTAACTGTTTATATACTATTGAACAGTAGAATTTTATATATTTTTATTTTTTCGAAAATATTGAAACAGATACTGTATAATATATCCAAATATTTCAGAACAGTTTTCCAAATTTATATATCAGACAGTCGAATTCTGTATATTACAACTACAGTATATATATCTATAGTTCTAGAAATATAGTAAAATTATCTGAAAATATAGATTCTAGATTTTCCGGATTATCAATTTGTATTGAAAAAAATTTTTTTCAAATATCAGAATCTGTAGATCGATTGAACAATCTCCAAAATAAAATTATAAAATTGTTGCCGAATTTATATAATCGATACTATTTCTAGTTACAATTCTATTTTTCCGGATAATTTTATTTTCAATTTTATAAATATCAAACAAACTGTAAAAATTTTGTTAAAAAAACTATATAAATCTATATTTTTTATTATACAAATAACCGAAAAAAAAATAAATCAATTATAAATAATAAATTATTTCAATATACAAATCTGAATATTCAGAAAATTATATATTTTTATCCGGATATATTTTGAGAATTATTACTATCTAATTTTTTTCCGGATCGGTTTATTTTTTACAAAATCAATACAGAAAATATTTTTCCAGTCAATATCAATATATATTTTTTGTCAGATAAAAAATTCCGTAAACAGAAATATCAGATTAAAAATCTATTCTGTAAAAATCTAATTCAGTTGTTTTCAAATATTTGAAATTTTCCGGTTATTTTTGTTCGTAAATTTAATAAATTATAATATATATATATCAATTATCGAATATTAAATCGGTTGTCTAAAAAAAATAGATATTTTTTACCGAAAATTCAGAAATTATTGAACTATATAGATATATCCAAAATATTATCAAAAATCAATTTTGTATTAGAATATTAATAGATCTGTATAGATCAGAATTCGATTTCTAAAACTGTATTCAATACTATTTGAAATAAATATAAATAATTTGCAATATTGTTCGGATTGTACAATATTTCTATAATTTTTCAGATAACTATAAATAAAATATTCCGATTCTATTTGGATCAGTTTATAGTAATATATCTAGACAATATATTTATCTATTTCCGAAATTTTGATAAATATTAAAAATATTTATAGATAGTATTAGATATATTACAGAAAAATCAGTTGATTATTCAATTATATAAATATTTGATTACTATATATAAATTGAAATTCTATAATTATATTATTGATAACAGAAAAATATATTCTGTTTCTGTTAAAATCGATATTGTAAAATTGTAGCCGAAACCGACTAATATATACAAAATTTGTTAATTTATAGATTTTGTAATTTATTACCGATATTTTATTTATAATTTTGTATATATTTGTATACTGTTATATAATTTATTCAAAAAATCTGATAGAATATTATAGTACCAAAAATTTTGTTCAGTTAATTGAACAGTTGTATATAAAAATATTTTCTGTATTTTAAAAAAAAAATTTATCGAAATTCCAGTTTTTGTCTAGACAGATTGTTCTAAACTATTTACTATCGAAACAGATATATTCGAATAGACTATCGGAATAGTATTGTTACAAAAAAAAAAAACAGATAACTATATTCAGTTGTATTTGATAGAAAAAAATTTTAAAATACCGAACTGAATTATTTTATATATAAAAAAAAATTTCTGACTATTAAAAAAATATTGTATAAATAGAATTAGTATATTAAAAACAGTATTCAAACTACTATTATAACTGATTACAAAAAACTGAAATATTTATAAATAATAAAAATTTATAATAAATAATTAATACAATAAATCTACAAATTTCAAAAATATAATCTGATTATTCAATATTGTAAAAAATCAGATACAGTAATTTCTAATATATTAAATTGTAGATTTGATTTTATCGAAAACAGTTCTACAGATATATCGAAATTCCAATCAGTATAGAATATTGTTTTTGCTGCTATATAGACAGTTTCTAATTTTTTACAAACTATAATAAAAATTTCTGAGAAAAATTAATTGACAATTACTGAATTTTTTTTTTAAAAAAAAAATATCAGTTAACAAATTTACTGTCCGGATAGTATCTCAATTTGCTATAAATTTGAATTTCCAGATAAAACCGGATACTGAAACAGAAAATTGTTAACTAATTTTTATCTACAATAATAAAATTTCTGTTCTGTTTTTAGAAATTGTTTTCTGTAGAAATTTTTTGTATTATTTATATAGAAAATATAGATATCTGGATTTTCCAGATTTATTGAATATTATTCAACTATATATATAATAATTACAGTTGAGACAAAATATAGAACAAACAGTATATTTATATCCGGTTTACCAAATATTGTAGAATTTCCGGAAATTATTCGAAAAAAAAACAGTACAATATATAGTTATTACAAATATACAATTTTTTCAGCAATAAAATATAGATTTTATTGAACAGTTATCAATTATATTAAATAGTAATAAATAAATTTTTACAGTTATCGATTATATTACTGATTGATCTGTTATCGAAACTATAGAAAAAATAGATAAAAAAACTGTCGATTGTTTTCTATATAAATATTTATTTATAAATTATAGTATATTAATTAAATTAATTTCAGATTGAGATATTAGTTTTATATTGAAAACTATTGATTATTATTTTAAATATTTGAATACAAAATATTGTACAACAATATTTTTCTATCTACAAATTAATAGAAAAATCGAGAATTTTAATAGTCTGATCGGTAATATTTTTATAAAACTATTAATAAACAAATCTATCAAATTATAGAATTTGTATTTGAATACAGCAATATTTACTGTACAGATCTAATAATATATAAATACAGAATATAGTTTTTACTATCTGATATATAGAATATATTTTTGTATATCAGATAATAACAATTCGATAGTATTCAATCCGATTGTAAATCGAATTGAAAAACTGGAAATTCTGTTGAATATATAAATCAAAATTAATAAACTATTGTTTAATTATACAATAAAAATAAATTGTATATATAATAGTCTAATTACAAAAATCAGTTTTCAAAAAAATATCTGAATATTAATACAGAACAAAAATAGAAAAAAATTTGAATATAAATAGTTTGGACTATACCGGATTCTGGAATTCTATCTATTTGGAATATATATTTTAAAAAAATTAAATAGTTATATACTACAAAATTTTATCAATAGATCTAGATTTCTGAAAACAAAAATAAAAAATCCGGAACAGTTATAGATATTTTCTGCAATATAGAATATATTGAAATAATCAGAAATCAGTTTAAAATATTCTGAAGAAATTAGAAAAATTTTTGATACAGATAATTTACTATTTCGATATTCAGATTTATCTATATTTATTCGGATAGAATAGAATAAATTTAGATACAATAGTATATATTATAAACAGATAGAAAAAAAAATAATTGCAAAATATATTATTGAAAAAAATCAAACAAAAACAGACTGGAATAAATTATTATCTGAGATTTCCGGAAATAATACTGAATATAAATTCGAATATAAAAATATATTGAATAGAAAAAATATTTTTTTGAAAAATATTCAAAATAGTCGGAATACTGATATCTATAAATATATATTGTTTGAAAAATCAATTACTGTTATAGTTTTTTCAGCTATAAAACAAAAAATTATAACTGAAAAAAAATTATATACTACAATCGATTGATTGTAGAAAAAATACTATTGAAACAAAAAAATACAAAAATCTAATAACAAAAAAATATTTCTGGAAATATCGAAAACTCCGGAAAAAAAATAAAAATTCCAATTTTATATAAAAAAATTGAAAAACAGATTGCTAAAAATCAATTTTTTTATAGACAGATTAAATTGACTGTATTGTTTCAAAAACTAATACAGTCGGTTATTTTCGAATTTTAATTGCTAAATTATTTTAGAAATATAATTTCGAATATTATAATAGAATTTTTAAAAATTGTTTCTACAATCGGAAAAACAGATACTGAAACAAATATCTATAAAAAACAACTATAGATACAGATTTGAAAAAAAAATCAATTTCTAAAAACTAAAATCAATTGAAATAGAATAAATAGAAAAAACAGTTACAGAATAGTAATAAATAGTAACAGAAAACAATTTCTGTTAAAATATTTTTTCAAAAATATCAGAATAATCAGAACTATATAAAACAGAATATTCGGAATTTATCCGGCAAAAAATATTTAAAACAAAATCGGAATAATTATTATTTTCGAAATCTATAAACAGTCAGTATTAGAATTGATAGAGAATTAGATAGAATTTACAGAATAAACAACTACAATTGTTGTTCTGAAAATTACAATTGGTATATAATTTTTTGAAAATAAATCCAGACAGTAATATTATAAAATAGTAGAAATAGAAAATTTTCTGGCAGAAATTATATTTATAATAAATATAGTCAGATAGAACTGCAATATTAGTATATTGAATATAAACTGAACAAAACTGAATAGAATTAGAACAAAATTTCGGACCGGTATATCAGTCGATATTGTAAAAAACCGGCTGAATATATATATTCTGATCTATTTTGATATTTGTCAAAAATAGAATAGAATTATTATTGATATTCAGATCAACTAAAATTAGATTGTAAAAATTAGCCGAATATATTAGAACAGAACAGAAAAAAATTTATATTGTTTTTTTTTGCTGTTATTCTCTACAGATTCAGATATTATTTTATATATAGAAATATACAAAATCAAAAAAATTTTGCGAAGAATATTTTTGGATATAGATAAAAACAGTAGACTGAATAGACAATATTTTCTGATAGAAAAAATAACTGTAAATTGAACAAAAATACAGAAATATTTGAAAAAAAAAAAATATATTGTTGTTATTGTTTTCAGTTATATAAAAACAGTTGATTAGTATAAAATTACAGATAGATATCAATAAATTTATAATTGAAAATATATTTATATAGATAACTATATTGAACAGAAACAGAAATCTTGAATTTGGATTCTAATACAGAAAATCAATTAGTTATTCTGAAAAAAAATAGAAAAATTTATCTATAGTTGATATATTTGAATAAACCGGAACTGATAAAACAGAAAACAAATAATAATAATAAAAAAAATAAAACTGATAGAAAAAATAGTATATAAACAGTTGAGATAGATAAAAAAAAAATTATAACAAAAAGAATATAAATAGATAAAAATATACAGTTCTGTTGTATTTTTTTTATCTGTACTATTACTGTATTTTTTTCCAATTGAAAATATAAAATTATCAATAAATATTATATAACAATTCTATATTCGAT
>Ga0209673_1000725_pt1 | contig 45716 bp, 44 predicted proteins | sample AraplaCol_mMS_r2_2_FD_184274 | JGI IMG/M metagenome (GOLD analysis project Ga0209673, IMG submission 184274) | Arabidopsis root microbial communities from North Carolina, USA - plate scrape MF_Col_mMS_r2 (SPAdes) (version 3) | ecosystem: Host-associated > Plants > Roots > Endosphere | place... | reverse complement strand
TTTTTTTTTTTTTTTTTTTTTTTTTCAGATGCTGATTGTTTGTAGCCTCCGGGTGAATTTGATCCTTTCCTCGATGTTTTTGATTGGGAGGATCTGACGGGGATTGCGTTGGGTAATTAGTTGTTGCGCGATACTACTTATACCTGTACATCTAGATGATGATCAATGTAGAATATTATATTTCGTCGCAGATAGTACAACTATCATAAGAGTATGATACTCTCGCAATGTAAGCTCAGTCATAATGATTTCATTCAAATCCTTAATTAAATCGATCCACATACTGTACAGTACTGTACTGCCAACCTGGCATACCTAGTCGACCGGTCCACTATGAGCTCACAGTGCCGATCCATCGCCTCTGCAAGGGTTCAACTTGGTACTGAATGTACATTGTAGATCACGATCACCAAAAGCTCCGGACTATCACATCAAATTCTCCACTGAAAGACGCAAGCTACCATATAAACTAGTTACTCATGTACGAAATACAGCGAATATTTATCTATACCAGTCATAGCCAAGTGAATATCATCACTAGTTGGTGCGCGAGAGTCAAGTTGGTGACTAGTTCATAATGCCTTGCGACATGAATCAATTCGTAAGTGATACACCGTAAGCTATACACCACTATGGTGTACGGTAACCTGGTAAATGCGTTGGCAAGGCTCTGTAGGCTTAGTTGAACAATACTATGTTCGGAGTACATAATAAAAATAAAATGGGGGCCGAGGTACACAGTGGTAGATCACTGGGGGGCCAGACTGGTATTTGGGGCCCCCGATCAGCCAGAGTTAATAAGTGGAGATGGACTGGATGATAAATGGAGCAGGCAGATAAATTGATTTGGTGGGGATTCAGGGATTTCAAACCAGTCAATTCACTTGCATCCAGTTGAATCAAGTCGAATCCAGTTTATATCTAATTGACCCAATTAGAACTACAAAATCCTGACCAGAGAAGGGTTCTGGTCCCTGCTGATACTGACAATACTTGAAGAGTACCTCTATTAATATACACTTCAGGCAGTGCGCCCTGGTCACTGACAGGTACCCACACTTGCGCCTAATTAGCTTGGCTTTTCGACGGGCTGTGCATCTCTCGCCTTTTTTTACTTTCTTTTCCTTTCTTTTATTTTTATTCTCACTTTTTATTTTTATTTTTATTTTATCAGCCCTTGCGCTTGTGAGATTGACTTTCCTCTTTATCTGAGCCGCTTCTTCTTCTTCTTAAATTCTCTTCGTTCTCCTTTTATTCTTCTATCTCGCCTTTCCCAGCATGCGCATTGCAACCTCATAGCGGAATATCTCATTCAAGCGCCAGCGCATCGCCAACACTGCGCCCGCTGCCCAATTGTATTATCCTGACGAGACTGGCTCTGTAAATATTATCTCAATAATATAGCCATGTCTAGCAACATCAGCAGCAGCAGCAGCAAAAACATGTTGCGCACCCTTCTTCTGGTCCTTGCGACCACCCTGATCGGCGTTAACAGCGTGGGGGCAACCCCAGCAACACAATCATCATGGACTTCCGCATTATCTCAAGTCTACGAGACAACCGATCGACTCCCCCTTCCAAACCTGGGAAATATCGTCGCGCACGATCCTAATATCGTCCAGCATGACGGTCACTACTATCTCTTCAAAGGCGGACATCACGTCCCCATATTCAAAGCCGACAATCTCAATGGACCCTGGGAAAAGATCGGCACGGTCCTCGATCAAAATAGTATTATTGACGTGGGGAATCGCTCGCGACCATGGGCCCCTACGACAATTTACAGGAACGGTTTGTTTTATTGCTACTATACGCTCAGTACACACGGCAAACGAAATAGTGCAATTGGCGTCGCGACAACGAATAAATTGGATGGTTCACCGTGGGATGATCACGGCGCTGTCATTCGTACCGGAAAGGGTCCTGGCTCCGATATTCATCCGTTCACCGAGACAAACGCCATCGATGCATCTTTCATCATGGATCATGATTCAAATAAATCTTATCTCAACTATGGCAGTTTCTGGCATGGTATTTGGCAACTTCCACTTTCGGACGATCTTCTTTCTATTGAAAGCCCGGAAGATCCTGATGCGGTGCAATTGACTTTCATTCCGAATCAAAAGATTAGACCGCAGGAAGGGTCTTGGATGAGTTATCATGATGGGTATTATTATGTCTGGTTTAGCCAGGGCAAGTGTTGCAAGTTTGGCGAGGATGATCATGAATTTCCTGCGCGCGGGAAAGAGTATAGTATTCGTGTTGGACGATCGCGGGATATTCGGGGACCGTTTGTTGATAAAGATGGGGAGTCGTTGGTTAAGGGTGGTGGGACAATTGTTTATGCGTCGAATCATGGTATTGTTTATGCGCCTGGCGGATTAGGGGTTTTGGCGGGTAATGATTCGAGTCCGGATATTCTCTACTATCATTATCTCAATACGAGTATTGGATTTAAGGATGGGGTGAGTTTTGCTGATTTGCTTTGATGAAGTAATATGCTGATTGAAGTTTTTTATAGGATGCTCATCTCGGATGGAACTGGTTGAAATATGAGGACGGTTGGCCTGAAGTGACAACTGACAGTGCCGGTGCTATCTTTGGTATTCCCAGTTGGTTATATCTATCACTTTTACTTTGTGAGTTCACCCTAACCCGCGAAATAATTACTATCTTCTAACGTGAATATGACTAGGTTTCTGGCTGTACATGTGATTCGAGCGATCTTGTGATATTCTTTTTTCATTCCATTATTTCAGCGATGCATACGGCTTAGACCTGGTGGCGTTATAGATACGATATTTGTTTGTAGACTGCGGGCTTAAATACAATTGTATCGTGCGCAGCACGTTTCTTGCTCAAATATGGCGTTTACTATCTGATAGGTAAAGTCTGTTCCTCACATCCAAGCTTCATATACTTCATATACTTCATCCTCAACGCTGGTCACCTTCGCGTTGGCCAATTCATGGATCCCATCCACCATCCACACTGTAAACCTGTCCAGTAGTATATGACGCCGCATCACTTAATAAAAACACCACAGTCTGGGCTACTTCTTCGGCTGTTCCATTACGAGGAATAATAGACGGAGGTAAAGTCGAACCACCCTGAATAACAGCGGCCTTATCGAGAAGAGGTGTTTGGATAGAACCACTACAACACAACCGGTCAGTCAAATCCCCAAGCACACCCGCATCATTTCTGATATACTCACGGAGCAACAGCATTAACCCTAATTCCCGGTCCAACCTCCTTAGCAACAGACCTCGTCAACCCAACAACACCATGCTTCGTCGTCGAATAAGCCACATGTAACGGGAAACCCCTCAATCCTTGAATACTCGACGCATTAACAATGCTACCGCATCCTCCCTCCTGTGCCATCATAGCTCGCACCTCTGCCCGAAGACAATGCATCATTCCCGAAAGATTCACTCCAACTAACATATCCCACTCATCATCTTGTAGATCGACGAATCGGCCGACACCGTGGTTCTTCCCAATCGTACCAGCCATGTTCGCTGCACCATCTAAACGACCGAAATGCGAGACAGTCGCGCTGATCCAGTCATTTACAGCGGTAGAACTGCTAATATCTACCACCGTCGTCATGAGATTCTTATCCGGGGTACCAGCTGTAATGGACTGGACAGCAGCGTCGAGAGTTTTCTCCGAAATATCTGCTAACGAGAGGCGGGCACCGGCGGCGTGGAGCTGTTTCGCGACTGCGAGGCCGATTCCGCCGAGGCCAGTAACCACGTAGACTTTGTCTTTGAAGGACATCTTGGAGCCGGTTGGTGTGGCTTGATTTTTGCGGGGTTGATCTAATGATGTTGAGATGTGCTAGAGGACGGGTTAAATGTTGGGAGTTATGAGGGGAAGAGGAATTTGAATGGCATCGCGGGGAATCGGATAAACTCCGTGTTACATTTGGAATTGTTACATTTGTCGTGGGGGGAATAATTAATTTGTGTCATTGTTCATTTTATATGGGGAAGATTGTGGAGGAGTGGGTCGTTGAGGCGGCTAATTTGGGTAATTAGAGGAGAGAGTGGGGGTTGCCAGTAGACATCAGACTTGATTAGACTCAATTTTGATATTCAAGTTGACGAAGGTGCCTATAATTAACGAGTTGCTCATTGCCATTTGAAGAATTTAGAAGTTCTTGGATTTGCCGTTGACTATTTACTCGGCAGTTTGCAGCTTATACTTCATTTTGCCAATGATCAAACCATCTAGGGCAAAGTAGGTTCAATGAATTGCAAACTGTGCGGGTAGAGAAAGGTTGGCTTGAGCTAATGAAGGTTTTTTTTCGCATGAAGGACTTGACGTCGGAGGATATTCGACACCCACTTCGTGATTGGGTTCTTGTGGAGTGGACCTTTTCTCGGTCATGCCGAAAGGCTATACTCACTACCGGTATAATTGCTACCGGTATACTGCATGGACTACTAAAAAGGCTACAGGACACGATTATACCCGTGTCTCACAGGCTTTATATCTCATTGCAAGACTGTATTACACATCTCAAGCATCGCCGCCTACTATTACAAGGGTTATATGACTAATGCGTGGCATGTTTGACTACATGATTTGGGCGTGAATATCTCAACTCACCATCAACCCAATCCAGGTTAGGTTTACGAATGCAAGAATAAAAAAAAAGGCCCACTCATTTCCTATTCAAGACAAAGGCGCAGTTCAAAGGGTCTCAGGGTCTCTCATCGCGGCTTAAATGCGGAGAAAGGATTCTAATTGCGTCGATGGAACGAGGCAGACAGGCTCCTTGTCCAATCATTGCGATATGATATACCTTAATGGCACATAATTTACCGAAATGGAATTCAGCTTGGGGCCAAAACATTCTTAAAAACAAACCTCACTCGCCAACGGCAGTTTCAAGACCCACGTTCATGATGAGGCTCGCGGATCGCATCACAGCCTCGTTCGCATGGGAGCCTTTTTCCCCTTTAACTACACCCTCCTCGAAACCAAATATTGGTTCTCATTCAGGCAAACCTTGAATCGATGAGTTTTTCTTTCTTTTATATCAATGTCTGAAAGAATAGGGCCCGGCTATGCCATTCGCCGGAAGTACAGCTGTAACGACGGGGAAGAAAGCGACGACGCTTGGGCAAGATATCACTATAAGGTATGCTGTCCAGGAGGGCATGGTTTGACATTTGGTAAAGATGACGGAGATGGAAATACATTCTGCGAGAACAAAAAATTGAGCAGCGATAAAATCGACAATGTCTGCGCGAACGGAACATGGAACCTTTGGTTCGCAGATGCATATTTCTGCTGCGAGCCGGGCTTGACAGGATACATCAGCAGAACTCCTGATAATAATGTCAAGGAAGCAGCCTTTGGGTGCGACACAAAGAGCTTTATTCACAGTGGCCTCAAGGGAGTTATTTCAGAGGCTGAATTATCAAATCCGAAGAGTATGCCATCCTCCCGATTTTTTTTCCTTTCCAGTTTCGAGTATTTGTTGTGTTTCAACCCCGACAAATTAACAGTGTATCGTTCAACTTTTAGGTTCCAACAATGGTCCGAATAAAGGCGCAATCGCAGGTGGAGTTGTTGGGGGTGTTTGTGGAGCACTCATAATCGCGGTCATAGTATGGTTTCTGCTTCGTCGCCGTCGTCGCTCGAGGGTAACCGAAAACCTCGGAGACTCCCCAGAGACCAAGAAGGATTCTTTACCCGATACAACGGAGCCACCAGCAGAGGCTGAAGGCGATACCAAGCGGGCCAACGAATTATACGATTATTCCCCAGCACGAACCGAGCTCGAAGCCGACAAGCAAGCACGCCAAGAGTTGACTGGCGATACAATCAGGACTACAAAGCAAGATCAACCTTCTGAACTTCCTTGATGCACTAAAATTCGAGGCTTGAGGATAGATTCAGCTATGGATATTCAACAGTGGTGGTAATTTTTGAGGAGTTTAGGATTCGTTTTTCGTTGTATCTGGAGAGTGATTTAGTCTCGCTCTTCTATTGTTGGCAGATTCTATCACTCCGGGTTCAGTCATTATTCATTTAATTCATGTGGATATCCAATCTTCTACTAGCTTTCAACACAACTTTTATATCCATCTTTGAAGCTTGTCTATTAACCATGGATAAAATACCATGCCAAATATATCAAATTAATTCTGAATCATCTTCGCAACAATTTCATGCACCGTTTCCCTCGAAACCTCTCGGTGCAAAAGCCACCCAAAATGCCAGATAGTATTCTCCTGAGACTTGACCGACTGCTTCAGGTAAGGCCAGATGTTGAAGTGACCATGCGGCATGCCCGGATAAACATCAAGCTTCACCTCGACACCGCTATCCTTCAGACTCTTCGCATATATCAAGCCGTCATCACGAAGGATATCCAAACCGGCAATCTGAACATATGTCCGAGAAAGAGCTAGCTCAGACCAAGCGACTGAAGTGTTAAAAGGCGAAAAATCTTCCGATAAAAAATCAGGTCTGTAGAAGGCCTCATACCCTCCAAAGGACTTAGAATCAAGTCCCGGATTTCCAGGTGCATTTGCATTCTGCTCACGAGATACCCATAACTCCTTGTATTTCTCAGGTACCGTCTCCTTGCTCACACAGACTGGGATACTTGTAAGAACTCCAGTAATTGGCGGAAACAGCTTCTCTTTCGCTGCACGATGAGCCGTAACGATAGATAGGTTTCCACCGGCTGAACCACCTCCGATAACGAACCCTTTAGATAAGTCTGCGTCGAGGATAGATTCATTGGCAGCTACCCATTTCACCGTATCCCAAACATCATTTGGAGCCACTGGAAATTTATGTTCTGGTGCCACGCGATACGAAAGTTGAACCACCGTGGCGCCGTACAGAGATGCGATTACTCGGGCCCTGTTGATGCATTGGATATTTGAACCCATGATGAACCCCCCGCCGAATATAAGGACAACGACTGGGTTACCCGTGGATGAAACTGAGGGCTTAATGATGTTTAATTCACTTTCGTGTCCATCACGCATTGTGATTTTCATTGTTGATTCCTGAGTATCGAATGTTGGGCATTTCTCGTATGTATTTTTCTCCATTGCTGAAACTATGTTGCGCAAATATTCAACAGGCAGTGAAAAGTCCAGCGCGGGAGGTGGCGTGTGTTTAAGGATCTGATGTGATTACAGTGAGCTTCATTCTTATACCACGCGTATTTTAGTCTCTAACTTACTTCCTCGAGCTCTGGATCAACAATACCCATTTTGAGAACATCCTCTTTTGTTTTATACTGGTCCATTGCTGCAGATAGGTGCGTTTGATAGATGGTGAAATTCATGAACGCTATTGTTAAACTGAAGAAGTAAATTACAACCCCCAGAAACATACAAGCATCCCTTCATAGTAGTTATGGATGAATAGTCCTGTGCCAAATGACAAGGTCGGGATCATGATGATTCATTTGCATTCACGATGATATGCGGTAATGATTGGTGGATTCGAGGGTTAAGACCCACTTTTGTATAGATCTTCACCCTATTGCCCGCAAATAAGCATCGAGTCACCCTAGAATTGCCATTGCTCGCACCAAAGCTTCATCAACTCCGGTGAGACCTTCTCCATCTGTCTCATTTTCGCGCTATATGACTCAGTTCGCGTGGTGTCAATCAATGCTGCCCCAATTCCCATCTTCACACCCTTCGCTGCTGATCGGTACGTGTCGAGCAATTTCACAGCAGGGTTCTGTTCGATATTGAGAGTTTTGATCTGACTTTTCTCAAGTGCTGATATCCACTCTTCCAATGAGATGATCTTTTGGATTCTTTCTCCATAGAATTCACGCACTGCAGGTATAAGGCTTGACCAATCCACCGGGCTTGGATTGATAGCATGAAAGTATCCCGTTAATTTTTCCTTTGGCCGAGAAACAGCCACGCCTGAAGTCTCCAATATTATATTGGCTATATCCTCCACTGGAGCCCAGCCTATACTTCCAAGAGTCCCCAAAGAGTCCGGCAAGAGGCCCAAGTAAAGGGAGCTCCGAATCAAGCTTGGAAACCACTCTTGCGGATTCCATCTACCTTTCCTCCCTCGCGGACCAGCAATTTGACCGACTCGAATAATCACACTAGGCACGCCTGAGATCGTTGCAGCTTTATCCAGAATCATGCTACTTGCAAGTTTAGATTGACTGTAGCCTAAATCCGCGAGAGACCAATCTGATATTGCCTCCTCTGGCACAGGTACTGCAGGAGTTGCCCAATTTAAAACGGTCCCAATTGTGGAAACAAAAGCAATGGGCACTGTTTTCCTTGCCACATCTGCACAGAAATTAACCAGGTTTCGCACGCCCTGGATATGTGGTTCAAAAGATCTCACAGACATGTTGAAATTGACTGGCCAGGCGTTGTGTATGACGCGGTCTACTTCGTTGGCGAGTCGGTCTTTCACCTCGGCAGAGAGACCTAAATTTGGATTTGCCAGATCAACCTGCAAGAACTCGACTTTGGAGAAATCAGTCGACAATCCACGGCATGAATTTGCTTCGAATTGGCGTTGTTGGCTGTTAGGACCACGGTTAAAACAGATCACTTTTCTTACTGAAGAGCATCTCAAGGAAATGTCCAGAAGATAAGATCCCAATGCACCCGTTGTACCCGTGATGATGATGGTCTGATTTTCACTGGCTGAATCTGGTTTATTGTGATTTTCAATTGGGAGGTCGTAAGTGTATTTATCAACGAGTGCTCTGCAGATTTCAATTTCATTTGTGGATTGTGGGCATCCAGGAACATTGGATTCTGCGCTTTTTCCGACGACTAAACAAAAGATATATGCTGCCAATTTCCTGACCGATGGATAACAATAGAGAGTTCTCATTCCTACCTCCTGCATACCCCCTCGGAGCTTAGTATCTGCTTTCTCAAGGCTCGCAAGCAATGCGCGAGTGATTTGGATCACTTGCAATGAGTCCATTCCTGCAATAAAAAAGTCATCATCTAGACCCAATTGATGGACCTTGAATATCTGCAAGACCAGTTTGCGTATGGCATTTGTAAGCTCCATCTCGGAACTGAGATCCAGATCCACGCTCATAGCCGAATCTTCGCTTTTCTCAAAAAATTTCTCAATATCTTCGGCGTATAGCTTTTCTACCATAGACCTGAGGACAGTACCTTTGCCTGCGCGGGGGAAAGGTCTTTTTGGATCAGCCACAAACACATAGCCGTGAGGAATACGGCCATGTGCCACTGTCTCGATATTGACTTGTTCAATGGTAGGCCAAATAGCATTGACAAGGTCCTGCTTTTCTTTTTCGCTCTCTGGTGTCCGTACAGGCTCGATTAATATTGCAGCATGGAATTTCTTACTGCCGACTACCTGCGCACTCAAGACTTCCGGGTGACCCGCGACAGCTGCTTCGATGGTTGTAGGATTCAGCTTTTCGCCGTTAGAAAATACAATGATGTCGTCAGCTCTTCCAATGTGTGTCCAGTGATCTTCTAGAGTTGGATGTGGTCGATAAAGATCTTTAGTGCTGAACTCTTCCAACTCGGGGAATGTATAAAAGCAACATTGGATTCCTGGGTGTTGGTTCTTGCGCACGATGACTTGCTCGTATACATCATCGTCTATCAATCTCCAATAAATTCCCATGATATCTTTAGGAATGATGAACCATGGCCACCTGGAGGGATCTGGCTGGGAGTAGTAAGGAAAGAAGCCAAATCTGATCGAATTTGTGAGTTGCATGATTTCCGAAATTTACTTGTTCCTGGTCTTGGATATCTAACTTACTCAGTCGCTGCGATAAGGTTTGCCGTCCTGACACCTTGTTTCACCAGTCGATTTATTGGATCGGGAGGGACAGGCCCTAATGACTCTAGTTAGCTGAAAAGCTTTAATCCCCAGAAAAGATGAAATGTCTCTTACCTCCTCCAGTACCAACCATATGGAGTTTCTTGAGCTCGTTCACAGCTTCCGGCGAATGAGACATTTGATCCAAAATAGCCGGTGGCAGCACAGTCCACCCTGGATTACTATATTGCAACCACTTGACCACATTATCACTAGTTATAGGTCGATGAGGATCTCGGAAGGCGATTGGGACGCTATAGTAAAAAGCGAATACAGTTGACATCATTATTCCAGCGGCATGAAATAGGGGCATGATGAGCAAGTGGCGCGGATTAGGAAATCCAGCCCATGTCGGAAGCCAAGTCAAACTGCCATTACGTGCTGGTATGTATCGATGGAGGTCATACGCAGCCATCATCCCCTGACGCACTACGACAGCCTTAGGGAATCCGGTACTGCCACTCGTGTGCAGCACCACGTAAGGGTCCCACTCTGCCTCGACAAAGGTTTTTGTATATTCAACCGGGGTGACACCATCTGTGATCCATTCTTCAAATGGGGCTACAGCTATACTTTTCACCCCCGGTTTGGTATCCACATAGGACTGTACCAGTGGTACATATTGGCTGTCGTAGAAGATAAAGTTGCAATTTGTCTCGACAAATAAGTTTCGTTGAGCCTCGATCGGGTTGCGAGGTGAGATCAGTAGGGCTTTATAACCTGCTTTGATAGCGCCGATTATGAATGCAGGGTAACGAGGGTCCTCCAAGCCGATATAAGCCACCGTTGGAAATGTGCCCGGCGCTGGATGTCCCACTTGCATGATGAGCAACTGGGCGGCATAATTGACAGAATTGGCGATTTGCGACCAACTCACGGACTTCCATCTATCGGAGGGATCGTTGTTTCGTGGGATCGACATGCACTCGAGGTCGGGGGTTAGACGAGCTGTCTCGTCAATGATGTGTGGTATCAGACGTTTACCACAGTTCCCGCCAACGAACGCCTCTATTTCTGCATCATCTTCCATCTTGTCGGTATGAGAGTTCTCGGAAGGGCTCTCTTTCATAGTGGTTGACTTGGTGGTGGTAACAGAATAAAGGGAAACAGGAAAAGGGGGTTTCCTAGGAACAGGACGAGAGTGTCTCTAGGATGGTTCATTCATCTCAAGTGCTTCAAAAATGTTCATGATGCGGGGAAACTGGTTCAGCGCGGAATATTATGCCGTTGTAATACATCAACTGCGCTATCAATGCACGTCGTCACCTTGTCCAACCTGGGACAAGCAAGTGCATGTCGAGATATGATGGGCTGTTCATCCATGCAGCCTATGAGGTGCATTTCAGTCATCTACTTGCTCTAAATATTGGTCACAGCAGCCGAGTATGGCACATTGGTGGATTTCTGTTCTGTTCTGTTCTTCTCTTTTATTATCAGCGTTATCACTAGGGGGAGGAATGGAGTATTAATTCGATTGCAATACTAAGTTGAAGCTGAAACTTGACGGTTCATGGGAAACCAGTCTAGTCGACTAGTTCCATCTAGCTCGTATCTTATTCTGAACTAACCAACTTACTAGGAGTACTTTTGAATTACCGCTGTTGACCAAAAAGATGAACTCGACAGAAATAATTTCGAATGGGTGTAACTCTTATATCACTTCCTGGTATAGAAGATCAGGTGTGTTCGAATTGTGATATCGCAATAGAACTGCCTTTGCGTGAATCACAACTTGAAGGGTTGCATGAACAATCTCCTCGGATTTTATTCACATGAAAATGAAGATTCAGAATAATACAAAAATGGGTATCTCAAAGCTCAAAAGGGCAAAATATTAAACAAAAAAACGAACCCCATCATCACCACTCAGCATAATCATCATCATCATCACAACCCCGATAACATCAACCCACCCACCAACACTAAGGCCCAAATCTTTCTCCCGGAGAAATTTCTCACAGCACTCGATTCATCCATCCCATCTCGACCATAGTTCACCTCCCGCGAATTCAAACAATATTGCACTTCCTGCGCCTGTGCATCCGACCGGGAACTGCAAACCGCCGTGCACGGTGACGGATCCTCATAAAACCAAATTTCCTCCCTGCAGCAGGAATCCAATATCTGACTCATGTCCTTGTCGTGGTGATCTTCCTGGTATAGTGGGACGAGGGTGGTGTATTTCGCGCCGAGGGAGGGGATATTGTCGCGTGAGTAGTAGCATTCTGCCGGTTGGGTAAAGTTCTTGCTTGGCGGAGGTGTCATGGTGATCTTGAGTGGGATTCAATATATTATTTCGAAGATAGAAAGTACGAGACCAGAGGATAGAGCGAGACGGAGAGCGAGGGAGAGGGCCGTTTGGAGGGTGTTCGATCCGTTAGATCTACTTCAGGAACTCCGGATCCGGAGGTTAAAGTCGAGCTTGATTCGGAGGATCGTGGATATATCTGCAATTCTGGTCTTGACTCCGTATATTCACAATTTTGACCGGAGCTGAATTCGAGTGTTGAATCCCGAAGAGTCAGGGAGGCGCGTGAAGAAGGGAAAATCTTCGAATTGGAGGGATCGGCCCTTTAAACGCGGATGGTTCGGTGGGGAGTGACTGCCAAGACACTATTGATGTATTTGCTGCCCCTGACTTGATCATCCTCTCCAATGCCCTTGACAGATCCTGTACAAAATAGTCTCCGGTTGGAGAGATTCATTAATGACCTTCGTCATGATTTGTGCTGGTGCTGGGTGAAATACATCCGATCGATGCAGGGGAGAGCTTGAATGCAAGGGGCCAAAGGACGATCCCGAACACAACCCACAGTAAGATATAAGCAGTCATTTGATCGCTCTCAATTTAATGTAAAGACCGAAAGAGCTCGAATATTTCTTCAATCATTCAATATAAAATATTAGCTCAGCGAATCAACATGGCAGTTCCTAATTTCTGTTAGAAATCAAGAAAAGGTACAAAAAGAATTGGTGATATAAAAATTCAGAATAATACTAACTCGAATTTTTTGAGATAACCAACTATTCGTGTAAAAACACAATACAAATAATATCTTTCAGCTAATTAAGATATTTGGAATTTACAATGAAATCAGTTGGAAAAAAATTAGAGAATCTTATAAAGCGGGAATTGGAAAATGTTAAATGTAGAACGTTTGACAAGGGTGAGACGAGAGGATAATTCCCATGAGGAGATATTGGATGTCAAATTCAAAAGCTGCTATAGAGTATTTTGTTTAAGGGATGTTCTGCCCCCGCATTATATCTATAATGGTCAAATCTCTATAGAAGTAGGTACTTCTATAGATATTTGACCATTTTCTATTTCTCGCCGCCAAGCCCTCGGGCAGATGGACGCATTGCACTGGGGCCTGTAGGCTGGACAGACTACTTCTTGGAAAGCCCTGATCTGATATAAAACCCCAAAAATGCAGCTTAGGCGCTGACCCCGCTGGATACTGCGCTATCCACATTCACGGCCACATACAGCCCTATGGACATTGGATGTGGCATGAGTCTACAGCCTTGTGGCTGGGTATTGATTAAATGCTCGCGTAAGAGAACCACCAAGGCACTACTACGGCTGGTTCATCGTCTAGCGCTTATAGTTCGCAGCATGTGACCCCCAGGACTCATAGATACAATATTTAAACTATTTCAGACGTCTCGGGTGATGATCTGCAAATCGATCTATATTATCATCTCGCCAGTCAAGACCATCAGGCACCACTTTTTTCATCACACTGCCTAGATCAAGAGTCAAATCAGACAAATTTCCTTGCAATCTAATATTATTATGGTACTCGGGCGAGTGGAACAATAAGTAGGCCAACCGTTAGTTACAATTAACGCCCCACTGGGGCGTACCTAGGCTCTCTAGCTCGCCGCATGACCATATGTTTTGGCCCCAATCTTCAGCAGAGAAATCGCAGATGATTGATTTATTTCTCTACAACATCTATCGCTATGCCATTGATTTCCAAGTCCGGAGATGAGAATTTAAAGTTCGATATTGCAGCACCATCGGACTGGACATTCACTGCCGGAGACACCATCATTGGCAATGTTGTACGTTATGCTCCAATCATCGCGCCCGACGCGAAGTTGTCGCTGGCTCTAGTCGGACGATCGAGAATTCACCCCGAATTAGGTGGAGATTATGCGCATACCTGCTTTTTGATATATCAAGAACTAAAAGGACTTTTTCGTGGACCTTTACATCACCAGGAGGGTAGTGATACACCGCTTGACTGGCCTTTTTCTATTCAAATTCCGAATAAGCCCGATAAAGCATTGATCAGGGAACATTCAAAACATACATCTGTCCTTCCACTGAATGATCTGAGTCACCCTGGTCACCATACCTTTCCAGGATCATTTTATTCATCTCACAAACACCTTGGTGAACATAACGAAGGCATAATTGAGTACTATCTCCGAGCACGACTTCAGTATATTTTTGGCGGAGATATAAAGTCAAAGGATGCGACATGGCCCATAATTATGAGGCACCCAACTGACAAAACCGTTGATCTTGATACATTGAGGCAAATTTCTGCTCTAAGATACATCCAAAGCTGGAACTTGACGCCAACAAACGAGATTTTGTCGTTGAGAGAAAGATCGAAGAAACGCCTTGGAATTCTAGAAACCCCGGTTTTCTCCTTCCGCATCAAGGTAGTTTACCCCGAAGTTGTCCAGCTAGATAGCTCTCGAGTGATGTCAGCGACACTCGAAATATTGCCAGAGAAAGGAACAGGTGGACATCACACTCGAGTCTTACCCACAGTTGAAGTCAATTCTATTGGTATGGTACTTCGGAGCCATTGCTCCATACCCAAGAGAATGAGATCCACTGTGTTTTCTGTGCCCAAAGATCTAATTAATGAGCGAAGACATGATCTTGGTCTGGATCGTATGTTTACGTCTTCGCCCATTACCCTGCTGGCCAGCGAGAATAGGTATAATGCGCTCCATTTTGGGGAATTGTTTGAACTCAGTTTACTTTCGAACGGCCTTGTCGCTGGAGGAACTTTGTTGTCTCAATCGAAGACCCCGATCCAGCCGGATTTCGTCTCTTATGATATCAAACATTTCAATATGGTGCAGTGGAAGATATCACTAACAATCGCGGGCGAATACCATGAAGTCCAAGGCAGCGGACCCATGAAACTTATCGCACCAGCGTAGTCAAAGCTAAGTGGTGAAAAAAAAAATCAACCTAAATCTCCAACCTCGACTGGGTATACATCGCGCGTTCCCTCGTGCTGCCAACACAAATACCAAGGGTTTCCTCCAATACACCAAAGTCCTATCTTGGCCCAAATGACTCTTGCGGTCAAATATGAGAGAGCTCTGCATATTATGATACTAGCCGTGACGTTATATCCTTTGTAGACCGCTCACTGCCGGGCACTGCCTGTCGGTGTATCTTAGTCTTGGAGAACGACTTCCTAGCTTTAGTGTGCTAGCCCGTATTAAAGTTTTGATTTAGTCCGCCATTTCCGGTTATGTGATCTGTGAAATGCAGATGGCTTCATATAAATAATGATAGTATATTCGTTACGAGCAATCTAAGTTCAGCAATTAAATATTTCGAATAATTACATACCGGGCGACAGAGCGGACAGTTTCCAATGTAGATGTCTACCTTCGAGGGTGATTTTAAACAGGGAATCGTTCAGTGTAAACTCGCCACGGACATTTTCCCGGGAGTATATGGGCTATATGGAGAGGGCAGTAGACATGGAAATCTATTTGATATCATCTTTGCAGTATACCACCAGTACGGAAATTTGGCTTCTTTTATTTTTGTTTTATTTCTCTCTTATTATTTGTCTTCTTTTCATTTGTATCGTGGTATTAAAACGACGAACTAACATCAAACAGGAGTCTCATTGAGACCATGTTTCCAGTAAGTCAGAAAAGGGGTGACACCATCCTCACGGAAGTTGAGAAGGACAATCGTAGAAAAATTGAACTAGTATCGAAAACACCGCACTATTTTCTTTCAAGATCGAAACATCACTTACATTCCATTTGAATAGTTGTTAAGACCCGTGTAGAGAGTGTAGTCATGGAATTTAGCAAGAATCTTCAAAAAACGCATGAGCCTGGGTCTGAAATTCCTCGATCTCATCGGCTGAATGAATCTATTACACAAGCGGGGTAGAAGTTTGTGGACACCTCCTAAATCATGGCGCGTACTATGTATGTAGCAGTTTTGCATAACATTATTTAACAAAAGATACAGCCTCTTGATTGTGGGTGTTCAAAGTTCATGAAAGTAGTTTACAGCACGCTAAAGCCATACATATGTAGCTAGACTTCAATGTGGGCAACAGAGTCATGTAGCCGAGTAGTAGGCTGAAGTGGGCCTAGACAAGATTCATGAAGAACGCAGGAGAATAAAGTGGTGGATTTCGAGCGGACCTGTAAGCGGTTGGCAGTATGGGGATTTGAATTCCCGCCACGCCTTCAAATGAGCAGCTAGTCTTCTGTTTGGCTTATTCGCTGGATCAACGTTTTCTATACAAGAGACTCTGGACTGGAGGCTTTACGAGTCTAATGAAGAAGCTACTTTAAGCAGTTGTTTACTAAAAAAGGGGTTCAAGGGCTGAACATCCGTAATTGTTATAGCAGTTTTTGAATTTGAAAGAGGGTTCGAGAAATAATCTTCAAGTGGAAATGTTGAAACGAACTTCGGTCCATCCTGTACCAGAGAGCGATGCTAGTATTAATGAAATAATGTTGTCCTAGCGTCGAGTATCGCTGACTTGTAGGAACATAAAAAGCCTCTCCGTTGACAGAAGCATATCAGATGTATCAATAGCATATCATACTATGTATATAAAAAGAATTAAGCATACTGCACATCTAACTTGGGCTCCTTCACTTCCTGAGATGTGAAGGTGCAATGTAAGAACGAATCATCTGGCCCATTGGCAACTACGCCCCATTGAACAGGCTTGTATGCCGCATCCGAGTCATTGTAGGGCGCGTGACAAGCTGCACTGACAACAACACTCATTCCAAGTGCGAGAGGCATCTTGGAATCCTTGAACGATCTGGAGCATATGGAAGAGATGACCAAGAATATGACGACAGCAAGCAAAAGACCAACTATAAGAGGAATTGTCGATACACCACATGTAATCAACAATTCAGATGGTACAGCATTGGCGTACAAATCATAAGGCATCACTTGGACGTAGAACAGGCCTTCAGAAATGAACCAATGAATAAGAGTGAAACCCACGAGAAGTGGAATCGCATAACCATATGGAATCGTCAAATAGAATGTTGAACGTTGTTCGCCCTGTGGGAATGACACTCTGAGAGGGGCGCGATTGACAGCAAAGCTGTTATAGTCAGCTGCAATAAGACATCTTGTGAGATGATCATTCAAGCAGTAATAAAGAAATGAGGCTACCAGTTGTAGCATGTTGGAAGTCAGGATTGAGCCCACAAATGACGCAACATAGCTCGTGAGAAGAGCCGTTGACTGAACCGCTCCCCATCCTTTGATCTGCCAAATCTCATTTAGGGGTTGGCCGTCCTGGTATTCGTCCCCAAGCTCGCTTTTAACAGCAAGGGTCGGAAAGAGAAGACTCATAATAATATATAGGATCAATGCAAACCAAGACATACCCCAAATCCTGTTGCTAGTTCCCTGCAGCCAGCGCTTAGGTGTAGGGGGAAGCGCATGTCCACTGGGAGTCATATTGCTAGTCTTGTGCATTGTGCGAAGAATATCAGGGTGTGATTCTTGTGGAAGAAATCCCTTCTCTTCAAAGGTCTGGTTCTTGGTGCCCCATGGACAATCTTTATTTGTCAATACAGTGTCAGAAGATAGAGTACACCAATTCTTTGTGGTCGGATCTGATCGCTTTAGAAAGGATGAAATCGCATCGCCCATAGTGAGCAATAACTCAAAGCGATCAGTGCGGAGCAGAAGCCATATGCATATAACTTTAATCAAGCCGCAAATAATTATAGTGAATGCAATAGGAATCTGGTAGAAGAGACCGCATGCCTCGCTAGCCTTTTGACTGAGGCAATGGTCAACAGTAACTTCATGTCCGTTATTGAACTCGTCACCGGGTTGTGGACAAGAGGCGTGTATATCGATACCACCCTTAACAGACTTCGCCCAAGAAGTATGATCCAAGTATGCCCGCATTTTTTCCGGTTGGGGATTGGTTTTGATGTAAGATAAGAAATCGTCTCTTTGGCCTTTGGTCCATTCGATATCGGATGAGTTTAACTGAAGCTCAAGCTGCGATTTAAATGGTCCCATGGTCGCCAATTTGTCGGCAGACACATTGTATTGGCCTGTTTCGAGTTCCACGTATGTGATTCTTGCCAATTCATCGGCTGTCACATTCCAGTATCCAAGGCCTTGAATGTAGCTACTTGAGCAAGATGAGACCCCGCCTGAGCTTGACGAATGTGCGTAGCACATCCAATCGTATCCGAGATGGTGTTGTAGTTTAGACTCACTATCCTTGATGGCAACATAGTCTTGACTCATATTCTTTGATGGATCCATTGCTGGCATGCCACCCGGGTAGCCATATCCAGCGAGCAATATCCCATCGCCAGTCAACGGCTCATCGGTCACAAGGACCAAGCTGCGACGCTCGGAAAGATAGCTTGTCGCATATGCATTGAGACAATCTTCCTTATTAAGGTATTCAAATGTACCATTTAGGATATCTCTCCGCAGATCGGTGACATTCCAAGTGAGCAAATCTTCGGGAAAGCAGTTTTGAGTCTCGTATAATGAAGTAGGCACACTTGTATTTGATACAAAGTCAAGTGGAGCAACAATTACCGGGTAAGTATTTGCACTGACAGAGGAGTAAACAACGGAGTTATACCTAAATGTATAGAATGATTAGCCATCGTTTAAAACTCCGTGTCTTGCTGTGCTAAACTTACACCATCTGCATAACCATTGATGTGAGCAACAAAAGACCCCACAAAATCTGTCTAGATCTCTTCATATTGCGAAAGTTTCGCCAACTAGCAACTCCAATCGAAAGCCATGTACCTTTGGCGTGGGCTTTGTCGACCTCTGAGCGAGAAGGGGCCATAAGAATCGTAGAGCAATAACTACTTGTTGCAGTCATCGTCACACTGAGAATGTTAATGAGCAAATGAAAGCCTATTTTGCTATATTGTGCTGTCTTGCAATTGCCCTGATATATGGCGATAGATCCGAAGCCTTTGTCGCCATATCTTGAGGCCGAAACACCAACCGCCGCAATCGTGAATATGATGTTTATAGCCAAGACTGCAATATTTCCCCACATACACCATCGCACCGGATCTTGCCATGGTGGCTTGGCTCTCGAAATGGATGCATCTTCAAAGTACTTTGACGTACGAAATTCTTGTGGCAGCTCAGCTTTGGCGGGCGCATGTTGTTGAATCGTATCTGGCTCGGAAATTGATGGTGATGACCCGGAGCGCCTGAAATGACAATCTATCAACCAAAAGAATTTCGTGCAAACAGAAATCCAGAGCTAGAACATACCCCAATCGCGTGCTCTCCATTATTTCATGCCTTTCGTCAGGTAACTCATTCTGAGACTGAGTCTCTTGATCATCATTGTGGTCTCCATTGACGGGTTTATATTGTATAGATGAGGACATCCCGCCAAGTCTTGACTGTTGGAGTGTCTTACATTAAAAAAGCTGGGCGGGGGCTTCTATTTGTTGTGTACATTCTCATGTTCTGATTGCGATCCTGGAGACGGCACACACTCAGCCTCCTTTTTTCCGTGTGGGGTGAAGTAACCAATAATGAAGTCGTAACGATGATTTGGCCCCCGGGCATCTGGACGCTAATGCACGCTATTGGGTCCATCTCAGATGCTTGTCCTGCGCATGTGCTTTTTCGCAAGAAAGCTTTACCCATATGAAGATGTGTAGATGACTGCCAAGTGCAGGGTAATCACCCGAGATCTACAAGGATCGGTCTCAACTTCGAATACATCATGTCGTCAGGGAATTCCAGATCAACTTCAGGCAGATACATATCGGAAGATAGCTCCAAAGTCGGGCACTTAGCTACATATCAAATGACCAATGCGTTCTCGTGCTGCTGTGTTGGGTGGGGTGAGCTCCTTCAGGAAGTAAATCTGTAGCTCTTACGATTCAACCGCCAGATTTGGGCCATCACCCCACACATTTATTGTCTACAGTAAAAGAGCACGAGAATGGCGTCGATTTGTTAAGACGTAGCAAGAAGTCTATGGTTTAACCAGCAGGCTTCTAAATTTAATGCGCCCTTCCCTCACCATCATTACCACCACCCTCTCTGTTTTTCAATGACCTCGCTGTAATTTGGCGGATCAGTTAGGCACGAAAGCCCGCATGCTGAGGCATCCCAATTGACTACACTATAGCGCTAAGATCCATTGTGGGGATATGAGCCACCGGCCCCAAAGGTCCGCTCGGATAGAGCTCATTGGCGAAGACCGTTTGAACCTCCCCGGGGCCCCGCCAGATGATGGCTGAAGCTCGTTGAGATGCAGGATCAGATCCTGGTAAGCCACATTCTGCCTTGTCCGTCTTGGTACCAACGTACCTGGGCTGGAGGCACTTCGATTTAGCCGATATAGAATCTGAGGAGGCGATTCTCCAGCGACTCTGCCACCGGTCTAGTCGTGTCGATGGATCTTGGAGAGTTCCCAATATTATAACTCGTGGCTTTTCTCGTGGGCTTTGGTTATGAAACCGGATGTCCAGAGGGGTTTTTGCATATGCCGCTAGCTTGGAATGGCTTTCAAGTCCGATAATATAATGATTGTGATTTCAGAAAGACAAAGATCCTCACAGACAAGCTGCTTAAGGCCATGGGCGATAAACATATTTTCAGAGATAGAATCATGTAGTAATTGGTCCAATATAGACCATCCAATCACCAAGCCGGATCTTTGATTTATATCTCAAGATAGCTTTCAACTTTCACTGTTATTGACGTAGAGAAGAGTCGGTATCATTAGATGCTCGCCCCCACGCTTAGCTCCGCATGATGCCGAGCGTTGCGTGCAGCCAAGAGTCTAGGTTGAAACAATCGTTGAAATAGGGGGAAAACAAGATTCGTCAATTTTGAAATGTTTATCTTCAACTATTTTCTGGTCCGAGCCTGTGGTGGAAATCCATTTCTTTCTGCGGTTGTCGCGACCAGTCCGTCAACCATGACATCTACATATCCACCCGTCACTGGAAGTGACAGAACAACAACATATATCCCAATGATCACCCCATTCACGGCTTCCGAAGAGTGCTCTAGCTACTTCCATGCCGAACTCAGTCGCATATCTGGCGACCTCTCCTCGACCATGCTTTATGCATGGTGGGATATTTTCGGAGCTAACAACACCATGGAGCCAACATGCTACCCGGACGCTGTGACATCTGTATTCGTTGAGCAACAATCGCAGGTATCAAAGAAGGATAAGCACATGGCAGCTAACGATTACTACACATTTTTCCGCCTTGCGCCTTTTACTTGCCCTGGGGGCTGGCACGCGGTGTCATCTGGAACTGGTGGCACAGCCTCGACGACTGCATGCTGCCCTAGGTGAGTACGAATGAAGACCCCAACCAGACACCTTGACTATTTTCCTCTATTGTATAGTCACGCACACTCTCTCTGTCTGCCTGTCTGCTAACTAGCTTCCATAAAATAACAGTCAGTATACGGCCCAAATTTTTTACTATGACTCTGCAACAAACGAGCTTCAATCTATGAACACGGCGTCTGTTGTATGCGAGTCTGATCTTCGAAGCAGGAATATTACATATACGTACTACTCAGAGTACGATATTGGATCAACAGCCAAGTCAGGAATCAAGATTAGGACCTCAACAATGTCCATCGACGATAGAACCCCTATAACAGCCTTTGCGCTGACTGGATACAACTTTGCACAAAGCACGAGAGGAACAGCTATAGCTACAACGACATCTGTTGATTCAGATCCTACCGATAGTGTCCAATCTGGTCCAAGTGGTGGTCTCGACACGGGATCAAAAGCAGGAATCGGAGTTGGAGTTGCAGTTGGCGTTCTCCTCATACTCGGTGCACTGGTGTTCTATTTTCGACGCAGGCGATCCGCGCCAAGGAATATCGAGAGTGAAAGCGCCGAAGGACCTCATTCAGACGCCTCTCATAATAGTATTTCCGAAATGCCAGGGAATGGTTTGGCAAATGGCTCACACCTCCATCATGAGCTTCATAATTCGACTGATCGGCCGGAGTTGCTTGGATCATATGCGTATACGGGAGAGCTGCCTGATACATCTAAAACGATTCCCCAGGAGATGGATGCTACAGGGGATCATATAGTACGAAATAATTCACGATCCTAAAAAATACCACGTAGCCCGATATGCTGGGTGATGCATTGGGAGCCACTGGTTGGCTCCAAACTTTACGAATGTTTTATTGATATACCCACTGAATATATGGAATTCTGGGATTGATATCTGCAGTGTCATCGCAAAAGTTTGTGACCAACGCGATGGACTCCACTCTATTGTGTATTTACAAAATCTAAATGTCTATAGCACTCCAGCTGCAGCACGGTTAGATCGCCGCCACATCTCCTTACGCCGCTCATGTCCGGCATCAAAATCGTCTTTCCACCGCTGGTCAAACACTGGTAAGCGCCGTCCAGGGACTCCCTGTCCAAGTTCACCCGCAAGAAGTCGTAATTCCTCAAAATAGTCCTTGAAATCGGGGTTGACCACTGTAAACGCGGGTCCGTCGCCCTTCAACGCGATGCGATCCTGTTCCCATTTCTCCTGCTCAGCTCGTCCGGGCAGCACTGCTTTCCCAGCGAGAACGCGCGCAGCAGCTACGGCTTGCCATTCAAAAACTTTGAATGTCAACCCTGCACCAACCTATAAAAGGGGAAAAGGAGATTAGTGGGTTGTTTCAACGTAGTTGGATATAGTCTTAAATGTGAGACATACTGCTCCGACAAAGACAAGGCTTGGATCGTGGCGGTAGAAAACGTGCTGATACAGATCTGGTACACGATTATTCCGCGTAGCAACTTGTGGGAGAAATGGTAAAGTCCAGGTAAACCCGGTGCCGAGGAGGATGTTGTCCACGTCGGACTCCGAGGTACCGTCTTCGAAGTATACGGTGCGAGTTTGGGCATTTATATGAGAGATTGGAGCTCGTCGTTGGATCTTTGGGTGTTTGAATGCGTCGTCACCAAAAAATACGTTATAACGACCACGGACAACGGCGTGGATAGGTGATTGTGCTATATCGATGAGACTAACAGCTGTGTCTGCTGCCGATACTGATGCACCGACCGTAATTACTTTCTGCGGAGAGAGTCAACGAATGATATTTATAATCCAACCAGAAAATGAACTTGTACCTTTCCCCGGTATTTTTCCGGTCCTCTATAATGCTTCGTGTGCTCGACGCTGCCAGGGTAAAGTGAAGAGAATTCATCTAGTCCCGAGATAGCAGGGATATATGGCACCGCATAATGACCAGAAGCCACGACGACAGCATCGAATAGCTCAGTCCACCAATAATCAGAAGGACTGCCATTATGCAATTCCCTGCGACGAATCGTGAGGACCCATTTCTGAGTGCTTTGCTCCTTGACGGCTCTTTCAACGGTGGTGTTATATTGAACAAGGCCGTGATGACCCTTTTCAGTAATTAACCCTTCAACATACTCCCGAATTACCGAATGATGTCGGAACGGAGTCTCGGGTCCATGACGATCAATAGACCACTGTGATCGAATCGTCGGAATTGGCTCCTGCGAATAAGACATAACTCCAGCATCAACATTCGTCTCAAGGCCAGGATAAACAGGCGAGTCAGTAAATCGATCTTGAGTAGTCGCCGGTGTCCGGCAAGGTAATTGCTCAGGGACCTCTAGCGGCGCATCTGCTGTACGCGCAGCCAATCCTTCGAAGTCAACAAGCCTTGGTGGCGGATCATCTCTCGAAACCCTGATGTTATAATATTAGCAGACAGGCCTTGAACGATGCAGTATACGGTTTTCACAAACCAACATCCGCCCGCCTTTTCTTGACGCTCGAAAACACGAATCTTATCAAATGCCTTTTCTTGTACCAGTGCATCAATCGCAATGGCACCCGAAGGCCCTGCACCAATAACTGCAACGCTCTTTATAGGAGACATAGTCTATTCCGTGGCCAAGTCATGTAAACCGGTTATGTACCAGAGAATACAATCTCAACTTGATCAAAATGGCAGATCACCCTTTTCAATGAGGTCAGAATTTCCTCTCGGCCGAGCGTGTTAAATATTTGTGATCTGGGGAAATCAAATTAGACGCCGTCACGCCATCGAGCCTTCTTTTGCGTAACTCGTCAGAGCCAATCTGACGGAGTGCGAGATAAAACGAATCCACTTACATAGAAACCAACCCAAGCGCTGAAAAATCACAGACCGGGTTCACAGCTGCGTTAAATTCTATGCTATCAAGACCCTGATATCAAATGTTTAAGATTCTGTTCCCCCCGCCATCTGCAATGCCGATTCCACTCGGCTTTGAAATTTCAGCTTGGCCCACCCGATCGGCCGGTGCCGACGCGCTATCTCGGCAAGTGTAAACCATGGGATAGAACTATACTCTGAGTTTTAGGACTAACAAGAGACTGGGAAAGTAGAAAATAATTCAGAATCACTATTTTACATGAAGTTCAAGAATACTCAAGCCTGAGCCACTCTCGAACCACAAGGTCTCGCATTCCATACAGGCAAAGGCGGGCCCCAGACTCGGACAACATCAGCCCGGTCCAAAGGGAAATATCGTGGTCCATGGCACTTAGAATGATCAAGACCAAAGTCTGGCTTTGGATGCCTACCTGGTTCATGAGGGAAATCTAAATGAAGAGAATATTGTCCAGAATGGGGATAAGGGGCTTTTGGCGCTTTGAGACATTCGTGAACGCTTTTCCCATCAACGCCACATACATGAACCGATTCTTGAGTTGGAATTTCACATGTGTCTTTTGAATGGGAATGTCGTGGCTTGGGTATGCCTTTGTATGCATGGTTGTGTATGTGAACTTGTACACCTGGGCAACGTGGCTGGTTTTCCGAATTTGAACATCGATGTTCATCGCAGGTCGGAGCGTCTTGAGTATGTTCGTCGAAAGGGCATATGTGACTAATATTCTGGACATGGACTGGTCTAGTGGTTTCAGATATGGCGTCTTGTTCGTTTCTATTGCAGAACGTTGGTTTATGAGTTATGTGTAGTTGTCAAGTCGTTGAACATACGGTTTCTCCCGTGTCCTATTCATGCGGGAATTGCAGGGACAGACGTAGTGATAGGGACAACTCTGCTTCATATCTGTTTCAAAATACCCATGGCACGTGGACTGGCAGTTTTTTGTTTCTGACGATGTACAGCCAAGGTTGGCTGTACATCGCTCGGTTGCTTCATTCAAGTTGGCAGTGGTACCATATAGGCCATTCAGTGTCTGTCCTGGGCAACAATGATTTTGATAATTGCCTTTTCGCTGTAAGTGAGGGTCATGTTGGCATTTCCGCTGGTGCCCAGGCTCTTTCTGTGGGCCGTGATGGCAGTGTGCTGAATGGACCATCCTACTATTCGGTTTTGTTTGTCTCAACCGATGTGTTCTATCAAAGTCGCGGTTGTACTATTCCATTGGCGCGGGGACTTCTCCTGAATATAAAGGGCTTTTACTTCTAACTGCTCGTACAAGTATTAGTCGGGCTCGCGAATTTCCTGGTAGTAGATGTGGTATCCTGTGCAACAGACTGCCGTTTGACTTTTACTACCCTCAAAGTGTTCCGATCGAGTTTCATCTACTTGGAAATTTACGATTGAGGCCAGTAGTACATCAGCCTCTGTAAAATTTAGCAGCTGAAAGTTACACTCTGGGGATGTTTGCTCTACAAAGTCTTATCACTATATGACACAAGCAAGGCCTATCAAGCCAGAGCTAGATTCTTTGGTATAGCCGACTGGTTTACTCCTCACTCCATATTTAAAACATGGCCCGATGAAGTCGGAAGCTGCTTGCTGTATGTCATCGAAGGTGTGTATCGTTCAACCCACTCCTGTAGAATTGTGGTAAAAGTGTCGCAGACTGCTTTTACAGCAGCCTCACGGGAATCCCCGTGACTCTCAATATAGACTAAACACTTATTAGTATTTTAAAGTCACCATGAATAGCAAGCAGGCTCACATTTGACTTTTGGCTCGGTCCCGGATCCTCGAAATGTGAAGCGTACTCCGCCTTCCAACCATAATGTGAGCATTTGACTAGTTGGGTCATCGGGCAGATCTGGCTTATTGTCGGAAGATGCAGAGTCAAATCCCTCTGTCAAATCCCTCCAACGCAGAATTTTGAAGCGACCGAACTGTTCGTCAGTCAGGAAAGGCCCACTCCTGATACCCTGGAACAGCTGGTTCGTAAGCTGAGGGTTCGGAGACCGGAAGTAATTGTTAAGTGATTCGTGGTGTCCATGAGCAGCGAATATTTGTTGGAGCTTATCGTAAATTGTTAGTCCTTGAGATCTCCATTTTGCCTCTGCAGCTAGGAAAACTGCAGCTGCCGTGATTCCATCCTTGTCATAGCAAACAGAAGGGAACATGTAACCAAGTGCTTCTTCGTATGCAAATGGAACAGTTTGGCCGACTTTTTCGAGATCTCGAGCAACATTTGCCATCCATTTGAAACCGGTCAATGTCTCCTTAAAGTTGCATCCTCTTGCGGCTGCCATACTTCCAAGCATGCCACTCGAAACGGTCGTCGTTAGAACGGTAATTTTGGAAGCATCTGTGGACGTAGCCAATGAATCAAAGACGTGGGATGCCAGGAGAACACCAACATGATTTCCTGTGAAGAGGAACCATTTGCCACTATCGAGGATCAGCGAGGGATCAATTACCTTGATGGGGCACACCTACTTCACTTTTTCTGCAACGGCAAACCGATCTGCGTCGGGGTCATTAGCAATAATCAATGTCTTTCCTTCGTTGTCTGCAGTCTCCATGGCAAGATCCAGGGCCCCAGCCTCTTCGGGATTCGGAAACTTGACGGTTGGGAAATCCGGGTCAGGCGTATGCTGTTCAGGGACAGATACAAAGTCCTGAATCCCTAATGAATGACACACAGTTGGTAAGACAAGGCCTCCGACTCCATGAAGAGGGGTAAAGACAAAAGGTCTTGGGGACTTCCATTCGGAAACAGTAGACCTCTGTTTTACGTTAGTTAAGCAATTGGGCTGGATTTATACTGCTACTGACCGCATAACTTTCGACTTGTTTGACGTAGTGAGGAAGAATTTTGCGATACGAGTCGTCATGTAAGAATTGGCTAGGCTGCTGCTCCTCCCAAGCCATTGGCCAAGGCTCCAGATTTTCGAGAATTGACTGCGCAATGTCTCCATCTTCGGGCCTATTGATTTGAGCGCCATTACTCGAGTATCTGATACCTAATTAGTACCGTATATCTGATTCCATAAGCAGAAAACCCCCGTAGTCTTACACTTTGTAGCCTATTTAGAATTAGCCTATACCATACTGTTATGAGATGAGTGTTAGACTCCATACCGTTATCTTGGGGCGGGTTCTACCGGCTTGTGCGTTAGCGGATATTATTCTATGTCCGAAGGGAAGCGGAAGGATCATCTCACATGGCTAGCAGTGACCATGATACCAGCTGCGGCCTTGAAGTGATTCACGCCAAAAGGGACCAATGGAGTCGGTGCTTCTTGTTCATAAAACCAAACCGGGATTTTGAGGGCAATAAATGCGTTGGCAGCAAGCACAGCAAACCGATCTGAGTTATGGCGAGCATCATGACCAATGACCACGCCTCGTGAGGCAATCTCCGGCCATTTAGTCTGGATATACTTTGCCAGTCCCTGTGATGCTTGAATAACTGTCAAAGAATTCATACATGAGAACCCTGCAGCCATGCGGCCTCGCAAGCCAGCCGTGCCGAATTCAATGCCTGCCACGGATTAGATTCGTTCTTCTACGCGGTACGGATATAGACATGTTTCACATACGATTCCTTAGACGCAGCTCGAGTTCCTTCTCGGCGCCTTCATCTCGCAGTCGTTCTATTTCCGAGCGTGTCTTGGGGTCCTATACACCGTATATCCGAATGAGATCAGACCACTAGGCAACGTGGTGGGCTTCAATTACCTGGTCCCACTGCAGCCATGTTTGAACCAACGACGAAAGTGAATTCTTTGCCTCGGATTAGAAACCAGCCGCGCCACAAAAAAGCAATGAGGAATAGTCAAACCTGAGCCATCATGCCACTTGTAAATTTCAATATCAAATTGGAGGATCGTCTGTTTTCCAATGAGAGAAGAAGATGAAAGTAAAAAAAGAAAAAGGAAGTACGTTAAGTGGAAACTAAAAGTGGAAAGTGCAACTGAGATCGGCCCCGCGCCTTCCTCGAGTTGTCTCCACACCCCTTTGCGCTTGCCTTGCTGCCTTCACCTTCTTTTGCTTCTTTACTTCTTCAATCACCTTCTTCTCCCTAACGACATTCTCAGTACCGAAGACATGTTTGTGTGATTTACGATCTCCCTTCACATTCTGCTAGGAGATTTTTGCTTTTACTCTGCTCTTCGACTATGGAGAAAACCGCGGTCCGACCGTCCCGCAAGGACACTGTGTTGAGTCGCCGCTACATTGAGGGCTTGATTGCCGATGGGAAACATGTTATCATATACGAGGGACGTGTTCTGAAGGTGGACGCGTTTATCAAATTTCACCCTGGTGGTGAAAAGCCAATTAAGCATATGGTAGGCAGGGATGCCACCGATGAGATTAATGCGTATGTTGAGACTCAACATGAGAGAGTTTGAGCCGAGCCTTAGCTGACCATGGAACCTCGACCACCTCAGACTACACTCCAAAGAAGCTCGTGAACGCATGCTCTCGTTTCAAATCGGCCGAATTCAGGGATCCTGGGTTAACTTCCTTCCTGTGATTCAAGGCGGCAAGTTCCGTCCATATGAAGAAGAGAACTGTTCCAGCGAAGAGGATCTTACAAGTCAAGATAACTCTAGTCAGGATGGATCGCTTCCACCTTCTCCCATCTTTGATGCTATCGACTCTCAGTCCGTGACTCGTCGCAGACGAACCTCCCCAGGCACCGACAGCTCAACATCTACTCCTCCAACCGAAGATTCACACTCCAAGTTCGGCTTTCTCGACGCTCGAACTCGAAATGAAATCGCCTTGGATCGGTCCAAGTACCCTCCGTTGGATTTTGCGTGTCAGGAGAATATCAAACAGAAGTACCGCGCACTGAACCAACGCATGCTAGACGAGGGTTTATTTGATTGTAACTACTGGGCTTACTTTATTGAGTGCTGCCGGTACAGTCTTTTCGCTACATTGTTCTATGTGTTTCTGCGAATGGGTTGGTGGGGGACATCGGCATTCTGGCTCGGTTGTGTCTGGCATCAACTTGTGTTTACAGCTCATGATGCTGGCCATATGGGTATCACTCACAACTTCCACTTCGACACTGTTATTGGTATCATCATTGCGGACTTCATCGGAGGATTAAGCTTAGGATGGTGGAAGCGCAGCCATAATGTACACCACATTGTGACCAACGAGCCAGAACACGACCCTGATATTCAACACATTCCGTTCTTTGGCATCTCCCATCGCTTTTTCAACAGCATGCGGAGCACCTACTATGACCGCGAAATGACCTTCGATGTGCCATCTCAGTTCTTACTCAAGGTTCAGAACTATACCTATTATCCTATCATGATGCTCGCTCGCTTTAATCTCACTCGCCTCAGCTGGGAATATCTGTTGAAAGGCCAGGCCCCCAAAAAGGGCCCGGCATGGTGGCACGTTTATCTTGAGCTTGTTGGCCAGGTAGTCTTCTGGTATTGGTACGGTTACCTCGTGCTCTACAAGACTCTTCCCGACTGGAGCAGCCGCGTGCTCTTCCTCTTGGTGTCCCACGTTATCCCCTCCCCCTTGCATGTTCAAATCACACTGTCACATTTCGCCATGTCGACAGCCGATCTCGGTGTACATGAATCTTTCCCTCAGAAGATGCTGCGCACCACTATGGACGTTGATTGTGCCCCCTGGTTAGACTTCTTCCATGGCGGCCTGCAGTTCCAAGCCATTCATCACCTTTACCCTCGCATGCCACGTCACAATCTCCGTCAGGCCCAAAAGTATATTTTGGAATTCTGCCGGGAGACCGAGATCCCATACGCTATCTTCACATTCTACGACGGAAACAAGGAAGTTATTAGCCGACTCGGCGATGTTGCTAAGCAGCTTCGCATCATGGAAGAGTGTCGGAAGTCAATTGCAGAAGAGGGCGTCTTCTCACATCATCACTGATTACAGCGTGTTTTCAATCTTCTTTTGCAACCCATAACGCATGCTGGACATACGAACGAGTCTCCTTAGTCTATAGATAGCAATTTTGACCACCATTTTATTATCTTTCTGATGTCTCGGTCTTTTTGGTAAATAAAGAACTTTTCTTTTCCATATCTACTGTACTTTTATTCGTTTCATATACAAGTCAAGTCTATGTCGAAAAAAAATCTGGAACGACGCCAGATGAATCAATGATCCAAGCACATCAGGTCGAGTTTTAGCCTTGCCGAGCGCAGTCCTTTCAGATAATCTTCAACCAGGCAAGCCACCCCCTCGAGCAATCTTCTTCGCCCGTTGCTGTCGCCGATTATGATTTGCCCGACTAGCCTTATTCTGCTCTTTCTTCTGATGCGCCGCAGGTGATCCCGACTCCTGTCCTGATCCCGCACCTCCTCTCCCCCTCTGTCCAAATCCACGTCCTCGACCTCGTCCACGTCCCCTTCCTCCACGACCACCACGATCAGCAGCCCCATTCGTCTCCTCATCAGAACCATCATCACTGCCAGCTTGCGGCTTCCGATATGAAGTGGAAGCTAGCTCTGGCTGATTCAAAGACCCTCCACCAGTCCCTCCAGCATCAACGGCAAGACGATCCTCGAGTCGAGCGAGTCGTTTAGGATCTCGTGATAACATCACTGCCCAGCCTTCGATAGCCTCGTCCGTCAAATTTGTCTCACGCTTAAGCGAGGCACGAGGTTGTGAGCGACGAGTTCCGGAGTCACGGGCAAATAATGCTGGATTGGACTTGTAGGTGCGGAATAGAGTCATGTCAAGCTGGTCATCTGTTAGACGCTTATTGATTGCGTCTGCGTCGGATGTTGCGGCGGCATCTATTGTTCCGCCTACGTCTGCAACGTCGTATGTATCATCTCGCTCGTCGTCGTCTGAGTCGAAGGTTGCTAGGGCTGAGAGAATGGCTGCTTTCTTTGCGGAGTGGTTGGTGCGGTCTGCGAGGACTTCGTCGGCTGTGAGGTTTTGATCTGCGCGGCCGAAGTGAAGTTTCCCCTTTGCGGTGTCGGATAGGTTTAGGTCTGCTATGTCGATGTCTGAGTCGAAGATGTTTTTGCGGGTTGGGAGGGGGCGTGATGGTGGGGAGTGTTGTTGGGGTGGTGTTGGTTTTGGGGCGAGGCTATCGCGTTCAGGATTGGTTGGTGAAGGCAATTGTTCAGTTCTGTCGAGAAGTAGTAGTTCTTCTGGGAGGGAGTCGTCGAGGAGATGTGCGACGACTGTTTCTGGATTATCGTCGTAGACGTCTAGAAGTCTTACGACGAACGCGGATCCCAGGTCTGGGAAGAGGTCTTGTACTTGTGAGACGAGAGACATCTTGTGGGCGTGAAGCTCCTCTGGTATTTGAGAACCTATAGAGATTCCTTTGCCCTTGTCGACCTTTCTGCGTCTTTGATATCGACTGTGGAGAGACTTCGTCTCTATTTGATATGCGCGCAGGCTAGCAAGTAGGTCTTGACCCCGTTTCTGGGGATGAGCTATAAGAAAGTTCTCTAGACGTTGAAGCAGATCTGAGCTGCAGACTAGATCTGAGAGGAGAGTTGGTTGCTTTGTCGTTGTGCGGGTTCCCACGTTTGCGCTCGCTTTGAGGCTGAAGAGTTGATCCAGTAATAAGGTAAAGTTCGGCGACGGCTCTTTCAACAGGGATATTAAGCCGACGTATACGTTGGCTGTGAAGTTCTTGTGTATGTCTTCTCGTGATGATTGTTCCTGATATTGCTCTGCCATTGTGTCGAGATAATCGGATCCAGCCATCAGGATGTGACCGCAAGGCGGCAATACCGAAGCCAAAATTGTCAAGCATCGAAGCTCTCCAAAGACGATAGTTCCGCTGATTGACGGTCCTTGTGATAGTTTCTTGATCATTAGAGCTTTCGCTTCCTCCATACTTGACGATATCTTGTTTTCATGTCGGTTCCACGCAGTTGATAGAGTGGTCTTCAATATATTGCTCGACGGATAGCAGCAACATAAATTGCCGAGAAATTGCCAGCTTAAAAAATCTTCCGGTGGACTTGATAGCCCCAAAATATAGCGTCTAGTAGCTAGGAAGCAGAGTTTCCGTAGGTCTCTGCTTTTGGATCCATGTTTTAGACCGGGAGACCCTGCAGCGGCCTGCTGATAGAAAGTATTCAGGAAAGACACCCCGGATGGGTCATCCTCGGCTGCTTCTTGGAATTCTTTATCTGAGGCATTCAGTCGAATCCCTAGAAGGGTAATCCATGCATCAAGGAAGGCCTCCCAATCATTTGACGGAATGCTGCTTTGGACTGCGGGGGGAGGCACCGGAGCCATCCCCGGAAACTTTGCCATCTTGAGCGAAAAAGGTGAATTAATATGCGAGCAAAGAAGAGAGAACTTGATGCAAAGCAAAACGAGCACGCGACAATGCAAACGATACAGCAGAGGCCCTCCAAATAAGCAGAATATCAATTATCGACTTTCCTTTGACCAGCAACTTCATTGACAACCGCATCGGGAGCCCGATGATGACTCATCTATATGCCCCTTTTAGAAGGCGCCAACACTTCCTCTTCCAGACTAGCGCAAGATAACCGAATGCCAAGCCCCACCCCAATCTTTTTCGCTTCGCTCCACACAAACTTCTTCCAAGGCAATCATCACCTTACCGAGCCGTGCAGTTCAGGTCTTGATTGGCATTCGCCTTAACACCAGCAAAAACAAAAACTCAAGATGTCTTTCCAGAAGCCCGAGAAGGATTTCGGCGAGGGCCCCGTACGTGCAAAACCCAAGATCACATTCCCATTGCCATCATCGATTATCGCGAAAAGTTCGCCGCAAATGCGCCGCATGTCGCTGGCGCATGAATATCGAATGCGCACACGAAACATAGTCGTCGAATTGAATTGAATTGAATTGAATTGGGAGACTAATACATTATCTATAGAAGGTCCACAAGATCCGTATCACCCTGACTTCCCGCAAGGTCGCCGCCCTCGAGAAGGTCTGCCAGGAGCTCATTGACCGTGCTCGCTCCAAGTCTCTGCAGGTCAAGGGTCCCGTCCGTCTGCCCACCAAGACCCTGCACATCTCCACCCGCAAGACCCCCAACGGTGAGGGTTCCAAGACCTGGGACAAGTACGAGATGCGCATCCACAAGCGTCTTATCGAGTAAGTGCAGCCATTATTCGACATTGGAGATTGGAATTAGATGGTGCGGAACAGTTTACTAACGACTCGCTTTTAGCCTGCTCGCCCCCACCGAGACCGTCAAGCAGATCATCATCAACATCGAGGCTGGTGTTGAGGTTGAGGTCACCATTGCTGCTTAAATTAATTAGCTCACGCAATGGACCAGGGAGGGTCCTGGGCTGGTCTATGTAATGCCGGTCGTTATGATATGCTGGTGTTTTCAGGACTGGTCGTTTACTTTCGAGCCTTATTCTCGGAATTTGGTAGATACCCGTTCGTACCTGGAATACAAAAAAATGGAAACATCTTGAGAAATCATTGCTGGTCATTTGGAGTAAAAGTGTAGATGAATTCGTGTCGTTAAAGCGCTATATAAGATAGAAGTTGAGACTCCGTGACGCCATTTCCACCGGGGCAAATGTCCATCCACGTCTTGAGCATTAGAGTGATACATAAGATAGATGGGAAGCTCTTGGTCATTCCTGCAGGATAGCGGTGCTCCGCCAGCGAATCAGGACGTACTTAAAAGTCAAAGCTGACCGCATCCTTCTTTGGTGGTATAGTTGGAATAACACCATCTTTGAAATATCCATTTTCAAAGAAAAACTTGTACATCTGTTCGATCTCAGGCGTAAATTGTTCTGGGGTGCTTAGTGCATCTTTCAGGGAGGCGTCGTCGGGAGATCCATCCGGAAACATGATACGGACGAGAGTCTTGTTGTCTTGAGGGTGAACGTAGGCTGGGCGAAGGGTGCCATCTTCGATCTTAACTTGCCGTACTGGACGGCCTTTCCACATTGTTAGGACCTTAGTCGTAGGGTCTCGTCTTGTCTCGCCCTGTAGTTGTGGGAAGGGGTTGAGCATAGACGGATCAGCAATCTTTATGGACGGACGGGGTCCGGTGTCGGTTTGCGTAACGGGTACGCCTTGAGGAGCGGCAGCTTGGCCAAAGGGCGATGCATTTGGTTGGTTGGAAGCCGCACCAGCGGCACCAAAGGGGTTCGTATTCCCAGAGGGTGCGGCAAGGCCGAAAGGAGAGGGTTGCTGGGGTTGTTGTTGTTGGCCAAAAGGCGATTGGTTTGGTTGAGAAGGTTGTCCAAATGGCGCAGCAGGCGCAGCGGCAGATGTTTGGCCGAAAGGTGAAGCCTGTGGCTGTGATGGTTGGCCGAAGGGCGCAGGAGCTTGTATTTGTTGGCCTGATGGCTGGCCGAATCCCCCTGCGGACTGATTCTGTCCAACTTGTGTGAATGGAGAGGCAGCTGAAGGCGCGCCGAATGGTGCCGCTGCCGCTGCCGCTGCCGCTGGAGCTGGAGCTGAAGGCTGGCCGAATGCTGTTTGACCAAAAGCAGGTGCACTATTTCCGGACTGTGAAAATCCAGACTGGCCGAAGGCTGGTTTTCCGAACCCCGATTGCCCGCCAAGACTGGAGGGCTGGCCAAAAGCAGAGCCAGAGCCTAGAGAGGAAGTTTGTCCAAATGCAGATGCCTGTCCAAATGGGGACGGCTGCCCCAGGGCAGAGGGTGCGCCAAAGGCCGATGACTGTCCGGCTGGCTGAGAGGGCTGACCAAAGGCAGGCTGTCCGAATGCCGAGGGCTGGGACGGTTGACCAAAAGCGTTGGCAGGTTGTGCAGGGGCTGCCGGTTGGCCAAATGCTGACCCTTGAGATCCTTGATTGGTATCTGGCCCAGTCTTTCCCTCAACAATATCAAGCCGATTGGGATGCTCATTGGCACCTCCGACGATATAATTGACTGCCCCGTTGAGGTCGTTGAGAGCAGCATCCATCTGCTTCACGGACTCACCCCACAGAGCTTCGGCTTCTTGAACAGCTTGATTCATATTTCCAGCAGCAACTGCCTCGTAATGGCGAAGTCTCATCTCCTCCATACTCTGCTCGCGTTGCGGACCACCGAAAAGCTGCCGTGGGACATCACGAGCTGGTGAATATGATGAGAAAATCCATTCTGGGCGTCCTTTGCCAGCAGTCAAGTCCAGCTTGATATCGTTTGCATTGACCCCGAAGCTAAATTGAGGTTAATGAGATGTTCTGATAAAGTACCAAAGAAGAATACGTACTTTGCAGGCTGCTGATTCGATTGAGAGGCTTGATCTGATGGACGGCAAAATGATACATTAGTTGGCTGCTTGCGCTGAGTGAGAGGTCGTGATTTCTTTTCTAGTTTAGGATAATTTGGGGTCCTGAACAACATGATTTTTGCTGGGGAAGGATCCAAAAACTATGATGGCAGGAGGTTGAAAGATATCGAGATGAGATGGATGTGAAGACATTGGGTGATAGCCTGAGTGAATGTTTCTTCAACCAGACTTCATCCCATAATGGAACACTTCACCCATTACTGAGATTGAAAGAAGATTGCACTTACTTCCAAACCCTCCGCCGGCGAGAGCGCCGAAGCGATTCCCCGTAGTTGAGGTATTTCCAGGGTGCTCGAATCTGCACCGATCTAGCTTCTAGTCAGTAATGGCCCTCGATTTGAGAGGGATAGATGTAGATACCTCCAAACTTGCAACGGCCCTGTTGGAAGAAGCTGCAGATTGTCATCTTTCTCGCTTTGCCGACTCTGGCTGTACGTTGCTGAGCTGAATATTGGTATGGCGCCGACGTGTTAAACTGGAAGACGCTGATACCGCGTTTTCGCAATTCCCTTATCTGCTTATCGGTCAGCCAGTAGCCCGCCCCGAAGTCGAATTCCGGCATATTATATTTAGTAGGGCTGGTTGTTTTTAGTACAGTCGAGAAAATCAGTTGAATTCATTGAGAGTAAAAGTGAGAGAAAATTTTGAGATTAGAAGATGAGAATTAATAGATTAATAGAATGGTAGTATCCAATATGGAAAGTACAACTGGCGTGTCAATGGTAACTGCCCAATGTAGGTACCACCGCAAAAAAATATAAACATGCACACTAGACATACATGGGCTTATAAATATTGATTTTATAATACTCTTTTGACTAGTAACTATACTAACTGCTGCTCAGCAAGGGTGGTATGTCACCATGTCATGAAACCCACAGACTACTACTTACTACTACCAGAGGGGCACTAGGAGTATTGATTGCTACAAGAGGAGTACTACTCCTCTATGTACTACATATCGCCCGATACGGTCGGGCGACCAACAATTGCACGTAATGGTAGTATTTTGGGCTACTCTGCCTCATAAACTGGAGATCTCTGGGATTCTATCCTTACAAAGGCAAGCTGCTCAAGGGCCTGAACTCCAATCGCCTAATGAATTTGCGAACGTAAAAAGCCATTTTGAAAATTGCGCCACAAGTAGGGTATTATACGCCTTGCATGCTTTCTCGTAGATCATCCCAGTTCAGTCCATCTATCTTCTTGCCACCCATCGACTCGAGTTCGGGGGCCAGTCCATCCATCTGCCCGATAGCTAATCGGCGCATCATCACCGTGTCCTTGGCCCCCGGGAGTGAGCTTGCATTCCCTCGTAGTAATGTTTCCTCGAACCATTGCGCTTCGTCCTCGTCTAGAGGAAGTCCAACAAGGTCCATTGCCCGTCTGCTGCGGTGCTGGCCGGCTGGTGTCTTGAGTACAAACTCAACGAGTTGTCCGAAGAGCCCTTGACGGTTATTGTCGTCGTATCTGCGAGAAAAGTAGAAGGCCTCAGTGACATTGGATCTGCAGAGAGTCTCGAAGTACGCGCGCTGGACTTTCTCAGTAGCCAAAGGAGGAGCTGCGGCGAGGTAGTAGGTGATCGTAAGATTGTCATCATGCTTTGGAAGTTTTGTAAGGGTAAGGGCATAAAGAATTTCGTCAGGGAAGGTAGGGATCAGGGAGGGTTCGGCGAGGTATGAAATTGCGCTCTGAGAACCTAGTAAGTATATCAACCGCTGCGTAAATGGTGATCTCTTGGAATACATACCCTGAAGTCTAGACGGTCCATGTGCCAAAGACCTTCGATAAAGAGACGGTATTTCTCCGGCAAGTGGCATGAACTCGCAAAGTCTGCCGCAGCGTTTGGCGCATTTCGACAATCCTTGAGAAGATAGTAGATCAAGGCTTGCTTGTGATGAATGTCTAATTCAGAAGCCACAATGTGGTCTATAAGAGATCGGAGGTCTGCATTGGATTTGGGCGGGTAAACCTTGGTCACTGTGAAGGCAAATGATTAGCTAGGAGTGTACACCATATGAGTTTGCAACTACACGTTAGCATAGTACTGACCTCCCTTGATACCAAGTAACCCAAGTAAGCGGTCCGCGAAGAGTTGTCCCTCGAGAGAACGGCGATTGGCGACGATCTGGTCGACTATTTTTGAATCGTAGGAATACTTCTTATTGAAGCTGAAGATGTGATCGAACCTCTCCCATTGCGCCATGATGAATAGAGAAGTGTAGACAAAGGCAGAAGTTGGAATTGGCCTATTCGCAAGTTCTCCAGATTTCCACAAACTTCAACAACCAGGTCACAAGCTCACAGGTTCCCAAGTCTATCAGTTCACGCAGTTCGTCGCATGGAGGGAGGATCCACCGAGGCGGTGAAAGACGTGCAGCTTTGTGTTGTGGCAGATGGGCGCGCCATTCCCTTTTGGGCGGAAAATAAACACGTTGGACCTCCCCTCTCTCCTTCATCTTCTCTCCATCCCACACCACCCCTCGCCGCCCATGACGCAGTTGTCCCAACTGATTTGAAATGGCTTCGCTCGCAAAGGGTCGGCCCTCGCGCCGTTCCGCTCCTCGCAGGAGCTATGTTGTTGAAGAAACATCTGAATCAGAGGACCCCGGAAACGTGACGCCCACGCCCTCTAACCATGACAACGACGAAGAGAGCGCAGAGGAAGAGGAGGATTATACACCCGTCCCCAAGCAAGCTAAACGCGCATCCCGCTCGAAGAGAATGACATTAGATCCCGTAACACCCGCCACCGTGAAGCCGACGCGCAAGTCCCGGCAATCGGTCGCTTCAGTCGCATCGGAGTCAGAGGCCTCCCAGGCTGAAGAAACCGACGGGAACGAGAACGATGAAAATAACGAAAACACCGAGAATGATGAAAATGATGAAAATGATGAAGGTCCCAGCATGGTTTCCGTGGTTGCCGACCCCGATTCTCCTTCGCATCAAGCGGCCTTGAAGAGGAAGAGTATCGAGCCTGCCGAGCTTGAACCCGGCTCACCTTCTAACACGGCGGCTTTAAAAAGACAAAGTATGGCTTCCCGCAAGAGCCGTGGCTCAATTACTCCTAAAGCGGCCAAGGGCTCACTCCCTACTCCAGAGCCGTCTGCATCGCCCGAATCCGAAGCACGCGCTCAAAGGGAGAGCGTGCCTCCTCTCACCGATATCACCGAGTCCGCCGTCAACCAGTCGTCGCCATCAAAGCCCGCCGAAGAACCGCGATCCCAAGTGTCATACATCAATCCGAACTCGACTGTACTGGAGAAGCCCATGGATATTGTCATGAAGTCTAGGAATATGACAGCCCCAGCACCCGCCGAACCTGCGGAAGTCAAGCCCCGAATGATTATTCAAAATTTGATCCTTAACAACTTCAAGAGTTACGCCGGGAAGCAGGTCGTTGGTCCCTTCCACGCCTCTTTTTCGTCTGTGGTCGGACCTAACGGATCCGGCAAGTCGAACGTAATTGATTCTTTGTTGTTTGTCTTTGGTTTCCGTGCCAGCAAAATGCGACAAGGCAAAATTTCCGCGCTCATCCATAATTCTGCCCAATATCCCGACCTCCCATTCTGTGAGGTAGAGGTACACTTTGAGCAAGTGCTCGATCTTCCCGATGGCGGCCATGAAGTTATCCCCGATTCTCACTTGATTGTTTCTCGTCGGGCCTTCAGGAACAATAGCAGCAAGTACTATATGAACAAGAAAGAGACAAATTTTACAACGGTCACGACCTTCCTCCGTGATCGTGGAATCGATCTCGATCACAAGCGGTTCTTGATTCTGCAAGGTGAAGTCGAGTCCATTGCCCAGATGAAAGCCAAGGCTGCCAACGAGCATGACGAGGGTCTGCTTGAATATTTAGAAGATATCATTGGAACATCCAAGTATAAAACTCCCATCGACGAGGCAGCCGCCGAGCTGGAAACTTTCAATGATGTTTGTGTGGAGAAAAACAATCGAGTTCAACATGTCGAGAAAGAGAAGACGGCGCTCGAGGATAAAAAGAATCAGGCCGTGGCATACATGGTCGAAGAAAATGAATTGTCCCAGAAGCAGTCGGCACTTTATCAAATATACATCGCCGAATGTGCCGATAACGTTCGTGTCACTGAAGAAGCCATTCTGCAGATGCAAGAGCAGTTGAATATGGAGCTAGAAAAACACGAAGGCAACGAGTCCGGCATCAAGGAGCTTGAGAAAGCCTACAAACGTGCCTCACGCGAGTGGGAGACCATGGAGAAGGAGTCTCAAGGGTTGATGAAGGAAATGGCGAAGTACGACAAGGAGTCTGTTAAATTTGAGGAGAAGAAGAAATTCTTGGTCAACAAGCAGAAGAAGCTGGAGAAGACGATGCAGACCAGCCGTCTTGCCGCATCTGAGTGCCAAAGCATGGTCGAGAAATATTCTGACGACATCGAGAGAAAAACCGGCGAGACCGCGCAGCTTGAACAGGAGATGCAAGCGGAAGAAAAAGAACTGGACTCCATCCGTGAAAGTCTCAAAGGCAAAACCCAAGGCCTCTCTGACCAGATCGCCGCCAAACAAAAATCTCTCGAGCCCTGGAACGAGAAAATCAACCAAAAGCAATCTGCTGCTGCTGTTGCTCAGAGTGAGCTTGACATTCTTCGCGAAAGGAGCAACGCCGGCGCTGTTTTGCTCGAGGAAGCGCGTGGCAAGATCGGCACAATCGAGGAGACGCTGCAATCGAAGCAAACCGATCTCGAGGAGCGACAAGCTCAAAAGGAAACCCTGGAGGGTGAGATTGAGAAGCTCAAGCATGACCTGAAGAAGTACGTGGCTCGGGAGCCTGAAGTTCGAGCGCATGTATCCGGTGCCCGACAGAAAGCCGACGAAGCACGAGTCAGCCTGCAGAACACCCAGAACCGCGGTAGTGTGTTGACAGGTTTGATGCGTTTGAAGGAGTCCGGACGTATCGACGGATTCCATGGCCGCCTTGGAAACTTGGGAACCATCGACGAGAAGTACGATGTTGCGATTTCTACTGCTTGCCCGGCTCTTGACAACATGGTGGTGGAAACCGTAGAGGTTGGTCAACAGTGCATTGACTATCTACGCAAGAACAACCTCGGCCGAGCCAACTTTATTCTTCTGGATCGCCTGCCTCGTCGTGATATGTCGAGTATTTATACCCCGGAGAGTGTGCCGCGTCTATACGATCTCGTCAAGCCCAAAGACCCTAAGTTTGCACCGGCGTTCTACAGCGTCATGCAAAATACGCTCGTGGCTAAGGACCTCGAACAAGCCAACCGCATTGCCTACGGCGCGCGTCGGTGGCGAGTAGTGACGCTGGATGGCCAGCTAATCGATGTTTCTGGTACGATGAGTGGTGGTGGTACTCGCGTTGCACGGGGCGCCATGTCATCGAAGCAAGTCGCGGATACTACAAAGGACCAAGTTAACCGGCTCGAGTCTGATCTTGAGGAACTGGAGAAGAAGTTCCAGCACTTCCAGGAGAAGCAACGAAACATCGAATCGCAGATGCGCGAGAAGATCGACGAACTCCCTCGTGTCGAGACAAAGATTCAAAAGATCATGATTGAAATTGACAGTACTAAGCGCAGTCTCGTCGATGCCCAGCGGCGTGTGAAAGAGCTGAGCGCGGAGCACAAGCCATCTGAATCCGACGAGTCTCAGTCTGCTGCCCTCGAGGAGCAAATCGATGCTGTGAACAACGAGATCGAGGAACTCAACAATGCGAAAAGCGGTATCGAGGAGGAGATCCAGACCTTGCAGGGCAAGATCATGGAAGTCGGTGGTGTTCGTCTTCGTGGACAAAAGGCCAAGGTTGATGGCTTGAAGGAGCAGATCAACCTGCTGACCGAAGAGATCTCTAACGCTGAGGTGCAGAAGTCTAAGAATGAGAAGCTTATTACCAAGCACTCCAAGGCCCGTGATGGTTCCGAAAAGGAGCTCGAACAGATTTCGGCAGACCTGGAAAAATTGGAGGAAGATGTCGCGAACCAAGCCACTGATGCCTCTGGCTGGAGGGAAAAGGCCGAAGAAGCTGAAGAGGTAAGCTCCTTGCCAAGATGTCTTGTTGATCAATCAAACTAACTTTATTATAGGCTCTCGAGACCAAGAAGGGTGAACTCAAGGCCCTCAAGCAAGAGCTGGATGATAAGAAGGCTGAGTTGAACGAATCTCGTGCCACTGAGATCGAGATGCGAAACAAGCTTGACGAGAACCAGAAGGCTCTTGCGGAAAACCAGAAGCGCAGCCGTTACTGGGAGGAGAAGCTCTCGAAACTTTCCTTGCAAAACGTCAGCGACCTAGGCGAGGAGCAACAGGCCATGGAGCTGCAAACCTACACCAACGACGAGCTTGATGCGATGAACAAGGAGTCCTTGAAAGCTGTCATTGCTGCCTTGGAAGAGAAGGTCCAGAACGCTTCTGTGGATCTTTCTGTAATTGAAGAATACCGTCGTCGTACCGCCGAACACGAGGCACGGTCCGCAGACCTGGCCACTGCTTTGACTTCCCGTGATAGCGCCAAGTCCCGCCTGGATGGTCTCCGTTCTGCCCGTCTGAATGGATTCATGGAAGGATTTGGTATCATCTCTCTCCGGCTGAAGGAGATGTATCAAATGATCACGATGGGTGGTAATGCCGAATTGGAGTTGGTCGACTCACTGGATCCTTTCTCTGAGGGTATCTTGTTCTCAGTCATGCCGCCCAAGAAGAGCTGGAAGAACATCGGTAACCTGTCTGGTGGTGAGAAGACACTGTCCAGTTTGGCGCTGGTCTTTGCTCTGCACCACTACAAGCCGACACCACTCTATGTCATGGATGAGATTGATGCTGCGCTGGATTTCCGAAATGTGAGTTCTCTGCCATGACCATCATTTACAAAATGCAGTATACTAACGATTGCCATCAGGTCTCAATTGTTGCATCCTATATCAAGGAGCGGACAAAGAACGCACAGTTCGTTGTCATTTCTTTGCGAAACAACATGTTCGAGCTTGCCTCGCGTCTTGTCGGTGTTTACAAGGTCAACCACATGACCAAGAGTGTCACGATTGAGAACAGAGACTACATTGAGGGTCGGTAGTAATTAAAGATGACGCGTGCATGATTTCTTTTCTGCATCCATGGATATAGATGCCTGGCTGGATAGGTGCTGTCTTTGCTGTTTTCGATGATATCATGGGTTCGGAGTTATGGATTTGAATACATTTCTTTCATCTAAGCTTCTCAGTGGATTCCTCTTACATTAGTATGTGCAATTGCTGGGTTCAGCTTTAAACTTGAAGTAGACCTCTGTAGTTAGTAATGTTTACGATCATTCGGCACTCTTTCTCACGATTACCTACCAGAGTCTCAATCTCTATGCTTCACCCCACACTGCAGCCTCGACTCCCTCAACCTCTCCGCACTGATCATCGCCCAAGCTTCGACAATTGCACTTTCAATCCCCACATATCCCATCAAGTGTTACATTCCCAACTGCCGATCGGTACGTCCCTGCACGGCTAAGTATAAGTGTCTACTTCAACTTTGCAGCAGAGCATGGAAGCGGGGTATACCTTTCGGCAGTGCCATCTCCAATATCATAGGATGAATAATTTCCTAGCAAGGAAATGATAACCCGTGTATCCAATTCGAGTACGGAGTTATTCAGTCTTGAGAACTGGGGGTTACACCTGGGAATATGCTGGATCTGGACATGGGGCTGGGGAATGTTTAAGACAAAGCACAATCCTAGCTTCTCGATTCGACCTCTGTATTTACTATACTTCCTCTAAGCCTTGATTTCAAGTGCCGGTAATATTTAGTATAAACCTGACATCCCGTCCTCCTAACCTCACTGTCGGAATTTTCGAAATTTATTTACCTACCCAGGTAAAAAGGTCAGGCCTCTACAGGCACTAAGTCCATGCATCTACAAATCTACTCAACCCTCGCAATAGCGAGTCTAATACACACAACCCCAACATCAGCCACCGAACAACCAGCCCCGGATCCGGGTCTATCAAAATACGTAAACCCATTCATTGGTGCCGAAGGACCTGATGGAACTGGGTTTGGCGGCGGTGACATTTTCGTTGGCGGAGCACGACCATTCGGCGTCGTGAAGTTGGGTATTGATTCTACGGCGGCGAATTGGTCGACGGCTGTATTGAATGGTGGATGGACTCCGGATGGAAATGTTACGGGATTCAGTATGATGCATGAGAGTGGGACTGGGGGTGCGCCTAAGTATGGGGTTATTTCGCAGATGCCGTTAACGGAGTTAGAAGGGGTAAATGTTTTGGATAATTTGACATATAGTCAGTCCAGGGTGAGTTGAAATTTGCAAATGTGATGGGTTCGAGGAGTGTGGATTGCTGATAATTGTTCTATATAGATTGGAAATGACGTTGCGAGTGTGGGATACTTCAAGACGAAGTTGAAGAGTGGTGTTGAGGTTGAACTTTCTGCGTCTCGACATGCGGGGATTTTGGAGTACTCTTTTCCTGAAGGCGAGAAAAATATTCTGATTGATTTATCGCATGTGAGTTTTAAGTTTATCCGTCTTCTCGTAGAAATGGCTCACTCACGATGAAAAGTATCTTCCGGCTTCCCCTGGCGATGCAGATGGCCAATTATTTGCCGGAGGCGAGATTCAAATTGAAGATGATGGACAGGCATATAGTGGATACGGGACTTATGCAGGTGGTTGGAACAATGGTTTGTATTGATTCAATCACAAACTAACCCTGAAGAAGACTGTATCTAATGAAGTTCACAGGAGCCCCATTTACGGTCTACTTCCATGGAGAATTCAACAGTCGACCCAGTAAAGCACAAGCATTCTCCGGACCAAATACAGATCCCATGCCACGATACCAGAATCTCGCTAACGGAGGTACGAGTCAGCCTCATTTCGGTAATCAGTCTGATAAAATCGCTTCGGGCCCAATGAATGATCGCGTCGGCGTACTTCTATCCTGGAATGATGGCCCTGCTTCACACGTTACATCTCGCGTGGGAATCTCGTTTATATCAACTGATCGGGCGAAATCACATATCAGGAAAGAAATTCCTTCCTGGAAGTTAAATGATACTGTCGCTGATACGGTGAAGGAATGGAATCAGGATGTTTTTGATAAAATTCAGATTCCTATCGATGATAAGGAGAACTTGACTCATGTCAGATTACTTTATAGTTCTCTTTATTTCATGCATCTCATGCCTTCTGATCGGACGGGGGAGAATCCATTATGGGAGTCTGGTGAGCCTTATTGGGATGATTTTTACACTATGTGTGAGTTTGCATAAGAGGAACTTTCTCTGCCTTACTTTCATAATTTGCATTATCTGATTTTGATTTCTAGGGGATATTTTTCGCTGCACGGTTAGCTTTTACCATATTTTTCAACCAAAATACTACGAGTCCATGATTCGTAGCTTGATTGATATTTGGAAGTAAGTCGATCCTTACACCACCCATCTCTCCCTCTGAGCTCACATTATTGTTGTATGATAGATACGCAGGGTTCATGCCAGATGGACGCTCAGGCAATTGGAATGGACTCGTACAGGGCGGATCAGACGCAGACAATGTACTCGCAGACGCTTACGTGAAAGGCCTGCGCGGAGGAATCAATTGGACTGAAGGGTATGCTGCAATGATTAAAGATGCAGAGGTCACACCATACAATACCTTTGACCCGACCGACTTCACAGCCAGCACGAAAGAAGGACGCGGGGCACTAGATGACTGGAAAGAGTTGGGGTATGTATCGCAGGATCGGAATACGCGGTGTATATCGCGGACGGTCGAGTATAGTCTCAATGATTTTGCGGTGGCGCAGGTTGCCCGGGGTGAAATGCCTGGGGATGTGGAAAAGTATATGAATCGGTCTGCGGGATGGCAGAATATTTGGGATGAAAATGTCGAGAGTCTTGGGTTTAAGGGCTTTTTGGCACCTAGACTTGCGGATGGGCGGTTTAATGATAGTTCTTATGATCCGCGTTTGTGTGGGGGGTGTGAGTGGATGGATGTGAGCTATGAGGGGATTCCGTGGGGTGAGAACATTCCATACCCCTTAGCTTTTACTTTGATATATATATATATATATATATATATTTTTCTTTTTTTTTTTT
>Ga0209673_1000722_pt1 | contig 45860 bp, 42 predicted proteins | sample AraplaCol_mMS_r2_2_FD_184274 | JGI IMG/M metagenome (GOLD analysis project Ga0209673, IMG submission 184274) | Arabidopsis root microbial communities from North Carolina, USA - plate scrape MF_Col_mMS_r2 (SPAdes) (version 3) | ecosystem: Host-associated > Plants > Roots > Endosphere | place... | reverse complement strand
TGCCACGTGCGCATCCCGCGCGACATCTTCCCCCGAATGAAAGGTTAGGAGCGCCCCGATGAAGGCCTGGTCGTTCAGCACCGACAGCCACCCCCGCGCCGAACGGGCGCAGGCCTGGCGCGAGGCGATGAGCCGGCTGGGCCTGCCGATCGAGGGGTTGCCGGACGCCGAGCCGGCCAGCGCCTCGGTGGTGTGCCTGACCTCGCCCCTGGGCATCGAGTTCGCCCTGGTCGAGGCCGGGGCCCAGGCGATCTCCGGACGCCTGTCGGGCCAGCCGGCGGCCGTCTGGCTGGCGGTGCTGCTGAACGGCGAGGGGACCCTCGTCACCGACGACCTAGCCGAGGCGCTGGAGCCCGGCGACATCGCCTACGGCCCCACCGGCCAGGCCGCGGCCCTGCGGCTGGAGACCCGGTGCCGGCTGATGTTCGTCCGCGCCCCCAGGGTGGCCCTGGACCACCGGCTGATCACCCCCGTCAGCCTCCGCGTCGGGCGGCTGCAGGCGGCCACCGGCGTGGCCCACATCCTGTCGGGCCTGCTGCGGGCCACGGCCGACGGGCTGGAGGACCTGACGGTCGACCAGCTACGGCCGGTCGAGCTGGCCCTCACCGAGTTCCTGGCCATCTGCCTGGCCGAGGGCGGGGCGGCGGCCGACGTGCTGGGCGTGGGGGCGGCCGCGCCCACCGCCCACCTCCAGCGCCTGTGCCAGACCATCGAGACCCTGCTGCCCGATCCCGACCTGTCGCTGCGCCGGGTGGCCGACGAGGAGGGCGTCTCGCCCCGCTACGTCCAGAAGCTGTTCGCCAGCGCCGACGAGACCTTCAGCCACTATCTGCGCACGCGCCGGCTGGAGCGCTGCCGCACCGACCTGGCCAGTCCGCAGCACGCGCGGCTGTCGATTTCGGAGATCTGCTTCCGCTGGGGGTTCAACGGTTCGGCCCACTTCAGCCGGGCCTTCCGCGACCAGTACGGCGTCTCGCCGCGCGAGTTCCGCCAGCGCGCCGCGGCCTAGTCGAGCAGACCCGCGGACGAGCCAGAGGCCGTCACTTCAGCGATCCGAACAACAAAGTTTCCTTCCCCCGGGAGGGGAGATACTCTTCGCGTTCTCTAATTTTTAGGAGAAAGAATGGTGGGCGCAGTAGGATTCGAACCTACGACCCGCTGATTAAGAGTCAGCTGCTCTACCAACTGAGCTATGCGCCCGCTCGGCCCGAAGCAGTGAAGTGCCTCGGCGGCGAGGCGCGGAACATACTCAAAGAATCTTGGAACGCAAGGGACTATTTTTTGGCCAGACGAGATATCAGCGGAGCCGTGGATTTCGCCTATCTGGAAGGGTTCGCGATGGACGATTCCACGGTGATCGACGAGGTCTTGGCGCTGTTCCGCGAGCAGGCCGCGCTGTGGACGCCGATGCTCGATCCCAGCCATCCCGGCTGGCGTGACGCGGTCCACACGGTCAAGGGCGCGGCGCGCGGCGTGGGGGCTTTCCAGCTGGGCGACGTCTGCGCCGAGGCCGAGGCGGGGACCGCCAGCCTGGACCAGGTGCGCGACGCCCTGGACGCGGCCCTGATGGACATCGCCGCCTACGCCCACGAGCGGGCGCTGCGGTCGCTGAAGGGGTAGGGGGAAGAGCCGCTGACTCTCAATCAGCTGCTCCAAGGCGTCACGGCCCAGCTTACCGATGCGTAATTGGCGTCGTTCCGCGAGCTTGCCTAAGGTGCGGCGAGTTCAACGGGAGCCCCCAACGCCATGACGAACGGTCCCTGGTCGCATCACCGCAGCGCCGCCGTCGCCGACGACATCGACTTCGAGATCAAGGGCCAGGAGCTGCAGTTCCTGGAGATCGAGCTGGACCCGGGCGAGAGCGCCGTGGCCGAGGCCGGGGCGTTCGTCTGGAAGGACGCCAGCGTCCAGATGACCACGGTGTTCGGCGACGGCTCGGGCGACAACGGCGGCGGCTTCATGGGCAAGCTGCTGGGGGCGGGCAAGCGCCTGGTCACCGGCGAGAGCCTGTTCACCACCGTCTTCACCCACACCGGCTCGGGCAAGGCGCGGGTCGCCTTCGCGGCGCCGACCCCGGGCAACATCCTGCCGCTGAACCTGGGCCAGCTGGGCGGGTCGCTGATCTGCCAGAAGGACAGCTTCCTGGCCGCCGCGCGCGGCGTGTCGATCGGCATCCACTTCCAGAAGCGGGTGATGACCGGCCTGTTCGGCGGCGAGGGCTTCATCATGCAGAAGCTGGACGGCGACGGCTGGGTTTTCGTCCAGATGGGCGGGGCCCTTGTCGAGCGCGAGCTGAAGGCCGGCGAGGAGCTGCACGTCGATACGGGCTGCCTGGCCGCCTACACGCCGGGCGTCGACTTCGACCTGGTCATGGCCGGCGGCGTGCGCAGCGTGCTGTTCGGCGGCGAGGGCCTGTTCTTCGCCCGCCTGCGCGGTCCCGGGAAGGTGTGGATCCAGTCCCTGCCGTTCTCGCGCTTGGCCGGGCGGATGCTGCAAGCGGCCCAGGGCGGCGGCGGCAACCGCGGCGAGGGCTCGATCCTGGGCCAGATCGGCAACCTGATCGACGGGAACTGAGCCGCCGCATGGCCGAATCTTTCGCCCTGCCCGAAGGCCTGCTGGCCGAGATCCGGTCCCTGCACGAGGGGCCCGATCGCGGCTATCACGCCTGGAGCCATCCCCTGGCGCTGCTGGGCCTGCTGGATGAGGTGGCGGGCGATCTCGACGACCCGCTGGCGGTGCGCTGCGCGATCCTGCTGCACGACGCGATCTACGAGCCGCGCCGGGCCGACAACGAGACCCGCAGCGCCGAGCTGGCGCGCCGCATGTTGGACGGGGTGGTCCCCGAGGTCAGCCTGGCCCGGGCGATACGCCTGATCGAGGCCACCCAGCGCCACGCCATACCCGACGACCTGCCGGCCGACGAGCGCGGCGACATGGGCGTGTTCCTGGACATGGACCTGTCAATCCTGGGGGCCGCGCCCGAGGCCTTCGACGCTTACGAGGCCGGCGTGCGGCACGAGTATCGCGAGGTTCCCGAGGCGCTGTTCCGGCAGGGGCGCGCGGCGATCCTCGAGCGCTTCCTCGAGCGTGAGGCGCTGTACTTCAGTCCGTGGGGACGGGCGCGTTTCGAGGCGCCGGCGCGCGCGAACCTTCGGCGTTCGATCGCCGCGCTGCACGCCGACTAGGGCTCAGCCCTTCGTCCGGTCCCAGCTGTCGTATTCGTAGGCGATGCAGCGGTCGATCAGGGTGCGCCAGACGGGCTCGGCGATGGCCTCCGACAGGCCCGACTCGCGGGCGGCGGCCTTGACCTTCTCCACCACGTCCTCGATCCGCGCGCGGTCGAACACCTTGGAGCGGTCGGCCTTGATGCGGGCGGCGGCGTCCATGTAGCCCTGACGCTCGGTCAGGAGCTGGACCAGGGCCCGGTCCAGGGCGTCCACGCCCTTGCGAACGTCGAGCATGGTCGAACAGTCGGCGGGAGCGAGGCGCTCGTCGACCGTGAGAGTCGTCTTGATCATGCGCCCCTTTAAGCCGGTTCCGGCGGCCGGGGCCACCTGAAACCTCAAGCTAGATGCCCGCGCCGTTGTCCATGGTCAGAAGGGCGGCTTCGTGGGCCGCCGCCTCGGCCTGCAGCCACGTGACGAACGCCTTCACCTGCGGCAGGCGGCCCTTGGCCTTGGGGTGGACGACGTAATAGGCGAAGTCGACGGCGGTGGCGGCCTCGAACGGGATGACCAGACGGCCGGCGTCGAGATCGGCCTGGGCCAGGGTCTGCTTGGCCAGGGCGATCCCGCGTCCGTTGGCGGCGGCCTCGATCACCAGGCTGGACTGGTTGAAGCGCGGGCCGCGGGCCCCGTCCACCGACTTGATGCCCCGCGCGGCCAGCCACATGGCCCAGTCCGGGCAGCTGTCGTCGGCGTCGGGCGAGCCGTCGTGCAGCAGGATGTGGTGGGCCAGATCCTCGGGTGATTCCAAGGGGTTGGTGGCCAGGAGTTCAGGCGACGCCACGGGGACGACGGTCTCGTTCAGCAGGCGGATGACCTCCAGACCCGGATAGCGGCCCGAGCCGTAGCGGATGGCCAGGTCGACCTCGCCGGCGGCGAAGTCGACGACCTCCATGCCGGCCGACAGCCAGACGTCGACCTGGGGCTGGGCCTGCTCGAACTTGCCCAGGCGCGGCACCAGCCACTTGGCGGCGAACGAGGGGGCGGCGGTCAGGGTCAGGCGGCGGCCGTCCACGGCGGCGGTCAGCAGGCTGGCGGCCTCGGCCAGACGGTCGAAGGCCTCGCGCAGGGCGGGCAGGGCGGTCTGGGCGGCGTCGGTCAGCAGCAGGCCCTTGGGCGTGCGCTTGAACAGGGCCGCGCCGACATAGTCCTCGAGGTTCTGGATCTGCTGACTCACGGCGCCGGGCGTCACCGACAGCTCGTCGGCGGCGCGGCTGAAGTTCAGGTGACGCGCAGCCGCCTCGAACGCACGCAGGGCGTTCAAAGGCGGAAGGCGGCGCCGTTCGGACTGTCTTTCCATGAGTTTTACTGAACGCCCCGGCAGAAGACCTTGTTTGCGAATTGGCCCGCCCGCGACCAATTTGCAAGCGTTCGCTGACGGAGATGGCCCTTTTCGTCGGTGAACGCGGGCGGGGCGGACCCTAGGGTTCGCCCCGCAATGCTTTCGGCGCAACCGGTTTGGCGAAGTCGCCGGTCCGGGGCGGCGGCAGTGGCGTCTGGCTTATAGAGGACCTGAATCTGATGGCTCGGCCCACGGTCCGATCCGCTTCGCGGCCAAAGGCCGGCCTGGTCGCCCTCGGCGGCGGCGATCGCGCGCGCGAACCCGGCCGCGTGACCCTGGTCGGCGCGGGGCCCGGCGATCCCGAGCTGCTGACGATCAAGGCCCTGAAGGCCCTGCAGGCCGCCGACGTGGTCGTGCACGACGGCCTGGTGTCCGACGAGATCCTCGACCTGGCGCCCCCGGCGGCGCGGCGGATCAACGTCGCCAAGCGCAAGTCGCGCCACACCCTGCCGCAGGACGACATCAACCAGCTGCTGGTGGCCCTGGCCCTGGACGGCCTGACCGTCGTGCGGCTGAAGGGCGGCGACCCGTTCCTGTTCGGCCGTGGCGGCGAGGAACTGGCGGCTTGCCGCGACGCCGGCGTCGACTGCACCGTCGTGCCCGGTGTCACCGCCGCCCTGGCCGCCTCGGCCGGCGCCGGCGCGCCCCTGACCCATCGCGGCGCCGCCCAGGCCGTGACCTTCGTCACCGGCCACGCCGCCCACGGTGAACCGGACCTGGACTGGACCGCCCTGGCGCGCCCGAACCAGACCGTCGTCGTCTACATGGGCGTCTCGACCGCCGGCCTGATCGCCGAGCGCCTGACCTCGGCCGGCCGCGCGGGTTTGACCCCGGCCCTGATCGTCGAGAACGCCAGCCGTCCCGACGAGCGCCGCATCCTGACCACCGTGGCCGGCCTGGCCGTCGCCGCCGAGGGCCTGAAGGGTCCGGCGCTGCTGATGGTCGGCGAGGCCATGGCCATGGCCGCAACAGGCCTTGGGGTCGGAACGCCCGACCTGGCCGATCTCCAAGTTCTCCAGTCCGCGAGCCTGCGTTCATGAAAGCCATCACTGCCAATCGCCTGATCGACGGCGAAGTCGTGTTCTGGAAGGGCGGCGCCTGGGTCGACGGCTTCGGCGACGCCCAGCTGTTCGACGAGGGCCAGGACGCCGAGGTCGAGACCGCCGTGGCGACGGGCAAGGCCCAGCCGACGGTGGTGATCGACGTCTATTCGATCGACCTGACCCCCTCCGACGGGCGCTGGGCGCCGGTCAGCTACCGCGAACGCATCCGGGCCCTGGGCCCCACCAACGAACCCACCCACGGCAAGCAGGCCGTCGGCGGCGAGGTGGTCGAGGCGCTGCGCCACGCCGACGGCGCGGCCCGCTCGACCGGCCGCGTCGACCTGATCCGCAGGAAGTAAGCCGCATGTACCTGTACGACGCCATCGACCGCGAGTTCCTGACGGACCGCTCCAACGAGTTCCGCCACCAGGTGGCCCGCCGCCTGGCCGGCGAGCTGACCGAGGACCAGTTCAAGCCGCTGCGGCTGATGAACGGCCTGTACCTGCAGCTGCACGCCTACATGCTGCGGATCGCCATTCCGTACGGCTCGCTGAACAGCCGCCAGGTCCGCCGCCTGGCCTGGATCGGCCGCACCTACGACAAGGGCTACGGCCACTTCACCACCCGCCAGAACCTGCAGTTCCACTGGATCAAGCTGAAGGACGTGCCCGACATCCTCGACGCCATGGCCGAGGTCGACCTGCACGCCATCCAGACCAGCGGCAACTGCATCCGCAACGTCACCGCCGACCCCTATGCCGGCGCCACGGCCGAGGAGATCGACGATCCGCGCGTGTGGTCGGAAGTCCTGCGCCAGTGGTCGACCCTGCATCCCGAGTTCAGCTTCCTGCCGCGCAAGTTCAAGATCGCCGTCACCGGCGCCCTGACCGACCGTGCGGCCGTGAAGACCCACGACATCGGCCTGTTCCTGCGCAAGGGGCGTGACGGCGCCATCGGCTTCGAGGTGGTGGCCGGCGGCGGCCAGGGGCGCACGCCCTACATCGCCCAGACCGTCCGCTCGTACCTGCCGGCCGAGCACCTGCTCAGCTATGTCGAGGCGATCCTGCGCGTCTACAACCGCCACGGCCGCCGCGACAACATCTACAAGGCCCGGATCAAGATCCTGGTCGCCGCCCTGGGCATCGAGGAGTTCACCCGCCAGGTCGAGGAGGAGTGGGGCAAGATCAACGCCGAGCGCGCCGACCTGCCGGCCGCCGAGCTGGACCGCATCCGCGCCGCCTTCGCCCAGCCCCGGTTCGAGACCCTGCCGGACGTGTCCGACGCCTTCGAGGCCGCCCGCGCCGCCAGCCCGGCCCTGCAGCGCTTCGTGCGCAACAACGTCAAGCCGCACAAGGTCCCGGGCTACGCCATCGTCGAGGTGTCGCTGAAGGCCATCGGCCAGACCCCGGGCGACGCCACGGCCGACCAGCTGGACGTCGTCGCCGACCTGGGCGAGCGCTACAGCCTGGACGACATCCGCGTCACCCACGCCCAGAACCTGGTCCTGCCGCACGTCAAGCTGGACGACCTGCCCGCCGTCCACGCCGCGCTGGAAGCCGCGGGCCTGGCCACCGCCAACATCGACCTGGCCAGCGACATCATCGCCTGCCCGGGCCTGGACTACTGCGCCCTGGCCAACGCCCGCGCCATCCCGATCGCCCAGGACATCGCCCGTAAGTTCGCCGACCCCGACCGGGCCGAGAAGGTGGGCGAGCTGAAGATCAAGATCAGCGGCTGCATCAACGCCTGCGGCCACCACCACGTGGCCCACATCGGCATCCTGGGCGTCGACAAGAAGGGCGAGGAATTCTACCAGCTGTCGCTGGGCGGTTCGGGCGCCGAGGACGCCAGCATCGGCAAGATCCTGGGCCCGGGCCTGTCGGCCGACAAGGTGGCCCCGGCCATCGACGCCCTGGTCGAAGCCTATCTCCACATCCGCACCGGCGAGGAGCGCTTCCTCGACACCTATCGCCGCGTCGGCCTCGAGCCGTTCAAGGAGGCTGTCTATGCCCAAGCTGATTAAGCTGACCGGCGATCCCAGCGGCAAGGACTTCGGCGCCGAATGGGCCGAGGACGGCTTCGTCCACGTGGGCGACGACGACGCCCTGCCCGAGGGCGACGTGATCCTGTCGCTGGCCCGCTTCCAGGCGGAAGGCGAGATCCTGCTGTCCAACAGCCGCCGCGTCGGCGTGCGGGTCGAGCCCGACCAGGAGGTCGAGGCCCTGGCCTACGACCTGCCGCGCCTGTCGGTGGTGGCCCTGGCCTTCCCGAAATACCGCGACGGCCGCGCCTACACCTCGGCCCGCCTGCTGCGCGAGCGCCTGGGCTTCACCGGCCAGGTGAGGGCGGTGGGCGACGTGCTGCAGGAGCAGGCCGGCTTCATGGTCCGCTGCGGCTTCGACGCCTTCGAACCCGCCGACGGCGCCACGCCCGAGGCCTGGACCAAGGCGGCGCACCGCTTCCGCCACGTCTATCAGCGCGCCGCCGATCACCGGCGGGTGGCGTTCGAGGAAAGGGCTGTCTGATGGCCTACGACCAGTCCGCGATCGAGGTGAAGCCGGCCGTCGCCGTGCAGCCGACCCTGGCGGCGCGGCTGGACGCCGAACTGCGCGACGCCCATCCGCTGACCATCCTGCGCAAGGCCTACGAGACCTTCGGCGACAAGCTGGCCCTGGTCAGCTCGTTCGGCGCGGAATCGGCGGTGCTGCTGCACTTGGCCAGCCAGGTGTCCAAGGACATCCCGGTGCTGTTCCTCGACACCGGCATGCTGTTCGGCCAGACCCTGGACTACCGCAAGTCGCTGGCCGCCCGCCTGGGCCTGACCGACGTGCGCGACCTGCGGCCGGCCTTCGCCGACCTGGCCGTCACCGATCCCAAGTCCGACCTCTGGCGCACCGACACCGACGCCTGCTGCCACATCCGCAAGGTGCTGCCGCTGGACCGCGCCCTGGGCGAGTTCGCCGCCTGGACCACCGGCCGCAAGCGCTTCCACGGCGGCGACCGCCTGCGCCTGGCCGTGGTCGAGCAGGCCGAGGGCCAGATCAAGTTCAACCCCCTGGCCAACTGGGGCAAAGCCGAGTTGGACGCCTATGTCGCCGAGCACGACCTGCCGACCCATCCGCTGGTCTCCCAGGGCTTCCCCTCGGTCGGCTGCTGGCCGTGCACCAAGCCGGTGGACGATCCCAACGCCGACGTCCGCGCCGGCCGCTGGGCGGGCCAGGACAAGACCGAGTGCGGCATCCACGTGGCCCGGGCCCCGGGCGCGGCGCCCACCGTGGGCGAGGGGATCTAGGGCGCGCGCCCTAGGACCGGCTCCGGCCCTCCGCGGCCATTTCGCGTCCATCGGCCCCCGCCCGCACAGGCAGGGGGAAAGTCCGTCCCATTCCGGTTAAACCGCAAGATCGGTCGAGCACGATCCGGCGGCGCGCGGCTATCTGGCGCCACCACGGAAAAGGGTGACGATGAAGGCGGCGGTTCGAAACTACAAAGCCCGGATGCAGCGGGTGCTGGACTATGTGGACCAGCATCTGGACGGTGATCTGGACCTGGACACGATGAGCCGCGTCGCGGCCTTCTCCAAGTTCCACTTCCACCGGCAGTTCATGGCGACCTTCGGGTTGTCCGTGCATCGCTACGTCCAGCTGGCGCGCCTGAAACGCGCGTCGCACCGGCTGGCCTCGAAGGGCGCCCAGAGCGTCACGGAAATCGCGATGGAGGCCGGGTACGACGCCCCCGACGCCTTCGCCCGCGCCTTCCGCCAGAGGTTCGGCCAATCGCCTTCGTCGTTCCGGAAAACGCCCGACTGGGCGCCGTGGCTTGCGGCCTTCGGGCCCTTGGACAACGCCAGGAGCAAGCTCATGCCTATCACCTACACCCCCGACGACGTGATGATCCGACAGGTGCCGCCGACCCCGGTGGCGATGCTGGAGCATCGCGGCGACCGGGCGACGCTCGGGACCACCATCGAGCGGTTCATCGCCTGGCGCAAAGCCGCCGGCCTGTCGCCCGAGACCAGCGCGACCTACAACATCTTCCGGTCCGAAAGGATTCCCGAGAACCCCGCCGACTACAGCATGGACCTGTGCATCGGCACCGACCGGCCGATCGCCGAAGACGACCCGGTGATGAAGGCCGGCGAGATCCCCGGCGGACGCTGCGCGGTGCTGCGCGTCGTCCACGACACCCACAACCTGGAGCCGGCCGCGCTCTACCTCTACCGCGACTGGCTGCCCGCCAGCGGCGAGGAGGCGCGGGACTTCCCGATCTACTGCCAGCGGCACTTCTCGTTCCCCCCGAACGCGACGGTGCACGAGGTGGTGGTCGAGCTGTTCCTGCCGTTGAAGTAGGGGGCAGGGCGGCGGGTTCCTGGGAAACCCTCTCTCATGGAGAGAGGGAGGGGCCCGCCGCCGTCAGGCGGTGGGAGGGTGAGAGGTTTCACCGCATCTGTGGCGTCGATAGGCGGCCTGTGGCGCCTCGTCGCCATTCACAATGCCACACGAAGCGCGGGACCTTGAGCGCTCCGCTCTTGGATGGTTATGCGCATGCTCAGCCGCTCGCGCGCATAGACTCTAGTGAACTCGGCCCAGTGGTATTCGCCGTCGCGGGGACGGATCAGGGATTTCTCTGCGAGCCCATCCAGCGCGGCCACGGCGCTGTCGATGTCGAGCGCCTCGTCGGCGACGGTTCCAAGCGCCGTCTCGAGGGAGAACGGCGTGGGCAGCCGGGAGAGCCGTTCGAAGACCCGGCGTTCGGTCTCCGAGAGCAGGGCGTAGCTCCAGTCGAGCGTCGCCTTCAGCGTGCGCTGCCGGGGCGAAGCCGTCCGCCGTCCGGGCCACCGCAGGCTGAGCTCGCCGCCGAGCAGTCTGGCGGTGGCCTCGACCCCGTGCGTGGCGGCGCGCACGGCCGCCAATTCGATCGCCAGGGCGACGCCGTCCAGGCGGACGCAGATCCGGGCGATCGTCCTGAGGGGCTCCAGCTCCTCGACGCGCGCGCCTCCGGCGGCCGTGAGGTGATGCAGGAACAGCGCGACGGCGGGACGGTCCAGCAGGTCGTCGCGCCCGATCGTCGCGAGGTCGGCCGGGACGTCGTACGGCGCCAGCCGGTGGACCTGCTCGTTGCGCGCCCGAAGCGCCTGCCGGCCGGTGGCCAGGATATGGACTCCCGGCGCCGCCGAAGCGACCTGTTCCACGAAGCCGGCGACCGCGTGGACCAGGTGCTCGCAGTTGTCGAGGACCAGCAGCTGCTGGCGACCGCGCAGGCGGCGAAGGAGCGCCTCGGTCGACTGATGAGCGTCGGTTCCCAAACCCAGGGTCCGGGCGATCACGGCGGGAAGGTCCTCGGCCGTCTCGACCAGCGCCAGGTCGACGAAGCCGACGCCGTCGTCGAAATCGGGCTGCAGGGCGTGGGCGATCTCGATCGCCAGGCTGGTCTTGCCGACGCCGGCCGGGCCGACGATGCTCAGGAGCCGGACGGCGGCGGCCCGTTCGATCAGCGCCTCCAGGTCGTCATCACGGCCGATCACCTGGTCCAGCCGCGACGGCAAACTCGCGTCCGGCTGGGCGGTGAGGGCGGCGGGCATGGCCGCCGGGCGCCGTCGCGCGACGGCGCCGACGAAGGCGTAGCCGACGCTCACCTGGGTGGCGATCAGGCGGACGCCTTCGCGCCCGTCGTCAAGGATCCGGCGGAGCCTGGCCATGTGGAACCGAAGCGCGGAGTCCTCGACGATCGCGTCGGGCCAGACCCGCTGGAGCAGCTCCCGTTTGGGCACCACGCGACCGCGTTGTTCGACCAGCGCCAGCAGCAGGTCGAACGTGCGCCCGCCGATCTCGACGGGCGCGCCGTCCCGGGTGAGCAGGCGTTTTGCGGGATCGACGGCGAAGTGGTCGAAGCACAGCTGATCCAGCTCCCGACCCTGGTCCCCTGGCGGGGCACGGAAGGGGCGGACGTCCGCCCGCAAGGCGCCGGCCGCCCCATTCACGAGCGATCGTCCGCTGTCGGACGGCGCCGGAAGCGTCGGGCCGCCACGGCGCGCGAGCCGAGCTTGCGGTCGAGCGTGGGCATGGCATAAGCCTGCGCTTCGGTTGGCGGGCGCGAGGCGCGGATGGTGACGTTGGTGGCTTGGCGCATTCGTTCGCTCTCCGCGATCGGCACCAGGAACGCAGCCTTCGTCCAATCCCGTACGCCGGGGCGGAAACTTTCTTGAAGCACTCCGGTCTTGGGTCGCGCCGGCGACAGACGGCGGGCGTCCTGGCTCTTGTCCTGGCGGTGGGTCAGGCGGGCGCGAGCCATGCCGCCGACGCCATCGCGCTGGACATGCCGGCGCAGTCGCTTTCCCTCACGCTGAAGCGGGTGGCGCGCGCCGGGTCGGCGGAGCTGGCCTTCGACCGCGCCGTGACCGACAAGCTCCGCGCGCCCGGGCTGAAGGGCCGATACACGGTCGACCAGGCGCTGGCGGCCGCCCTGGCTTCGACGGGCCTGGGCGCCCAGCGGACCAGCGACGGCGCCTATGTGATCAAGCCGATGGCGGGTCCGCCGCCGGCCCGGCCGCCGGTGGACGCCGGCGACGGGGCGGTGTCCGAGATCCTGGTCCTGGGCCGGCGCAACCTGAATACGGGCATCCGCCGCACCCGCGACGACATCCAGCCCTACGACGTGGCGTTGGAGGAGGCGATCCGCCGCGCGGGCGACCTGGACGTCGAGGGCTTCATCCGCCGGACCATGCCGGCCGACGCCCAGGCCGGCGCGCTGACCCAGTCGCCGGCCGCCAATTCCGCCTCGGCCCGGTCGCGGATCGACCTGCTGGGCCTGGGCGGCGGCCAGACCCTGGTGCTGGTCGACGGCCGCCGCCTGCCCAGCGCGCCCGAAGCCGTGGGCGCCAGCGCCGGTTTCATCCAGGCCGACGTCAACGGGATCCCGCTGGCCGCCGTCGAGCGCATCGAGGTGCTGACCGCCGCGGCCGGCGCCCTCTACGGCCCTGGGGCGACCGGGGGCGTGGTCAACATCGTCCTCAAGCGCGATTACCAGGGCGCCGAGGTGAAGCTGGCCCAGGGAGGCACCGAACACGGCGGGGGGCTGGCCTCCCGTCTGGACGCGGCGATCGGCCGGACCTCCAGCGACGGCCGGGGCGGGCTGTCGGTGCGGATCGCCCTGGGCCGGGACCAGGGGCTGGACGTGGGCGAGCGGCTGTTCGGCGAGCGGGCCCTGACCTCGAACGGCGCGGACTTCATCAAGGGCGGCGTGCCCAAGGCCTATGTGCCGGTGGGACTGGGCGTCAACGTGGTCAGCAGCGGCGGCCAGCTCACCCTGAAGCCGGCCTATGGCGGCCAGGCGCTGGGATCGACCTTCACCACCTTCTCGACCGCCGGCTTCACCGCCGCCGAGGCCGTCGCCAACGCGGGCCGGCTCGACCTGGACCTTCCCGACGACGCCTTCGGCGAGAAGCAGAGCCTGATGACCGAAACCTACCGGCGGTCGCTGGTGGTCAGCGGGCGCCAGGAAGCCGGGATCTTCGAGGGTTTCTTCGACTACCTGTTCCTCGACAATCGTGGCCGCGCGACGGTCCCGGCCGGCGACACGGTGCTGACGATGTCGGCCAGCTCGCCGCTCAATCCGTTCGAGCAGTCGGTCTATGTGTCGCGATCCGTCCCGTGGGAGGGGATCGTCCGCAACCGCAGCGCCACCCAGAAGCTCGACGTGGGGCTCATCGCGCGTCTGCCGCGCGGCTGGATGGCCGAGGCGGACGCCGGCTGGAGCCGGTCGCAGGTGCGGGTCGCCAACGACGCCCGGGGCGCCACCGTCTATGCCGGAACGTCCACCGCGGTCAGTTCGGGCTTGGTCGGGCCGAGCCTGTCGCCGTTCGACCCCGAGGACCTGTTCCTGGAGACCTATAGCGCCTATCGACTGGCGGGCGGCTCGCTGCTGAAGCTCAGCGACACGCTGGAGGATCTCAACCTGCGCGCCTCGGGGCCGCTGTGGCGCCTGCCGGGCGGTCCCTTGACCATGACGCTGTCGGCCGAGGCCGCGCGCGAGCGGGCGCCGGGCGGTCAAAGCTTCAGCTACGATCGCAACACCGGCCTGCCGAAAACCGTCCAGGGCAACCGGCTGGGCCTGACGACGCGGTCGGCCGCCGCCGAATGGCGCGCGCCCCTGACGACGAGCGACGCCTGGGGGCCCTTCAAGGACCTGGAGCTGCAAGCCGCCCTGCGCGCGGACGACTACCGGATGACCGCGCCCCGCTCGGACCTGACTCTCGACTCGGGCGGGATCGCCACCTTGAGCCAGGTGGCCATCGAGAACCTAGTCGTGGCCAAGATGGTGGGCGTGAAGACCTTCGTGACCGACGGCGTCATGCTGCGCGCCAGCTACAGCGAAGGCCATCTGCCGCCGCGCTCGGACCAGGTCCAGCCGACGGTCCTGTCGTTGAACGGGACCGGCTATCCCAAGCTGGACCCCAAGCGCGATGGCCAGCCGCTGGCCGTGACCGCGCCGATGCAGCTGGTCCAGGCCGGTTCGCCCGATCTCGACCCGGAGCTGGCCCGCACCTTCAGCCTGGGCGTGGTGATCAAGCCGCGATGGCTGGACGGGGCGCGGCTGTCGATCGACTACCAGCGCACCGAGAAGACGCGGGAGATCACCGAGGTCGACGCCGACTCCATCGGCTACATCCTGGCGCACGAGGCGCTGTATCCGTCCCGGGTGGTGCGGGCGCCCCTGACCGACGCCGATCGGGCCAAGGGCTACACGGTCGGCGCCGTCACCTATCTGGACGCCACCATGATGAACGTCGGCCGCTCGATCGCCGAGACGGTGGACGTCAGCGGCGAGTACCGCCGCCGGCTCGCGGGCGGCGAGGTCAGCGCCTATCTGCGCGGCGTCTGGCAGCCCAGCTATCGTCGCCAGGTGCATCTCGACGGTCCCTGGACCGAGACCGCCGGCTACAGCGACGGCCCCCTGCGTGTCCGGGCCTTCGCCGGCGGGCAATGGACGGGCGAGGCCCTGACCGTGGGCCTCAACGCCCGGTACTACGCCAGCTACGCGGTGGCCGATTCCGGCCTCCAGCCCCTCTACATCACCCAGTACCTGGCGCGGCTGAAGGGCGGGCGGATCCCGTCCCAGGTCTATCTGGACGCCTTCGCGGCCTTGTCGGTCGGCGAGAAGACCGAGGTCCAGCTGACCGTCCGCAACCTGGCCGACGCGACCCCGCCGTTCGCCTTCACCGCGGCCATGGGCTACAGCCCTTATGGCGACGCCGACGGCCGGGCCTTCGAGATCAGCCTGACGCGCCGGTTCTGACGACTACGGGGCCGGGCGGATCTCCAGCGTCTCGCCCACCCGGACCGCGCGGACCGGCAACAGCATCGACACGGTGCGCAGGAACCGCTCGGGCTCGTCCAGCTTGAACCGGCCGCTGACCTTCAGCGCCCCGACGCTGGGATCGGCGATCACCATCTTGCGACCGCCGTGGCGGTTCATCTCGGCGACCGCGTCGGACAGCGGGGTGTCGGAGAACTCGACGAAGCCGTCGCGCCAGGCCAGGACCGCGTTCACGTCCACCGTCTGCAGCTGGGCGGGGCGCCCGTCGCGCAGCATCAGGCGCTCGCCCGGCTTCAGCTCGTGCTCGGGCGGGCCGCCGTGCGCGCCGACCGCGACGCTGCCCTGCGCCAGGGTCACAGACATCATGCCGGGCATGACCCGCACGCCGAACGCGGTGCCGCGATCGACGATGGTCTGGTCGCGCGCGTCGACCGCGAAGGGGCGCGTCGTGTCGCGCGCCACCTGGATATAGACTTGGCCGCTCTCCACCCGCAGGCGGCGGACCTTGTCGTCGAAGGCGACGTCGACGCGGGTGGCGCTGTCCATGTCCAGCCGGGTGCCGTCCGCCAGGGCGACGGCGCGCCGTTCGCCCGCCAAGGTGGCCAGCTGGGTCGTCGGCGTCGAGGTCGCGACCTGGGCGCCGGAAGGCCCGCGCCCCGGCCAGTAGCGCCAGCCGACGCCCGCGCCCAGCAGCACCGCCGCGACGACGCAGGCGGCGGCCAGCGCCTTGGGCCATACGGGGGGACGGGCGGCCAGGGCGCTGGCGCGCAGGGCCTCGGCCAGGGGATCGTCGCGCAGGTCGTCGGTCGCGCGGGCCCACAGGGCCTCGGCGCGGGCCCAGGCCGCCGCATGGTCATCGGACTCGGCCAGCCAGGCCAGGAAGGCCGGATCGGCGGCGGCGGCCGGATCGGCGTCGTGGCGCGCCAGCCAGAAGGCGGCGGCGTCCTTCGGCGTCATTCCTGAAGGGGGCGTCGGGCGGCTAGGCGTCATGGTTTTCCTCTCCGAGCGAGAGAAGATGCTTGGCGGCCCGCTGCATGTGCTTTTCGACCGCGCTCAGCGACAGTCCCAGGCGGCGGGCGATCTCGGGATGGCTCAGGCCTTCCAGACGGCGCAGGACGAAGATCGTCCGCGTCCGCTCGGGCAGGGCCATGATCGCGCGGGTGGTCGAGCGCAGGGCCTCGCGGGCCAGGACGGTCTGTTCGGGCGAGACGTCGGCCTGGCTATGGAGGTCGGGTTCGAACGACACGTGGGCGGCGCTCATGCGCACGCGGCGGCGTCGGAGCCGATCCTTCAGGACGCTGGCGGCGGTCGCGAAGACATAGCCCTCGAACCGGTCCAGGTCCTGGCTGTCGCCGCGCAGGACGATGCGCAGGAACACCTCCTGCACCAGGTCGTCGACTTCGTTGGCGTCCGGCAGGCGGCGCTGGAAATAGCGGGTCAGCGCGCCCCTCAGCGCGCGCGAGCGGGCGGCCAGGTCCGTCTCGCCGTCCTTGCCAGAGGTGTCGTCCCATCCCGCGCGCATGCGGGCGGCATCATGGAGCAATTCGGTCCAGGCCGTCCATCGCGGAGCCCGCTTCACGACGCCGGGCCGGGATCGTCGAAGTCGGTCGAGGCGCTGAGCGGTCCCCAGCGCTCCAGTTCGGCCAGACGGCGCTGGTCGGCGGCGCTGATCGCGGCGACGGCGTCGCTGCCCAGCGGCAGGCGCAGCGGCGGCTCGTCCATGGCGGCGACGGCCAGCAGGACCTGGGCGGCGCGCTTGGGATCGCCCGGCTGCCGGCCGTCGTACTGGGCCTGCCGCCGCGCGGCCGCGCCGACCACGGCGTCGTACTCCGGACGTCCGGCGTTCAAGGTCGTGGAGGCGCCCGCGAAGTCGGTGCGGAAGCCGCCGGGTTCGACGATGGTGACCTTGACCCCGACCAGGGCCATCTCCTGGGCCAGCACCTCGGAGAAGCCCTCGATCGCCCACTTGGCGGCCGAATAGGCCGCGCGGCCCGGCGCGCCCAGGCGTCCGCCCACCGAGGAGAGCTGGATGAAGTGTCCCGAACGCTGCTCGCGCATCACGGGGATGGCGGCCTTGGTCACGATGATCGCGCCGAACAGGTTGGCGTCGATCTGCTTGCGGAAGTCCTCCAGCGCGGTGTCCTCCACCGAGCCGATGTCGCCGTAGCCGGCGTTGTTGACCACCACGTCCAGGCCGCCGAAGGCCTCGACCGCCAGGGCCACGGCGCGTGCCGCGGCTTGCGGGTCGGTGACGTCGAGGGCGGCCGTGCGCACGGCGTCGCCATACTGTTCGACCAGGTCGGCCAGGGCGCGGGGATCGCGGGCGGTGGCGACGACGCGGAGGCCAGCGGCCAGGGCGGCCTCGGCCAGGGCCCGGCCCAGGCCGCGCGAGGAACCGGTGATGAGCCATCTCTGAGACATGTCTTCTCCTCCAGGACGTCGGTGGTTCCGGCGCGACCCGGCGCGCGGGATCGGTCAGTTCGCGGCGGCGGTCTCGATCAGCTTGGAGACCTCGTGGGGGTGCGAGATCATCACCACGTGCGAGGCGCCGGGGATGGCGACCACCTGCTTGGCGTGGGCGCGCTCGGCCATCCACTTCATGGCGGCGGGCGGGATGTTGCGGTCGGCTTCGCCATAGACCCACCAGGACGGCAGGGTCTTCCAGGCGGTGGCGACGGACTTCTCGGCCCCGGCCGCGTCGGTCAGCGGGCGCTGGGCCACGGCCATCAGCCGGGCCTGCGCCAGCGGCACGTCGGCGGCGAACTGGGCGGGGAACTTGTCCTGCTGGATATACAGGTCGTGCGCGCCGCCGGGCAGGTCGACGGGCTTGTCCAGGGTGGGGGGCAGGGTGCTGCCCGGGAACTTGCCGGTCAGGTCGAAGATGCTCTCGCCGACCTCCGGCGCGAAGGCGGCGACATAGACCAGCGCCTTGACGTTGGAAGCGCCGTCGGCGGCGGCCGAGATCACCGTGCCGCCGTACGAGTGGCCGACCAGGATGACCGGGCCGGGGATGGAATTGATCACCGTGCGGACGGCGGCGGCGTCGCTGGCCACGCCGCGCAGCGGGTTGGCGGCGGCCACCACGTGATAGCCGTCGCGGGTCAGGTCGGCGACGACGCCGTTCCAGCTGCTGCTGTCGGCGAAGGCGCCGTGCACCAGCACGACGGTCGGCTTGGCCGGGGTCTGGGCCTGGGCGACGGCCAGGCCGGTCAGGCTGAAGGCCAGGGCCAGGGCGAGGGTCTTCTTGGTCATCGGAGGATCTCCATGCGGTGATGTGTGGGGCGGCCAGGATGGCCCTGGGAGCGCCGGGGTCTTGAAAGAAACAGCGGCTAGCCGAAGGTGAAGACGTAGGCGCGAAGGCCCGGGTCGAGGGCCTGGAGCTCGAAGGTGCGGTCGGCGACCGGCCGGGCCTGGCGGACCAGCTGGTACATGCGCGGCCGGTCAACCAGGCCCATGCCGTCTGCGCCGACGTCCCAGCCGTGGTCCTGGCCCGGCGCCTGGCCGTCCAGCCGCACCTGGATGCGGACGGGCCGGCTGGCCATGGCGGGGGCCAGCACCATGTGCAGGTCGCGGGCGTGGAAGCGGTGGGCGACCGCGGCGGCGGGCGCGGCGCTGGTGGCGAACTCCTCGCCGGCCTGCCAGACGCCCGACAGGCTCCAGCGGTTCAGCGGCAGGTCGCGCGGCGGGTGGTAGCGCTGCTCGACGTCGCGCCTCAGGCCGCCGGGATAGACGAAGTCGGCGGCCTGGGCGTAGCCGACATAGGTCTCGCCCGATTCCAGGTCGCGGAAGTCGGGCGCCGCCTGTGGGCCGACGCCGACCACCTCCGACAGCGCCTCGGGCGCGCCCGGGCTGGGCCCCTGGGAGAGCAGCTTCTGGATCAGGCGCTCGATCTGGTCGTAGCGACCCTCGCCGTCGACATGACCGCGCAGGCGGCCGTCGGCGCCGATCACATAGAAGGCCGGCCAGGCGTTGTTGTCGAACGCCCGCCAGATCCGCCGCCCGCTGTCGACGACGACGGGGAAGGTCACGTCCAGGTCCTTCAGCGCCTGGCGGATGTTGGGCAGCTCGGTCTCGAAGGCGAACTCGGGCGTGTGGACGCCGATCACCGTCAGGCCGCGGGCGCCGTACCGCTGCTGCCAGGCCCGCAGATAGGGCAGGACCCGCAGGCTGTTGATGCAGGAATAGGTCCAGAAGCAGACCACCACCACCCGCCCATCCAGGCCGCCGGCGTCGAGGGGCGGACCGTTCAGCCAGGGCCCCGACAGGTTCAGGGCGCTCAGGGCCGGGCCGCCGTCGAGCGCGCGGGCCAGGGCGCCGCGCACCGGCGGCAGGGCCAGCACGCCGCCCAGCGACAGCGGGACCAGCCCCGCCGCCGCGCCCTTCAGCCAGACCCGGCGGGACGGCCGGTCAGACGAGGTTGAACGCGACATCGATGTTGCCTTCCAGGGCCTTGGAGTAGGGGCAGGTCCGGTGGGCCGCCTCGACCAGCCGTTGCGCGACCTCGGCGTCCAAGCCCGGTGTCGAGATGTTCAGGCGGGCGGCCAGGAAGTAGCCGGTCCCATCGGTGTTCAGGTCGATCTCGGCGTCGATGGCCACGCCGTCCAGGGTCACGCCCTGCTGGCGAGCGGCGATCGCCATCGCGCCCTGGAAGCAGGCCGACCAGCCAGCCGCCAGCAGCTGCTCGGGATTGGTCCCGGCGCCGGGACCGCCGGGTGTCGACAGCTTGATGTCCAGCCGGCCGTCGTCGCTGCGCGCGGCGCCGTCGCGGCCGCCGGCGACGTGGACCTTGGCGGTGTAGAGGGTCTGGGTCATGGGAATCTCGTTCTCTGGAAAATGGATCAGCGGAGGGGGCGGAAGGCGGCGCGGACCTCTTCGGCGAAGACCCGGGGCTGCTCCCAGGCGGCGAAGTGGCCGCCGTTGGAGGCCTCGCTGAAGTAGAAGAGGTCGGTGTAGCAGCGCTGGGCCCAGGTCTTGGGCGCGCGGAAGATTTCGCCGGGGAAGACGGTGACGGCGACCGGCAGGTCGATGACGCCGCGGGCGTTGAAGTTGTTGGAGTGGTCTTCCCAGTAGATCCGCGCCGCCGAGGCGCCGGTCGCCGTCAGCCAGTACAGCGAGAAGTCGTCGAGGATCTCGTCGCGGGTCAGCACCTTCAGCGGATCGCCGCCGCTGTAGGTCCACTGCGAGATTTTCTCGTACATCCAGGCGGCCATGCCGACGGGCGAGTCGACCAGGGAGTAGCCGATGGTCTGGGGACGGGTGTTCATCATCGCGGCGTAGGCCGAGTTGTCGCGATAGAAGGCCTCCAGCTGGTCGAAGGCGCCGCGCTCCTTGGCCGACAGCGTGGCGGGCGCGGGGTCGCCGGCGGCCAGGATGTGGGCGATCTCGGCCGGGACCACGGCGGGCATGTTCAGGTGGATGCCGATCAGGCCCCGCACCTTCTGCAGCGCCATCCGCTGGGAGATCACCGAACCGCAGTCGCCGCCCTGCGAGACGTAGCGCTCGTAACCCAGGCGCAGCATCAACTGCGACCAGGCGCGGCCGATGTGGTCCGAGCCCCAGCCGGGGACGGTCGGCTTGGCCGAGAACCCGAAGCCCGGGATGGACGGGATCACCAGGTGGAACGCGTCCTTCGCCTCGCCGCCGTGGGCGGTGGGATTGGTCAGCGGATCGATGACCTTCAGGAACTCCAGGATCGAGCCCGGCCAGCCGTGCGTCAGGATCATCGGTATGGCGTTGTCGTGGCGCGAGCGGACGTGGATGAACTGGATGTCCAGACCGTCAATCTCGGTGACGAACATCGGCAGGGCGTTCAGCCGGGCCTCGACCTTGCGCCAGTCATAGGCGCCGGCCCAGTAGGCCATCAGCGGTTCCAGGGTCCGGCGGCGCACGCCCTGGGTGTCGTCGGACACCGGCTCTGCGTCGGCCCAGCGGGTGGCGGCGATGCGGCGCTTCATGGCGACGATGTCGGCCTGGGGGATGGCGACCTTGAACGGTCGGACGGCGGGCGAGGTTGCCTTGGCCAAGGCAGGCGCGAGGGCCGCCGCGCCGGCCACGGCGAGGCCGCCGACCACCGCGCGGCGGGTGGCCGGCAAGAACGGGTTGTTCACTGGAAACTCCGTGGAGCTTGGGGAGGAGGGGAGGCCCGAGCGCCCTAGGGCGCGTAGCGGGTGAAGACGTAGTCGCGGTCCTTCACGCGGGCGGCGTGGCACGAGAAGCAGGTCTCGTGCTGGGCTTGGTCCACCGGCTTGCCGTCGATGAAGCGGCCGAAACCCCAGCCGCCCGTCGAGGCGTAGCGCCTGGAGTCCTTGACCATCACCTGGACCGTGGTCGCCGCGCCGGGGACCGAGGCGGGAGGGAAGTCGGGCGAGGCCGTATGCTTCCAGGCCAGCTTGACCAGCACCGTCCCGTCGGGGAACGGGCGCGTCTTGCCGGTCCGGTAGGCCTTCAGCGCCTTGCCGTTGCCGACCGTGGCGCGCAGTTCGTCCAGCGGCGCGGCTTCCTGGGCGGGAGCGACCAGGGTCCAGTCGCGGTAACCGGACGGGATCCGCACCCCGTAGATCGGCGAGGCCTCGGAGGCCGGCCTGGTCCACGCCCAGGCCGAGGCGTCGGCCCAGCAGAGACCGGCGACGGTGACCGCGGCGCCGCCGGCGAGAACGATCAGCAAGGGCGACTTCATCGGTCCGCTCCCTACAGCTTGGTGACGTCGAGCACGGCCTGGGCGAAGGCGGCGGGCGCCTCCTGCGGCAGGTTGTGGCCGATCCCGCCCGTGATCAGGCGGTGGGCGTAGGGGCCCTTGAACTTGCCCGCATAGGCGGCCGGCTGCGGATGAGGGGCGCCGTTGGCGTCGCCTTCCATCGTGATGGCGGGGATGGTGATCGGCGGGCCGGCGGCCAGCTTGGCCTCCAGGTCGTCGAACTGGGCCTCGCCCTGGGCCAGGCCCAGCCGCCAGCGGTAGTTGTGGATCACGATGTCGACGTGGTCGGGATTGACGAACGACTTGGCCGTGCGGGCGAAGGCGGCGTCGTCGAACGTCCACTTCGGCGAGGCCAGGGTCCAGATCAGCCGATTAAACGCCTCGGTGTTGGCCGCGTAGCCGGCCCGGCCGCGCTCGGTGGCGAAGTAGAACTGGTACCACCACTGGAGTTCCGCCGCGGGCGGCAGCGGGGCGGCGTTGGCCTTCTGGCTGCCGATCAGATAGCCGCTGACCGAGACCAGCGCCTTGCACCGCTCGGGCCAGAGGGCGGCCATGATGTCGACGGTCCGCGCGCCCCAGTCGAAGCCGGCGACGACGGCCTGCTTGATCTCCAGGGCGTCGAGCAGGGCGATCCCGTCCATGGCCAGGGCGGCCTGCTGGCCGTTGCGCGGCGTGTCGGCCGAACGGAAGCGGGTGGTCCCGTGGCCGCGCAGGTGCGGGACGATCACCCGATGGCCGGCGGCGGCCAGCCGCGGGGCGACCTCGACGAAGGCGTGGATGTCGTAGGGCCAGCCGTGCAGCAGCAGCACCGCCGGGCCGTCCTTGGGGCCCATCTCGACATAGCCGACGTTCAGCACGCCCGCGTCGATCTGCTTGACGGCGTCGAAGGCGGCGGGGACCGGCGTCGCGGCGCGCGCCCCGGAGGTCAGTCCGGCGAAGGCGGCGGCCAGCGCGGTCGCGCCGAGGAAGCCGCGGCGGCTCAGGTCGTTGTCCTGGAGGTGCGCTGAGGTCATGGCCGGAATCCTTCGGTTGCGGGATACCGGAAAGACTACGCCTCCCGATGCCGGGCAAGGGGCGGCCGTCGTGGCGCTGGGGATTGTTCGCGATTGTGCGGGCCGGCGTCGGACGAACCGGGGCCGCCCGCGCCGCGGAGTCTATCGGGCGACGGACCGCAGACCGTGCACCAGGGCCTGGGCGGCGATCGCCGCCTGGGTGCGGTTGTGGACGTTGAGCTTGCGCATCAGCGCGGTCATGTGGGCCTTCACCGTGGCCTCGGCGATGCCGAGGTCGAAGGCGATCTGCTTGTTCAGCAGGCCTGAATTGACGCCTTCCAGCACCTTCAGCTGGGTCGGCGTGAGTTCCTCGAACGCCGCTTCCAGATCGCGGTCGATAACGCGGACTGCCGTCGTGCTCATGCTTGAACCCCTCTGTTTCATCCCAGCGCAGCCATCATCAGCGGTGCGACGCCCGTTTGTTTTCCGTTCGCCGATCGGAGTCGGTGAACGCGGGTCGTGTTCCAGGATGGTAACGCTATCTGTTGGACAAGTTCAAGCGATTTGCGAAATGTGAACGTGAACATTTGTTTTTGACAGGCGTAATGTCGAAACCTGTCATACAGATTTGACGGGGCGTGGCGAGTTGGAACAAGCTCGCCCCCGCGACGGCGGCGCTTGCCGAATGTGGAGATGGGTGGATGAGCGAGGGCCGTTTGGCCGACAGGGCCTATACGGGCATCGTCGAGATGATCAACGCCGACGGGATGGAGGTCGGGGATCGCTTGCCGTCCGAGGCGCGCCTGGCGGAGATCTTCGGCATGTCGCGCACGATCGTGCGCGAGGCGCTGGTCCGGCTGGCTGCCGACAGCATCACCGAGCCGCGTCGCGGGGCCGGGTCGTTCGTGAAGAATCGCCCGTCGGACAAGCTGGGCGCCTACATGCCGCTGTCCGAACTGCCCTCGACCCTGGGCAGCTATGAAGTGCGTTTCGTGCTCGAGGCCGAGGCGGCGCGGCTGGCGGCGGCGCGGCGGTCGGACGAGGAGATGACCAGCATCGAGGGGGCGCTGTCGGATCTGCGCAAGGCGCTGCTGTCGAACGCCCCGGCCCACGCCGAGGACATGGAGCTGCACCGTCGCATCGTGCAGGCCACCGCCAACCCCGCCTTCCTGCTGGCGTTCGAGGCCCTGCAGCCCGACGTCGACCGGATCATGCGCGCCGGCGTCGACATCTCGCGGTCGCGGCCGCCCGAGGCGATCGCCGAGATGATGCGGGAGCACGAACTCATCGTCGAGGCGATCCGCGCGCAGGACGGCGACGGCGCGGCCCTGGCCATGCGCTGGCACCTGTCGCGCGGACGAAAGCGCCTGATGCCCTAGGCGCGCGCCGAGTCGCCGGCCCAGCGCGGGACGTCGTGGCGGGCGCCGTCCAGCCAGGTCTGGGCGAGGTCGCACAGCTGTTCGGGCGGGGCGGCGGCGTCGAGCGTGAAGACCGCCTCGTCGGCGCCGGGGCGCTCGAGCGTGGCGAGCTGGCTGTCCAGCAGGCTGGCGGGCATGTAGTGGCCGGCGCGACGGGTGAGCCGCCGCAGGAGTTCGTCGTGGCTGGCGTCCAGCAGCACGAAGCGCGTCGGGGCGCCGATAGCGTCGCGCAGGCGCTCGCGATAGCTGCGTCTCAACGCCGAACAGGCCGCCACGACCTGGCCCCGGGCGGCGACCGTCTCGCCGACGGCCCGGCCCAAGCGATCCAGCCAAGGCCAACGGTCGTCGTCGTCGAGGGGCCGGCCGGCGCTCATCTTGGCGACGGCGCGGGCGTCGTGGAAATCGTCACCTTCCAGGAACGGGCTGTCCAGCTTGTCGGCCAGCAGGGCGCCGAGCGTCGATTTCCCGCTGCCGCTCACGCCCATGACGATGATGGCGAGGCCGGCGGACGGGGCGAGGCGGGATGGCGGCGGCAAGCGGCTTCCTTGAAAGCTGGCCGACCCGTCGCTCGAACGACAGGCTGACCGCACAATAGGAAGCCGGTTTCTACCGGGCCGCCGACGAGGCGTAACTACGACCATGGTCGAGGATGGCCCGGCGGCGGCGATTCCTTATCGATAAGGGATTAGGGTGAGGAGAGTGGCATGCGAGCGGTCCTTCTGGCGGCGTTCCTGGGGGTTTCGACTCCCGCCCTGGCCCAGGCCGCTTCTCTCTTGCTCACCGCGCCCGACGATCCCCGCGCGATCACCGTCAAGGGCGTGGGCGACGGCCGCGCCGACGACACCGAGGCCGTCCAGAAGGCCATAGACGCCGCGCGCGATCCCACCGGCCACGGTCTGGTCTTCCTGCCCTCGGGCCGCTACCGCCTGAGCCGCACGATCCTGGTGCCCCCGGGCGTGCGCGTCTTCGGGGTGGGGGCGACCCGACCGGTCTTCGTGCTGGCCCCCAACACGCCGGGCTTCCAGAAGGGCGTGGGCACGATGATCGTGTTCACGGGCGGCGACCAGTACCAGGTCGGCGACATCCCCGTACCGGTGTCGACGGTGGTCCCGCCGACCGACAAGGTGCGCGACGCCAATTCGGGGACCTTCTATTCGTCGATGGCCAACATCGACATCGAGATCGGCGAGGGCAATCCGGCCGCGGCGGGCGTGCGCTTCCGCATGGCCCAGCACGCCTTCCTCAGCCACATGAACTTCCGCCTGGGCTCGGCCTTCGCCGGCGTCTACCAGGCCGGCAACATCATGGAGGACGTCCACTTCCAGGGCGGGCGCTACGGCATCGTCACCGAGAAGACCTCGCCGGCCTGGCAGTTCACATTGGTGGACTCCAGTTTCGACGGCCAGCGCGACGCCGCGATCCGCGAGCACGAGGTCGACCTGACCCTGGTCAATGTGGCGATCCGCAACACGCCGGTCGGTATCGACATCGACCGCGGCTACAGCGACAGCCTGTGGGGCAAGAACGTCCGGTTCGAGAACGTCTCCAAGGCCGGGGTCGTGATCTCGGCCGAGGACAGCGTCTTCACCCAGATCGGCTTCGACAACGCCGTGGCCTCGAACACCCCGGTGTTCGCCCGCTTCCGCGACAGCGGCAAGACCGTGGCCGGCAAGGGCCGGGCCTATCGGGTGGGCGCGTTCACCTACGGCCTGACCCTGTCGGGCCTGGGCCAGACGGGCGAGTACAAGACCGTCGCCGACGTGACCCCGCTGAAGGCCTTGCCGGCCGCGTCCGCGCCGGCCCTGCGCGCCCTGCCGCCGGTCGCCGACTGGACCAACGTCAAGACCCTGGGCGTCAAGGGCGACAGCCAGACCGACGACACCGCCGCCCTGCAGAAGGCGATCGACACGCACCGCGTGCTCTATCTGCCGATCGGCTTCTACAAGGTCACCGACACCCTGAAGCTGCGGCCCGACACCGTGCTGATCGGCCTGCACCCGGCCATGACCCAGCTGGTGATCCCCGACGACAATCCGCGCCACGCCGGCGTCGGTCCGATCGCGCCGGTGCTGGAGACGCCCAAGGGCGGCGACAACATCCTGTTCGGGCTCGGGATCTTCACCGGCCGGGTCAATCCGCGCGCCTCGGTCCTGCTGTGGCGGTCGGGCGCGACCTCGCAGGTCACCGACGTCAAGATCATGGGCGGCGGCGGCACGCCCACCATGGACGGCAAGCCGCTGGGCGCGCTGCAGGCCCGCAGCGGCGATCCCGTCGCCGACGGCCGCTGGGACGGCCAGTACCCCAGCATCTGGGTGACCGACGGCGGCGGCGGCACCTTCGCCAACGTCTGGAGCCCCAACACCTTCGCCTCGGCCGGCTTCTACATCAGCGACACCAAGACGCCGGGCCACATCTACGAGGTCTCGGTCGAGCACCACGTGCGCAACGAGTTTGTGCTCGACAACGTCGAGAACTGGGAATTCCTGGCGCCCCAGACCGAGCAGGAGGTCGGCGATGGGCCGGACGCCGTCTCGCTGGAGGTGCGCAACTCGCGCAACATCCTGTTCGCCAACTATCACGGCTATCGGGTGACGCGGTCGTACCATCCGGCCGAGACGGCGGTGAAGCTGTTCAACTCGACCGACATCCGCTTCCGCAACGTCCACATCAACGCCGAGAGCGGCGTGGCCCTGTGCGACAAGATCGGCTGCGGCACCTATCTGCGGGCCAGCAAGTATCCGTTCGAGAACGCCATCCAGGACAAGAGCCGCAAGCAGGAGGTGCGCGAACGCGAGTTCGCGGTGCTGGACGTCACCGGCGATCCGTCGCCCGTCGCCACGGCCGCCGACCCGAAGGTCCGCAAGCTGGAAACCGGCTTCTGGTCGATCTCCGGCGCGACGGTGGGCGCGGACGGGGCGCTGTACTTCGTCGAGAAGCGCTTCCAGCGGATCTATCGCTGGACGGCGGCCAAGGGTCTGGAAGTGGTGCGCGACAATTCGCTGGACCCGACCAACCTGGCGGTCGACGGCTCGGGCAAGCTGCTGGTGGTGTCGTCGTACGGCCCGCAGGCCAGCGTCTATTCGATCGATCCCGACGGTCCCAAGGACCAGATGACGATGATCGCCCCGACGCCCGCGTCTCCGCGTGCGGGCGGCAAGACCCTGCTGCCGGTCAACTGGTGGAACAACGGCGAGTTCCGGGACCAGTACGACCCGGCCACCGACCAGTTCACGACCCTGGCGCAGATGTTCGCCCGCGACGTCGGCACGCCCAAGACCCAGGAATACGTCTCGCCCGACGGCAGCCTGTCGCTGCCCGCCTTCCGGGTGTGGCAGCAGGGGCCGCCCGACCATGTGGGCTGGCGCTGGGCCGACAGCCTGCAGGCCAACGGCCTGATCGGCGGCGCGGTCGGCGAGCGGGTGTTCGTCACCAACGGCTCGGAGAACAAGACCTATAGCGGCCAGATCGGCCCCGGCGGGACGCTGACCGACCTGAAGGCCTTCGCCGATCGCGGCGGCGAGAGCGTCGCGGTCGACGGCCAGGGCCGGGTGTTCGTCGCCAACGGCCAGATCTTCCAGTACGGGCCCGACGGCAAGCCGGCCGGCCGCATCGACGTGCCCGAGCGGCCGCTGCAGCTGATCTTCGGCGGACCGGACAAGAAGACCCTCTTCGTCCTGACCCATCATTCGCTCTATGCGGTCACGCCCTGACCGGGGGCTTGCGTTTGTTCGCGCGACGGGCCGACATCCGGCGGTTCGTCGCGGGTAGGGGAGTTTCGCCATGAAGACTTGGCTCGTCGCGCTGGGCGCGGCTTCGATCGCGTCCGTCGTGGTCCCGGCCGGATCGGCCTGGGCTTCGGTCTCGGTCTTCGCGACCGCACCCGACGATCCCGCCGCCGTGACGGTCAAGGCCAAGGGCGACGGCCGCGCCGACGACACCGCCGCCCTGCAGGCCGCGATCGACGCCGCCGCGGCCAAGCCCGGCGGCGGCCTGGTCTTCCTGCCGTCCGGCCGCTACCGGATCAGCAAGACGCTGTTCCTGTGGCCGGGCGTGCGGGTGTTCGGCGTCGGCGCCACGCGCCCGGTGATCGAACTGGGCGACAGGACGGCGGGCTTCCAGAAGGGCGTGGCCAACATGGTGATCTTCGCCGGGGCCAAGCGCGACCCGGCCCGCCGCGTGCCGTTCCCGGTCCCGGGCAGCGTGCCGTTCGACAAGGACATCGCCGACGCCAATTCGGGCACCTTCTACAGCGCGATGGCCAACATCGACTTCAAGATCGGCGACGGCAATCCGGCCGCGACCGCGATCCGCTTCCACGCCGCCCAGCACGCCTTCGTCAGCCACATGGAGTTCGACATCGGCTCGGGCCTGGCGGGGCTGTACCAGGTGGGCAACGAGGCCGAGGACCTGCACTTCAAGGGCGGGCGTTACGGCATCCTGGCCGAGAAGACCTCGCCCGCCTGGGGCTTCGTGCTGCTGGACTCCACCTTCGAGGGCCAGCGCGACGCCGCCATCCGCGAGCACGAGGCCGGCCTGACCCTGGTCAATGTGACCCTGCGCGACACGCCGGTCGGGATCGAGATCGACCGCGGCTACGGCGACTGGCTGTGGGGCAAGGACGTCCGCTTCGAGAACGTCTCCAAGGCCGGCGTGGTGATCTCCAACGAGAACAACGTCTACACCCAGGTGGGCTTCGACAACGCCGTGGCCTCCAACACCCCGGTGTTCGCCCGCTTCCGCGACAGCGGCAAGACCGAGGCCGGCAAGGGCAAGGCCTATCGCGTTTCGTCGTTCACCCACGGCCTGACCCTGCCGGGCCTGGGCCAGGTGGGCGCCTACAAGACGGAGATGAAGGCCGAGACCCTTCCGGGCCTGCCGGCGCGGCGCACCCCGGCGATCCGGGCCCTGCCGCCTGTCGCCGACTGGGTGAACGTGCGCACGCTGGGGGCCAAGGGCGACAACGCCACGGACGACACCGCCGCTGTCCAGAAGGCGATCGACGCCCATCGCGTGGTCTATTTTCCGACCGGCTTCTACCGGGTCGCCGACACCCTGAAGCTGCGGCCCGACACCGTGCTGATCGGCCTGCACCCCAGCCTCACCCAGATCGTGCTGCCCGACCGCACCGAAGGCTACCAGGGCGCCGGCGCGCCCAAGGCCTTGGTCGCCTCGGCGGACAAGGGCGATAACATCGTCTTCGGCCTGGGGCTCAACACCGGCGGGATCAATCCGCGCGCCACGGCCCTGCTATGGACGGCGGGCGCCAACTCGCTGGTCGACGACGTCAAGTTCCAGGGCGGCCACGGCACCAATCTGTACGACGGCGAGCGGTTCAATCCGTACAACGCCAACGCCACGGCCGACGCCGATCCGGCCAAGCGCTGGGCGGGCCAGTATCCCAGCCTGTGGGTGACCAACGGCGGCGGCGGGACCTTCGCCAACATCTGGAGCCCCAGCACCTACGCCTATTCGGGCATCTACGTGTCCGACACCCAGACCCCCGGCTACATCTACCAGGCCTCGGTCGAGCATCACGTGCGCACCGAGATCAGCCTCAACCGCGTGGCCAACTGGGAGCTCCTGGCGCCGCAGACCGAGGAGGAGGCCGGGGAGGGCGAGGACACCGTCTCGCTGGAGATCCGCGACTCCCGCGACATCCTGGTGGCCAACTACCACGGCTATCGCGTCACCCGGACGCGGCGGCCGGCGGCGGCGGCGGTCAAGGTCTACAACTCGCAGGACATCCGCTTCCGCAACGTGGCGGTGAACGGCGAGAGCGGCTTCAGCACCTGCGACGAGAACGGCTGCGCGACCTTCCTGCGCCTGACCAAGTACCCCTACGAGAACGCCATCCAGGACGTCACCAGCGGGCTGGAGGCGCGCGAGCGGCAGTTCGCGGTGCTGGACCTGACCGCCCACCCGTCGCCGGTCACGCCCTCGATCTTCCCCGCCGGGGCCCGGATCGAGAAGCTGGGCGACGGCTTCTTCTCGCTGGGCGGCGGCGCCGTGGACGCGGCCGGGACGCTCTACTTCACCGACCGCCGCCACCAGCGCATCTACAGCTGGTCGGACGCGCGCAAGCTGTCGATCGTGCGTGACAACACGCTGGACCCGATCAACCTGGCCGTCGACGGCTCGGGGAACCTGCTGGTCCTGTCGTCCGACGGCCGCGACGGCACGGTCTACAGCTTCAAGCCGGGCAGCCCCGACACCGAGGTCGCGGTGATCGCGCCGACCCCGGCCGCCGACCATGCCGGGGCGGCGATCGTGCTGCCGGTCAACTGGTGGAACAACGCCGAGTTCAAGGACCAGCTGGATCCGGAGACCTACCAGTTCACGACCCTGGCCCAGCTGTTCGCCCGCGACATGGCGCTGCCCAAGGCCAAGGAATACGTCTCGCCCGACGGCAGCCTGACCTTGCCGGCCTACCGCGTCTTCCAGCAGGGACCGCCCGACTACCGGGGCCTGCGCTTCTCGGACTCGCTGGACACCTACGGCTTCACCACGGCCAAGCCGGGCCAGCGGGTGTTCGTCGCCAACAGTTCCGAGAACAAGACCTACAGCGGCCTGGTCGGGCCCCAGGGCGAGGTGACGGACCTGAAGGTCTTCGCCGATCGGGGCGGCGAGAGCGTCGCGACCGATCCGGAAGGGCGGGTCTATGTCGCCAACGGCCAGGTCTTCGTCTACGCCCCCGACGGGCGGGAGCTGGGCCGCATCGACGTGCCCGAGCGGCCGCTGCAGCTGGTCTTCGGCGGAGCGGACAAGCGGACCCTGTTCGTCCTGACCCATCACGCGCTTTACGCGGTGCGAGGGCGCTGAAGCCGCCCTCGCGGCCCGGGACTACGACCATGGTCTAATGGTTTGCCCGCGGCTAGCCTGACAAATTCCCTCAAGGCCATCGGTCGATGGACTCAACGAAAATGAGGGAGGCAGCAGGATGAGTGGTGTTGGTCGCGCCGGCGGGGGACCGTCCTATTTGAGCGCTCTGTTCGCGACGAGCGCGGTGGCGTTGATGGCGATGGCGGGGGCCGCGAGCGCCCAGACGGCGCCGTCCGCGCCGGCGCCTGCCGCCGCGCAGGAATCCTCGACCGTGGAGACGATCATCGTCACCGGCAGCCGGATCAAATCCACCAACTTCACCGCCCCCACGCCGACCCAGGCCCTGGGCGAGGCGGATCTGCAACGCAACGCCGAGCCGAACGTCTTCACCACCATCGCCCAGCTGCCCTCCTTGCAGGGGTCGACCGGCGCGACGACGGGCACCTTCAGCACCTCGAGCGGCCAGCAGGGCCTCTCCTCGTTCTCGCTGCGGGGCCTCGGCACCATCCGGACCCTGACCCTGCTGGACGGCCAGCGCGTGGTCCCGGCCAACGTCACGGGCGTCCCCGACATCAGCCTGTTCCCGCAACTGCTGGTCCAGCGCGTCGACGTCGTGAACGGCGGCGCCTCGGCCTCGTACGGCTCGGACGCGGTCGGCGGCGTGGTCAACTTCATCACCGACAAGCGCTTCGAGGGCTTCAAGTCGAACTTCGCGGCCGGCGTCACCACCTACGGCGACAACGAGCAGTTCCTGGCCCAGGTCGCGGTCGGCAAGTCCTTCATGGGCGGCAAGCTGCACGTGCAGCTCAGCGGCGAATATGATGACGAGGAAGGCGTTCCGGCCGGCGGGTTCGGCGAGGACGCGCCCGGCGACCGCGACTGGTACACGACCGCCACCCTGGTCAACCGCGGCGTCACCAACGACGGCTCGCCGCAGTACCTCTATCGCGAGCACGCCCAGGCCTATCAGTACACCAAGTACGGCCTGATCAGCGCCGGGCCGCTGCAGGGCACCGCCTTCGACAAGGCCGGCAATCCGTTCCAGTTCCAGTACGGCTCGAACGGCGTGCCGGTTAAGAACGCCGCCGGCAACGTGACCAACTGCTACTCGAACGGCGGCTTCTGCGTCGGCGGCGATCTGTCGGGCAACGTCGGCGTCGGCACGTCGCTGCAGTCCGAGATCAAGCGCCTGAACGGCTATACCCGCGTCGCCTACGACATCGACGACAACAACGAGATCTACGGCACCCTGAACGTCGCCCGCGTCGAGAGCGCCAACCAGCCCAATCCGGGCGCGGCCACGACCGGCCTGACGCTGCAGTGCTCCAACCCGTACCTGCCGGCTTCGGTCGTCACGGCCTGCGCCAACAACGGCATCACCCAGTTCACCTTCGGCACCAGCAACGCGCTGCTGCCGCGGAACATCTCGGTCCATCCGACCCGGACCCAGGTCCGCGCGGTGATCGGCGCCGACGGCAAGTTCAACGCCTTCGACAAGGACTGGTCGTACGACGCCTACTACACGCACGGCCAGAACACGACGAACATCCATGTCCGCGACATCCTGCTGACCCCGCGCTACCGGCAGGCCGTCCAGGCGGTCCTGCTGAACGGCCAGATCGTCTGCGCCGACGCGACCGCGCGGGCCAACGGGTGCCAGCCGATCAACGTGTTCGGCGGCCAGACGCCCAGCGACGCGGCCCTGGCCTACATCACCCCGAAGAACGGCCCGTACCAGCACTCGGTCCAGAAGCAGGACGTGGCCAGCATCAACGTCACCGGCGAGCCGATCCAGGGCTGGGCCGGCCCGATCTCGCTGGCCGTCGGCGCCGAATATCGCCGCGAGCAGTACCACGTTCAGGGCGACCCCTACGGCGACGGTTCGGCGGCCTCGCCCTACACCGTCGACTATCCGGCCGACCCGATCCTGAACACCCAGGGCAACAACTGGTTCGCGGGCAACTATCACTCGGGCGCCGGCAAATACAGCGTCAAGGAAGCCTATGCGGAAGTGAACGTGCCGCTGGTGGACTCCGAAGCCGCCGGCAAGGCCAACCTCAACATGGCCGGCCGCTGGACCGACTACAGCACCTCTGGCACCGTCTATACCTGGAAGGTCGGCGGCACATGGGACACGCCGCTGGAGGGGATCCGCCTGCGGGCGGTCACCTCGCGCGACGTGCGGGCGCCCAACCTGTCGGAGCTGTTCGCCGCGCCGGTCACGACGACGCAGCCCAACTTCACCATTCCCTCCACCGGCACGCCCCCCGCGGGTCAACCGGCGGGACCCGGCGCGCTGACGCTCTTGCAGAACGTGATCGGCAACCCGGACCTGAAACCGGAAATCGCCAAGAACGTCTCGCTTGGCGTGGTCCTTTCCAACCCGAAGTGGTTCCCCGGCTTCAGCGCCTCCGTCGACTGGTACAACATCGTGCTGAACGGCGGCATCTCCAGCCTCAGCGCCCAGCAGGTCGTCAACTTCTGCTATGCGGGCCTGACGCAGTACTGCGGCAACTTCAACCTCAACCAGCCTTCCCCGTTCGTGACCGCCCAGGTGTTCAACCTGGCCTCGATCAAGACGAGCGGCTTCGACATGGAGGCCAGCTACCGCTTCGATATGCCTGGCGTGCCGGGCCACTTCGATCTGCGCGCCCTGGCGACGAACGTGCACAAGTACGTCACCAATCAGGGCTTCCCCGGCGGCTCCGTCATCGACAGCGCGGGCCAGAATTCGGGCAACACGCCGGACTGGAAGGTGCTGGCCGTGCAGACCTGGACCTCCGACCGGTTCATGCTCAGCCTGCAGGAGCGCTGGTTCAGCGACGGTGTCATCGGCGGCCAGTACATCGAGTGCGCCCCCGGCAGCTGCCCGACCGGCAGAAGCGCGGCGGACAACAACAACTATCCGACCATCGACTACAACCGGATGAAAGGCGCGACCTATGTCGACCTCAGCGGTTCGTACGAGGTCAGGGATGGTCTGAAGGCCTATTTCAAGGTCGCCAACCTGTTCAACAAGGATCCGACGCCCTCGCCGCAGACCAATACCGGTCTGGACGCCAACCCGGCGCTCTACGACCTGCTGGGCCGGTTCTACCACGTCGGTCTTCGCTACGAATTCTAACTTGAGCCGCTTCCACCACCTCCCCCTGGGCGGCGCCGCCCGGATCGAAACGGCTCTCCTGCCGCGTCGATCCGGGCGCACTTTTTTGACGGCCGGGAAGCCCGCTGGAAGCGCTCGTCCGAAGCTAGGCCGTCTCGTGCTTGCCTTATCGGGCGCGTCACGCCCCTATGGCCCGGCGTCGGGGTTGCGACCTCGACGATCGGACCAACACCTCTTCGCCGTGGCGTCGGCGGACCTTCAGAAGGTTGTCCCTTGAGCAGGCTGGAGCGCGCCCGGGGCGCCACCCTCGTCGACGTCGCCCAGCTGGCCGGCGTCTCGCGCATGACGGTGTCGCGGGTGATCAACGGCGACGCCCGGGTCCGCGAGCCGACACGCCTGGCCGTCCAGGCCGCGATCCGAGAACTGAGCTACGAGCCCAACCTGGCCGCCCGCAACCTGGTCATGGCCGGCGAGTTGCGGATCGGGGTGATCTATTCCAATCCCAGCGCCGCCTTCATGAGCGACTTCCTGATCGGCGTGTTCGAGGAGGCCACCAACGCCGGCGCGCGGCTGATCCTGCTGCGGGGCGAGAACGGCCAGCCGCCGGCGCCGCACGAGCTGCAGAGGCTGCTGGGCTCGGGCGTCCAGGGCGTGGTCCTGGCCCCGCCGCTGGGCGAGTGCGTCATCGTGCGCGAGGTCCTCCGTTCCGCCAACCTGCCCGTCGCGGTGGTCGCCGCGGGACGTCCGCCGGCCGACGCGATCAACGTCCGCATCGACGACCGCCAGGCCAGCCAGGCCTTGACCAAGCACCTTCTGGACCTCGGTCATCGCCGCATCGGCTTCATCACCGGCAACCCCGACCAGACCTCCAGCGCCGAGCGCCTGGAAGGCGCGCGGGCGGCGGTCGCTCAGGTGAAGGGGGCCGAACTGATCCTGGCCCCGGGCGCCTTCACCTATGCTTCGGGCCTGTGCGCCGCCGAGCAGCTGCTGGAGTCCGACACGCCGCCCACCGCGATCTTCGCCAGCAACGACGACATGGCCGCCGCGGCCGTCTCTGTGGCCCACCGCCGCCATCTCGACGTGCCGGCCGACCTGACCGTGGTCGGGTACGACGACACGACCGTGGCCACCACGCTCTGGCCGCCGCTCACCACCGTCCGCCAGCCGGTGCGCCAGATGGCGGCCGTGGCGCTGGACCGGCTGCTGCGCGCCCTGCGCTCGACCGAGCCCGCTTCGAAGGCCCCCGCCGACTACGTGCTGGACCACGCCCTGATCCAGCGCCAATCCGCCGCCCCGCCCGGACGCCCCGTCCCGGTCGCGGACACGACAGTTCAAGAGAGGTCCCCGCATGCCTGATCCGTCCCCCGACATGGAACGCGCGACGGTCGGGCGGGTGACGCGGCGGCTGATGCCGCTGTTCTGCCTGATGTACCTGATCGCCTATATCGACCGGCAGAACGTGTCCTACGCCAAGCTCGACATGGTCCAGGCCCTGGGGCTCAGCGAGGCCGCCTACGGCCTGGGCGCGTCGCTGTTCTTCATCGGCTACTTCCTGTTCGAGGCGCCGTCGAACCTGATCCTGGCCCGGGTGGGCGCGCGGGTCTGGTTCGCGCGGATCATGTTCACCTGGGGCCTGGTCACCCTGGCGCTGGGCTTCACCCAGAACGCGGCGATGTTCTACGTCCTGCGGTTCCTGCTGGGGGTGACCGAGGCGGGGTTCTTCCCCGGCGTGCTCTACGTCCTGACCCTGTGGTACCCGCAGGCGCATCGCGCCCGGATGGTGGGCCTGTTCATGATCGCCAGCGCCCTGGCCAACGCCGTCGGGGCGGCGGTGGGCGGGCTGCTGCTGGACCTGGACGGCACGCTGGGCCTGGCCGGCTGGCAATGGGTGTTCCTGGTCACCGGTGTCCCGGCCGTGCTGCTGGCCCCCTATGTCCTGTGGCGCCTGCCGGACGGCCCGAACCAGGCCCGCTGGCTGCCGCAGGCCGAGAAGACCTGGCTGGCCGGCGTCCTGGACGCGGAGAAGGGCGGGGTGGTCGACGACCATCGCGGGGCCTGGAAGGCGATCTTCGACCCGCGCGTGCTGCTGCTGGCCGGCCTCTATATCGGCATGCCGCTGGGCGCCTACGGCCTCAGCTACTGGCTGCCGACGATCGTCAAGTCGTTCGGCGTCTCCAACACCGTCAACGGGTTCATCAACGTCATCCCCTGGATCCTGGTCGGGGCGGCGCTGTGGTTCGTGCCGCGCCACGCCGCGCGGCACGGCGCCAGCGCCTGGCACATCGCCGGGCCCTGCCTGGTGGCCGCGGTCGCCCTGACCCTGAGCGTGGTCCTGCCGGGCGCGGCCCTGAAGTTCGCCATGCTGTGCATCGCCGCCCCGGCCATCTTCTCGGCCCAGCCGGTGTTCTGGAGCCTGCCGCCCAGCTTCCTCAGCGGACCGCGCGCGGCCGCCGGCATCGCGGCGATCAACGCGATCGGCAATCTGGGCGGCTTCATCGCCCAGAACCTGGTGCCGATGGTGCGCGACGCGACGGGCAGCAACCTGGCGCCCATGCTGGCCCTGGCCGGCGTCCTGGTGGTGACCAGCCTGCTGATCTTCTACGCCATGGCCCGGTTGGAGAAGGCGCGGGCCGCCGCGGGCTGAGCGCGCCTAGCCCTTCGGCGCCGCCGTCGAGGCGCGGTGGATCAGGGTGAAGGGCAGCAGCTCGTCGCGCGGCCGCTGCTCGGTCCCGGAATTGCGGGCGACCCCGCTGATCAGCATCTTGGTCGCCAGGGTCGACATCTCGACCAGCGGCTGGCGGATCGTGGTCAGCTGCGGGCGGCTGAGGCGCGAGACAGGGCTGTCATCGAAGCCCGCGACGGAGACGTCGCCGGGGACGGACAGATCGGCCTCGGCCGCGGCCGCCAGGGCGCCCAGGGCCATGTCGTCGTTGGAGGCGAAGATCGCCGTGGGCCGGTCGGGCAGGGCCAGCAAGGCGCTCGCCGCCTTGTGGCCGGACTCGAAGGTGAAGTCGCCGTCGCGGATCCAGGCCTTGTCCACCTTCAGGCCGCGCGCCTTCATGGCGGCGACATAGCCCTCGCGGCGGGCCGGGGCGGCGCCGTAGCGCGGGTCGCCCATGATGAAGCCGATGCGCGTGTGGCCCTGGTCGGCCAGGTGTTCGGTCATCTCGCGGGCGGCGGCGACGTCGTCCATGTGCACGCGCGGACCCAGGCCCTCGGGCTTTTCCGGGCCGAGGCGGACATAGGGCGTGCCGGCCTTGTCGAGCAGCTCCAGCACCACCTCGTTGTCGCACGACGGCGGGGTCAGGATCACCCCGTCGGGCTTGAGGGCGGCCAGCAGGGCGCCGACCTCCTGGCGCACCCGGGGCCCGTCGTGGTCGATCAGCTCGACCAGCAGGTGATAGCCGGCCTGCCGGGTCTCGACCGTGGCGCCCAGCTGGATGCGCTGCAGGTAGTCGGACCCGCGCTCGCTGCGCCAGTGGTCCAGGGTCAGGGAGGCGTCGACGAAGACGGCAATCACGAACGAGCGCGAGCCGGCCAGGCTGCGGGCCGACAGGTTGGGCGCGTAGCCCAGGGCGGCGGCCGCCTCCAGGACGCGCTCGCGCATCTGCGGACGCACGTTGGGCTCGTTGTTCATCACGCGGGAGACGGTCTTGATCGACACGTCGGCGCGCGCCGCAACGTCATAGATCGTCACCGACGCCATCAGCTCGCCCAACTCCCGCTTCGTGGGTCCAGTTTGCTTGGACTCATCTCCATTCCGGCAGCCTAGAGCAACTGCGCGCCATAAGGCGACGCTCGCGACTGAAAAAATTGCGCTGTCAAACGTCGTAGTGCGAGCTTTGTCGCGTCTGGCCGCTTGTGTCCCCCCGCGCGGAAGGCCAGTGTCCGAGCCAATCGCGGCGAAGACCGCGTGTGTGCGGGGAGGCGTGATGACAGCGGCGGAGGCGATCGGGATCGACAGGGCAAGACCGACAACACCCGTGAAGCCGAGCTTCATCGCCGCCTTCACCCTGGCCCAGATCGGGGCCTATGTCAGTTTCATGCCCCTGTTCCAGGTGCTGCTTCCGCTGAAGGCCGAGGTCATCGATTCGGCCAACAAGGCCGTGGTGCTGAGCCAGGTCGCCATCCTGGGTTCGATCACCGCCAGCTTCGCCAACCTGCTGGCCGGCGCGATCAGCGACCGCACGACCTCGCGCTTCGGCCGCCGTCGTCCGTGGATGGTGGTCGGCGCCCTGGGCACGGTCGCTTCGTACTTCCTGATCATGATGGCGCGGAACGCGGCCCACCTGATGGCTGGGGTCGTCTGCTTCCAGCTGGCCTTCAACCTGCTGTTCTCGGCCCTGCTGGCGGTGCTGCCCGACCGGGTGCCCGACGCCCAGAAGGGCAGGGTGGCGGCCTTCCTCAGCCTGGGCCATCCGATCGGCGCCATGGCCGGGGCCATCCTCGTGGGCGGCCTGCTGGTCGGCGAGGCCTCGCGCTATTTCGCCATCGGCGTGGTGCTGCTGATCGCCATCGCCCCGTTCGCCCTGGCCCTGAACGACCCGCCGCTGCCGCGCGGCGAGCGGCCGCCGTTCGACTGGCGCGAGTTCCTGGCCGGGTTCTGGATCAATCCGCGGGCCTATCCCGACTTCGCCCTGGCCTGGGTCAGCCGGTTCATGGTGCTGGTCGCGATCACCCTGACCCAGTGCTACATGCTGTTCTACCTGCAGGACGCGCTGCACTATCCCGACCTGTTCCCGGGACGCCGCGCCGAGCAGGGCATGGCCCTGCTGACCACTGTGGCCACCTGCGCCAACGTCGCCTGCGGCATGCTGGGCGGGATGCTCTCGGACCGCCTCAAGCGCCGCAAGCTGTTCGCGGCGGGCGCGGCCCTGACCCTGGCCGGGGCGATGATCGTGTTCTCGATGGTGCCCGGCTGGCCGGTGGTGGTGGCCGGCTTCGTGATCTTCGGCTGCGCGGTGGGCTGCTACTACGCCGTGGACATCGCCCTGGTCAGCCAGGTGCTGCCCTCGCAGAAGGACGCCGGCAAGGACCTGGGGGTGATCAACCTGGCCAACACCTTGCCCCAGGCCATGGCCCCGATCCTGGCCATGTGGGTGCTGGGCCCGGCCCACGTGAACTATCACGCCCTCTATCTGGTGGCGGCCGGCCTCGCGGCGGCTGGCGGTCTGGCCATCCTTCCGATACGGGGCGTGCGTTAAGCCGTTTCCGAGGGTTCATTGGCCGACCTGATCCCCATCGACGATCCGGACGACCCGCGCGTCGCGGCCTATCGCGACATCAAGGAGCGCGACCTGGTCGGCCGCCAGGGGCTGTTCATCGCCGAGGGCGAGACGGTGCTGCGCGCCTTCGTCCGCGACGCGCCGGAACGCGTCCGCTCCCTGCTGATCGACGGCAAGCGGGCCGACAAGCTGGACGAGGTGTTCGCCGGACTGCCCGAGGGCGTTCCCGTCTACGCCGCCGGCCAGGCCGTGCTGGATGCCATCGCCGGCTTCCATCTGCATCGCGGCGTGCTGGCGGTGGGCGAGAAGCCCGCGCCGCTGTCGGCCGAGACGCTGCTGGCGCGAGCCGGGCCGCGCGCGGTGGTGCTGGTGCTGATGGGCATCGCCAACCACGACAATCTGGGCGGCATCTTCCGCAACGCCGCCGCCTTCGGCGTCGATGGGGTGATCCTGGACGGCGACTGCTGCGACCCGTTCTACCGCAAGGCCATCCGGGTCTCGATCGGCGCCACCCTGAGCGTCCCCACGGCCTGGCTGACGCCGGGCGAGGACGTGGTCGATCTGCTGGAGCGCCACGGTTTCCAGGGCCTGGCCCTCAGCCCGGCCGCCGGCGAGACCCTGGCGCGGCTGGAGCCACCGGCGCGGGCGGCGGTGCTGCTGGGGGCGGAAGGGCCGGGCCTGTCGCGGTCGGTGATGGACCGTGTGCGGACCGTCGGCATCCCGATGGCGAACGGCTTCGACTCCCTGAACGTGGCCACCACCAGCGGGATCGTGTTGCACCACCTGAAGTTCGTGCGTTCGTAGGGCTCTCAAACGCCCGTCAGCCTCGGACTTGTTCCGAGGACCCCTCTGTCCGCCTGTTTGCCGCTCTTGATTGATCCGCGGCCTCACCGCTCCATGGATCGACCTTCTTCGCGGTTGAACGAGGGATCCTCGGAACAAGTCCGAGGATGACGGTTTGGGGGAATGACACCGGTGACTTGCCCGGATCGCAACCCCGCCCTAGGGTCCTCCCGCGTCGCTTAGGGAGGTCGCATTGTTCAATCGCCGGGGAACCCTGGCCACCTTGACGGGCGGCCTGCTGACATCGTTGCTGGCCAGCGCCGCCACGGCCCAGACCAAGCCCGCGAAGGCCCCGATGGACCCCACCGAAGTCCTGCCCCTTTGGCCCGGCGATCCGCCCGGCTCGGCCGGCGTCACCGCCGTCGAGACGCTGATCGACCGCACCGTCGCCGGCGGCCTGCGCGACCGCGCCGTCACCCACACCCGCAAGCCGACCCTGACCGTGTTCCGCCCGGCCAAGCCGAACGGCGCGGCGGTGGTGCTGATGCCCGGCGGCGGCTACGAGCGCGTGGTCACCGACAAGGAAGGCTTCGAGACCGCCCGCTGGCTGGCCGACCATGGCTACACCTGCTTCGTCCTGCTGTACCGCCTGCCCGGTGACGGCTGGGGCGCGGGTCCCGACGCGCCGCTGCAGGACGCCCAGCGCGGCCTGCGCCTGGCCCGCTCGAAGGCCAAGGCCATGGGCTTCGACCCCGTCCGCGTGGCGATCATGGGCTTCTCGGCCGGCGGGCACCTGGCCGCCAGCCTGACCGTGCGCTTCGAGGCCAAGGTCTATGACCGCGTCGACGCCGCCGACGACCTGTCGGCCCGACCGGACCTGTCCTGCCTGATGTATCCGGTGGTCTCGATGGCCGACGGTCCGGTCCACGCCGGCTCGCGCAAGCAGCTGCTGGGCGCCTCGCCGAGCCCGGAGCAGATCACGGCCTATTCGCCCGACCAGACCGTGACCGGCCGCGAACCGCCGGTGATCCTGGTCCACGCCGCCGACGACAAGACCGTGCCGGTAGCCAACACGATCATGATGTTCACCGCCCTGCGCGCCAAGGCGATCCCGGCCGAGATGCACGTCTTCGAGGAAGGCGGCCACGGCTTCGGCCTGCGCTCGATCGCCGGCAAGACGGTGGCGGCCTGGCCGGACCTGTTCGTGGCCTTCGCCAAGCGTCACGGAATCTAGGCTTTCCGTGGCTATGGTGTTCGTCGAGACCGTGGATCGGGGGCTTTGTCCATGATGACGCTTGTCGCGCTGCTGGCCGTCTCGACGGGCTCGACCACGGCGGTCGACGACCTTCGCGCCCACCTGCCCAAGCCGACCTTCCCGTCCTACACCCAACACGCCGACTCCGACCGCCTGGGCGTCAATCTCGCCGAGACCCGCCTGAAGCTGTGGGGCGGCTTCGGCGGCGAGAGGGTCGAGATGAAGTCCCTGGCCATGGTCTGGACGCTGGGGCGGACCAGGGTCTACAGCCGCAAGGGCGACTATCGCGCCCTGACCCAGCGCCATCTCTACGCGGATCGCGACGGCGACGGCCTGGTCGACGCCGGGGCGCTGTACAATCCCAGGACCGGCGTCGTTTCGGCCGACTGGAACTGCGACGGCAAGGGCGACCAGATCCTGGCCGCCTTCCAGCCCAAGGACTAGCAGCTTCCGCCGTTGGCCTCGCGCCAGCGCTTGCGCTCCTCCTCCAGCGCCCGCTGCCATTTCGCCCGCAGCACGCCGGGCCGCTGGCCGTGGCGTTCGTCCAGGAACTCGGCGTGCTCGACCCGGTCGGTGCGGAAGTTGCGGAAGTCGTTGCGCAGCTCGCACCAGGCGATCAGCAGGCGGACGGTCTCCAGATAGCCCACCGTCACCGGCCAGACGACGCGCTGGCTGACCGCGCCCTTCTCGTCGCGATAGTCCAGGCGGATCTTGCGGCCGGCGTGGATCCAGGCCCGGGTCTGGGCGATGTCGATCCCGTCGGGCAGGGCCTTCCAGGCGCGCGAGGCCTCGGTGGCCGGCTGCAGGACGTAAGGGCGCAACTGTTCGGGGACGGCGGCGGCGATCTTGGCGATCAGGTCGTTGGCGGCCGTGGCCAGGACGGGATCGCCGCGTCCGGCGACCCACTGGGCCCCCAGCACGGCGGCCTCGATCTCGTCGGGTGTCAGCATCAGGGGCGGCATGTCGTATCCGGCCTCCAGCACGTAGCCGACGCCCGCCTCGCCGCGGATGGGCGCCCTCTGGCCGATCAGGGCGGCGATATCGCGATAAACGCTGCGTTTGGAGGTCTCCAGCTCGGACGCCATGGCGTCGGCCGTCACCGGCTGGCGGCTGCGGCGGAGGATCTGGATGATCTGGAAAAGGCGTTCGGCGCGTCTCATGGCTTCACTGTGCTCGACCGATGCTGACAGCATGCTGGCAGCAGGATGGCGGTAGCGTCCGATTGTCGCAATACGGCGGCTTCCAGAGGCGGCTCGGAAGCCCGCCCAAGCGGCTCGCTCAACAGGGAGAGACCACCATGATCACGCTCTACTGCGCCGGACCCGCCTACGGCCTGCCCGAGGGCAGCCCCTATGTCACCAAGACCGAGATCCACCTGAAGATGGCGGGCCTCTGGTACGAGAAGGTCCCGGCCCATCCCGAGACCTCGCCCAAGGGCCAGCTGCCGTGGATCGACGACGACGGGATCAAGGTCGCCGACTCCACCTTCATCCGCGCCTATATCGAGCGCAGCTACGGCGTCGACCTGGACGCGGGCCTGACCAAGGCCCAGCGCGGCCAGGCCTGGGCGATCGAGCGGATGGTCGAGAACCACCTGGGCTGGGCCAGCTGCCATTTCCGGTTCTTCGACGACGACAATTTCGCCAAGGGTCCGGCGCGCTGGTTCGACGGCATGCCCGGCGAGGCGCGGGCCGACGCCATCGACGGGCTGTTGGACACGGTGCAGACCACCCTGAAGTCCGTCGGCATGGGCCGCCACTCGCCCGACGAGATCGTGGAGCTGGGCGCCTGGTCGCTGAACGCCCTGTCGGAGATGCTGGGCAACAAGTCGTTCATGATGGGCCACCGGCCCACCAGCGTCGACGCCATCGTCTTCGCCATGCTGGCCCAGATCCTGACGCCGTTCTTCGACTCGCCGCTGCGCCGCCGGGCCGAGGCCCTGCCCAACCTGGTGGCCTTCGCCGAGCGGATGATGGCGGGCTACTACCCCGACTTCGCGCCGGAAGTGCGGGCGGCGGCGTGAGAAGGCTCCCTCTCCCATGGGGAGAGGGCGGGGCCCGCGCCGAAGGCGTGGGAGGGTGAGGGGGTACGACGTTCGACGGCGTGCCGGCAAAGCGACTGAGAGAAAGCGGTGAGGGTGTAACTCCTCACCCTCCCAAGCTGCGCTTGGGTCCCTCCCTCTCCCTCTGGGAGAGGGTGCCCCTCAGCGGTCCTGCACGTTGCCGGAATTGCTGGTGTTCTGGCGCAGGTTGCCGTGGCGGCCCTGCTCCTGAAGGTTCACGTCGGCGTTGCCGGGATCGGGCGACTGCAGGTCGTCGTGACCGCCCTGGCCTTCGATCTGCGGCTTCTGGCCCTTGAAGGCCCGTTGCTCGGGCGGGATGGGCGGGGCTTTGGACATCGGGTTCCTCCATGTCTCGCCCTTGGTGAACCGATGCGCGGCCGGTGAAGTTCCTCCGGTCACGGTTCGGGCGCCCTTGGAAAAATGGGGCGCGGAGACGGGCGGATCGGCGGTTGGCCATCGCCGGAATCGGCGTTGCGATGCTATCTAAGGGCGTGATCGGGATAGGACGCCCCCTTGTCGGATTCAGCCGCCCCCCAAGTCTCCGCCGCGGCGGATCGCGCCAGCCAGACCCTGCATCGGGCCCTGGACATCCTGGAAGCCGTGGCCGAGGGCGCCCATAGCCTCAAGGCCTTCGAGGAACGGGTCGGCCTGACCCGCAGCACCACCCATCGCCTGGCCTCGGCCCTGGTCGATCGCGGCCTGCTGTCGGCGGTCGGGCGCGACTATCGGCTGGGCGGCCGGCTGGTCCAGCTGGGCCATCAGGCCAGCGAGCGGCTGGGCGTGGCCGAGGTGGCGCGGCCGGTGCTGGCGGCGCTGGCGGCCGACACCCAGGACGCGGCCAACCTGGGGACGCCGTCCGGCGACGACGTGCTCTATGTCGCCCAGGTCCCGGGCCGGCGCCGACTGGAGATCCGCCACCGGGTGGGCGACCGCAACCGTATCCGTGACACGGCCCTGGGCCGCGCCCTGCTGATCGACGCCTCGCCGCAGCGTTGGGTGGCCCTGTTCGCCGACGCGCCGGACGCGCTCCAGGCGGCGGCCTTCCAGCGCGACATGGAGGCCGCCCGACGGACCGGCCACGCGCTGCACCTGGAGGACGGGGGCGACAGCATCCGCTGCATCGCCGCCCCGATCCGCGACGCCAGCGGCGCGATCGTCGCCGCCATCAGCCTGTCCAGCGTCCCGCAATACATGGACGAGGCGCGGATGGCCGAGCTGGTCCCCCAGGTGGTCGCGGCCGCCCTGGAGATCGGCATGGCCCTGGGCTTCAACCCGTCGCGCCTGGCCCCCTAGCCGCCCAGGCGGTTGCCGTAGCCGATGATCACCGTGGCGCCGACCAGCAGGGCCACGCCGGTCCAGACCATGGCCTTGACCCCTGGACGGGCGTCCTTCCATTCGCGGAAGGCGAAGCCCCACAGCGTGCCGAAGATGATGATCGAGGCCATGTGCAGGGTCCAGCTGGAGAAGCCGAACCGGCCCATCTGGCTCTCGCCCATCGTGTAGAAGAAGAACTGGAAGTACCAGGCCGTGCCCGCCACCGCGCACAGCAGGTAGTTGGCCGCCAACGGCGAGCGCTTCAGCGCGGCGACCTCGGGCTTGTCGGCCGCCTCGGCGGGGCTGACCGCGCCCAGCCACTGGCCGGCGCTGCGGTTCTTGAAGATCAGCCAGGCGCACCAGACGCCGTTGGTGATCAGGCCGCCGAACATCACCAGGCACAGGGTGGGCAGGCCGGTCCACAACGGGCCGGTGCCGGCCGCCGCGGTCAGGGCCTTGATCGGCTCGCCGGCCGACAGGCCGAAGGCGAAGCAGGCCGACATGATCCCCGAGAACACCGCCACGGCGATGCCCTTGCGGAAGTCGAACTCGGCGACGGCGGCCTTCTTCTGCTCGGGCGACAGGGCGGCGTCCTTCTTGGCCCCGGCCCAGGCGACCACGACGATGCCGGCCAGGGTGACCAGCAGGCCCAGCAGGATGATCCGCCCCGACAGCGTATCCAGCAGGGTCTCACCGAACTGGCCCCGGACGAGCGGTGGGACCAGGGTGCCGAACACCGTGCACAGGCCCAGCACCACGGCCATGCCCAGGGACAGGCCGAGATACCGCATGGTCAGGCCGTAGGTCAGGCCGCCGAAGCCCCACAGCACGCCGAACATCACGCACAGCCCGACGATCTTCGGCGGGACCTGGGCCATCACGCCCAGCAGGTCGTGGGTCTGGAGGGCGGCGAACAGCCAGGGGGCCAGCAGCCAGCTGAAGATCCCGCCGGTCAGCCAGAAGATCTCCCACGACCAGCGGCGCACGCCGCGATAGGGGACGTAGAAGCTGGCGGACGACAGCCCGCCCAACCAGTGAAACAGCACGCCGAGCAGCGGGTTGGGTGTCATGGCGTCGTCCCCTCCGGTGAGATCTAAAGTCTCACATTATGGAATAATATCTTATAGTTTGGAGTTTGAGCGTCAACCCGCCGCGACGGGCCGGGCCCAGTCGGGTCGTTGGTCGAGTTTGTAGGCGCGTTTGGGCAGGGTGTAGGTGAGGTCGACGATGAGCTCGGCGGCCTCGACCTCGTCCATGCGGTGCTCGGCGACCAT
>Ga0209673_1000691_pt1 | contig 48251 bp, 50 predicted proteins | sample AraplaCol_mMS_r2_2_FD_184274 | JGI IMG/M metagenome (GOLD analysis project Ga0209673, IMG submission 184274) | Arabidopsis root microbial communities from North Carolina, USA - plate scrape MF_Col_mMS_r2 (SPAdes) (version 3) | ecosystem: Host-associated > Plants > Roots > Endosphere | place... | reverse complement strand
CGAAGGATTCGCTGAGCTACGAATATCCTGAAACCAACGCCGCCTTCGCCGCCGGCCAGGCGGCGACGGCCCTGCAGTGGAACGCGGCTGCCGCCGATCTCACCAGCGTCGAGAAATCGCCGGCCGTTGCCGACGTGACGGGTATCGTCGCGCCGCCGGCGGGCCCGAACGGCCGCGCCGATCATATCCACGGCCTTGGACTTGGCCTCAACAAGAACGCCAAGAACAAGGAAGGCGCCGTCAAGTTCCTGAAGTGGCTGGCAACGGAAGACGCGGCGCTGACCTATGTGCAAAGAGTGGCGGCTCGCCGGCACTGACGCCCGAGGTCGTGGCCAAGGTCGCCTCCGAGCGTCCCGATCTCGTGAAGCTCGGCGAATTCGCCAGCAAGTACGGCTATGTCATGACCGGCGCCACCTCGGCCAATGCCCTCTCGGTCTACGAGCTGCAGGCCAAGGAATTCACCGGCTACTGGTCCGGCCAGCAGAGCCTCGAGGATGCGCTTGCCCATACCAAGACGGGCATGCAGGATCTCCTCAAGAAGTAACCCGATCCGGATGCCGGGTCGTCCCGGCATCCCTCCCATCCGGCGGAGCGACATGGCTATCGTAACACGTGCCGAAGGCAGGGCCTACCTGACGCCGCTGGTCGGCTTCCTGCTGCTTTTTCTGGGCTTTCCGGCTCTCGTCAATCTCGTCTATTCGGTCTCGACGGTCGGGTTCCAGAACCTGCGCAGCCCGGAACTCAGCGGATTCGGCAATTACCTCGCGGTCGTGCAGGACCGCACCTTCTGGCAGGCGACCTTCTTTTCCTTTCGCTTCGGCATGCTGACGGCGGTCGCCGAATGCCTGATCGGCCTGTTTCTGGCGATCTTCCTGGCGCCGCTGCTTGCCAAGCGCTCGGCGCTGATGGCGCCGTTGATGCTGCCGCTTATGGTCGCGCCGGCGATGATCGGTCTGATGTACCGGCTCGTGCTGCACGAGTTTGCCGGGCCCGTGCCCTACTATCTCTTCATGTGGTTCGGCGACAGCCCGGCCTTCCTCGACGTCAACAACGCCTTCAAGACGCTTGTCGTCGTCGAGACGCTGCAGTGGACCCCGTTCGCCTTCCTTCTTTTCTACGTCGCCTACTCGGCGATCCCCCTCGATGTCCGCGAAGCGGCTTCGCTCGATGGCGCCTCGGCGTGGCGCATCCTCTGGTGGATCGATCTGCCGCTGATGATGCCGACGCTGGTGATCGCCTTCTTCATCCGCTTCATCGATGGCTTCCGTGTCTTCGACAATGTCTATGCGCTGACCGGCAGCGGTGCCGGAGGATCCACGACGTCGCTCTCGATCTACATCTATCAGGCCTTCTTCAAGGATGGTTCGATCGGCAAGGCGGTGGCGGCATCCGTCGTACTGTTCATCGCCTCGCTTGCCGTTCTCTATGGCCTGAACTGGCTCGCCGGCCGCAGGAGGAAGGCAGCATGATCAACGCGCTCCGCTGGATCGTCTTCGCCGTTGCCGCCGTTGCGATGAACTTCCCGATCATTGTCACCCTGGTCACCTCGTTCAAGAGCGCACGTGAGCTCTCGAGCAATGCCGGCCTCTGGATAAACCAGCCGACGCTCGCGAATTACGCGCGCATCCTCACCGAGACGGACCGCTTCAATATCTATGCCTATCTCCTGAACAGCACGATCGCTGCGACCCTCGGCACGGCGCTCGCCATCGCCCTCTGCCTGCCGGCCGCCTATGCCATCGCCCGCAGCGAGGTCGGCAGGCGGATCATGATGCCGCTGGTCATCAACCTGCGCGCCGTACCGCTGATCATCTTCGCCATCCCGCTCTACATGATGTACCAGTGGCTCGGGCTGCTCGACACCCAGCTCGGCCTCGGCCTGATCCTGACGATCGTCAACATCCCGCTCGCCCTCGTCATGTTGGTCAATGCCATCAACGACGTACCGCTTGAGCTCGACGAGGCCGCCCGCATCGACGGCGCATCGTCATTCCAGGCAATGGTCAGCATCATCACGCCCGTCATCCGCCCGGCACTCGTCACCGCCTTCATCTTCGGCTTCATCACCGCCTGGAACGAGTTCCTGTTCGGCCTTATGCTGACGACCAACAAGGCAGTGCCGATGACCGTCGGCGCCTCCTTCTTCTTCGCCGCCAGCGGCGGCGGCGTGCAATGGGGCGTCGCCTCGGCGGTCATGGCGCTCGGCGCACTGCCGCCAGCTCTGCTCGGACTGCTGATGTATCGGCAGATATCGGGTTCAATGACAGCGGGTGCCGTCAAGGGCTGACGCTGACTGATGTCGACGATGAAACGGCCCCTCGAATGCAGGGGGCCAGGAGCGCGCACGGACCAGGCAAGCGTTGATCACGCCACCCCGGGCCGAGGGATCATCCAATAGATGGCGCAAGAAGCTCGACGGTGGGAAAGTAGGTGCGGTATCTTGCAACATCGCGCGTCAGAAGCGGCATCTGTCCGACAGCGGCATGCGCGCCGATGAAAAAGTCCGGCAATACTCCGGTCCTTGAGCCGCCAGCACGTCGGTAGTTCGTGAATGCCTTGGCCGCCAGGAAAAGCGCCGGGCGGGGAATCGATACCATTGCTATCCCCGCGGATTGTATAAACTCATCAAGTTCCTCGATGCGCTCATAGCGGACAGACAGTTCTGCATAGATGACATCATTGATGTAGAGAGGCCCTTGAAGGCTTGCAACCTCCAGCTGTTCCATTGACCAATCGGCCCAAACTCGATCATTGGTCGCCAGATCGAGCAGGACGTTGGTATCGACCAGTGTCAAGCATCACCACGTGTCATTGCCATAATGGAATCGGTGTCCAAACCTTTCCCGGCATGGCCTCGCAATAGCTTGAATCGGCTGGCGCTCTGGGTCTTGTCGGCTCGTGCAATCACCACGCTGCCATCCGCCGCGCGATAAAATTCGACCTCACTCCCGGGAACGATCCCGAGCAGTTCGCGAACTGCCTTCGGTATGGTCACTTGGCCCTTTGCCGTCACGGTCGTCATGTCTTAAGGTCCCGTAATACTCGGTAAGACAGAGGTATTACTTTTGATCGCTGCTTTCAAGTTATCGCTCTCGATACGTGTTGACGAAGGATCGCCAGCAACCCATCTCAACGCCATGCGAAAAGAACAGAAGAATGACGTCGAACTCCTGAAGACGTGGCGGCTCGCGTCGGCGGCGACCATGGGATCGGCGGTTCGGGCCAAGGGTATCCTCCTGGAACTCCGGGCACGGGTTCCAGCCGCCGTGAAGAAGTCGCTTGATCTCGATGCGGGCGAAATCACCCTCGTGATGCCCGCCAGCCAGAAGACCGAATTCCATGCTGTATCGGCTATCGTCAGCAAGGTGCTCGACGGCATCGAGCAGTTGCCGGTGATCCCGCGCGAGATCCAGGACATCCTGACGATCACCACCGGCGAACGTCATCGCTGGCTGGCGGACGGCCGGCTGCCAAGTGCGGGAACACGAACCGTCCGGCTGAACGGCCGCGCCCGCCGGATCACCTTTCACGTGTTCGATCCGAAGGTTGTCGAGGACATTCTGGATCGGGGTGTAGTGGAGGAATGGCGCGAGGAGGACGCGATCGCCAAAGCCGAAAATCGGCGCCGCGCCGCATATCAGGCGAAGCTGACCCGATCACTGAAAAAGGGCAAGGCGAAGAAGGCTGAGACCACGACCGACGCCAATTCTGCGAGATTGGAAGGCTGGGAAGAATTCGGACGCGACGGTTTCTTGAAATAGGTTCCGATCCAGGTCTCTAGGCGAAATACGCCCGGGCAAAGAATACCGTCGTGGTTGCTACGGCGAGCACAATAGTAAGAGCCCTGATCGCAGAAGCCGGCAGTTTCCGGCCGATATGCGCTCCCGCCCAGCCGCCGAGAAGCGCCCCGATCAACATGGGCAGGCATTGAGACCAGGCAATCGCTCCGGCTGCGACGAAAACGATGACGGCCACGGCGTTCGCGGCCGTGACCATCAGCATTCGCATCGGGTTCAATTCCTTGATCTCTCCTCCGCCGAAGACACTCCAGGCCGCCAGCATCATCAGGCCGACCGCTCCACCAAAATAGCCGCCATAGACGCCGAGTAAGAACTGGACGGGGACGATGGTCGAGGTTCGGGCTGAAGCGCGGCTCCGGAAGGCCGCGCTGATCCGTCGCCCGAAAACCAGCATGAGCGTAGCGATCAGCAGCAGCCAGGGGAGGATGGCGTCGAAGACACTGGAAGGCGTCAATAGCAGCAGCACGCTGCCACAGAGCCCTCCGAGGACCGTTGCAAGCGCAATCGGCAAGACCGGCACACCGCAGACTTTTCCGAACCCGTCGCGATAAACCCAGGAACTCGCCAATCCGCCCGGGAAAAGGGAAAATGTGCTCGTCGCGTTGGCTGCGACCGACGGTACTCCGGCCGAAATCAGCGCCGGCAGGGACACGAAGGACCCGCCACCGGCCAACGCATTCATGCTGCCCGCCAGCATCCCCGCGAACAACAGAAGCAAGATATCATTCATCGAAACTGCCAGGATTTGCATGTGGGCGCGTCTTACGGATGATGGTCTATCATCGCACGCGCATCGAAGCGAGACCGCATGGGTGTAATCCTGTCCCCCGACTGGCTCTGGGGCGCTAGCCGACGCTATAACCACCATCGACAGGCAAGGTCACACCCGTGACGAAATTCGCAGCCGGCGAGCACAGGAACAAGATCGGCCCGACCAGATCGTCGGCCGTGCCCCAGCGCTTGAGCGCTGACCGGTCAGCGATCTTCGCCTCGCTCTCCGGAACCGACCAGAGCGGCCTCGTCATTTCGGTCCGGTGGTAGCCAGGGGCGACCGCGTTCACGCGCACCCCGTCTCGGCCATATTTGTGCGCCATCGCGCGCGTCAGACCGACAATCCCCGTCTTGCTTGCCGTGTAGGACGGCACGCTCTCGTCTGCCAGATAGCTCAGCATCGAGGCAAAGTTGATGATGCTGCCATTGCTGCGCTTCAACAACGGAAAAGCGGCCCGTGCCAGACGCATTGCGCTGTTCAGATTGACGTCCATGACATCCAGGAAGACATCCTCGTTCCATTCGTGATCGGGACGAGCGATGCCCTGGCAGTTCACGAGCACATCAAGCGCTTCAATCGCTCCGAAAAATCGATCGACGGCGCTGCCATCCCGGACATCGAGCTGGCGAAATTCCACGCCTGAAACCGAAGCCTTCGCGTCTTCCAGACGCTCGATCGAGCTGCCGGTTGCGATGACAGTCGCGCCAGCCGATGCGAAGCCCTGAGCCACCGCAAGGCCGATACCGCTCGTCCCGCCTGAAACGACGACCGTTTTACCTTCGAGGAAATCTGCGCTGAATGCGCCGACCGGATTTGTCATGATGGGTATCTTTCAGATCAGCGCTTTCAGCGCGGCCACGACCATTTCCTCGCTGACGGGAAGCGGTTCGTTGTGGATGATCTCGCCTGACCGGCAGGCCCGGCGAGCAACGATTGCAAGCTTTTCTTCCGTTGCATCAGCGATGCCGATATCGCTCAAGCGCGTTGGTAGCCGCACGGCCAGGCAGAAATCGCGGACCCTCTCGAATTCGTCTTGATCTCCGTTGATCTTGAGACCAGCGAGGACCCCGATCGCGACCTTCTCGCCGTGGAGATGGTGGTGGACATCGTCGAGCTCGCAGAGCCCGTGATGGATGGCATGTGCGGCAGCGACGCCGCCCGATTCAAAGCCGATACCCGACAGCAGGATGTTGGCTTCGATCACGCGTTCGATTGCCGGTCCAGCTCTTCCCTCATCGCATTCGGCAAGTGACGCCATGCCGTGCTCGAAGATCGTCTCGCGGCAGAACCGGGCAATCTCGAAAGCCAGGGGAACGCCAGGCATCTTCATGCAATTGTGGGCTCCGCTCCGGCGGCAGGCATCTGCCTCGTACCAGGTTGCAAGCGCGTCGCCGATACCGGCTGCCAGAAATCGTGCCGGTGCCTTGGCAATCAACGCCGTGTCGACGAGCACCAGATCCGGATTTTCGGGCAGGAAGCGGTCATAGGCGACCGTTCCGTTCTCGGCATAGATGACGGCCAGCGCGCTGCAGGGCGCATCCGAGGCCGCAATCGTCGGCACAACGATGACGGGCAGGCCAAGGTCGCAAGCGGCGGCCTTTGCGGTGTCGAGCGCCTTGCCGCCGCCGATGCCGATGACAACATCGACCGCGGCTGCGCGCGCCCGGGCCACAAGTTCGGAAACCGCCCGCTCGGAGCATTCACCGCCGTGGCGCAGCAAGACGACATCGGCCTCGCGTCTGAAAGCGCTCGATACCGGTTCTTCCAGCATGTCGAACACACCCCGATCGACGAGGACAATTGCGCTCTTGCCATAGCGCCCGGCTTCCTGGCCGAGCAGTCCAATCGCACCGGCTGCCTGGATGTAGCGCCCCGGAAAGCGGGCACCGCGCGGAGTGATCGCCGAATTTACCAGCATACATAGCCCCCATCGGCCAGCACGATCGATCCGGTCATCAGGCTTGATGCGTCGCTCGCAAGGAACAGGATCACCGAGGCAACCTCATCGGTGCGGCCGAGCCGGTTCATGGGTGTGCCACCGACCCAATGCTTGTACATTTCAGCGTCCTCATAGACGTATTTGTTCATCTCGGTGTCGATATAAGTCGGCGCCACCGAGTTGACGCGCACGCCGCGGGCACCCCACTCGGCGGCGAGCGATTTCGTCAGATGATGCACGGCGGCCTTCGAGGCGTTGTAATTCGCCTGCTCCTGCGGCCTGTTGACGATGAACCCGGACATCGATCCGACATTGACGATGCTGCCGGTGCCCTGTTCGAGCATGGATTTTCCGAAGGCGCGGCAGCACCAGAAGACGCCATTCAGATTGACATCGATGACCTCGTTCCAGACGTCATCGGCCATCGTCTCGGCGGGGTGATTGCTGATGGCGATCCCGGCATTGTTGACCAGAATGTCGACGCGGCCGTGACGGGCAACGATCTCGTCATGAACGGCCTGAACCGCCTTTGCGTCAGTGACATCGAGCACCGCGCTGTCGACCGTGTGGCCCTTGGCAGCCAGCTCGCTGCGGGCCGCGTCAAGCAAAGCGGGATTCATGTCGGTCAATACGACGGTGGCGCCGGCCTCGGCGAGCGCCTCAACAGCAGCGTATCCGATGCCGCGCGCCGCACCTGTTACCACGGCAATCTTGCCGGTGAGCTTGAACTTATCGAGATACATCGGCGGGGTCCTTGGTATGTCTGTGGTCAGAAGAATTCGCCAGCACTTGGCCGAGCGTCGAAGTAAGGTCGTGAGGATCAGCAACGATCACGCGATCCGGAAAGACGATGTCGGAGCGGTGCGGCTCGGGCCAGCCGATGACGGTCATGCCGGCAGCGAGGCCGGCCACTGCCCCTGGTATGCTGTCTTCGACAACGATACAGCCCTGCGGTTCGACGCCGAGGAGATGGGCGGCGTGAAGGTAAGGTTCAGGATCGGGCTTGCCTTGCCGCACGTCGTTGCGGCTGACCGAGATGAGGCCCGGAACCTGAAGGCCGACAGCCCTGAGATTGGCGTCGACCAGCATGCGGTCCGAGTTCGAAACGATGGCAAACGGGATCTGGCGCTGAGAGAGGAGCGCGAGAACGTCATCGACGCTAGATCTCCGTTTCAGCTCGGGCGCAGCGGCAAGATAGCTGCGATACTTGGCGGCAATATAGTCGCCAAGCGACGGCTTGAAGCCGATCGTCTCCTGCAGCAGCGCATGGCAGGCTGCACCGCTCATACCGGTTATGCGATCGCCAAATCCGTCGGGCAAACTGTAGCCCATGGCGCGCAGTGCCTGCGCCATGGCGTCAAAATGCAGCCCCTCGCTGTCGACGAGGGTGCCGTCCATATCGAAAAGTACGGCGCGGCTCGTCATCGCGCCAACCTGTCGAGGTCGTCGTAAAGGTCTTGGCTATGCGCGTAGAGTTTTTCGAAGAAATCCTGCATCGGCCTGTAGATTTCGACCCAGCGCGGGTCCGGTTCGATCTCCTGGGAATACGAGACCAGGGCATCCGCAGCATCCGCGACGTTCGTAAACCGGCCGGTCGCGGTCGCTGCCATGATCGCACAGCCGACCAGACCGCATTCCGGTTCCGATGGAACAAGGATCGGAATGCCGTAAACGCTCGCCTTGATCTTCATCCAGAGTTCGGTCTTGGCCCCGCCACCCGACGCGATGACCCGCGTCAGCGGCGCGCCCGATATGCGATCGAGGATGTTGATGTGGCGCTTGACCGCAAAGGCGACACCCTCGAGCACCGCCCTGTGCATATGAGCAAGGCCGTGGCCGGCGCCGATCCCGAAATATTGCGCACGCGCGTTTCGATGGTCGCCAAGGCGCTCGCCAGTCAGATAGGGCATGAAGAACAGGCGGTCCGATCCAGCCGGAGCCTCTGCAGCCTTGGCGACGATCTCCTCGTAGGATGACCGCTTCTCGTCGAAGGCGCGTCTTGCCCAACGCATTGCATCGCCACCGGATTCGAGGAGCATGAACGCCCCCCAGTTGCCGTCGACCGTCCCGACATTGCAGACGGCAGGATCGAGAAGCGGCTTGCCGGCGATCGCCGTGATGATTGCGGACGTCCCCATGACTTCTGAGCCGACACCCGGGCGGCTGACCCCGGAACCAAGCAGCGCCACCGGATAATCCGCACCGCCAACGAGAACAGGCGTTCCCTGGCGAAGTCCCGTTTCTCCAGCCGCCCTCTCGCTGACGGCGCCCAGAATTTCCGTCGGGTTCCTAAGTGGCGCGAGCTTGCCCGCGTCAAGACCGAGCATGCCGATCATCTTCTGCGACCACTGACCGGTCCGCGGATCCATCAGGAAGCTCGCACCGCCATCGTTGCGATCCATCGCGATCTCACCCGTCAGGCGAAGATTGATGAAGTCCTTGGGCATCAGGACCGCAGCGGTCCTTTGGTAGGCCGCTGCATCGTGATCGCGCAGCCACTGGAGCTTGAAGCCGGGCCAGGCGGGTGTCGGCGGATTGGCGCAGTCAGCCAGGTAATCCGCCGGTACATGCTCCCTTTCGAAGGCCGTCACATAGTCGATGGTTCGCTTGTCGTTCCAGAGTGGCGCGGTATCGCGCACCAGTTCACCATCGGAGCCCACCAGCACCGTGCCGTGCATCTGTCCGCATGCGGCAACCGCTGCAATCCGGGAGCGCGCACCGGGTGTTTTGTCGAGGACTTCCCGGATCGTTGCGCAAACACCGCTCCACCAGTCGGCAGGACGCTGCTCGGCCCATCCGAATTGCGGCACGATCTGCTCGTGTTCGCGGCTGCAGACGGCAAGGATCTTCGCGTTGACGTCGATAAGGGCAGCACGAACGCTGCCGGTACCGACGTCGATGGCGAGATAAAGATCAGGTGACATGGCATTCATTCCTGGCAAGAGGCGCGATGCTACTTGCGGAACCAGTTCGAGGCATATTGCAGGAGCATCGCACCAATGATGATGCAGCCCATGAAGACCTGCTGGTGATAGCCGGGCACGCGGGCAAGGTTCATCATATTGGCGATGATGCCGAGCACAAGCACGCCGATGAAGGTGTTGACCACTCCTCCGCGGCCGCCCATCAGGCTTGCACCGCCAATGACGACTGCTGCGATGGCGTCGAGTTCGGCGCCGACACCGATATTGGCCGACCCGATGCCGGTGCGGCTCGTCGAGACGATCCCGGCTGCAGCGGCAAGGACCCCCGAGATAACGTAGACCGCGGTCGTGTAGTAGGCGACAGGAATGCCCGACAGGCGCACGGCTTCAACGTTCGAGCCGATCGCTTTGACGAGCCGGCCGAAGCGCGTGAAGGTCAGGACGATACCGGCAATGACGAAAACGGCGGCCATCAGCACGACGGGGTACGGGATTGTCGCGATTGCACCCGAGCCGAATGTGGTGATCCAGATCCCGGCATCGCCCATCTGGATCGGCTGCCCGGCCGATACGATCAGCGACAAACCGCGGGCGACCGTCATCATCGCCAGCGTCGTGACGAATGGCGGCAGTTTGAGAAAGGCAACGAGAATGCCCGATGCGAGACCGCAGGCAGCACCGGCAACCAACGCGCCAGCAATCGAGGCCCCCGTCCCGTAATCCTGGATGATGATCGCCGAGAGCACGCTGCCGAGCGCTGCGACCGAGCCCACCGACAGGTCGATACCGCGGGTCAGGATGACGAACAGCATGCCGATCGCCATCAGGCTGGTGCCTGCGCTCTGGCGCAGGACGTTGACGATGTTTCGCTGGGTCAGGAACACATCCGACATCGAGGTCGCCACGATCAGGAGCGCGATCAGGATGGCGAGCGTTCCGTATCGATGCAGGACGTTGCTGATGTTCAAGGAAGGCGAACGGCGTGCGGTTTCGGTAAGTTCGGTCACGGCTTTAACCCAATCAGTTGCTGGTCGCAGTGGCTTTGGCGTGCGGGACGGTATTGACCATCGCGAGCTTCAGCAGTTTTTCTTCGGTGTAGTCTTCGGGCGTCAGGGCGCCCGTCAGTTCGCCCTCGCGCATGACGAGGATGCGGTCGCACAGCCCGAACAGTTCGATATGTTCGGACGAGATGACGAGGACCGCCCTCCCCTCGGCAGCGAGCGACTTGATGAGCGAGTAGATCTCGGTCTTCGCACCGACATCGACGCCCCTCGTCGGCTCATCGAAGATGAGCAGATCGCCATCGGCATGAAACCACTTGGCAAGAACAACCTTCTGCTGATTGCCGCCGGACAGGCTCGACGCCGGATCGTTCAGGCTGCCGGCCTTGATGCGCAGCCGTGACGCCAGCCTTTCGACGGTCTCGGTTTCAGCCCCACGCCGAACAAAGCCAAACGCATTCACCAGCGGAGCGAGTTTTGACATGGTCGCGTTGACGCGAATAGGAAAATCAAGGACCAGGCCCTGCTCCTTGCGGCTTTCCGGCACGAGCCCGATGCCGGCCTTGACCGCCTCGCGCGGATTGTTGATCCGAACCTCTTTCCCATTGAGGAAGATCTTGCCGGAGCGGGCCTTCTCGGCGCCGAAGATCAGCCGCACCAGTTCCGTGCGGCCGGCACCGACCAGGCCGCCAAGACCAACGATTTCACCGGCGCGGACGCTGAGCGAGGCGCCACGGATGCGGGTGCCATCGGAGAGCTCCTCGATACGGAGAACCTCGTTGCCGATCGAGCGCTCGACGTCATCGCCGAAAAGCGCTTTGAGCGACCGGCCGACCATCATCTTGATCACATCGTCGATCTCGACGTCCTTGCGCTCGACCGTCTTGACCGAGGCGCCGTCCTTCATGACGGTGATCCGGTCGGCGATGCGGAAGACTTCGTCGAGACGATGCGAGATGTAGATGATCCCAACCCCACGCTCGCGCAACGTTCTGATGATGCCGAGCAGGCGCTCGGCGTCCTGCACGGAAAGAACGGCCGTCGGCTCGTCGAAGACCATGACGCTGGCATTGCGCGACAGCGCCTTTGCGATCTCCACGACCTGCTGATGGGCAAGAGACAGATCTGATACCGTCGCAGACGGTGAGATGGAAAAGCCAAGGCTGGAGATCAGTTCGCCAGCGCGCCGGTTGAGGTCGCGCCACGAGATCACGGACGGGATTTCGGCCAGGACGATGTTTTCGGCGACCGTCAGGTCGGCTGCGAGCGCCATCTCCTGATGGATAATGGCAATGCCCTTTTCGAGCGCATCCATAGGCCCGCGAAACTGCTGCTCGTTGCCGTCGACTTTGACGGTTCCGGCCTCGGGCGTGTATTCGCCGCCGAGCACGCGCATCAGCGTCGACTTGCCCGCGCCGTTCTCGCCGAGCAGCGCATGAACCTCACCCCTGCGCAGCGCGAAATCGACGCCTTGAAGGGCGCGCACACCGCCGAAGGACTTTCGGATGCCGGACAGTTCAACAACAGTTTCCATAACGTCACATTCTGGTTTTCACGACCAATGAGCCGCAGTCCGCGGCCCTGCCAGCTGCACCAGCCACGAAGTCATTGAAGAAGTGGCCGGCGAAGGGAGGGCCGCGCCGGCCACGGGGAGGATCCGGTCTTAGAATACCGCGTCCTTCTTCAGGTACTTGTCGACATTGTCCTTGGTGATCGCCGTCGGCGTCGTATAGGTGATCTTAGAGATATCGGCCGGCAGGTCGCCGTCGAGTGCCTTCTTGGCAAGATCAACAGCGGTCGAAGCGACGAGTGCCGGATCGTTCAGGCCGGTTGCGCCATACTTGCCATCCTTGATCGCCTGCAGCGCTTCCTTCTGGCCATCGGCAGCAGCGAGGAACAGCACATCGCCCGACTTGTTTGCCTGATCCAGCGCCTTCTGGGCGCCGAGAACCATGGAGTCGTTTTCGCCGAGCACGACATTGACGTCGGGGTTGGCGGTCAGGAGATCTTCCATCGCCTTGAGGCCGCCTTCATTGGTCCAGCCGCCCCATCCCTGGCCGACAACCGAGAAGTGGGCGCGGCCCTCATTGCGCAGCTGGCCTTCAGTCAGGCCGGCAAGAACGCCAAGGCGCCGCTCCTGGCCGACTTCATTGCCCTTGTCGCCGGAGATCAGGGCGATCTTCAGCTCCTTGCCCTTGGTGGCATCGGCAAGCCACTGGCCAACGAGCAGGCCGTTCTGCGAATTTGAAGACTGGACGAGCGTGACGAAATTGGCCTGCGGATCGATCGTCGAGTCGATGACGAAAACCTTGACGCCAGCGGTCGTTGCCGCGTTGATCGCCGGGACAAGACCCTTGCTGTCGCGCGGATTGATGATCAAGGCGCCAATGCCCTGGGCGACCATATCCTCGACGTCGGCAACCTGCTTGTTCAGATCATTCTGGCCGTCGACGGAGATGACTTCGCAGCCGAGTTCCTCGGCATGCTTCTTGGCTGAAACTTCCTGAGCGGCAAAATACGGCGCATCGAGCGTCTTCATCGAGATGCCGATCTTGCAGCCCGCTGCCTGTGCGGCGGACATGGCAAGCAGCGATGCGGCTGCGCCGAGCGCAAGCGTCATTACAGTCTTTTTCATTTACGTCTCTCCTCCGGGTGAGCGCCTTGAAGCGCGAGCCATTTCCCTGGCTGAAATGTAGCGTAGTTACAGGATTTTTCTTCGTCAACATATTTTTTGTTCAATTTTTACGTTTTGCGTTGCAATATCGCCTAAAAATTTCGCTTGCGCGTCCTTTGCGTTCTATTTATGTAATTATACTACCAAATGAGGAGGCGTATTATGATACGGGAACCGGTCTCGAGCGTTGTCGACCCTATCGGTGGCGGGATGAGCGGAAATACAGGGCGGTATGAAAAGCGCCTCAGCGATCTCGGTGGCCTCTATGCCGACGGGGCTGCATTCGAAGCAGCGCTTGCCGGCCAGGGCAACGCCGTTGTCTACGACGTGGAGGATTTTCGCCCGGGCGATCACAGCGGCGATCTGATCTATGGCGTCACGCGCATGAGTCCCGGCCGGATCGGCGACGAGTTCTTCCTCACGCGCGGTCACATTCATGCCAAGGCAGACCGCCCGGAAATCTATTACGGCCAGAAGGGTCATGGGTTGATGCAGCTCGAATCTCCCGCGGGAGAGACACGCATCATCGAGATCAAGGCCCAGACGATCTGCTACGTGCCGCCCTTCTGGATTCACCGTTCGATCAATATCGGCAACGAGGATCTCGTGATGGTCTTTGCCTATCCGTCCGACAGCGGTCAGGATTACGCCATCATCGAAACCTCGGGAGGCATGCGTCACCGGGTGCTTTCCGGTGGCGAAAATGGTTGGCGGCTCGTCGAAAACGCCAGCTACCGGCCTCGCAGCGACGAGGCCGTCCATTCCCTCATGAAGTCCTACGCCTGAGTGCCATAGTCCGCGGAGAGCAAACCGACATGACCAATCCCATCGATCTTATCGCCAGCCTAGGCGTCGTCCCCGTGATCGCCATCGAACGCGTTTCGGATGCCGTCGCCCTTGCAGACGCACTGCTGGAAGGCGGGCTGCCGGTCGCCGAGATCACCTTCCGCACCGAGGCCGCCGCTGACGTGCTGGCCAAGATGCGAGATGAACGACCGGAGCTCTGCATCGGCGCCGGCACGGTGCTCGACACGCCAAGCCTCGACAAGGCCATTGCATCGGGCGCCCGTTTTGGTCTTGCACCAGGCTTCGACCCATCGATCGTCGATGCGGCCAAATCGGCCGGGCTTCCCTTCTGCCCGGGGATCATGACGCCCTCCGATCTGACGCTGGCAGCAGGCCGCGATGTCCGGCTCGCCAAGTTCTTCCCCGCCGGCATTGCCGGAGGCCCGAAGGCGCTTGCCGGCATCTCGGCACCCTTTGCGCATCTCGGCATTCGTTTCATCCCGACTGGCGGCGTGACCGAGGCAACAATCGGCGAGTGGCTTGCCCTGAAGCACGTCATTGCCGTCGGCGGCACCTGGATCGCCAAGACCGAAGACATCCGCGAGGGGCGCTTCAAGGACATCGAAAAGAATGCAGCCGCAGCCGTCAAGGTCGCAAAGCAAGCCCTGGAGCAGCGCTCGTGAGCATCTATCAACCTGCAACCAAGCCGACGCTCTATTTCATCGGCGTCACGACCGGCAAAAGCTCGATCATGAAGGTCTTTCCCGCCTGGGCGGAGTTTCTCGGGCTGAAGGACGCCGTCATCAAGGGCATCGATTTTAAGCTGCACGATGACCCGGCAGCCTACCGCGAGGCAGTCGAATTCATTCGCGATGATCCCCTCTCGATGGGTGCCCTCGTCACGACGCACAAGATCGACCTGTTTCAGGCCTGCCGCGATCTCTTCGATGTTATCGACCCCCATGCCGAACTGATGGATGAGACGAGCTGCATCTCGAAGAGAAATGGCAAGCTGATCTGCCATGCCAAGGATCCGATCTCATCGGGCCTCTCAATCGACGGCTTCCTTGGAGCGAACTATTTCGCCGAGAATGATGCGGACCTGTTCTCGATGGGTGCGGGCGGATCGACGATTGCCCTGACCTGGCATCTGATGCGCGTAAGCCGCGGCAAGAGTGTGCCTTCACGGATCTTGGTGACCAATCGCAGCCAGCACAGGCTCGATGAAATTCGCCGCATCCACGAGAGCGTCGAAACGCGCGTGCCGGTCGAATATCTGCTCGCCGAGCGCCCCGAGGACAATGACCGGGTGCTCGCAACACTCAAGCCCGGTTCCCTCGTCATCAACGCCACCGGCCTTGGCAAGGACGCGCCCGGGTCGCCGCTGACGGACGCCGCCATCTTTCCCGAGCGCTCGGTTGCCTGGGATCTCAACTATCGCGGCGATCTCGTTTTTCTCGATCAGGCACGCCGCCAAGAGGAAAAGCGCATGCTGCAGGTCGAGGATGGCTGGACCTATTTCATCCATGGCTGGACGCAAGTGATTGCCGAGGTCTTCGACGTGGCGATCCCGACGTCGGGGCCGGCCTTTGAGCAGATTTCCAAGATCGCTATCGAGGCGGCGGGGAGATAATCATGAACCAGCGCATTCTCGTCACGCCGCGCTCGCTGACCCAGGAGCCTCATCCCGATGTCGAGCGGATGCGGGATCAGGGCTTCGAAATCGTCTATTCGACAGCCGGTGCAATGCCGAGCGAACAGGAACTGATCGATCTCGTTCCCGGCTGCGTCGGATGGCTTGCCGGCGTTGAACCGGTGACTCCCAAGATCATCGAGGCGGCCCAGGATCTTAAGGTCATCAGCCGCAACGGCGTGGGGATCGACAACCTGCCGGTCGAGATCCTGAAGGACCGCGGTGTGAAGGTGATGATCGCCGAGGGTGCCAATTCGATGGGCGTGGCCGAGCTGACGATCGGTCTGATCTTCAGCGCCCTCCGCTTCATCCCGCATTCGGACGCCGGCATCAAGGCCGGTGGCTGGCCCCGGCTGCGTGGCGCCGAAATCCATGGCCGGACTGCCGGGATCATCGGTTGCGGCGCGATCGGCCGTGAGGTGGCTCGTATGGTGATTGCGCTCGGCGCACGCGTCCTCGCCTTTGACCCGGCGCGGCCAAATCTCGACCTCCCCTCGAGCGCCTTTGCCTATGCCGAAGTCGACGAGATCGTCGCGGAGGCCGATATCCTGACCCTGCACTGCCCGTTGCCGCGCGACGGCTCCACCTTCCTTGATCGCGACCGCATCTTTGCTGCCCGCAAGGGCCAGGTGCTCGTCAATACGGCGCGAGCGCGGCTTGTGGACGAAGAGGCGCTGATCGAAGCCCTCGAAACCGGCCAGATCGGTTGCTACGCCACCGATGTCTTCGAACAGGAGCCGCCGGCATCACTTTCCTTGGCAGCCCACGGCAAGGTCATTGCCACAAGCCATATCGGCGGTTTCACCGCCGAAAGCGTCGACCGCGCCACCCGTATTGCAGCAGACAACTTGCTTGCCGCGCTGGCATCGTGAGGTCTCTCATGCGGCAGGCACTTGAGGAACGGCACGGGACTGGTTCGCTCGCTGAATATCTGCAAACCCCACCTTCCGAGGCTCTGGAAATCCATTGGCTCGGCCAGGCCGGTTTTGTCATCGATATCGGCGGCAAGCGGCTGGTCATCGACCCCTATCTTTCCGATAGTCTGGCCGAAAAATATCAGGGAACGGCCAGACCGCACGCGCGCATGATGGCTGCTCCGGTTGCCGCCGGCGAAATCCCGTTCGTCGACCTGGTGCTTTCAACCCATGCCCACACCGATCACATGGATCCGGGAACCCTGCCGCAACTGCTATCGGCCAATCCGCGCGCAAGACTTGTTGCTCCAAAAGCCAGTCGTTCGCAAGCTGTGGAGCGGTCCCGGGTTAGCGATGATCGCCTTTTGCTTGCGCGAGCGGGAGAGCCGATTGCGATCTCGAAGGACCTCACGATCATTCCGACGCGCGCCGCTCATGAAAGCCTGGAAACGGATGGCGAGGGCAATCATCGCTTCCTCGGCTATGCCATCCTGGCAGACGGAATCGGTCTTTGGCATTCCGGCGACTGCATTCCCTTCGACGGCCTGGAGGCCGAGATTGCCCGCCTGCATCCCGATATCGCTCTGCTTCCGGTCAACGGCAGGCGTCCCGAACTATCCGAAAACGGCGTGCCAGGAAACTTCTTCCTCCACGAGGCGATCGATGTGGCCCGCAAGGCCGGTGCTGCCCATATGATCGCCCATCACTATGGATTGTTCGATTTCAACACCGAGGACCCGGGCGCCATCGACCAGGCGGCGATGGCGACGAGCGACATCACCATTCATCGCGCGAAAACCGGCATTGTGCTTGCCTCCAGCCTCCGATAGGCCAACCATCCAACGCGACAGGACGAGCTTGCCCTTGCGGAGCGAAGCTTCTAGCCTCCTCGGCGAATAATGCAGGAAGGGCGATCCGCATGGATAGCGACATCAAGAACGGTACCGGGCGGAACATCATCGAGATTATCCGGACGATGAGATCCGACCTGCGGAAATCGGACCGCAAGGTCGCCGATGTCGTGCTTGACGACCCGCGCCGGATCATGAATGCCACGGTCGGCGAGACCGCAACGCTGGCAGACGTCAGCCAGCCGACAGTCCTGCGTTTCGCAACCGCGATCGGCTGCAGCGGTTTCCAGGATTTCAAGATCCGGCTAGCTCAAAGCCTTGCCTTCGGCACGCCGGCGACCCACTCGGTGCTGCTCGATACCGATGAACCCGAGGTTATCGCCGAGAAGATTTTCGACTACACGATGACCAGTCTCGACTGGGCCCGCTCGAAGCTCGACAAGGTTGCCCTCAACAAGGCGATCGACATTCTGGCGCAGGCCCGTTCGATCGTCTTCTTCGGCTTCGGGGCTTCGGGCATCGTCGCGCGCGACGCCCAGCAGAAATTCCCGCTGTTTGGCGTTCCCTGCAGCGCCGAGCTCGATTCCCACCAGCAACTGATGGTCGCCTCGATGATGAAGGAGGGCGACGTGGCATTCGTCATCTCCAACACCGGCACCACGCGGTCGATCATCGAGATTGCGCGCATCGCCCGCGACAACGGCGCTACCGTCATCTGTCTGACCGGCTCGGAATCACCGCTCACCAACTACTGCGATGTGGCGCTGATCGTCGAGACGCTCGAGAACACCAACATGTATACGCCGACGATCTCGCGCATCGCCGCTCTCGTCGTCATCGACATTCTCTCAACGAGCGTCGCCGTGCGCCGCCCGGAAGCCGAGCGCGCCCGCATCAGCCAGATGAAGCGGCAGCTGAGCGACATGCGCAAGATGCAGCCGATCTGAGCCGGACATCTGCCTGTAGGAAATGATGCTGGCGCGGTTCCAACGCACGGCCGGACCACGCAGCACCAAATGACGGGACACGATGATCCACGGCCGTTTCAGCCGCAAAACCGGCATTCCCATAACACTGTCTATGTCGACCGCGCCGGCTGCGGTGCCCCCTACGCGACCATGGCCGATGATCGCCAAGGCTGCATAAACAACAAGAAGCGCTTCATGACCAACCGCGCGTCTCCTTAGAGAGACGGCCGAAGCCACATTTGCGATCCAACTGTTCACAACACGCTATAAAGCGACTGTGCCGACACGACATATTGGATTGCAGCGAGGAGCGCGGTCACGGCGAGGATAACGCCGATCCTGATGATCTTGCTGGACAAGGTTTCTCTGTCTTGCTTGGTCAACGCGGCGGCACTCCGATCCGGATGGCGTCATTCGGAAGTGCGGGCTCTCGAAGCCCCGCTTCCAAAGCTCATTTCTGGCCATCCTTCCATGCCTGATAGCGTTGCTTTGTCTCGGCATTCATCGGATAGAGACCGGGCAGCGGCACGCCGCGGTCGACCTCGGTCATGATCCAGGCTTCCATCCGTTCCTGTTCGGGGGCTTCGGCAAGCACCTCTTCCGTGCCGAAGCAGAGTTCGCCCTTGGCGGCCCGGGCGCGCGCACCCTTCACATTGGCGAGCATCCAGGAAAGCTTGGTGCCCGAGAAATACGGATCGAGGATCAGGCCGGTCTTCCTGGTGAAGATCTTCTCGAGGTCCTGGCGCTTCAGGTTCTCACAGTAGCTCGCGGTGCGCCGGTCCTGCCAGACGATGGCATTCTGGATCGGCTTGCCGGTCTCGCGCTCCCAGACGACGACGGTCTCGCGCTGGTTGGTGATCCCCAATGCGGCGATATCGGTCGCCTTCACCTTGGCTTCACGCAGCGCCATCTGGATGGTCGAGACGACGGAATCCCAGATTTCCTCCGGGTCATGTTCCACCCATCCCGAGCGCGGATAGATCTGCGTGAACTCCTTCTGGCCCACGCCCGCGATCTTCATCTCGCCATCGAACACGATCGCCCGCGTCGATGTCGTGCCCTGATCGATCGCCAGAACATACCCGCTCATCCCTGCCCCCTCCCAGCGCATTAACACCATGAAACGACTGGCATAAGAACGGACGCAGAGGGAAAATAAAGCGACTTTTTGTTTCTTCTAAACCACCGTTCTCTGGGCTTTTGGTGAACGGCATCCGCGACAGCCGAGCTGCCGCGGATGCATCGCTCAATCGACCACCCAGACTTACAGCGCTGCCCGCTTGTCACGCCTGCCGACGCGAGCCAGCAGGTAGTCGACCTCGGCTTTCGCCGTGGCCGATAGCATCTGGGCGGGCTTGCGCTGGGCGTCCGTGGTGATCACGCCGCGGCGCTTCAGCACGTGCTTGCGGACCGCAAGACCGATGCCGAGCTGTTGTTCGTAACGGATGAGAGGCAGGTGGGCGTCGAAGAGGTCGTGTGCCTCGTCGCGCTTTCCGGCGGCGAACAGTCCCACCAGTTCGGTCAGCATATCCGGAAAGCCGTAGCCCGTCATGGCTCCGTCGGCGCCGCGCTCGGGTTCGAAATCGAGGAACATGCCGCCATTGCCGCAGAGGATGGAGAAGTTGCGGAGTTCGCCGGCCTTCTGCATCGAGCGAAGCTTCGAGATCTTCTCGAGGCCCGGCCAATCCTCGTGCTTCAGCATCAGGCACGAGCTGTGGTTGGTCATGATTTTGGCAATCACGCCTGGTGTCATCACCACCGTCAGCGTCAGCGGATAGTCCTGTAGAACCCAGGGGATGTCGTCGCCGACAGCCTCGACGGCTCCGGCGAAGTAGTTGACGATCTGGTCGTCGGTGCGCAGTGCCGGTGGCGGTGCGATCATCACGCCGGCTGCTCCCATTTCCATCGAGTCGCGCGCCAGCGAGCGCATGGCTGCGAAGCCCGGTGCGGAGACGCCGACGATAACCGGGATTTTCGAGCGGGCCAGCACGCGCTTTACGATCGCGCGGCTTTCCTCGGGCTCCATTTTCGGAGCCTCGCCCATGATGCCGAGGATGGTGACGCCGGTGCAGCCGCTCTCCTGATAGAAGTCGGTCAGCTTGTCGATCGAGTTGAAATCGATCGAACCGTCCTCAAAGAAGGGCGTCGTGGCAATCGCATAGACGCCCTTGGAATCCGTTCCAAAACTCATTTCTGGCTATCCTTCCATGCCTGATAGCGTTGCTTGGTCTCGGCATTCATCGGATAGAGACCGGGCAGCGGCACGCCGCGGTCGACCTCGGTCATGATCCAGGCCTCCATCCGTTCCTGCTCCGGGGCTTCGGCAAGCACTTCGTCGAGGAAGGCAGCCGGGATCAGAACCGCGCCATCCTCGTCGACGACGACGATATCGTCAGGGAAGACGGCGACGCCGCCGCAGGCGATCGGTTCCTGCCAGCCGACGAAGGTGAGGCCGGCAACCGATGGCGGGGCGGCTATGCCGTCGCACCAGACATTCATGCCGCTGGCGAGCACGCCTTCAGCATCGCGCATGACGCCATCGGTGACGAGAGCGGCAACGCCACGCTTGGCCATGCGGGCGCAGAGGATGTCGCCGAAGATGCCGGCATCGGTGATGCCCATCGCATCGGCAACGGCAACGCAGCCCTCCGGCATCGCCTCGATCGCCGCACGCGTCGAGATCGGCGAGGCCCAGCTTGCCGGGGTCGCGAGATCCTCGCGGGCCGGCACGAAGCGCAGCGTGAAGGCCTTGCCGACGACGCGGCCCTGGCCGGGCTTGATCGGCTTGGTGCCGCGCATCCAGACATTGCGCAGCCCCTTCTTCAGAAGCACCGTCGTCAGCGTGGCGGTTGAGACGCCCTTCAGCGTCTCGACGGTCTTGGGATCGAGTGACATTTGGATCTTTCCGTTCAGATGCTGTTGATCAGGCCGCCGTCGATGCGGATGACGGAGCCGGTGATGTAGGAGGCACGGGGGCTGGCAAGGAAGGTGACGGTATCGCCATATTCCTTCGGATCGCCATAGCGCCCGACCGGGATCGTGCCGGTGCTTTCGGCGGTGACGTCAGCCACCGGGCGGTTCTCGCGCTTGGCCTTCTGCTCGTCGAGGAAGACGATGCGGCCGGTGGCGATGCGGCCCGGCAGGACGATATTGGCGGTGATGCCGTCACGGCCGATCTCGCGCGCCAGCGTCTTCGACCAGCCGACCAGCGCCAGCCGCAGCGAATTGGAGATGCCGAGATTGGCGATCGGCGCCACGACGCCAGACGAGGTCGAGGTGATGATCCGGCCCCATTTGCGCTCGCGCATGCCGGGCAGCACCGCATCGGTGACGGCGATGACCGAGCGGACCATCATGTCGAAATATTTCGACCAGTCGGCAGCCGACTGACCGGCAGCCGGCGTCGGCGGCGGGCCGCCGGTATTGTTGACGAGGATATCGACCGGGCCGAACTGCGCCCTGATCTCCTCGAGCTTGCCTTCGATCAGCGACAGATCGGCGATGTCCCAGACGACAGCGCTCGCCTTGCCGCCCTCGGCGGTGATCGCTGCAGCCGTTGCCCTGACGGCATCCTCGTTGATGTCGGCGACCACGACCGATACGCCCTCTGCGGCAAGCGATCTGGCGATTGCCCCGCCGAGCCCGCCACCGGCGCCGAACACCAGTGCCGTCTTATCCTGCAATTGAAGATCCAATGTCTTGCTCCTGTAATTCCTGATCCGCCTCGACCTTAAGAGCGGGCGATCTCGTAGCCACACTCGTCGAGGGCCTTGTCGACCCATTTGCGATTGTCGGGACCATAGGCGCCCGAAAGGATGTCCTGTAGCTGCTTGGCTTCGGCCGCCGCCTTCTTGGAGGCATTGGCATAGACGGTCTCCAGCATGGCGTAGGGGATCGACACCAGGCCGTCATCGTCGCCGACGATCAGGTCGCCGGGTTCCACCACCATGCCATCCAGCGCGATCGGCACATTCATCGATCCCGGACCATTCTTGTACGGCCCGCGATGGGTGACACCCGCAGCAAAGACTGGAAACTCGTGCGCCTTGATGAAGGCGCTGTCGCGGATCGCGCCGTTGACGACGACGCCGGCAAAGCCGCGCTTCTCGGCATAGGCGAGCATCATCTCGCCCATCAGGGAATTCGTCAGGTCGCCGCCGCCGTCGATGACGAGAACGTCGCCGGGCTTTGCCATGTCGATCGCCTTGTGAATGATCAGGTTATCACCCGGGCGCGTCTTGACCGTGAAGGCGGGACCGCAGAGCGTGCCGCCCGCATGCATCGGGCGAAGGGTCGGGCCGCCGGCTTCGGTACGAAGCATGACGTCGCTGATCGTTGCGACTGGGAGCGCCGCAAACTTGGCGATGGTTTCGCCAGATGCCCGGTGCTGCGGCTCAAGAAGCCTGATAGTGTTCATTTTTCTCTTCCTTCCCTTCCTTATGCCGCGGCTGCGGCAACGAGACTGACATGGCCGACGCCAGACAGGCTTGCGTTCAAAGACGAATTGGCTGCGATCGGAACCGGCCCTACGCGCGCGCCGGTGATGATGATTTGACCCGCGCGAAGCGGCTGGCCCCTGGCCGCGGCATGATTGGCAAGCCAGAGGACGGCGTCGAGCACCCCGTCGCTATCGGGCAATGCCTTGGTGACGTCGTACCTGATGCCACCCATCTCAAGGACGGGGGCGAGGCTGGCGGAATCGAAGGCTCCGATACCATCTATGCCATCCCCTGCAACGACAAGGCAGCTGCTCTGGCCATCGGCAAGCGCCGTGAGAGGAGACACCTGCTTGCGATCGACAAAGCGGGAATCGAGGACCTCCAGCGCCACATGAATGCTGCCGACGGCAGCCGAAACGTCGGCTCGCGTCGATGCTTCCGGCAGGTCCCTGGAGAGCTTGAAGGCGACCTCGACTTCGACCTCGGGCGCGTGCAATCCCAGCGGAAGGGCGGAACCGTTCTTCAAGAATCTGTAGGCTGCGATTGGAGAGCACCGCGGAACCTGACCGGGGGCGGCAGGCGCCACTTTCCAGCCGCCGATCGCCTGGCCCTCAAGGCTCGCATCCTGGATGGCGTAGGCAGCGTCGACGGAAAGTGGGACGAGGTCCGGCGGGAGGTCCGTGAGACGCTCGCCGGTCGTCGCTTTCGCGAGCAGATCGGCCGCGCTCCGGATCAGATTGCTGTTCATGATCAGGCGTCCATTGTTGAAGGATTTTGATTTCGGTTGCGATGCAGGTCCGGATCGGGCTCAGGGCTGGCGGCGATGAGTTCGCGGGTGTAGGCGTCCTGCGCCCCGGTAAAGATCGTACTGGTTGCGCCCTGCTCGACGATCCGGCCCTTTTGCATGACGATGACGCGGTCGGCGAAGTCGCGAACCAGCGGCAGGTCATGTGCGATGAAGATGTAGGAGAGCCCGAGCTTCGACTGCAGATCCTTGAGGAGCGCAATGACCTGCGCCTGCACGGAGACGTCGAGCGCGGAGACCGCTTCGTCGCAGAGGATGACCTCGGGCTTCAAAGCGAGCGCCCTGGCAATCGCAATGCGCTGGCGCTGGCCGCCGGAGAACTGGTGAGGGTAGCGCTTGGCATGTTCCGGCTTCAAGCCGACCTGGACGAGCAGCTCCTGGACACCCGCAGGCCACTCCTTGCGGGGCTTCACGCCCTTGTGGATCGCCCAGGGCTCGGAGATGATCTCGAAGACCGACATACGCGGATTGAGCGATGCGGTCGGATCCTGGAAGACGACCTGCAGCCTGCGGCGATAGTCGAAGAGATCATCGCCCTTCAGGCCGAAGATATCTCTTCCGCGATAGGTTACGCTGCCGGCATCGAGAGTGTTCAGCCGCAGCAGCGTCTTTGCCAACGTCGTCTTTCCGGAGCCGGATTCACCGACGATGCCGAGCGTCTCGCCCTTGCGCAGTTCGAAGCTGACATTGTCCAACGCCTTCAGAAGCGGCGCACCCGCAGAGAGATGATAGGCCTTCTGCAGTCCCTTCGCTTCGAGCAGTATCTCCTCGCGCTCAACCTCGGGACGGAAGGGTTCCTGGCCCGGGATGGCCGCGAGCAATTGCCGGGTATAAGGGTGGCGCGGCGAGCGGAAGACTTCGGCGACATCGCCCTCTTCGACGATCTCGCCATCTTTCATCACCACCAGGCGGTCCGCGACTTCGGCGACGACGCCGAGATCGTGCGTGATGAGCAGCAGACCCATCCCCTCTTCCTTCTGCAATTGCCGCAGAAGCTTGAGGATCTGTGCCTGAACCGTGACGTCGAGCGCCGTGGTCGGTTCATCGGCGATCAGAAGATCCGGTTTCATGGCGATCGCCATCGCGATCATGATCCTCTGGCGCTGGCCGCCGGAAAACTCATGCGGATAGGAGGTGACGCGTGAGGCGGCATTCGGGATGCCGACGCGCTCCAGCAATTCGACCGTGCGCCGCCTCGCTTCCCCCGCATCCGTTCCGTGGATGCGCATGACCTCGGCGATCTGCCAGCCGATCGGAAAGACCGGATTGAGATGCGCCAGCGGATCCTGAAAGATCATCGCGATCTTCTTCCCGCTGATGCTGCTGCGCTCATTCTCCGGCATGTCGAGCAGGCTCTTGCCGCGATAGACGATGCTGCCGGCGGTGATGAAGCCCGGAGGGGTATCGATCAGCCCCATGACGGCCGAAGCGCTGACGCTCTTGCCGGAGCCGCTTTCGCCAAGGATGGCCAGCGTCTCGCCGCGGCCGATGCTCCAGCTGACATTGCGGACAGCCTTGGTCACCGTGTTGCGCGCCCGGAATTCGACCGAGAGGTTCTCAACTTTCAGGATGGTCTCAGACATTTTTGTCCTCCGGCTTTTCCAGGCGCCAGCGCTGGACCGGGTCGGTGGCGATGCGCAGCCAGTTGGAAACGAGGTTGAGCGACATGGTCACGAGGGCGATTGCGAGGCCCGGCCAGAATGAGAGCCACCATGCGGTGCTGAGATAGGCGCGTCCCTCGGCAACCATCACGCCCCAGGTGACGTTGGGCGCCTGCACGCCAAGACCGAGGAAGCTGAGGCTTGCTTCCGCGAGCATGACGAAGGCGAAATCCAGCGTCATGATCGTGACCAGCGTCGGAGCGACGATCGGCAGGATATGTTTGAAGACGAGGCGCATGGTGCTGGCGCCAGTGACCTCCGCAGCGATGACGAACATCCGGCTGCGGATTTCCATCACCTCGGCGCGTGTTGTGCGCAGGTAGATCGGGATGCGGGTGATGGCGAGAACGATGATGACGTTGGAGATCGCCGGGCTGAAGACATAGAGCACGACAAGTGCCAGGAGCAGCGAGGGGAAGCTCATGACGATATCGGTGATGCGCATGATCGCTTCGCCGACCAGTCCACCCCGATAACCGGCAATAAGTCCGAGCAGCGTGCCGATGATCAGCGAACAGATCACGGCGGCCGCGGCAATCATCATCGTTGTCTGCGAGGCGAAGACGACGCGGGCAAGGATCGAACGGCCGAGACTATCGGCACCGAGAATATATTCGAAACCACGGCTGAGATCGAATGGCGGCGCGTTGCGCGCCCGCAGGTTCATCATCGTCGCCGAGCGGCCGAGCAACCAGGGGCCGAAGAGCGCCGAGAAGACAGTCACGGTGAGGATGATCGCCGCAACGAAGGCGAACTTGTCTCTCCAGAGCAGTCTGAGAACGGTCTTGATCCGATTTTCCGACATTGCCTCGTCCGGGATGGAAGTCGTTAGGGTGTGCGTTTGATTGGCCATGTCAGTTCATCCGGATCCGTGGATCGAGCACCGCGTAGACGATGTCGATCACGACGTTGAGCATGAAGATCGCGATGGCGGTGACCATGACGCCGGCCTGAATGACGGCGAAGTCGCGGTAGGTGATGGAGTCGATCATCAGCTTTCCGATCCCCGGGAAGCCGAAGATGGTTTCGACGATCACGGCGCCATTGATGATGCCGGCTGCCTGGTCGCCCGCAACCGTGATGACGGGAAGCATCGCGTTGCGAAGCGCATGGACGAAGATGATCCGCCCGCCCCGGGCGCCCTTGGCACGCGCCGTCTTTACATAGGCGGACGAGAGAACGCTGATCATCGAACTCCGCGCCACCTGCACCAGAAGGCCGCAGGGGCGGATCGCCAGAACGGCGACAGGAAGGATCCATTGCGAGATACTGCCCGTTCCCGATGTCGGCACCAGCCGAAGCCCGACGGCGAAGACCAGCACGCCGACGATTGCGATCCAGAAATTCGGCAGGCTGGCGCCGATCAGTGAAAGCAGCGTGGCGATACGGTCGAAGACGCTATTGGGACGCCAAGCCGCCAGGGCGCCGGTGACGATCGCGATCACCAGGGCGGAGGTGATGGAATAGAGCGCCAGCAGCAATGTCGTCGGCATGGCCTCCAGCACCAGCGCCAGGGCGGGACGGCCCTGCCGAAGCGACTGGCCGAAATCCAGCGTCAGGAGACCGCGAATGAAATCGAAGAACTGCACGTAGACGGGCTGATCGAAGCCATGAAGCCGGGAGAATTCCTCCCGCATCGACGTCGGGGCATCGATCGGCAGATAGAGATCGGCGGGCGATCCCGTCAACCTGGCCATGAAGAAGACCATGACCACGAGAAGGAAGAGCGAGAGGCCGCTCCATATCGCGCGTTTGCCAAGATAAAAGCCCATCAGTTCTTCTCCTCCGAATGAACTGTGCAGCCGGGTCCGGCCCGGCTGCCTTTCGCGAAGACGGTCACTTGTTCAGGGTGATGTCGGACAGTTCGAACTGCACGGTGCTCAGACCGTTCGGCTCATAGTTGACGCGAGGACCGACGCGCATCTGGCTGACCATGTGATATTGCGGGACCGCAGGAATGACCTCGTCGGCAATGATCCGGTTGGCTTCCTGGAAGTCCTTGGTGCGCTGCTCGCCGGTCTCCGCCATCGCCTTGTCGATGAGGCCATCGACCTGCGGATTGTTCATCTCCGACTGCTGGCCCTTCGAGTGATAGCGGAAGTACATCGTGAACGCGGCATCGCCGTTGTTGTTGTCGTGCATTTCCTGGATCATCATCGCCGTGCGGTCTGCCGGATAAGGCTTGTTGACGAGCTTCAGCCACTCGGCCGATTCCATCATTTCGACCTTCACGTTGAGGCCGATCGCCTGCCACATCTGCTGGGTCGCCTCGAGAAGCTCGGGCTCGTTGGCGAAGAAGTTCGTGCGGCCGATGAGGCGGATCGGCTTGTCGACCGGCACGCCGGCTGCCTTCGCTTCAGCCACCAGAGCGGCGGCCTTGTCGGGATCATACGGCCAGACCTTGAGGTCGGGATTGTATCCGTTGATCTTCGGCAGGATGAATTGCGTCGCCGGCACCACCTTGTCGCTCAAAACCGTGCCGATGAGCGCCTGCCGGTCGAGGCCGAGATTGAGCGCCTGACGAATGCGGATGTCATCGAGCGGCGGCTGCATGACGAAGCGGATACGGGTGGTCTCACCATTCAGAAATGCCTTGTCCATCTTCGGATCGTCGGCATCTTGCGGCGCGATTGCAAAAGCGATGTCGGCCTCGCCTGTCTTGACCATCGCCGCCCGCAGGGCGGATTCTCCGCGGAAGACATAGGTGGCGTTTTCGACTTCCGGCTTCTTGCCCCAATAGTTGTCGTTGCGCTTCAATTTGACGCCATCGCCATCCCAGGAAACGAACTGGAAGGGACCGGTGCCTACCGGGGCGCGGCTCAATTCGGTCGGCGACGTGTCGGGGCCGGTGATACCCATGAAGGACAGGAAGACCGGCATCAGAACCTGCGCGGGATCTGCGTGAATATCGACCGTCTTGTCATCAACGGCGGTCGCCGTCAGTTTCACGTTGGCGATCTTGGTGCGGTCGAGACAGGTCACGCCGGTGCTCTGCATTCTCGTGATGGCCTTGACGACGGCATCGGCATTGAACGGCTTGCCATCGTGGAAGCTGACGCCTTCGCGCAGCGAGATCCGCCACGTGCCGTTGCCCTGATCCTCCCATTTGGTCGCAAGGCGCGGCAGAACCTTGCTATCATTGGGGTCGAGCACCGTCAGCGTCTCGACGATATTCTCTTTCACGATCGTATTGATGCCGTTCACGGTCGTGTTGCAGCCATCGATATTGGCCGGCTCGACCGGAACCGCGATCTTGACGTCCGCCCCCTGCGCGAAGGCAAAGGATGCTGTGGCGGTCATCATCGCGAATGTGAGTCCACCGAGGATATGAGATCTGATTGGCATTGTTCCTCCACCTTGTCGCCGAACACAGGCCAGCCGGGGCAGCACCTGCGGCGCCGCCTGCCGATGGTTCGGTAATGATTTGTTGGGTTTCCTCCTGGACCCGAATTTGCCGTCTGCCGCATTTTCAGCGGTCCGGGTTCGGATGCAAGCGTCAGGTCCCTTTCCTCCAGCGACCCAATGACGAGGAAACTAGGGCAGGAAAAAATGATGCGCCACTACAGAGTTTTGATTAGGGTATCAAAATCTTGTATGAGGCATCCATGAACTCCGCATTCCTCGATCTCAGGCGCGTCCGCTACATCGTCACAATTGCCGAAAGCGGCTCGATCTCGGCCGCTGCGCGCAACCTCAATGTCGCCCAGCCTGCACTGAGCTACCATCTGGCCGAGATGGAAAAGGCCCTTGGCGTCGCGCTTTTCGAGCGTTCTGCAACGGGCATGACCCCGACTGTGCCGGGGCTCCTGTTTGTGGAGCACGGGCGGATCATTCTCGATGCCGTCGCGGTCGCGGAAAGCGACATTCGTCGCCAGGTTAAGACCAAGACGGTGCAGGAAGTCGTGCGCCTGACGATCATCCCGTCGCTCGCAGCCGTCATGCTGCCGCGGCTGATCGCCGCGTTTCGCGAGCATATGCCCGACAAGGTCCTGCGCGTCATCGATGCCCGGACGCTCTTTGCAGACGAACTCATCGACAGCGGCAAGGCGGATGTCGCGATCAAGCTGCCGCTCACCGAAACCTTCCAGGAAACCCCGATCGTCTGGGAGCCGCTTTACTGCATCATGCGCAACAACGGCACGCGCGGGCCGATCGCCTTCCGCGACGTCGCCGCGCTTCCACTGGTCCTGCCGGCCAAGGAGAACCCTCTGCGCAAGTTTCTGGAACTGGCCGCACAGAAAGAGGGCCTGTCCCTGAACGTGATCATGGATGTCGACGGCTTCGAGCCCAGACGAGAGGTCGTCCTTTCCGGCTACGGCGTCACGGTCTTCGGCGGACTGGGCATTCCCCACGACCAGATGGGCTCCGATCTTCTGGCGCGCCAGATTGTCGAGCCTGAATTGAAACATCCCCTCATCCTGAGGTCGCGCGAAGGGCTGGATCCGGCACTCGACAAGGCGATCCGCGAGATCCTCGCGGAGGTTTTCCGGAATTGGAGCTGACCGGCTCAGCCCGGGATACCGAATTCGCCGCTGAAGCTCGCCAGATGGTGATGCAGCCGGTCGATAACAGTGGTGCGCGGGCTGGTCTGGCGCTGCAGAAGCCCGACATGGCGATGAATTTGCGGATTTCCGAAAGGCACCGAGACGACCTCGCCCGGCGCCTCCTTGACCGCATTCCAGGGCGCAACCGACACACCGAGACCATGCACGACACAGCCGACGACCGCGGCGAGGCCCTCTTTGAAAGGGCGGGCTATCACCTTTTTCCTGCCGCTCGTTCATCCGGACGCGAAGCGGGCCGTAGAACTTTGCTTTCTGCATAAAAGAGACGAAGCGCTCGAGCTCGGAATAAAAAGCCTTTCGGTTCTTCTCGATCTTGAAGGCGCGAGATCCCGGCTTGGCTGTCCTATGTTTTGAGCCAGCGATTTCTCGGTGAGTGCGCGCCCGATGCGCCGGATGCCATCTTCGAACGGATGTATACTTTCAACACCATTTCGACTTCATACCCTGAAGAGCACACCACCACATCTCGGCGGCGAAACGGCTGCATTCATCACTCCCGCCACCGCAGCAGACGCCGTTCCGCAGCACCCGCCAGCCGATTGAACGCAAAACCGACAATGCCGAGGATGATGACGCCGACCATGACGAGGGCCATGTCGAAGCGTTCGCGGCCGGCGATGACGAGGCCGCCGATACCGGGACCGACGGCGAGGAAATATTCGGCGCCGACGGTTGCGAGCCAGGAGTAGATAAGGCCGAGATGGATGCCGGTCGCGATCGACGGCAGGGCGACCGGGAGGTAGATCCGGCTGATGCGCTGCCAGGAATTGAAGCACAGCGCACGGCCGACCTCGACCAGTTCGCGCGGCGCATCCTTGATGCCGTCATGCGTGTTGAGCGCAATCGGGATGAAGGCGGCGAGTGCCACGAAGACGATCTTCGCCTGTTCGGCGAAGCCGAACCAGACGGAGATCAGCGGGATCCAGGCAAGCAGCGAGATTTGCTTGATGCCGTTGAAGGTCGGCATGATGAGCCGGTCGGCGATGTTGACGACGGCGAGAAGCGTGCCGAAGCCGATGCCGAGGACGGCGCCGATCAGGAAGCCGGCGATATTGCGCAGCAGGCTTGAGCCGAGTTGGCCCACCAGGCCGTTGTCGATGATCTCCTGCTTGGCCGTCAGGATGACGTCCTCGATCGGTGGCAGGAAGCGGATATCGACCAGACCGAAGCGGCTGGAGGCCTCCCATGCGACAAGAAGCAGAAGCGGCAGCGTCAGTCCCCGGCGGATGCGGACGAAGTTTGAGGTCTCTTCCATCTCTCAGTCCTCCGCCTGCCGCTTCCAGCGCCGGATCAGCACCTCGGATGCTTCCAGCCCGCGATCCATGGCGAAGCCGATGATGCCGATGACGACCATGGCGATGATGACGGTATCGAGCCAGAACATCTGGCGGCCCCAGACAAGCAGGTATCCGAGCCCCTCCGACGAGGCCAGGAGCTCGACGCCGACAAGCGACGTCCAGGCATGCGTCAGCCCGTAACGGATACCGGTAAAGATCGACGGCACGGCGCTTGGGAGGATGATCAGCCGCAGCGTCTGCCAGCGGCTGAAGCGCAATGCCCGCCCGACCTCCAGATATTTGGCCGGAACGCTGCGAATGCCCGAGAAGGTGTTCAGCGTTACCGGCACGAGAGCGCTCTTGGCGATGATGATGATCTTCAGCGTTTCCTCGATACCGACGAGCAGCATCAGAAGCGGGATCCAGCCGAGCGTCGGGATCTGTGCAAAAGCAAGGAAGACCGGTTTGACATAATCCTCGAAGCGCCGGGAGAGGCCTATGGCAATTCCAAGCACCATGCCGAGAGAGGCCCCTATCGCGAAGCCGAAGACGACGCGCCGCAGGCTGACGCCGGCATGGTAGAACAGTTCGCCGGTCGAGATCATATCCCGCCCGGTCGCGACGACATAAGCGGGCGCCGGCAGGATCTGTTCCGGCAGCCAGCCGCGCGCCGATGCGATCCACCAGAGGGCGATCAGACCGACCGGGAAGAGGAATGCCTCTCCCCGGCGGACCCAGCGAATGGCCGGATGCTGCGACCAGTTGCGCCGCCGTGCCTGTCCTTCGAACTCGATATCGATTGCCATGCCAGGTCTTTCAGTCAGGCGTTCGGTCAGCAAGATCACGACGCGACGGGCTTGCCGTCGGCGCCATAGGCCTGCCAGAAGTTCTTGAAGCCGAGACGCTCGATCGCGTTGTCGAGATATTTTGGTTCGAACCAGCCCTTGAGATCGACATCGCGGCGGATCAGGCCGAATTCCTTGCTCTTGGCCGCCTGCTCCGTGTACTGCGACACCAGGAGATCATCGATCAGCGGCGAATTGCGGTAGGCGAGCGTATCGCCCTTGAAGTACTCATCGAGGATCGGGATTGCCGTGCCGGACTTGTGCCAGAGCTCGAAGAGCGCCGCGCGGTTCGGCTCGTCGGACGACCACTTTGCGGCCTTGACGAAGGCGTCGACGACGCGCTGGGTGATTTCCGGATGGGCATCGATGAAAGCCTCGCGGCCGATGATGCCGGCGTTGCGGCCGAAGCGCGGATCGTCGCCCTTGGTCGTGTAGATGACGTCGGCCGCGCCCTTGGCGGCGAGATTGATCAGCTGCGTATCGCCGAAGGCGGCGTTGATATCCTTGCTGGTCAAAGCCGCGACGGTGCCGGCGCTGTCGAGATTGACGACCTGGACGTCGCGTTCGGTCAGGCCATGCGCTTCCAGGATCTTGATCGCCGCCAGGTGGCCGTTGGTGCCGCGCTGCAGCGCGATCTTGCGCCCCTTCAGATCCTCGATCGACTTGATGCCGGAATCCTTGGCGACGGCGAGATAGAGCGGCTTGCGTGCGCCACTTGCCAGCAGGTACTTGGTCTTCAGACCGGTGGCGCGGCCGATCAGGGCCGGCAGGTCGCCTTGATAGGCGAAGTCGAGCTGGTCGTTGGCGAAGCCCTCGTTGACGGCGGGACCGGCGCCCTTGAAGAAGGTCCACTCGATCTTGATGTTCGGATCATTGGCAAATTCCTTCTCCAGGAATTCGCCGGCCCGCGCGGTCGCGGCCGACGTGCCTTCCGAATAGGGCCGGTTGTCGATGCCGATCGCGGCATAGCCGACATGGATGACGAGCTGATCCTCGGCGCGTGCCGATGTTGCCGTCGCCGCAAGCAGAATGGCGAGGCCGGCGGCCAGGCGGGTAAAGGTGATGCGTTTCATGATTGTCTCCGTTGATGCTTATCGTGCAATGGCGATCGCCGGCCGCGGGCGATCCTGTTCGGGCGCGCGCAGCGGGCGCGGGGCTGCGGGAGCGGCGACTTCGCCGGTGGCATGCAGGCTGTTGAGAACGCGGTCGCGCACTGCGGCGATCTCCGCAGACGTGCGCCGGCGCGGGCGGTCGATCGTAACCGGAATGATCTCGCGCACCCGGCCGGGGCGCGGCGACATCACCACCACCCTGTCGCCGAGATAGACCGCCTCTTCGACATCGTGGGTGACAAGCACCATGGTGATGCCTTCCTTGGCCCAGATGTCCTGAAGCTCGTCCTGAAGGCGCGCCTTGGTGATTGCGTCGAGCGCGCCGAAGGGTTCGTCGAGCAGCAGCACATTCGGACGGTTGACCAGCCCGCGCGCGATACCGGCGCGCTGCGCCATGCCGCCGGAAAGCTGATGCGGATAGACGGCGGCAAAGCCGCCAAGCCCGACGAGCTCGAGATGCTCGCGCACCAGCTCGGCCTTGCGGGCCTTCGGTAGCCTGGTGTTCAGGAGACCGAGGGCGACATTCTGCTCGACCGTCAGCCAGGGAAAGAGCCGCGGCTCCTGGAAGACGATGCCGCGATCGAGGCTCGGCTCGTGAACCTCGGCGCCGCCGTGGCGGATGCGCCCGGCGGTGGTGACATCGAGACCGGCAAGCAGCCGCAGCAGCGTCGATTTTCCGCAGCCGCTGGCGCCGACGATGGTGACGAATTCGCCCTTGGCGACATCGACGCTGACATCGTCGAGGGCAGTCAGCGTATCGTTGCCGATCTTGAAGCGGCGGGTGATGTGGTCGGCCTGGAGATGGGCGATGCTCATGGTGATCCTACTCGGCGGCAAGAGGGGCGGATGCCGGATGCTGCGGTGTGCGCAGCCCCAGATTCTGGCGCAGCGTCGTGCCTTCATATTCGTTGCGGAACAGGCCGCGGCGGCGCAGCTCCGGCAGCACGAGATCGACGAAATCGTGAAGACCAACGGGCAGATGCGGGGGCATGATGTTGAAGCCATCGGCGGCTCCGCCCGTGAACCAGTGCTGCATCTCGTCGGCGATCTGCGCCGGCGTGCCGACGATCTGCCGGTGGCCGCGCGCGCCGGCGATCCTCAGATAAAGCTGGCGGATCGTCAGGTTCTCACGATGGGCGAGATCGAGCAGCAGGCGCTGGCGGCTCTTGCTGGCATTGGTCTCCGGCAGCGCAGGAACCGGCCCGTCGAGGGGATAGGCGGAGAGATCGACGCCGCCGGTCATGCCGCTCAGCAAAGCTAGGCCGACGACCGGATGGATCAGCTCCTGGATCTGTTCGAACTTCTCTTCCGCCTCCGCGATCGTAAGGCCGACGACGGGAAAGATGCCGGGCATGACCTTCAGATCATCGGCGTGACGGCCGTATTTGCGCAGGCGCCCCTTGAGATCGGTGTAGAAGGCGCGGGCATCCTCGAATGTCTGGTGGGCGGTAAAGACCACTTCGGCGGTGCGCGCCGCAAGTTCCTTGCCGGGCTCGGAAGAGCCAGCCTGAACGAGCACCGGATGTCCCTGGGGCGAACGGGCAACGTTCAGCGGCCCGCGAACCTTGAAGAACTTGCCCTTGTGATTGAGGACATGCTGCTTGTCGGGATCGAAATAGAGGCCGCTCTGCTTGTCGCGCGGGAAGGCGCCCTCTTCCCAGGTATCCCACAGCCCGGTCACGACATCGGCGAATTCCTCGGCGCGCTCGTAGCGCTCGCCATGGGCATAATGCTCGTCGCGGCCGAAATTGTGCGCTTCGTGCTCGCTGGACGAGGTTACGAGGTTCCATCCTGCCCGTCCGCCGCTGATATGGTCGAGCGAGGCGAATTTGCGGGCGATATGATAGGGCTCGTTATAGGATGTCGAGGCGGTGGCGACGAAGCCGATATTGCGGGTGACCGCCGCCAGCGCCGAGAGCAGCGTGATCGGCTCGAACTGCGCGACATAGCGCGTCGCGGTGCGGCTCAAGGCCTCGATATCGGTGCCCCGCGTGCCGACGCCATCGGCCATGAAGATCAGGTCGAACTTGCCGCGCTCGGCGAGCTGCGCCAGTTCCACGTAATGGGCGAAGTTGGAGCCGGCATCGGCCTGCGCATCCGGATGACGCCAGGCGGCGATGTGGTGTCCGGTCGGGTAGAGAAAGGCGCCGAGCCTGAGTTGCGATCGTTCAGCCATTTCGAGCTCCGTTCGAAGGAGCAGTCAGGCTAGGATTAAAAAAATAATATCTATAGAAATTATATTCTATTTCGAAGCCGCTGAAGGAACTTTTGTAATTGGAAAGGCTGCGCGCGAGCAGGCATGTTTTCGGCTCACCGGTGCGGCCCGCATCGCGCCCAAGGAGATATGAATGACGTTGTCAGCGCCCATCGCGCCACAGGAAGACAGACTGGCCGCGCTCGTAAAGAGCCGGTATCGCAGCAATAGGGCGCTGTCCGGACAATGGAACGAGGCGCTCGAGGCAATCCTGTCGCACCGCAGCGTCCGCGACTATCTCCCGCAATCCGTGCCCGCGCATGTGATCGAACTTGCCGTCGCCGCGGCTCAATCGGCGCCGAGTTCATCGAACCTCCAGGCCTGGAGCGTGATCGCCGTCGAAGACAGGGAGATCAGGGATCGCCTGAATGCCGTTGCCGGCAACCAGCGCCAGATTGCCGGGGCGCCGCTTCTTCTGGTCTGGCTCGCCGATCTCGCCCGCCCGCGTGACATCGCTGAGACGCGGGGCGGCACGGCCGAAGGTCTCGATTATATCGAGAGTTTCCTGCTCGGTGTCATCGATGCCGCGCTTGCTGCGCAGAATGCCGTCGTGGCGCTCGAATCCCTCGGCCTCGGCACCTGCTATATCGGCGCCATCCGCAATGACCCGGAAACCGTGGCGCGCGAGCTCGGGCTGCCCGAAGGCGTGTTCCCTGTCTTCGGCCTGACGGTGGGTTATCCCGATCCGGGCAGGCCCGCAGATGTGAAGCCGCGGCTCGGCCAGGCAGCAATCCTCCATCGCGATCGCTACGATCCCGGTGCACACCGGCCTGCCCTCGACGCCTATAACCGTGCGCTTGGAACCTTCCAGGCGGAACAGGCAATGCCGCGGATCGACTGGACCGAACAGGTCAGCAACCGCATCGGCACCGTCGCAGCCCTGAAAGGCCGTCACGTTCTGAAGGGGGTCATCCGAAAGCTCGGCTTCGCGCTCAAGTAAGCGCCCTTCCCCTTCATTCAGCAAATCGATCAGCAGGCACAGGCATGACCAACAGCTCCGAATTTCTCTGGTACATCCCAAACGACATCAAGGCCGGTCACCGCGGCGACAGCGCCATCGTCGATCACAACAGCCTGGAGACGCTGACGGAACATGCGCGGGCGCTTGAGGATCACGGCTGGAAAGGCGCGCTGATCGGCACGGGTTGGGGAAGGCCGGATACGTTCACGGTTGCCACGGCGCTGGCAGCGCGCACCAAGACCTTCGAGCCGCTGATCGCCATTCGGCCAGGCTATTGGCGCCCGGCGAACTTCGCTTCGGCGGCCGCAACACTCGACCACCTCAGCGGCGGCCGCGTCCGCGTCAATATCGTTTCCGGGCAGGACAATCTTGCTGCCTACGGCGACAGCGAGGGCGATCAGGCCCATCGCTATGCGCGCACGAAGGAATTCATGCGCCTCGTGCGCCGCCTCTGGACGGAAGAAAACGTCACCTCGGCGGGCGAGCATTTCCGGCTTGAGGGCTCGACCGTCCAGCCGCGCATCGCCGGGAATGGCAACCGCCGCCACCCCAAGCTCTATTTCGGCGGCGCTTCGGAGGCCGCCGAAAAGGTCGCCGCAACCGAGGCGGACGTGCAGCTCTTCTGGGGCGAACCGCTCGATGGCGTCAGGGAACGCATCGACAGGCTGAAGCGCCTGAGCCGCGATCTCGACCGCGATATTGCACCGCTGGAGTTTGGCCTGAGGATCACCACACTCGTGCGGGAGACGCGCGAGGAAGCCTGGGCGGATGCCGAAAAGAAGGTTGCCGCCATGGCGGCAAATCAGGGCGGCAGCTGGCAGGACCACCGTGGCTCTGTCGCCGTCGGCCAACGCCGCCTCCTGGAACTGCACGAGCGCGGCGATGTGCTCGACGACAACCTCTATACCGCCCCCGGAAAATTCGGCGGCGGCGGCGCGGGAACGACATGGCTGGTCGGCTCGGCCGAGGATGTCGCCTCGTCGCTGCGCAAATACCGCGACCTCGGCATCACGCATTTCGTGCTCTCGGATACGCCCTACCTTGCCGAGATCAAACGGCAGGGAAACAAGCTGCTGCCGCTCCTGAGGGATTGAGAGATGGATCGGGTCGATCGCAAAATCCTGGCGCAGCTGCAGAGCGACGCCGACATCCCCGGGCCGGAGCTTGCCAAGTCAGTCGGCATTTCGAACACGCCCTGCTGGCGAAGGGTTCAGAAGCTGGAGGAAGAAAAGGTCATCCGCCGGCGGGTCGCCCTGCTCGACGCGGCGAAAATCAACGCCGCCGTCACTGTCTTCGTGTCCATCCGGGTCAAGGCGCATTCGCCGGAATGGCTGCGCCGGTTTTCCGAGGTGGTGACAAGTTTTGCCGAAGTGGTCGAGTTCTACCGCATGAGCGGCGACGTCGACTATCTGATGCGGGTCGTGGTGCCCGACGTCGCAGGCTATGACGCGTTCTACAAGCGGCTGGTGGCGAAGATCGAGATCGGCGACGTCAACTCCCGCTTTGCCATGCAGGAGCTGAAGTTCACGACCGAGCTTCCGTTATCCTATCTGCAGATCAACAATCCCAAGGCAGCACGCGGAGGCTAGCCGCGATTGGACGCGACATTGTGACGTTCGGCGGCCGCCACCGGCGCAATGACGGCCTTGCCTCGGGGTAAGGAAGGAGCGAGACGCTGCGTGCCCTTTCACATGAGCGTCAGGGCCGGTCACCCTCGAAGTGCCGCTCAAGGAAGGGGAGATTGTCCTGACCCCAATAGGTTTCCCCGTCATAGATGAATGTCGGGAAACCGAAGACGCCGCTGTTGCGGGCGCGTTCGCGGTCACGGCTCCACTTCTTCTGGACATCGTCGTCGCCCTGGCGCTTGAGAAGTGCCTCGCCGTCGAAACCGGCTCGGGTGACGACCTCGGCCCGCACCTCTGGTTTGCCGATATCACGTGCGTCCGCCCAATAGGCGGTCTGCAACGCGCGAGTGACACCCACCCAATCCTTGCCGTCGAGATAGGCTGCGATCACCAGAAAGGAGGCGGGCGTCGGATCACCGAGTTCCGGGCGCTTGTCGAGCCAGATTTCCTTGCCGCGCACCTTTGCCCAGCGTTTCAGGTCCCTCATCCAATAGGCCCGGCGGATTTCCGGCCGGTTGCGCGAAAAGATGCCGCCGTTTTCCTCGATCACGGTGGTCAGGAAAGGCTCTATCTCCACCTGATGCCGCTTGGCGAGATCGACGAAGGCGTCGAGGCCGATATAGGACCAGGGAGAACCGATGGAGAAGAAATATTCGAGGGACTTCGTCATTGCTAATATCCTGATTTCAAAGATCTCACGTCACCGGCGCGCGGCGATAATGGCTGAAGCGCGGCGGGGCGCCAACCGAGTTCGGGACCGATCAGCGTCACGAAGTCGTGTAGAATCTGGCGGTAGTCCTCGTCGATGAATTCATAGGGAAGCTCCAGACGGAATTCCTCGAGATGGGGCAGGATCGGATCGGCGTATAGCGTCTCCAGGATTTCGTCAGCGGTTCCGACGAGGTCACGGGCAAAGAGGGTGCGGCGCTCGCCCTGCGGCGTGAGCGTCCGTTCGTGACGGCCGGCGGCATAGGCGGCGTAGCGCTTGCGCGTTGCCGGGCTGGCACTGTCGAAGGGAACGATGACCCTTCCGAGCGCCACCCGGCGCCCGGCCCCACCGGAATTTCTGTAGCGCTCGAGCTGGCGTCCCTGTGCGACAAAGAACTCATCTGTCTCCTCGCCCGTCGTCACGTTGCCGATCAGGAGATTGAAGCCGTTCTGTCCGGCCCAGGCTGCAGACCGCAGAGACCCTCCTCCATACCAGATGCGGTCGATCAGGCCCTTGGCATGGGGATTGAGCCGCGGACGCTGCGGGCCGAAGGGCGTCTTGATCCGCGTCTCCTCGTCGCCGAGATAGTGCCCCTTCAGATTGTCGGCAAACCTGATAACGCGGGCATGCGAGAAGTCATGGCTCTCCCAGTCGCCATCAAAAGCGAGCCGCCCGATCAGATCGGCATGGAGCGGCCGTCCCGCGCTCAGCCCGACATTGAGCCGACCTCGGGAGAGCACATCGACGGTCGAGAGATCCTCGGCCAACCGATACGGGCTTTCGTAGCCGATCGGAATGACCGCCGTCCCGAGCTCGATCCTGTCGGTCCGCTGGGTGGCGGCCGCCAGAAAGGCAGTTGCCGAGGAAATGCCCGGTTCCAGATGCCGCTGCCTGACCCAGGCACTGTTGAAGCCAAGCTCCTCGCCATGTTCGAGGAGCTGAAGCGTCTCTTCGAGCCCGCGATAGGGATCGTCTTCGGGATAGTTTCCGGGCGTCAGGAACCCGACATGCTTGATCGCAATGGAATGACTGGTCATCTCTGGAACTCAGAATTTCGGCAGGCCGGGCGGATTCGTCTCGGATGCGGGCAATGCTTCCTCGGAAAGATGCCAATGATCGAGGATCTTGGCGTAGGTGCCGTCCTTGATCAGGCCGTTGGTGGCGATCGTCAGCGTATCGGCAATGCCGCTGCCCTTGCGCGTCGTGATCGCGACGTCGGAGCGATCGGGCCAGCCGGCGCTCAGCGTTCCCACGCGCTTGATGTTCTTGTCGCGGGCGGCGATGAAGACGAGCTGCGCATGCGGCTGAACAATGACGTCGGCACGGCCGGATTGCAGCGCCAGCAGGCTCGCTGCCTCGTCGTCGAAATATTGAAGCTCGATCGGCTTCAGGCCGGCGGCAACGTCCTCATCGCTCCATTTCAGCAGGATCCTCTCCTGGTTGGTCCCCGCACCGACGATGATGCGCAGACCCGCCGCATCCCTAGGTTCCTTGATGGAGGCGATCGCACTGTCGCCCTTCACGAAGAAGCCATGCAGGCCTTTGCGATAGGTCGAGAAGTCGAACTTCTGCTTGCGCTCCTCGGTGACGCCAACATTGGAAATGACGGCGTCATACTTGCCCGAGACGAGACCGAGTGGCCAGTCGATCCAGGCGACCGGCACGATCTCCAGCTCCAGCCCGAGGCTCTCTGCAATCGCATTGGCATATTCGGGATCGGCGCCGACGACCGTCTTCGCGTCGGTGGCATAGGTTGCAAGCGGTGGTCCGCCTGGGCTGATCGCCACGGTAAACTTGCCCGGTGTGACGAAGGCAAAGCTCTTCGGGATCGAGGCGATCGCCGCTTCGTTCTTCACCGCATGGACACGAGCGGGTTGCTCGGGGCTCAGATCGAACTCGTCGACGGCATGCGCAGTGCCGGAGGCAGCCAGCATCATCGCGCTCAAGAACAGCGCCCGACGCCAGGAAGCAAAAGACATCATTTTAAATCTCCTGAAATGAACAGTGCGGACCGGCTCGCGTCCCTCGCGCCGGCCCGCACGGCCAGCCTTAGGAACCGCTCTTCGGCAGTCCCGGCGGGTTGGTCTTCGATTCTGCCGTCGCCTCTGATGTCAGGTTCCAGCGCTTCAGCACTTCGCCATACTTGCCATTCTTGATGAGGTCGTTGAGAGCGAGAGTGACCGCGTCGGCAAGTCCGGCGCCCTTTTTGGTCGTGACTGCGATCTCGGCCGCAATCGGCCAGCCGCCGCTGACGGTGCCGACGAGCTTGGTCGAGCCCTTGATCGAGGCGCTGTAGGCGAGCGTGGCATTCGGATTGAATTCGACATCGGCGCGGCCGGACTGGATTGCGAGATCGGCCGCGGCCCGGTCATCGTAATACTGCACCTCGATCGGCTTCAGACCGGCGGCGACATTTTCGCGGTCCCATTCGAGGATGATCTTTTCCTGATTGGTACCGGCGCCCGTGATCACCTTCAGCCCAGCTACGTCCTTCGGCTCCTTGATCGCGGTGATCTTGCTGTCGGCCTTCACGTAGAAGCCGAGCACGTCATTGCGGTAGGTGGAGAAATCGAACTTCTCCTTGCGTTCCTCCGTCACGGTGACGTTGGAAATGACGGCATCGTACTTGCCGGAGGAGACACCGAGCGGCCAGTCTTCCCAGGCGACCGGAACGAGATCGAGCTCGAGGCCGAAAGAGTCGGCGAGCAGCTGCGCGATCTCGGGATCGGTACCGACGACGGTCTTCGCATCCGTTGCGTAGGTCGCGACCGGCGGGTCCCAGGGGTTGATGGCGACGGTGAACTTGCCCTTCTGGACGAACTTGAAGGACGGAGAGATTGCCTTGATGGCCGCTTCATCCTTCTCGGCGCGGATCCGGTTCGAGGTATCCGGGCTCAAGTTGAATTTCTCGGCAGCCTGCGCGGAGCAGATCCCTATGGTTGCCACCGCTACGGCGCTGGCGAGTAGCTGGATTGCGCTATTTCTGAATGTCATTGCCCTACTCCATTTCTTCTTTAAATTGTAGCTGCTGGCATGCGATCCGGACGCCCGTCGCGGCCGGAATTTCGTGTTCTGCGGAAAGTTCAGAGCACCTTGGCGAGAAACTCTCTGGTGCGGGAATGGTCGGCCCGGCTGAAGATCTTCGATGGCGGGCCGGATTCCAGGATCTTGCCGCCGTCCATGAAGATCACGGTATCGGCGATCTCGCGGGCAAAGCCGATCTCGTGGGTGACGACGACAAGCGTTGTGCCTGTCCGCGCGAGTTCCTTGATGACATCGAGCACCTCGCCGACGAGCTCGGGATCGAGCGCCGACGTCGGTTCGTCGAACAGGAGAACCTTGGGACGGAGCGCCAGCGCCCGGGCAATTGCCACGCGCTGCTGCTGGCCGCCCGAAAGCTGGCGGGGATAGGCATTGATCTTGTCGCCGAGCCCGACCCGGGCGAGCAGCTCCTGAGCCAGCTGGACCGCTTCCTCGCGTTTTGCGCCGCGCACCTGGATCGGCGCCTCGATCAGGTTTTCGAGCACGGTCAGATGCGGAAAGAGATTGAAGCTCTGGAACACTATGCCGATATCGGCGCGCCGCTTCAGGATTTCGTTTTCCTTGAGCTCATAGAGCAGATTGCCCTTCTGCTCGTAGCCGACGAGCTCGCCATCGACGGCGATGAAACCGGCGTCGACGCGCTCCAGATGATTGATTGAGCGCAGCAGCGTCGACTTGCCGGAACCCGAGGGGCCGAGGATGGCGGTCACGCTGCCGGCGGGCAGATTGAGATCGATGCCATCGAGCACCTTCAGCGAGCCAAAGCTTTTCGAAATTCCTTGGATGCTGATGGCTCCACCGGCGCGCAGAACCGCGGCATCGGCAAATCCCCTACGGGCGACCGCGGTTTCAAGCGCAAATTCAGCCGCGGCTGGCTGGCGGGCAAAGCGTGCGAAGAAGGCCTGGAACGGCAAGGGTTTCGGATTGCGCAAGGCACCCTTCGAATAATGCCGCTCGATATAGTGCTGCGCGATCGACAGCACGGTCATGATGACGAGATACCAGGCGGTCGCGACCATCAGCAGCGGAATGACTTCCAGATTGCGGCGATAGATGACCTGCACGGTGTAGAAGAGCTCCGGCAGGGCCAGAACGTAGACCATCGAGGTCGCCTTCGCGAGACCGATCACCTCGTTGAACCCTGTCGGCAGGATCGAGCGCATCGCCTGCGGCAGGATGATGCGGAACGCCTGGCGGCGATGCGAGAGGCCGAGCGAGGCGGCCGCCTCAAGCTGGCCCTGGTCCACGGAGAGGATACCGCCGCGAACGATTTCGGCGAAGAAGGCCGACTGATTGAGCGTCAGACCAAGAAAGGCTGCCGCGAACGGCGTCAGAAGCTGCGTCGTCGGATAGCTCGCAAAGACCGTATCGGTGAAGGGGATGCCGATCGTGATCGTTTCATAGAGGTAGCCGAGATTGTTGAGAACGAGCAGCAGCACGATGACCGGGATCGAGCGGAGCAGCCAGATATAGCCCCAGGAGAGACCCGACAGCAGCGGCGAGCGGGAAACACGGGCGAGTGCCAGCGCGGTTCCGAGGATCGAGCCGGAGACGGTAGCGAGTGCTGTCAGAAGCAGGGTTCGGCCAAGGCCGGCCAGCACCGGCTCCGCGAAGAACCACTCGGCAAAGACATTCCAGCCCCAGCGCGGGTTTGTGGACGTCGAATAGATGATGCTCGCAATGACCACGGCGGCAAAGATCGTGCCCGCAAAGCGCGCCGGGTGACGTGCCGGAACGATCTTGTACCGCGTGAAATCGGAGGTCTCCGCCGCTCTGTGCTCGTGTTTTGCGATAGCCGCAAATTCGCTGGTCAGCGCCATGCCCCTGTTCCTTCCCAAATCAAAGATTGGCGACCGCTCGAAGCGGCGTTGCGTCGATATCTGCCGCCGGCGCGATAGCGGCGGACGCGATGGTCTTTTCGAACGGCAGCGTCTTGTAGAATTCAGGATCGACATTGATGTCGAAGAGCGCGGTGTATCCGTTGCTCAGATAGAGGCCGACGGCCTCCGGCTGCCGGAACCCCGTCGTCAGATAGACGCGCTGATAGCCTTGGCGGGCCGCCTGCGCCTCAAGCTCGACGAGAACCTTTCGCGCCAGTCCCTGACGTCGCAGGTCGGAGCGGGTCCAGATGCGCTTGAACTCGGCGGTCCGCTCGTCGTAGCGCTTGAAGGCGCCGCCGCCGATCGTCACGCCATCGCGGATCAACAAAACAAAGTTGCCGTCCGGTGCGGCGAAGGCTTCGGGCGGATAGCGGTTGAGCTCGGCTGCCGCGCCCTTCTCATCGAAATAGCTGCCGTAACGGCTGTCATATTCATGAATGAGTTCGTCGATCAGCGGCTTTGCCTGCGGATCAAGAGGTGATGTGTAGAGAAACGTATCGCTCATGTCGTCGTTACCCGTTGTCTTCGGAGAGAAAGGCTTCGGCGAGCTGCTCCCAGTAGCGGGCCGCAGGCGCTATGATGGCGTCATTGAAATCGTAGTGAGCGCTGTGCAGCGGCGCGCTGTCGCCGTTGCCGACGAAGAGATAGCTTCCCGGCGCCTCCTGCAGCATGAAGGCGAAGTCTTCACTTGCCGTCCGCGGGTGGAAATCGTCCTCGGTGACGCTGCGATCGAACGCTTTGATCGCTACATTTTTCGCAAATGCCGTTTCGTCGGCATGGTTGATCAGGGCCGGGAAACCGCGCCGGTAGTCGACCTCGGCCACCGCGCCGAAGCTTTCGGCCTGTGCGCGGGCCAGGGCCGGAATGCGGGTTTCGAGCCTTTCGCGAACGCTCTCGTCATAGGCACGCATGGTGAGCTTCAGCTCGACGCTTTCGGGGATGACATTCGAGGCGGACCCGCCGTGGATCGAGCCCACGGTGACAACGGCCATCTCCTGCGGATCGATATTGCGGGAGACGACGCTCTGCAGCGCGGTGATGAATGAGGCGGATGCCAGCACCGGATCGACCCCGCGATGCGGCTCGGCACCATGGCCGCCCTTGCCGACGATCCTGATCACCGCCTGGTCGACCGAGGCCATGGCCGCATTCGCGACGAAGCCGAAATGCCCGGAGGGCACGCCGGGCCAATTGTGGAGCCCGAAGACTGCGTCGACAGGAAAGCGATCGAACAGCCCCTCCGCAATCATCTTGCGCGCCCCCGCACCGATCTCCTCGGCCGGCTGGAAGATCAGCCGAAGCGTTCCATCGAACCGTCCGCTCTCGGCGAGATAGCGCGCCGCCGCAAGCAGGATGGTCGTGTGCCCGTCATGCCCGCAGGCATGCATGACGCCGGGATTGCTGCTCGAATAGGCAAGGCCCGTCGCCTCCTCGATCGGCAGCGCATCCATGTCGGCGCGAATGGCGACCTTCTTGTTGCCGTTTCCCTTCGTCAAGGTCGCGACGATGCCGGTCCCGGCAATGCCATGCTCGACCTCATAGCCCCACGAGGCAAGACGCGCGGCGATGAGCTTGCTGGTGCGATGCTCGCGAAACGCAAGCTCCGGATATTGGTGAAGATCGTGGCGCAGAGCGATGAATTCGTCGAGGAATGAGGCAATCCCCTGCTCGACGCGGTCATGGCCTAGGGGTGTTTTAACTCTTGCGTTCATCGGGCATCCCCCAGCGCTCAGGCGCTGGCGGCCTTTCGCTGGTCGGAATCGTCGGCGCGTTCGGCGTAGCGGCTGGTGCGGAAGGGCAGCCCCAGATGATCGCGAAGCGTTTCGCCTTTCAGCTTGGGATCGAAATAGCCGCGGCGCTGCAGGATGGGCAGAACGTGATGCGCGAAGTCGTCGAAGCCTTCGGCAATCACCGGAAAACCGAGAATGAAGCCGTCGGCGGCTTCGCCATCGATCCAGCGGATGATCTCGTCCGCGATTTGATCGGCCGTGCCGATGAACGCTGTGCGCGGCGTGGCTGCATCGAGCGCAACTTCGCGCAAGGTCAGCCCCTTCTCGCGCGCCGTCTTCTTGATCCGGTCGGTCGTGGCGCGGAAATTGTTGCGGCCGATATCGCCGAGTTCGGGAAATTGCTCATCCAGCGGATAGATGCTGAAATCATGGTGATCGAAGAAGCGGCCGAGATAGCGCAAGGCCTCCTCGATGGTAACGAGGCCGCGGATCGCCTGATACTTGGCTTCCGCCTCCTCCACCGTCGCACCGACGATCGGGCCGATGCCGGGATAGACGCCGATCTCTCTGGCACTGCGGCCCTGGGCGACCGCGCTCTGCTTCAGTTGCTTGTAGAAGGTCTTCGCATCCTCGATCGGACCGCCATTGGTGAAGACGGCATCGGCATGCTTGCCGGCGAGCTTGATGCCGGAATCCGAGGCGCCCGCCTGGAAGACCACGGGCTGGCCCTGTTTCGAACGGCGGATATTGAGCGGCCCTTCGATCCGGAAGAACCGCCCCTTGTGATCGAGCCGGTGCATCTTGTCGAAGTCGGCATATTGCCCGCTGTCGCGATCGCGGATGAAGGCGTCGTCATCCCAGGAATCCCAGAGACCCTTGGCCACGTCGATATATTCCTCGGCGATCTCGTATCGCAGCTCATGTTCGGGATGTTCGCGCCCGTAGTTGCGCCCGGATCCCTCCAGAGGCGAGGTGACGGCGTTCCAGCCGGCGCGGCCGCCGCTGATCAGGTCGAGCGACGCGAACTGCCGGGCGATGGTGAAAGGGTCGCTGTAGGAAGTCGATACCGTGCCCACCAGACCGATCTTCGATGTCGAGGCGGCCAGCGCCGAGAGGATGGTCAGCGGCTCGAAGCGGTTGAGAAAATGGGGAATCGACTGCTCGTTGATGTAGAGACCGTCGGCAACGAATGCGAAAGCGATGCCGACATCCTCGGCCTTGCGGGCGGTATCGACGAAGAATTGAAGGTTGGTCGAGGCGTCCGCCGGACCGCTCGGATGCTTCCAGGCGTTCATGTGGCCGCCCGGGCCCTGCAGCATGATGCCGAAAGTGACGTGTTTCTGAGCCATGATCTGTCTCCGGAGTGGGTAATTAGGCAGCGAGCGAAAGGCGTTCTTTTGCCAGCAGCTCGATGGAGGCGAGGCGCTCGCCCGGCGTCAGGGCCGGCGTGTCGAGCACGAATTCCTGGACGCCGTAGCGCGCGTGAAGGTCGTCGAGCGCATCCCGCACCTGACGTGCGGTGCCATGGAGAACGCTCGGGATCTTTTCCTCGGTGCGATAGTCGGCAACACCGGCCTGCCGGGCATATTCGGCCGCCTGCTCTTCATTGCCGACGTTCACCGTCTGGCCGTTCGGCAGGAACACCTTGACGATGCGCAGATCGCCGACGTGGGCTCTCGCCTGCTCCGCGCTTTCCGCGGCGAAAGCGGCAAGCGCCAGAATCGGAACATCGCCGCCGGTCGCCTGCGCGTAGGCATCGAAGGTCTTGCGAAGATTTTCGGGATCGCCATTCAGGTGTCCAGCAAAGACCAGCCGCCACCCCTTCTCCGCGGCAAGCAGAGCGCTGTCGACGCTGGCCCCGAGCAGGAAGCGCTCGGGCTTGACCGGCGGGATAGGCGTTGCCACCGCCCGGTCGTCGCGAGGTTCGAACGAAAGGTAGGCATTCAGCTCGGAAAGCTGTTCGGCAAAGCTCGGCTTCAGCGCAGGATCGACCGCGACCTGCAAGGCGCGCGTCGAATAGGGAAAGCCGCCCGGCGCCTTGCCAACGCCCAGATCGACCCTGCCCGGCGCGAGCGACGACAGGACGTTGAAAGTCTCGGCGACCTTGTAGGCGCTATAGTGCTGCAGCATTACCCCGCCCGAGCCGATACGGATCGAGCGCGTGCGCGCCAGAAGATAGGAGATCAGCACCTCTGGTGCGGAACTTGCGAGGTTAGTCATGCTATGATGTTCGGCGACCCAGAATCGGTGGTAACCGAGCTCCTCCGCCGCAATGGCGAGCTTGACGGCCGCAGCAAGCGCTTCCGTCGCCGTCACGCCCGCTTCGATCGGGGCCTTGTCCAGCAAGCTGAGAAGATAAGTCATCACGGTGCCTCGTCATATTTCTATATTGTCTATAAAATCAGTAGACAAATGATGCGATAAGGAACCGCTTTCTCTTTGGAGTTGAACCAGGGGAAAAAACCACCGTGCTGCGGGGTTGGGATGACGATCCCGTTCAGCAGGACGAACCGCTGCCTGCGAATGTCAGGTCTCGACCGGTCATCGAGATGTGGACGGCATGGATCGACCGAAGTCCAGGCCGGGCACGCGCGAATCTCTACAGAGGCTCCGCGCTATCCGCAGCGTGGCTGTAGATAGCGTAGACCTCCCACGGGGCAATTCACGTCACCCGCCGTCAATCGATCACGCACCTCTAGCGGCGGCCGAAGAACTGAGCCTTATCTCCATAGGGATGGCGCCGGTGAAGGGCCGACCGATAACAGAAGTCTGATGCCAAAGCACACCAGCACAATGCCACACAGGAGCGGACAGCGATGTCGTTCTTGATGCAGCCATTGACGGCTCGGTTGAGCTGGGCGTTTCGGGAGGAGTGAGGCTGCGGTTTAGCTAGCCCAGTGGAGTGCCCCCCATTTCGCCGGACAGATCAGCTATTGAGACAATGCTTTGATGAACTCCCTTGGGGAGGCCATTTTCAGCGCTGAGTGTGGATGGATTTCATTATAGTCTTCGATCCATCCGTCG
>Ga0209673_1000680_pt1 | contig 48978 bp, 43 predicted proteins | sample AraplaCol_mMS_r2_2_FD_184274 | JGI IMG/M metagenome (GOLD analysis project Ga0209673, IMG submission 184274) | Arabidopsis root microbial communities from North Carolina, USA - plate scrape MF_Col_mMS_r2 (SPAdes) (version 3) | ecosystem: Host-associated > Plants > Roots > Endosphere | place... | reverse complement strand
CTACATTTGTTATTATTATTATTATTACTATTACTATTACTATCCTTACTACTAACCGTCTAGTTATTAGTTTATCATTCTATCTCTACTCTCGACTATATCTGCTCATATCTTTGTATACTCCGTACCATCTTGATGTGATCAACTTTCTCTCCTTTCTTCCTCTGCATACACTTCCAAATAAGATCTAGTTCCCCCTAGTCTGCCCCAGCGAAGTCCGCTAGAAGGAAACATGGCCGCGCCAGAAGGCCCCCGTCAATCCTGGTGGATCCACAACGTGCCTTTTTTCCTCGTCCCTGCGCCCACGACTCCTGGTGGATACGAAGCCCGCTATGCCGATCTGAATCGTAATTTCTTCTGTTTTTCTCTTCGGTTTCTACCATTACGCTTTCTGGAAGATGCTCAAGATATCCCAGTAAATTGCCTAAACGATGCTTCACATATTCCACTACATAATTTGAATTTCTTCATCTTCGTATATCGAGTCTACCATGTACGTATACTTCCGTTAGGCCGCTGTCACTACCCAACCTTTCCAACTTCTTCTCACCTCCTCCCTCTCTCCTGGACGGTGAAACGAGCTACCGAAACTCTACAACCATCAAGTAGGCAAAATGACGCAAGACTATGATCGGGCAGATGTGGATACCCTCCCCCAGCGCCTGCATGAAAGGAGATTGGCGGAGGATGGGCATAAAAGAAAGCGCCTGCAAAAAGGTAGCCTCTCATCCACCATCCCCTACGTACATGGGCTGTCAAAAACAACGTGTATCCGGAAATCCGGAAAATATCCCCTTTCTGCTGCTGCCGCTTCTGCTGCACAGAGAGACAAAAAGGGGGGGGGGGGCTTTTCTAGAAACGGGACAAGTGGACATGATGACATGCATGTCTCTCCTGGTGATGGTGCGACAACGAGTGACAAAAGATTATGCAATTGGACGATGAAGCAAATACTGTATCGGAGTATTGTACTATGATCTTCAAATGCGGGTTGTGGACAAAGGGATGTGCTTCACCATCTCGATAGTCTGTTCCCACTATCCCACTATTTGCTAACCAACTCGGACGGCGGAAGACTAAATTGATCCATGCGTTTCCTTCTAGAAGGTTTCGATGGGCCCCTTCCTTTTTTTTCCCCCTTCCCCTCTTCTACGGAGTACGATTTACGGAGTACGGAAGATGAACGACCTCTTCCGGTAAATCTGCAAATCTACACGGGACGCCTGGCGGCTCCTGACATCTTCTTGGTGAAACAACGAACATCTGCTCATTCTGTTGCCCTCCCTGAACATCGTGCAACCTCTCCCCGAGGCCACATACGGCATATGGAACACGGAGAAGATGGTCTAACCTTTTTGTACACACATACAGTATCAATATTTCTCCTTCCACGACTTGCGAGCCTTGTGGTGAGATTTCCTGACGATCTATCTAACCCCCAAGTGGATCCCCTTGTCCGGCGTCGGTAATTAAATCCCCATCTCGTCCATGCCCCCTTTTCCCTTCTGGGGGCACGCTAAGAGACGCCGGCCGAGTTCAGCCTCTAGATAATCCACTTCACTGCCACACAGACGGGATAGAGGGCTGAATGATCGCTCTTCACTGGTCCCGCCAAGCCTTCTCCTGACCTTCTGGAAGGCCACCAGAAGGATTTCGAAGGTCTATGGAAGCAATCTTAAGGGGGTAAACAGTGATCATTGTTTACTTCCTTCTCTCCCCCCATCTTACACGGATGCACTGGATCCAAGCCTTACCTTGCACATCGTATGTGAACTCCACCGGCCGGGTCCCGGGGAGAACTTGATTCTCCGGGCCATTCGGAGTACAGGAATGACATTGTATTCATCGTAATCTTGCTTTGTTTATTTACCTACTCCGTAGTGCCCCGAACAAGCTCGACCCGGGTTGGATCGAGACTACCCATGAAAGAAAAAGGGAGAAAAGGGGGCTTGATGGAGAGGGGGAAGGGGGAGGAGAAAGTTCTAGTGGTTGGGCACCGGAACAACCAGTCTTGTCGATTGGTCCAACCTCCTTGGATACTTCCTATTCTTTGTCGTGATCAACTTTGTTTCCCCTCTTCTACACCCCCCTGGTAACCGTTAGTACCGCCACTGAGGAACGAGCTCCAGCTACAGCTTCGTCTCCCGGTCCTCCCGGAGACCTTCCCAAGATTGGTGGCCAGTCCGCCAACTGGGGTAAAGGGAATACTATAGATGTACGGAGTATGTACTACATATACAGGTACAACCCGAATGACGAAGATGAAGAAAGCCACATCTGCACCCCATATCAACCACTGAGGAATAGACTCGAGAACAGGGAAGTTACTTTAGTTCCGGGGCAGAAACCGCAATTAAAAAAAATATAGATAAAAAAAAAAACCTGGTCTCAAAATTAAGACGAGCCAATCACATCTGGTATAATCAGCATCGCGCAGTACCAACTGCCAGCACCAGCAATGCAAAATGCCTAACAGGTCCTCAGATACGCCGGCAACATCCGCCTCTGCAGCTTTCGATTGGCTGTTCGCCCGACACACTGCCCACATGGTTGTGGCTGAGACGTGTCTTGGTGTATCAAAACCGCGCTAGTCTCCATATTTCTATTAGTAGAACAAGGAATTACCCCTGGACACGCGTGGCACAATCCCTTTGTTATTTCAAGTTGATCGATACTATCAGTATACTTGCTGCGTAATGCATCATTCTCTTATTCCATAAGTGTACTTCGCAGATTTAATAACATAAACATGATCAACCATAAGCCCATGCTCATCTTCCTCAACGGTCACGCTTGGACCAGCGACCCCTGGATGATGTCACTGGGGAAATCGTGCACTGGCCCCGTTCATCTTCCATCGTGACCCATTTCATATCAAATAGTTCGAATCAACCCACTCCATCGATCGGCCCTTCTTCATTTCGCTAATCGGACTTTCGTTTGAGAAATTTCAGAGCGGGAGTGGACACGCAGGTACCTCACTGTACCTCGCAAGATGCAGTGTCGATGCATGAACAATTGCGTAAAGAAAAAGCAATTATCAACTTGTACCTACATGGTTTAGATCTGAGCCACCGATTTCTATCGCATGTGGCGTCTTCTATAAAAATACGAAAAGAAGAAAAGAAAGTAAGGATTTTATCTGATCCCGCTGTCTCGCAGCCGTCCCGTCGTGAAGCCTTTCCATTTTAGGATATTCCTACATCATACTCCGTACTATCTTCATGCAAGATGAAATTTGCCATGGATAATCATACACCCGGTGAATCCAGAATCAGAAATATCATGGCGGCATCTCGCGACGTAGTGTAATAGCCACAAAGACTGCACCGGTGACATTCACTCTTCTACACCATGACGCTAAAAACGCCATGACAATAAGTGGGCTTGTTATTATAGCTCAGAACTGAGTCGATTCAGAGACAATTGAAATTGAATCTGGGATCGTAGTTGCGCACGGTCATCTTGTAGATCTATTTGTATGCGTCGGACGTACGGAGGATGAAGTTCTCAGTTTCGAGGGTTGAGTTTGGTCACGGAGTTTGGAGTACGGAGGACATTGGTAAAATTGTTGTTGGTTTGGCTAAATGAGACATGTTTTTTTGGACTCCATCAAGAGCTTGATGAAACTACCTCATCAAATTTTGTTGGTTGGGGATCCTCAGTCTCATCTCTTAGCCGATTCCGATCTCAAGGTTGAGAAGGGCTAATTTCTTCGAAAACGTAATTAGTGTTGGAGACTTGCCTGTTTCCTGTTCTGTTCTGTCCGGATGTTAGTACATTATTGTAATAGCAGCAAATAATCTCGAGGTGAAAAAATTATTATGACTTGAGATGAGATCGAATTCAAGTCCCAGAGCTTCGAAGACTACCTTATATCTGATACTTTCAGAGGTATTTTTGCGTGATCAGATATGTCGTAGGTAGGACATACCTATGTCTATATAGGTATACAGAGCTAGAATTTGGAAAGCAGGTAGATAATAGGTATTATCTATCCACTTTATCCTGTTCTCACGAGAAATGCTCCAACAAAGTTCTCCTGGAAAGCACTATCATGAAACCGTCATGAGGTAGTCGATATAGATCATTCCACCCGGTTGTGCTTCTATTGAGTTTTGCCAATCTTCTTGCTAGTATTAGTAGCGATAGAGACCTCCATGTACCAGGATTCTGGGACTATACCTCTGGAGCAATCCCAATGTCGCTTTAGATGGAAAACCTTGGAGAATCTAGAAATACACGACCTGTCCTGCCAGGCCGCGACGAGGGCGGGTCATCTTTCAAGCATGCGAATCTCATCCCAGGTGGGATGCACCCCAAGGAACTTTGAAGAAACCAATTTCATTCGACGATACATGACATTTCTGGTTTCACCACCCAGCAGTAGACAGAATGTTTATGATACTGACGAAGCTTCTCTGTGCATGGAAGTAACTACTACTAATCACACCTGTGATTAGTTTTACTAAACCGCCCTCCTCTGATGTCTTACTGTCCTTCATGTTTTTATTGCTATTGAGAGATAACTCGGAAGCCCCGATTTCGATTATCTATTTTGCCTATTAAGGAGCCTATTACACAGCAGTAAATACCATTTATTAAGCACCGGTTCAAACCAAGTATACGGGCTGAAATGCGGAAACATACACTTTCTTACTCATACCCGTGGACATCGGGTGAAATTGGCACACCAAGCTACTAGTAAAAGTTGATTGCTACCACCGGGGCAGCGTACATATACCACGTAGTACAGGGTGACACGGAAGAACGTCACCCAGAGTAACTTGAGAGATCATTTGTTGAGCAACTGCATGTATTCCATGTCACATTAAGTCCGTCCCCAGAACATTATAACAGTGTAGACATAAAGGTGTATCACCGATCTATAAACAAGAACCCCATGCAAAGAGCCCAAGACCAAGCGCCGGACTGATGAAATGGGAGACAAGAGACCGATAGCAATTGAGAAACGGTCGAACTTGACCCCAATGACCCAAAAAGGTAGCAATGCAAAGAAAGGAAGCGTATATAAAGTAGAACATCAGAAACGCTAAGTCGTTTCATCACCGCTTTCGCCATGAAAGCTCTAAGACCTTGTCGCCATCCTTGTCACGCAGGATGTACCATTGTGTCACGCGGCCGTTAGGTTCGCTCAAGGCATCTGTCAATTGATAGCTAACCTTGTCATCGTCTTTACGGCGGAGCGGTCCGAGTTCGTGCAGGTAAGACTCATCTGTAGCGCCATTGTGCGGTTCCCAGGTCATTTCCATTGCAATGTCCCCAGGTTCTGTGGGAAGCGAATACTTAATCACGGAGAACCCGTTGGTTAGAATCCAACCATCGGAAAACTGCCATTGGCGTAACAAGCAAGTTTCGCCACAGAGGTCAGAGATAACACTCAGCTTGGGCATGTCGGCCGTGAACCAAGATTTCCAGTGGTGAACCGATAGAGGAGCCTCACGGCCTGACTCAAAGAAACCCGAAGCATCCTTCATCAGATCCAGCTGGTGTAGGCGGTGGTCCACAGTCAGGCGCGTTGTGGTATATTGATAGATGCAATTGGCAATACGGCGGTCGCCGGTGAAGGTCATCTGCTGGCACTCGTCGTATACAGTACCGAGGTCGGTCAGCAGAGGTCGCGATAAGAAAACGCCAGCGCCTCCAAATGCAATCATTCCAAATACGGCAATCTGGGGAAGTCCTTCCGACAGACCGCCGATATAGTAGGACTTCGTATCGTCGTATTCGGCCAAAGCATCAACTAGTGCGGGCATGGAGAGGAAAAAAGTGTCATCATCAATAATGCAGCCCCATTTGGTCTGTTCTCGCATGTTTCCCTCTAAGATGGAGATGAGTGCAAAATATCGGTGTAGGTAGTCGTCCTCGGATTCCGTGACGAACAGGTTGATGCCCATGTTCTCCGCCTTAATCTTAACCTGCTGAAGCGCTACTTTCGTCTCGTCCGGCTCAATCAACGCAAAGATCCGAGTTCGCGTGTAGCCAGCCCAATGAGCAAATTGATCAAGGGACTCATTCAACCTTGAAACAGTAGTCGCCACACCAAAGTCGATGTGCGATGCGTCGACAGTCTTGGGAGGTACAGGCACCTGGAGAGTAAGCGGAGTTGAGATTGAGCAGCCATCTTGCACCAATTCAGTTTCTTGACTGAAAGGTCCCTGCAGTTTCGTATCCCATAGTGGCTGCTCGACTTTTTGTTTAATCGCAAGCGGATCCGAGTTGGTTTCCACCACAATCTCCCTGCGGGTATAGTCGGCCAACTTTTTAATATCCAAACGATGTAACATGTCGGCATCGGGATCGCATTTAACTTGAGAGGAAATGGTGATGTTGGAGTGGGCACGTAGCGGGGTGGCGTGATGCTTCGGAGACGGCCAGAGCAATGTCGCAAAGCCAGCGACAGCTAGGAAGATGACAACGAAACGCAGCATTCTCTTCCAGGCCCATGAGGCCGGGATGACTCCTTCCCGGTTGAACAGCATGGTTTGTGCTCCTGGGGCGAGACTTTCAATCCCGGCGGAATCTTATGTACTTGTACGCAAGAGTCACCTGGAGAATATCCGCATTGCGCAGAGAGGCGCGCGGAAAGAAGTCAAACAGAAGGACCTGGGATCCACGGGGAAGGGAGGATATGTACCGAGGAGGAGGAATGGAGAAGAAGGATGGGAGAGGGCGAAAATCCTCCAACGCGAAAAGATGGACACGAGACGGGAGAGCGAGAGACGATCGCAGTTCCATGGGAATTCAACAGGGGCATGACGTGGGGTCACGTGTGCATGTAACTGTATACACATATGATGGAGGATAATGACTACGTGATTGATAGCATCTCGTGATTATTGATAATATAAATAAATAGATATCATGATCGGATTCCACTATAGTATTACTGGATACTCGTAGAATATTATCGTACATCTATACCTACAGTGATGGTATTCTGCTGTACTGTACATTGTAGAGACATAGCCGATGCCAAGCCGTCCGCCAACGTCCTGCCCTTCTCACTCGCTCTCCACCCGCTGCTCAGCTCCACGTCCACGCGTCACCACGCCCGGTTGCGGACCATATGCTACCAAGACACTAACTTGGACCCCAAGGCTCTCTCCATATACCCCCGCAGCCAAGTCATGATCTCGATAAAGAAAAAGACGAGAGACTAGATATTGTATCTTGGATTCCGAAGTACAGTCATAGCTCATCGGAAATTTCTATGCCTTCACGCAATCTTAGTTACTCCGAAGATCGACCTGCAGATCTGACCCCTGCCCCCTGTGCTCGACCCGCTCACCGAGCTTGCACTGGGTCTCAAGGATTTCTAACTTAGTGCTAGTCGCAAGGCTGATCGTTCCAAGACTTTTCAGGGTTCAGGGTCCAACCGGGTGAACAGGGCGAACCAAGACTAACCAATCAACCACTCTTATCAGAAATGTACATGTGTGTCCGAGGAGGAGTGAATAGACTTTGTGGTCACAATTTCTCGGGCTTTTTTTTTTAAATAACCTCTTCGGTATTTTCCTCGTGTTGAAGCTGCTTGTACCCGCTCTTCTTCCCCGGCCACGAAGGTCTCAGGGTCCCACCGGTGATAAAACCGAGAGCCATTGTCAAGATGAATGTTAGGATAAACCACAATACCACGGGAACTTGAATATGCGCGACAATATCCTCCGCATATGAGTCTGTCTTTACCCAAATGCCTGGCCGGACAGTGTCTTCAATGTTTGATCGCCCTAACACGACACCCTTTCCGTCTAGAGCTTCCACGCTGATTTTCTTCTTGTAACCATCATACATGAACTCGGTCTCGAAGCCTTGACGTTGCACTTCGCCCAATGAGATCTCACTGTCCTTCTCATGAGAGTAAAATCTCCACGAAGCAACCTCTGTAGCCCATTCCAGCTCACATGGCAAGCAGTTGTCGCCCCCGACTGCTTACGCCCGTAGGCAAATGATCGCACTGTAGGAGGATATGACGGCCTTCCAACAAACTCATGCTTATATACACGGCAACTTGCAAAGCGATCCGTGGCGAATCTTGCCTCAAGGACTGGCTTACCATCTAGGCCGTACTCTGTAATATAACCTCCCTGGCTCCAATTAACAAGCCTGGAGCCGTTGGGGAGTGTATGGACATTGCCCATCCTCCTGGTAAGCCTTCTATCTGGCCGGTCATACTGAGAGAGTATGGTAGCAGTCATAGGCAACGCAGCAGTGTGTAGCGAAATGATCAATGCTGAAGAATATGAGGCGCTTTGGGCTACATTGCTGGCGGCATTGTTGATGAACGAGATGATAGTATGTGTGCGGTTTGATTCCAAAAATCGTGCGTCATGCTGTTTGGAGAAGTTGAATCCCCCTTCATGGACGAAGTCACTTGTCTTCCCTCCGAACCGCCATATAATCTCTCCGTTAATTCCGGATATCTTATAGATTGTGTCAGTATGTCTTGCTGAGACAAGATAGTCTCCATCAGTATTTTTGTCGACCGAATTCATGTGCCTATATGAATTAGCAACGAATGGAGAATTGATCATTTGGCTTGGGGTCTGTACTCACATAAAGTTGAAAGCCTCGCTCTCATCCAATATAGGCCCGGTCCTTTCTGCCATCAGAGTGGTCTCACCCAGAGATACTCGAGGAAGAGAGTCCCATTCGAAAGAACTTTGCCGGTCTTGGAATCCACCTCTTGAAAGCCTGTGACAATAACGGGATAATTCTTGTATGGCAATCCGATTTCAACCAGGTCAAGATACTTCGCTCCCTCCGTAATTACCAGCATTTTCCGTCCATTTTCGATATGATTGAATTCATGAAAGTTCAATCGCATCGTGGAATTGTCGGCCTGGATGCGTGTCCGATTTTGATAACTGAAATCAAAAAGCTCGCTAATATCAAGGTGGGCGCCCTTCTTGAATGAGACTGGCGTATCCAAGAGAGATAAGATTTGTTTTCAATCATTGCAAGTCGAAAATCAAACGTGTTGTTATTCTGAACGATGCATGCGCCACTCCATATCAGATCCTTGAACCATCAGCATATACTAGTATCAGCGTCTTTCAGGGAATATTCGCACGTACACCGAAGGCATCGTAAATAGTTGGTCCGGCTTGACACGGAACATAATATGCAGGACTTGCTACAAGTGGCTCCTGTGTGCGATGAAATATGGTGCCATAAAGTAATATCCTTGCGAAGTCTTTTGAGCATCGTGGATAGAGACATTAAGGATTGGGCTCTTAATCTCAGGGTGCTGCAAAACATTTACTTAGCGTCCAAACATGGTAAATATTGATGTCGAGCCATCGAACTTACAGTTACAAAGTGATTGAAGCCGCTCGAGTGTCCATATTGCGGAAATTCAGAGTCCCTCCCTCTACATATACTAGATACCAGCCCCTAGATGTGCCTTTAGATCATCATTAAAATAAAATGGACACCGTTAAGATGGTATGCTGCTGAGCGGCTCAGGTAGCGCAAGGGTCAGAGTGATCTGCGAAACAAAAGCATTTTTTGGAAGATTTCCAGACCTGTCAAAATCACAACATCATAAATCGTATTTAGCACGCAATCAATTTCCTCTTTGAGGTAACTGGTCTTGTGCCATTTCCAGCTAACACTTAGAGCCTATCTCAAAGTCGTTGAGAACTTCAACGGCTACTTGAGTCGAGGATCGTAGCTCAGAAGCCAACAGAGAAAGTATTCTCAAGCCTTGCCGATCCAGGGCAATTGTGGCATTCCTGTGCCAATGCCTAGATAAACATATAAGGTCTCCGAAAAAAAGCTGGGATCACTTGAAGAATGACTGTATTACAGTCTGTGCATCCATGTAACAACCATCATGATTGTCACCGTATAGCAATCACTCATGTGACATGAGTGATGAATCGAACAATCAGCACAGGTTTCCTGTGTACCAGCTAGTGGCTCAAGATGAGAGCTAAGAAAGACATGTCGGACATGCCAATATAGTTTCTCTCGAATTTTGGTGAAAGAATACGGGATATATATTCCGGCCAGTCAGGCACTGGCTTTAGTTGCCGAAGCGCCTGAGTATATTCTCAATATGCCAGATACCAACCTGCGTCTTCCTAGTCAAGGATTTTTGTAACATGGCCTTCTTCAACGAGGATATTCCGTGGAGAGATATCGGCAAGAGTAAAAACAATTCCATGATCATCCGTAAGTGCATATTTAGCATAATGCCGTAGTAAATCTGGTGCTGACTGAACAAGATCTCCCAAAATAAATTCGTTGAATTGTTGTTCAGTATCAAATGGACCGCCTTCCATAGATATACGTCGCCCAATTATCGCCTTCCCACGATCGACAGCTCCAATATAATCCCCCTTTAAACCGCGTAGTTGATTTATATAGGAACGGAGTTCGTTGGCAATGGAAATCTTTTGATTGGAATCCAAAATTTTCCAAGTTTCATCAAGTCATTTGCCAGGCATATAGTCCATCGTAATAGCCACGGCTTTTTGTCCTCCCAGCGAACATCATGGACTTTGGGTACAGGGATCGTAGTATTTGCTGCAATGAAACAAGTGTTCTTCGTGTGAGCGGAGATTGCCCGATTTCATGACCAGATCTTCGCCCACTCGGACGACTGTGCTACCGAACAATTAATGTAGTATCTCCCCCTCTGGATGACTCTTTGTATCCATATTTCTTGTTTTCAGAAGGATAGGTAGAAGGAGGAAATCAGATAATGAATTAGGAGCAAATCAGTCTCGCCCCGAAGTAGTATAGTATATAGACACACGTGACATTACGGCGGGGCAGTGCGGTGCAATGCGCAAGACTGCCCGATGGGGAAGGATGGATTCCGCACACTCTGGTCTTGCGGAGGTGGAGATTCAACGGAGGTTTGCGCAAATACCCCCAGCCATCTTGATACAAATCATCTACTATCAGTGCGACCTATCTGTACGATCTCGATTGATTCAGATTTCTCTTGTGCAGCCCCGCCATGGTCGCGCAATCGCTGAGCTCGCTCCTACAGCGGGCGACGATTGACGATCACGAGGAAGTTCTCAAAGCCTGCAGCGACTCTCTTTCCAAGAATCAGTCCGACCTACACGCTCATCATATTAGGCTGATTGCCTTGCTGAAACTTGATCGCTACGAAGATGCCCTTCGCATCCTTGAGGCCGGAGGCGATGATCTGAAGAAGCGGGCGAGCTTCGAATACGCATATTCATTGTACAAGATTGGGAAGTTGGACGAGTCCCTTGATGTCTTATCTCGGTCTGAGAAGACCCGTGGCGTGAACCACCTTGAAGCGCAGGTGGTATGTTACCAAGAATCGAAACTTGTAAATCATTGGCCATTGCTAATCGTCTTTCTCCGAATAGAGTTATCGGGCTGAGCAGTTCCGCCGTGCCGCCAGTCTCTACGAAAAATTGTCCCAAGATAAGGAATCCCATCGCCATGAGGAAAACGACCTGAGCATCAATTCGTGGGCTACCGATGCCCAGCTCCAGTGGAAGGGAGAACCGGAATATGTCCGCCACGAGAGGCCATCGAGAGAGGATCTGGAGTCTTTTGAGACAACATTCAATGCTGCTTGCTTGAACATTGCGAGGGGAGCTTTACCCCAGGGCGAAGTTCTTTTGAACAGAGCAAAGAGTGGGTTTCTATGAAGTGTGTTTCATCCTCGATTGTATTCTGACTGTTATACAGATATTTGTCAGACATCGGAGGAGCTCACACCTGAAGAGCGCGCTGCAGAGATGCTTCCAATTGCGGTACAGCATCTTTACGTGCTGATTCGATTGGGCAAGAATGAAGAGGCAGAGTCACTGCTGAAGGAAATTTCCGTGGACGAGTGAGTTGACCAGAGCTATTACCTCTGTTGGCAGTATATGCTTACCGTTAACTTAGAATCTCTGAACTCTCGACGAAGAAGATTGCCCGAAACAACATCGTCTTGGCCAACCAATCTGCAGTCAATCCTTTCATCTTGTATAAGTCCCTGCACTCCACACCAGACGCCATCAACAATGATCGCTTGTTCGATTTCCAAGAGAACACTCTGTTGGGTAACACTCACGCCGCAGACCTTCTTGTTCAAAAGTATGATGGGATGGTTCGGTCAACGGCTAAGGCTCTTTCCAAGAGCTCTTGCCCATCTACCGAGTCGAGCACCAATCTCCTTTCTGTATATAATGCCGCTGGTCATGCAGAGGGTCAAGATGGCGTTAAAGCGCTAAAGAGGATTGTCCCTCTCTTGGAGCGCCGGCCGAAGGACCTAGGACTCCTTTTGACGGTGGTGCAGCTTTATGTTAAGGCTGGTAACACAACTTCTGCCATTACCGCGATGGAACGTTCACTACGCAGCCTCGAAGAGTCTATCTCCGAAGCCGACCAGGACGCGCGTTTCAATCCTGGTCTGCTTAGCGCCCTCGTCTCATTGTATCAGCTCGAGGGACGCAAAGTCCAGATTCGTTCCACCCTGAGCCAAGCTGCTGCATACTGGCAGAAGAAGCCCGAAGCCTCAGCTACTCTCCTCCGTGCCGCCGCAACCTCTCTGCTTCACTCTGACGATAAGGCCGACCTAGTTGCGGCCGGCGAGATTTTCCGATCCCTTCACCAGAAAGATTCTACCGATCGTGTCGCTATCGCCGGCTACGTCGCATCTCAGGCAACTCTGAACTACTCGCAGGTGGAATCACAGCTCGATCGCCTTCCCGCAGTTGGTGAGCTAGTCGGTGATGTCGACATCTCCGCCCTGGAGTCCGCAGGAATCATGCCCTCCGCGTCCATCGCAGCAGCGGCCTTCGCCAAAGCCCGCAAGCGTACCGCGACTGACAAGGATGGACAAATTAAGAAGCGTGTCCGTCACTCCCGTTTGCCCAAGGACTATGACCCGTCAAAGAAGCCTGACCCTGAGCGCTGGCTTCCTCTGCGCGATCGCTCCTCTTACCGTCCTAAGGGCAAGAAGGGCAAGCAACGTGCTGCGGAACGAACCCAAGGTGGTGTTGTTAATGAGAGTCTCGATAGCTCTGCACAGAAGACCACTGGGGGAGGTAATGCTGGATCTAGTAACAAGAATAAGAAAAAGAAGGGGAAGCGGTAGTGGATTGCACTGTTGGTAGTGCACATGTCATGTCTTTGCATAGATGAAACTCGGGCACAAGCCTTGATGCATGAAATTCTTCGCAAATATTACTTCTTTTCTGTAATTTAGTATGCAGACTGTCTTCACATTGATAGGCAGTCCTACTGGTAGGAAGCTCTGACTTTCAAGGTTCATTCGAATTAGAGTGATGTTCTTGATGAACACTTCAAATTAGTTATGACTAACTGATGAATTTGAAATAATCAAATTTATTTGCTCATGTTCTAATCCACATTTCCTATCATAACTGTATAGGAACAACCATGGCATCATTCAGCCTAGTCTTGATTGGCAATTTCCTGAATCAAGCCCTTGACCTTCTCCAGATCCCATTCTTCCAAACCAACCAGATAATTGTCGTCAACCCTCCAAGGATGTGCCAGGGCCTTGTTAGATAGACAATACTGAATCTGCACCACAAAAGTAGCATCACTAATACGACCGGCCTCAAGATCTTCCAAGGCATTCCGTAGAAGAAGCTCCATATCATTATATGTCACCGTCCAATTACCACCCGTAACCTCCTTCGCAATTTCAAATAACTGACTCTGCGACGCGAACATAGAGTGAATGTAGACAGGACGATTGAGAGTTTCCTGTGGATGCAGGAGGACATTGGCAGTTGCTTGACCAATGTCTCTCAACGTTGTCCATGGATGTACATTATTTCCATCGCCAAAGAGCCAAGCTTTCTTTTCGCGAAAGTTGAGACCGGCAAAGCCGGTGGATAGACACCAGTCGAGGAATGCACCGCAGGATACTAGGGTATAAGTCATGCGATTTTTGGCTGCTTGCTTTTTGACTGCTTCGTAAGAGGCTTTTTTCCGGGCGAAGACAGGTAAATCGTGGACTCCTGGTAGTTCTGGGTCGAGTCCGAAGTCACTAGTAATACTAAAGCTCAGAAGGAGTACAGCGTTAGTGAGTATTGCCAAGTTCCTTTTTATAGCGAAGATGAGTCAACGAACAAGCGATAAACACCCGCCTGGGCTGCTGCTTCTATGAAGCGGACAGGCGTTTCAACGTCCGGCGAGGAAGTGCTATCAATGACGGCGTCTTGTCCGACAAGTGCAGCGGTCAATTCATTGAGTGAGGAAAAGTCAACCGTTTTCACTTGAACATCGGCTGGAAAGGACCTGGTACTGCGACTAAGCACTGTGACATTGAATTGTTTGTTGCTGAGCAGTGCGTCGAGGATCTGTGACCCAACATTTCCACTGGCCTGTGTAGCTTGTTAACCTCAATACGCTCAAGTTGTGAGATCCCAATCTGGAGGCTGGCCTTACCCCTGCGATCGCGACTTTCTTGATAGGCTGTGTCATAATGATCTTTCGAGATGGAATTAGATCTAGAAAAAGTTAATTTTGTCGAGGATAGATTGAGACGGTCCGCGATGGAGTCTGTGTCCAAGGTGATACAGTATCTCATATTTATACATTGTAAAGAGTAATCACATCATGGGCTCCAAAAGAAAGGAAGAAAAGAATAGAAACGGACTTCATCGGAGATCGAGAGAAATCCAACGATGGACTCTCAAGGATTTGTAATGTGATTCATTACGGATGTATACACCGACAATCTATTAGCTTCGGCCTTCGCCGCGGACTCCGAGATTAGATCGGGCCGGGGTACGGAGCTCAATAGACGCAATCGGTGCAGTATACAAGTGCTGTAAGAATAATCACTATTTTTACTACTAGTGCCACTATCTTAATTACTTAGATTATTGTTTCTCCCCATACTTATCCCAGCTTGGATTATCAAAGTCTGTCTGTATTACATTTTATCTCCGATATCTCGGTATTAACTTCGGTAGCTACTCCGGATTATGGCTGAGATCCAATAAGATTAGATGACAGAAAACTTGTGATTTCAGCTGTGCTCATCTAGATTCGGAAGGATGATGGTATAAACAATGAAAAGAATGCTTCTGACAAGACTTTGACCGCACCGATTGCGTTCTATTGAGCGCCGTAGCCAAGGCCTGAGGGTTGGGGTCCACAGGTTGCTTATATTCGATTTATCATGATCAAATTGTCCCGCGAGATATTCTGATTAGTCGCTGATACAATTTACTCATTATCTTAAAGGCGATTGTCTATACATGAGGCCCTTGAAGGTGGATCCATCCTGCAGAACTGGATAGCAGACAACATCCACAGCAACTGAACACGGCGGCACAAGGCTGACATTCTCTTAAAATTCCTAACTATCTTGGGTGAAAGGATAAAATTCACCTCCTAGCACCCCGGAAATTCACTCGCAAAAGCATTGCTGATTTGAAGAAAACCCGAACAGTCGCCCCAAAGGAAAAGGACCCGAAAATCGAATACCCAGCACATACATGCATGAAGTATCAAATTAGCCCAGAGGGGTTCGAATCGTACCACACTGTCGATCATAATGTTCGAAAATCATGCGCACTAGTTTAAGATCATTCAAAGCGTCATTGGTATCTGTCTTTGCAGTTTCACCACCAGTGAAGAATGAGTACATCTCTTCGAACTGCCGCTCGTAGGCCTCAGCAACGGTACTAGTAATAACCGTCCTCTTCACGCGAGGTTTTCCATTAATGGGAACTCCATTTACTCCATTTGCCCCGCTGGTACCATTTGCAGGAGAAGCGTTGACGGGAGTGTGTTCTTCTGAAGGATGCTCTGCCTCTTCAACAGTTACACGCATGGCACTATCACCACAGGCAGACGGGCATGGAAAGTCATATTCCAGACTAACGGTCTTCTGAGCGCCGTAGACAGTCAAATGTGAGTCACAGCGCGGGACAGAGTCAATACCGGCTTCGTAGAGCATTGTGAAGGGGTGTTCATCTTCTGCATCGTGAGTGTAGTGGAAAATGGCGCTGTAAAATGGGTCTGTGATGGCGATATTTGCTACGGCGTCGGGAAATCCGAGGGATTCTCGGATTAAGGAGAGATCGTGCGAGCCTGTTGTACCGAGAAATCGAGCGAAGGCGACTCGATCGGAGGTGATGTCGTCTGTGTTTCCGAAGATGTCTGTCAAGAGGGTGTGGAATTTAGTGGTGTTGATTATTGTGTTTGGAACGGCGAGGGATTGATTGAAGTTGCCGTTGCTGCTCCCATTTTGACTCAGGTTCATAGTCTTGTCGTTGAGACCGTTAGTGGTGGATAAGTTTGGGGTTACTAGTGGACCGGTGATATTTCGGCATCGTGCATAGTAGATTCGATCGATAGAGGCGAGTTCCTTTTTGAAGATCTCTGTGAAACAGGGAGTATATCGACGAGCACATCCCACAAAGACCTTTGGACCCCCTTCTGAGCGGGAATTGGCAGCACCTTTTTTGCAAGCAGCACGGATTCGCCGGAGACCATCAATACTAAGACTTAGGGGGACCTCAACCATGACATGCTTGCCGGCTTCGAGAGCCGCAATGGTGTGTTGCTCATGACATTCGAAGGGTAGTAGGTTGAGGACTAGGTCGACATCTGGATGATTCAGGACGTCTGAAGGGGATGTGGTGGTTTCCGAGATATTGAAGCGCTTCTGGCAATGCTGCAAGATGTCGGTGGAAGCATCATGAATGATAGTGAGCTCGAAACGAGTGGGATGGGCGTGTAAGGCCGGTAAGTGGTGGGACTGGACAGGCTCAGAAGCACCTAAGATGCCGAGCCGCAAAGCCGGGGTGGACATGGTGGCGTTCCTGGGAGAGCAGGGGTCTGGCGGAGATTAGGAGAGAAGTGATAGATGGGAAATTGAAGTTGGGAAAGGGAGTTGAATATTTGATAGATGAAAGAGATAAAGCTGATAGTAGATGGCTGTCTTCCGGAGATAAAAATCTGATGAGGAAGGACTGGGAAAAAGAAGGGGTAAGCAGTGTTGATGACTCGCGGGCAAACAAAAAAAAATGAAGGGAGGATGTACGCGTGACATCAGAGGGCATCTTCATTGGGTTGAAATGGTTCAAGTCGACCGTGTTCCCCGGAATGCTTCCATGGTTGGAATTAGTTGTATACAATTTGCATAGTACATGATATTCAACTAATTATTATATTCAAGTTACTGGTACACAAGAAGTATACTGTTAGTTGTTTGTATAGATCAGCAAATCTAATCGAGTGGAGCAGGTGGGCCAGGCACAATAGAGTCCACTGCATCACTGTAGAGAGAATTTTAGAGTATATCCACGAGTACTTCTTTTATGCTCTATATATTTATTGTATTTCTGATTGTACGATATAATTTAATATAATTTTGAATATGAATTACTGATGACTAGTATACTAAAGTATACTAATGTACTAATGTACTCTAACAGTTTAAATACTCCACCGCACAGCCTCAGTCTTACCTCATTTGGATGGCGCCTGATCCAACTGCGTCATTCTCGTACTTCCTCAACTTGCATTTCTGCCTCGTCTTCAACTTTTTGTATTCTTCAAGTCATCCTCATTTAAAGTCATGGGTGTAAGCCTTCTTTCTATTCTCTCATCTTCCATTTACCCTCTTCCCCTCAGAGACCTACTTCATCATTATCTCGAATCCAGCTAATTAATCAGTTCGCCGCGAAAATTGCCGCTAGTCAGCAAAATCAGCAGAATCCGCCGACAAGTCAGACCATGAGTGGTTCTTACGGCGGTGCACCCCCTACGGGATATACAGGAGGACCTCCTCCTGCATTACAGTCTGGTGGATATGTAAGTCAATACTAGATCAGTCCATCCGGCGACGTCATGGCGGAGAGACAGAGACAGAGACAGAGAGCAGCTGGTTGACTTGCAGCAGCAGCAACAGTACCAAGCATATCCCGGATCCCCTCCACCTTCTCAGGGATCGGTAAGCTCCCTTTTGCAACTATCCTCTTGATTCTTCCCGATTCTTTGATTCTTCACATCCCCACACTCCACTTTGTTTCTGTTTTGCCTATTTTCGAAATTTCGCGTCTTACCCCTCCAACTATCCCCCTCGGCATCTTACTCGACCACCACACATCATGTCCGGTCCCTATCAGTCCCAACAGGGATATCAAGCATATCCTCCGTACGGCGGCTCACCTGCTCAACCCTACCAGCCATACGCTCCTCCACCCGCAGGTTCTTACAATAGACCTCCTCCGCAACAACCCTCAGGCTACCCCGCACCGCAGGGTCAGCAGGGTCAAGGTTATGCACGTCCACCACCACCGCCACCATCCTCACAGGGCCAGCCCTATGGATCGTCAGGATCGTCATACCCCGGACAACAAGCCCCTTATCCAGGACCGTCCTCGTCGCCCTATCCCCCTGGACCACCATCTGCCACCCATTCGCCTTACCCCGGACAACAATCACCTCATCCTGGAGTACCATCTCCATATCCTGGACAGCAACCACCCTATGTACAGATGAGCCCTGCATATTGTTGATCGTTGCGTCATTCTTTGTATCTTCATGAGCCACAGAATTTGCGTCACGTTGAAACTGAAAGAACGGTACATGCTAACGAATTTATTTTCTTGTAGGGCCAGGCCCCTCCGTCCTATCCACCCCAAGGAGGACCTCCCCCATCTGGATATGCTCCTCAAGGCGGCCGTCCTGGACCATCGCCTGGACCTCCTGGTGGACAGTATGGACCACCTGGAAGTGGATATCCTCCCCAGGCTGCTCCAGCCACCCCGCAACAGGTCGCAGCTTATCGTCAGCTTTTGATCAGCACCATCCAAGAGAAGAACCTCCAACCATTCTACCCACCTGAACGTCTGGACCGATTGGTTCAGTCGTTGGTGAACGATGCACCAGCTCGACTCCAGAAGCTGATGCACGAATGGGCTGTGCCTATGGAAGTTGCGACCGATGTCATGAAACTCTCCTTGTTCGATGTTATTCTCTTCGTGGATGACAGTGGCTCAATTGAGTTCGAAGAAAAGGGGTTGCGCAAAGATCAATTAAGACAGATCCTCGGCCTTGTCGCAACAGCTGCGTCGACTTTCGACCAGGATGGTATCTCAGTGCGATTCATGAACTCGACCGAGAGCGGTGATGGCATCCGCAACGCCGAGGATGTCAACCAGCTCGTCAGCCGGGTTCGCTTTGCAGGACTGACCCCTCTCGGCACCAACCTGAGAAACAAGGTGATTGAGCCGATGATCGTGGGTCCAGCCCGAGCCAACCGTTTGGACAAGCCTGTCTTGGTGATCACAATTACCGATGGTCAGCCAGCTGGTGAGCCTCATGGCACTGTGGGTGATGCCATTCGGTATGCTGTCGAAGAGACCTCGCGTACTCAATATGGCCGTGGTGCGGTTGCGTTCCAGTTCTCGCAAGTCGGAACTGACCAGCGTGCGCGCGAGTTTTTGGGAGATCTGGATGAGGATCCGCAGATTGGCCATCTGATTGATTGCACTTCGAGTAAGTAGTCCTCATTGCTCAGTGATAGTGTCCCAGAGGATATTCATACTGATGATATACTTTCAAAGATTTCGAAGTTGAGCAAGATGAAATGTCTCGAGCCAGCCCGCCAGTCCACTTGACTCGTGAACTTTGGGTATGTATACCATTTTTCGTTTTTTTGAATCCTTCTCGTTGGACATATCAGAACTCTTATTGATCGCTTTTTTGTTTTGTTTTGTAGTGTGCGAAGCTCATGCTCGGTGCCATCGACTCCTCTTACGACACCAAGGATGAGAAGGCCTCTGGTCGTCCTGTCCCACCACCGCAGCAACAGGGATCTTATGGCGGATATAGTCAACCACCACCTGGTCCCGGCCAGTCTGGACCTGGTGGATATGGACCACCTCCTGGAGCTCCTCCACCAGGCTATCCTCCCCAAGGACATGGCCCACAGCCCGGTTATCCTTCTCAACAACAGCAACCGCAACAACAACCGTACTCAGGCTCGAGCCGTGGCTATGGACCGCCACAGCCGTATGGATATGGCGGGTCATCGCCGCATCCTGCAGGAGGAGCCCCAGGGTATCCGCCGACTGGCGCGTATCCTCCGCCACCGCGCCGGTACTAGTGACGTCACTGGGCATTGTCTGGCGTTTTGACTGATCCACTTTTTAAATCGCAGGGGATCTTTCAATTCTGAATTTTATTTGTATTTCATTTGACTCTGAACTTATGATGTGTTTGTTTCATGTAGTTTAGTGGATTACCTTCTTTTTGTATCCAACATGACATAGAATGGCGGGGGGAAATGGTACTCCCAAGACAAAGTTGGCGTTTAGTCCGTGCAGCACAAGCACACCCTTCAGCCTCATGAACCAGTATGTACCTAGAGTATGACTGTGCATCGAGAAAGATCAGCAATTGCCAAGGAGTCTAAGAAGGTCAAGTTGGCTTCAGGTGGTGCGCCGTACCACCTAGGGCCACGTATACTATACACACAGCACACACTCATAGTTTTATGGACAGGCAAATTAAGTCAAATTAGGTTGCCACCAAAAATGAGAACCGACATGGTTCTGGAAGCATGCGAGATCCACTTCCGTTCTGGAATACATTTCTTTCGTGGGGACTATTTCTCCCTTTCCAAAGGGTACAGTTTTGGGGAATTCGACTTAAAGTTGGCCTATCACCGCAGCCGGTGGCTTTTCCCCAAAGCGTGTAAAATCTACCCATTGGGAATGTACGCGTGGGTGCTAAGAATAATCCACGAGGCTGTGCTGCCCTCTTCTGCTTTGGATGAGATGCAACCGTCTCCACTAAACCGTTCACCACAGTTGACTCTTTTTGGATCAGGCAATATTTGTATTCTTATTTGTTGGATCAGTCTTTCATTCCACAAATTAACCATCTGTCGTCTATTGTACACAAATGTACTACTGTAAATGTATATTTTGTAGTGTTGAGGCGTTTGCCCGTCTCCGCTTCAAGCCACTTGCCGCATTCGGCACTGCCTTGCCTCTCTTCTTCTTGGCTGTTCAATTTCCTTTTCTTTTCCTCTGTTTCTCTCCCCTTTCAGTTCTTCCTTCTAAACATCTTCTCGTCTCTCTCCTCCTCTCGTTTAATATATACACTCTTATTCAACCCCCACTCTCTCTGAGCCCCCTCGTTTCATCATCCGATCGTCGGGCTGTTGCAATCTCTGCGAGATTCGAGATCTGACCGCGCGGCCTCACCACACCACACCAACTCTATTACACACCCACCCACCGCAGTGCAACACTCGCACCACCTTCCCGTCAATGTGGTCTAAGGGAGAATGAATTCTCGCCTGGAGTTCTTGTAATTAGATCGAGCGCCTCTACTTGCAATAGCCAGGCACCTTCGGATTTTCCCGAGACAAAAAGACGATCACCGATCGTCCGGGTTTGTTTCCGCGCAGGTACGGTCCACGACACATTCCCGCCATGACCAACCACAATGAAGTGAATGGTCGACCTGATGAACAGCCGGACGTTGTGAGACGCCCTTCGCTGGCCTCGTCACGTACCATGTCCGACTCAGGACGACGTATCTCCCAACAACATGTACGATTTTCCGCCGATATCGAAAGGTCGATCGATGACCGTGTCAGCGATGCCAATACCAACGCCAACACAAATGTAAATCGCACTACTGGCGACAATGCAAATACCGACCGTCGTCCCAGTTCGCGTGGTCTGACTATTGATACGGGGTTGGCGCCACCATCGATTCGATCCCCTGTACGCTCGCCAACCTCACCCCTTTCCCCGAACGCCAATCCTCCTGCGTCTGCGACTCTCTCTCCGATATCACCACCAAGTCCAGAGGCCTCCAATGGTAGGTCTCGATCGCGAAATCGTGGCTACTCGCTTCGTCGGTCTATTTTCAACAAGAACATTCAGACAACTCCCGATCAAGATGAAAACCCCGCCTCCCCCGATATCAGTCCCCGTGCTTCGACCGAGATCACCAATGCCCCCTCAGCCAATGCACCCAGCGCCATTGAAGAAAAAGATGAACTGCATGTGCTTCCCACGGTTGACGATGAGCCGCCCTCTAAGGGAGAGGCTGCTACAGACATTTCATCTGACCCCTCAGACGGACCACTGAAGGAATACATGTCCGTGGCACAGGGCGAATGGAACAAAAAGAAGGCCGCTGGAGCGGTCATAATGGCTCGCGCTGAGGCATTCTTAAAAGCCATGGAGAAATTCATCCTGCGCATCAAAGATATCCCTCCAACCAAAGATGGCCGTCATATTGATCTGAACCCGTCGCTAGTGGATTCGTTAACCGATGAGCGCACCGGAAAGCCCTATATCGGGAATTGGATTCGCTCTAGTCGGTACAGTTTCTGGAGTTTCTTCCCTCGACAGTTTTTTGCACAGTTTACAAAGTTGGCCAATTTCTATTTCCTGGTCGTTGCTATCTTGCAGATGATCCCAGGCCTAAGTACGACAGGAACCTATACCACGCTGGTACCGCTCTTGATCTTTGTTGGTATTTCCATGGGCAAGGAGGGCTTCGATGACTGGCGTCGGTATCGTCTCGACAAGGAAGAAAACAATCGCTACGCCTGGGTTCTTCGTCCAGGACAGCTCCCTGTCACAGATGGTGCGTCTATGGCCAGTGGGGCCCATGACTGGGTTGAGGTTAAGTGGCAGGATATTCGCGTTGGTGATGTTATCAAGCTCGAGCGCGACCAACCTGTTCCCGCAGATTTCGCCCTACTGCATGCCAATGGCCCCAACGGAATCGCCTACATCGAGACAATGGCCCTGGATGGTGAGACAAACCTGAAAAATAAGCAGGCGTTGCAGCCAGTTGCCAAGGTCTGCGCGACAGTTGACGATATCATTAGCAATGCGCTCCATTTCGTTGTGGAAGACCCGAATATCGACCTTTACAAATTCGATGGCCACGTTACCGTCAATGCCCAGCAGAAGCTGCCTCTCACCAACAATGAGATCGTCTATCGTGGTAGTATTCTGCGCAATACGGATTCTGCGTATGGCATGGTCATCTACACTGGCGAGGAGTGCAAGATTCGCATGAACGCGAACAAAAATCCTCGAATCAAGAAACCCGCTCTTCAGGGAAAGGTCAATCGTGTAGTCATGCTCATTGTTCTTCTGGTCCTCATTCTCGCTGCTGTCTGCACCATTGCTTACAAGTTCTGGTCGGATGACGTGGAGCAGCGCTCCTGGTACCTCTCGGATGCAAGTGTTGAATACGGTCCGATCTTTACCTCGTTCCTAATCATGTTCAATACCATGATCCCCATCTCGCTTTACGTCAGTATGGAAATTGTGAAGGTTGTTCAGATGTTTCTGCTGAACGACATCGACATGTACGACCCGGAAACAGACACACCTCTCGAGGCACGCACTTCTACCATTAACGAAGAACTTGGTCAAGTCAGCTACATCTTCTCAGACAAGACCGGTACCCTGACAAATAACTCCATGCGTTTCCGCAAGATGAGCGTTGCAGGCACAGCTTGGCTACACGATCTTGACCTACAGGAGGAGGCTGCTCGTGAGGGCGACCACCACAAGCTCATTCACAAGAAGCGGAACCTGAAAGGCAAAAAGGCTGCCAATCGCAAGTCGAACGTATCAGAGGCTCGTATGGCCCCCCGTCCTTCTAATGTATCCGCTAGTGCAGATGCTCTGCGACGCTATGGTCGTGCTGCCAACTATCGCACAACCGAGATGATCGATTATATCCAACGCAAGCCTTATACAATCTTTGCCCGCAAGGCCAAGCTGTTTCTTCTGTCTATCGCCCTCTGTCACACATGTATTCCAGAAGAAGACGAAAATGGCTCCGTTACTTTCCAAGCTGCCTCGCCAGACGAATTAGCTTTGGTTCTGGCCGCGCAAGAGCTCGGTTACCTTGTTCTCGATCGCCAGTCCAATACTCTTACCATTCGCAACCACCCCAACGGACGCTCCAAACCAGCCGTGGACGAAACGTATGAGGTCCTGGACGTCATCGAATTCTCTAGCGCACGTAAGCGCATGTCAACCGTCGTTCGCATGCCCGACCAACGCATCTGTGTTCTCTGCAAAGGTGCTGATACGACTTTGATGCGACTCTTTAAGAAAGCCGATTTGGCCCACGAAAAGGCTGCCGAGATTGAACGTCGAGTCAGCAAACGCAAAGCCGCAGAAGCAAATCAAATCATTCGTCGCAACAGCGAGTATCAGAGTCGCAAAGATAGTGGAGTGCGGAACAGTTTCGCTAGCCGACCTAGCTTCGCTCGTCGTCGATCGTCAGTTTCGGGGCAACACGCTTCTACCCTGCGTCAGAGTATTGACGTTTGGCTACGTGACCGCGAGACGGAGGGTGGAGTTCTGAATCGTGACGACGCTGAGTATTACAGTCCTCGTCCTTCAGCGCAGATGGGTCGACACTCAGCTGCGATTTCGGATTCTGGAAGCTCGACCAATGGAGAAGAAGATGAAGATCTGGTCGAAGAAGCCCTTGTTGTGAATGAGGCTGCTATCTTTGAAAGATGTTTCCAGCATTTGAACGACTTCGCGACTGATGGTCTGCGAACTCTACTTTACGGTCACCGATTTCTCGACGAGACGACTTATCAGAACTGGAAGACTGCCTATCACGAGGCAAGCACCAGTATTGTCGACCGCCAACAGAAAATTGAGATGGTTGGCGAGCAGATTGAGCAGCAGCTAGAGTTGACCGGTGCAACCGCCATCGAAGACAAACTGCAGAAAGGTGTCCCTGAGGCGATCGACAAACTGCGCCGTGCTAATATCAAGATGTGGATGTTGACCGGTGACAAGCGGGAGACTGCTATTAACGTTGGACACTCTTGCCGTTTGGTCAAAGACTATTCGACTTTGACCATCCTGGATGATGAAAATGGCGATGTCGAAGAAACGATCATTCGCCTTACGCAGGATATTACCCGCAGCAAAGTTGCTCATTCCGTTGTTGTAGTCGATGGACAGACTTTGTCGACTATCGAGGGCAACGATGCCATGCGCGAGCGCTTCTTCCAGCTTGCTATCAAGGTTGACTCGGTGATTTGCTGTCGTGCTAGCCCGAAACAGAAGGCATTCTTGGTCAAGTCGATTCGCATGCACGTTAAGGATTCCATCACTCTTGCAATCGGCGATGGTGCCAATGATATCGCCATGATCCAGGAGGCGCACGTTGGAATTGGTATCACTGGCAAGGAAGGTCTGCAGGCAGCTCGTATCTCCGATTATTCAATTGCGCAGTTCCGCTTCCTGCTAAAATTGCTTCTCGTTCACGGTCGCTGGAATTACATGCGCGCATGCAAGTATACCCTGGGCACCTTCTGGAAGGAAATGCTCTTCTACCTCACGCAAGCGCTCTATCAGCGATGGAATGGATATACTGGAACCAGTCTGTACGAGTCGTGGAGTTTGAGTATGTTCAATACTCTCTTCACTTCCCTCTGCGTAATTTTCTTGGGAATCTTTACCAAAGACCTTGCTGCTTCGACGCTTCTTGCCGTGCCGGAACTCTACACCAAGGGTCAGCAACATGGTGGCTTTAACATCCGCCTCTGGCTAGGCTGGACGTTTATGGCCACTTGTGAAGCGATCATCATATTCTTCTGCATGTACGGTCTATTTGGCATGATTCACATCAACCCTAGCGACATCGATACATTTGCACTTGGTCTTCTCACATTCTCCGCCTGTGTTGTGGTCATCAATTTCAAGCTTCAACTTCTCGAGGTCCACAACAAGACATACCTCTCTGCCATCGTGATTGTCATTTCAGTTGGTGGCTGGTTTCTTTGGAACATCATTCTATCTGAGCGTTATCAACTAGAGGCCGGCAAGGGTGTCTATGATGTGCCCGATAACTTCCTTCACCATGTCGGCCACAATCTTCTTTTCTGGATGGTTCTTCTGATTTCCGTCACAGCGGTCCTTCTCTTCGAACTGACAGTTTCTACCTTGCGCGCTCTCTTCTTCCCAACGGACGTCGACATCTTCCAGGAATACGAGCAGGACTTGGACATCCGGAAGCGATTCGAAGAAGCCGCTGCTTCAGAACTCCAACAAGGCTGGGATCGTGGAACCAAGAGATCTTCGTTTGAAATCGCTCGCGAAAACGAAGAAATGGACGCGAGAGAACGACATGTTCAAGAACTTCTATCTCGACCTCGTGTTATGAGCAGTTCCCCGGTTCATAAACCGTCCGCGCAGGAAATTGAGATTGAAGGTGGCTCCGATGCTTCGTCTCGTGTTGATAGTGAACGTCAGCTGGATGATGATCTTGATCGCGCCCGTCAAGTTGCTGGTCAGGTCGTTCAAGCTGTACCTGCTCCACCTCCTGCGATCACCACGAATGGCAGTACTGCTGGTCAGAATGGGCCTGCTCCCGAAAGCCCATGTGCGCCTCGACGATCGGTTGAGATCCACGAGCTCTTCAGTCAGGGCTTTGGATCTATTCGGAAGGGCCAACTGAAATGAAGTGGTTTCTTTAACTTCCCCTCTCTCTCTCTCTCTCTCTCTTTTTCCACCCTTTTCTTCACTTTTCACTTTTTTTTCTATAACCTTATACTTTATTGACCCGACTTGTGTATATCATGTATATGTGGGGTGGCTTGGTGATTGTACTTTTGATTTTCTTTTCCCGGCATCAGTCATTCCCTCTTAGCGTTTGCTTTTTTTCCTATTCCTTTCTTGTCTTTCCTTTTATCGTCGCACTCGAAAGGCGTTTAAGATACCCCGACCTTTGTCTGGTCTGGTTTGGTTTTGGTTTTGTTATAGATGTCCATAACGTGAACTTTGTTGAATTTTCTAGACTTTGTGCCTGTGTGTATTTAAGTAGTAAGATTGCATCTCTGTACCTACTCCGGTGTACAAGCCCTGGTGATTAGACAAATAATATTGTTAGAAAGCCCTTTCTAACAATATTATTACTAGTCAGTAGGACCTTATATCCATCATTGTTCGAAATCAGTGAACACTGCTCAAAATAGCCCTGAGACAATACAATGCACGTCGTCAATTGATCGACGCGATACATCGCTAGCTCAGACGATTTCTATTGATACACGGGTGGCTTTAATTTATTTTAATTAAAGCACTTCATGGCTGAGCCTTCAGGGCCAGATGTATCACATTTTCAAGCGATGATCATGCATTGAATGAAATCGCACCTGGGGATCCCTGATGCATAATTATGGATCTTCGTGATCTGTCCTCCTGTGGTTCGAGCTGAGGTGATTGATCGAGAATTAGATTAAGCTATATCCACATAATATATTTTAATCTATTTAGTGTCGGATGTGGTGAAGTGCCTAAGCAGTCCACTGCTTCGAGTGCTTATCCATGGTGATTCCAAAATAGATTTGATTATCGGGGACTTGAAATATTAACTCGAGTGTTTCAATGAATCTCAGTTAGCAGGGTTGACTTATACGGTTCGGCTTTAAGTTGCAAAGGGTATCAACGGTAGCGGATATCTTCAACTGTAATACAATTAAATACTTACTAGCTTGGGAGGGTGGTACTACTGGAGTAGTACCACCTCTTTTGAGAGTAACTTGAACAGAATACTTACCATTAATCGGACAATTTGAGTATTCCCTTGGATATCAGTTGACATGTTTGCTACCAATCGCCTGAAATGCCTACTTGTAACTAACCCCTGGTGATACGGTACGAACTAGGAACAAATGGTGAGTCGCCTGACGCGCACGAACATTTAGTTCTTACATGCAGACATAACCCCGGCTCCAAAGTGAACAGGGGGAATATTCAAATGCTCATGCCCTACCTCGCGATTCATGTCCAACGGCGGTCTGCGCAGCCACTGTCTTGCGTGTCTGCAGCCACGCGCCGAGGGCAATTCCAGCCGAGATCCAATCGAGTCGGGATTCGAGGAAGCTCAACTCGTTTTTGAAAGTCCATATCAATTACGTGGACATGATCGAGAGCTCAGTTTGTTTGACAGGCTTTTTTGGGGGCATTCTGTTGCTTACTAGGTGGATGTGCCGATTGGGTGAAGTTGGATGAAGTTGAATTAAAAGTTTGGTTCAGCTCGGCCCGGAACCAAATTCTGCTTTTTGTTTGTTGTTCAACGGCGACGAAAAAGAAATCCTGCCCAACGACATCTAAGACTCGCTGGAATATGTCCGACTTGCAGATTATTAATAACCGTTATTAAGTCCCGGATAGCATGGATCTCATGCGGGTACGTTGGACGTTTGGATGTTACACAGCAGGGAGGAGGTGGAGTATTGTCCAGGTGGACGAGGGAGGTCCTATTTATTGATTCGGTATATATAATTTCGTCTGATGTACATTCATAATTTCCATTGATCTGGGAACGCCCTGAATCTGATACTGCATGTCAGTTTCACCTCCTTTTTCATGTTTCTGACTTTGGATAGGAGTATTTACCATTTCTTTAAAGCAGACCAATAACAATGTCACCATAGATCTGAGCATCCAGCTCCAGACGGACCTTGGCGTGCAGGTTCAGGTGAACCTTGATCTTCAAGCTACCATCCTTCTCATCGCCGCCCTTGGTCTCACCAGGGATCTGAAGACCACCAGTAAGTCCCTTGGCCTGGTCAACGGCGCCCTCTACGGGGTTCTGGCCATCCTTGCGGTTGCCCTTAGGAAGGTTATCGGTAACGGTGGGAGCAGGGCTAGGTGGTAGAGGAGGCAAGTCAGCTAAATCTAACTCCTCGTTTGGTGGCATGTCACGCTTCGAACCCGGAGCTGGAGGCGGACGTGGCTTGTTCTTTGGCTTTTTGCCTTTAGACATGGGGAGTGGGAGGTAGGATAGGAGGAAAGAGAAAGAATGGCACGAGGACAGAAAGGAATTGAAAGGAATTGAGAGCAAGATGGGAAAATTTACCTGTCGACCATTGTGGATGACTAGTATGTAATATGTGAGAGGCTGAGGAGGGCTAAGCGGGAGGAAAGAAAGAAAATATTGTAGATTAATGGAACGGCGAGGAATGATCAGGTTAATGGGAGCAGCTACGCTATGAGCTATTTCAAGTTTTCCGGTACCGACTCATTCTCCAGTCGGTGGTTCTTGAGACCTCAAGCTGAAAGTGACAATCCTCATTGATCTGCACAGCACTGTCCCAATCTCAGGACTATCAAACTCTGTCCCGCTTGAATCGAGCTCCTCTTGTTTACTTGCAGAGGGTGATGCAATCGATGGGGCAAGAAGTGGATATACGTACCCACTTGAATCGATATCCACTTCAATGCCATCTCTCTCCATCTCCACTCTGGGGTTCGTGAAAGATTTCTGCCGTATTTATCTGTTTTGCACGCCGTACTTTCCGTAGAGCCGGTGTCAAATGCCCCCCATCACCAGCCCTAAGACCAACCCTCGTCAAGTTCAAGTTTACTTTCTGTCATCAAATCGCCCAAAATGGTGTTGGGGGTCGTTATGATGGCAACAATGCTGCCAACCATGATTGGTCTCAACGAGGCAACTCAGGGGAGCCGTGATCAAGAAGAGAATCGACGAACCACAGAGCGCAAACAGCGCTGCCACCTAGTGGCCACCTGTTCGTTGAGCCAGGGCACTCCCGAAATGCGCCAGCAGATTCAAAATGCAAAGGTCTATGTGGGTCTGGATGGGAAGGTGAGTTTTTTTTTTTTTTTTAAAAATTTTCATTTCTTTTTTTTTTCTTGACCTGCATACTGTAACAAAAGTCTTTTGGACGAAACTGACAGATGACACTCGGCGTTTCGCAATGACAACAGTTTTATATTACCAAACATCCGAGGTCCTCAATGGTTCCTTACAATGGCGGATTCTATCAACATCCTGACTTCCCTCCCAACAACACATCTGGTCTTGTGACAATCAGCGGAGAGGAAACACCTACTCTTCGATGGGTATTTCTTGATTCCGAGACACACGAGATGCGCTGGGGCGGGCGTCCCGATAGTCAGGATCATGTATGTGGGCCTTACGATTGGACTAAAGATGAGCAATTCATGACGCTAGAAGGGTGGGAAGGGTGGCTGGCGGTGCGATTACCGGAAGATGATGCCCGGGATCAGTCGGATCAAGATTTGGGGATCATCGATGGCCAGGAGATATGGAGGTTGTATTTCGACCAGAATGACGATGGGGCCGATCTACCACCTGGTGCTTGCGGGCTAGAAATTAGACTAAAACGAGTCATGGCGGAGCAATGAACGTGGGGTTTTGTAAGATCGCGGTATATTCTTTCCTATTTTGTGCAATCCTCTTGTTATTTTATTACCCCTAGTGAGTTAAATACTGTGTATGTTATTCTCCGGCTTCTCCTCCTATGGACAAGGTGCTGACAGCTGGTTCCGATGGAGATCTTGAGGAGGATTCCACAGTATTAGGGTATACATTACATACCTACTACGGAGTATGCAAGGTCCTATGTACTCGTATAGTCATACCTGATTAGTTGGTAAGATCATTTTGCTTTGCATGACGTGGTACATAGTGGGATCAGGTTGAACCTGAATACTCTAGCTAGGATAGTATCCTTTGAGCCTGCCCATGCGCTTCTCTACTTTGGAGCCGTGCGGAGTCAGTTGTTGAATTTTTCAATCTTCCCCTCGTGTCTCAAATTTCTTTTTTCTTTTTTTAAATATCCTGTTGGCTCACTGGACTTCTCTTGCGCCCTGCCACATGCATGCTGCAGCTTAAGCTCTTTGCTGTATACTTTTTACATTTTATTACTACATATTTCTGTACATAGTATACGAGTGGATATAATTTTGAAGCTACCCACAACTGGAAGTATAAAACTTTCCCAATTCCACGAAGGATCGGAACCTTGAAAGTCAGCCCTTGTTCAAATTCAATTCCATCCTCAACTTCAAATCGTGACGTGCCATCTGAAATTGGCATTGACTGCAAAATAGACCGGGAAGGATTCGCGATCGCACTAACTACTAGCGTGGCTAAGTTGCCAGGACGAAAAGTGGATCGGCATCGGAAACCCTGATTCATCAGAGATGTCCCGAGATCTGAGCTTTTGATAGCCGGTGGTAATGTATCCAAGCATACGACAGAGCCCGCTAGTATCTTTCAATGAGGGGTCTCCTTACCGACGCCTGAGTATTGGTCCATCTTTGATGCAAACCAACCCCCTCCCGGCGCAATCGGTGGAGCCCGCGCGGGTCTCGCCTCAGCCTCCCATTGTTTCGGGTCTTATTCAACCTTTCTGATTGATTGTCGAGCCGATGCGGATCATTTCTTCAGCTTCAGCAGAACCACTGCCTTCTCCCATCTCCACTTTCTTCTGTGACTCCTCTTTTTTTTAGATCCTCCACACGCCCCATTGTGCTAATGCATCTTGACGAAAACATCAAGAGCACGAACCCAGGGCCCAGCCGTGCCCTTTTCGCGGATTTCACCGGCTGAAACAAACTATTTGGAATTCTCTTTCAATAGCTGCAGTCTTCCGTACTAAAACATGGATTTAATTTGCGATGTTCCTTATAGTCCATACAGCTGAAGGCTTTCAGCTTTCTTGCCCTAAAACGGATGATCTATCAATAGCCTCCAGTTCAACCGGGGCTCCCGTTGCCGTGTGACAGGGCCTTGTGTCCGGAGAAAAGTTAAACATGGTGATCTTTCTTTCGGGTCCTCGGGAGCACGTTCATTTTGTCATTGTGGATCCTTTCTCCCCGTCATAAACCTGCGTGGTTCACGATCGAGGACCGCTTGACAACATACCCCAACCCCGCGCGAAGGTGACGACTCCTAGGCCTGTTTTCGATCAAGACGGCTCGTTCCTATGCCAATTGATCGACGGTTCGTCCGAAATACAGTATTGTCCACTTTTTGTTCATGTATATTCCTTAATTGGCTACCGCGCTCAAGGCTAGACCTATATATCTTTCCGTACTTGGTCATTTGGTACAAAGTCTCCACGCATGAAGCCGCCGTGGCGGGAAAGAAAAAAGATTACTAGTATCTGTCTGCCAGCCAGCCATGCAGTGCACGGTGCACAATGTGGTATATTAAGCATATAATGTACACTCCTTACTACGGAGTATGTACTATGTAAAGAAGTGTATGCATCAAAAGTACGCGAACTAGTCAGCTAACTATGTGATCCTTTATTTCCGTGTCGAAGGAGGCCACCGGGGACTCCGAAACTTGCACTCTGAGCTGATCGTATCGACCGGTCTGATTTTCACCCCTTAGTTTATGTGTAGCTCATATGGGTCCTGATCATACTACTGGACGTACAGAATAGTTTCTTACCATCGGTATCAAATCATGTATCACTGTGATGACCCTGTAGTATTGTAAGTGGAGAGGTTGGCCTTGTACTATCATCATGCTGCATCTTCTATACTCCACGCTGCCATCCACCTAGCGGAGACGCGGGATAATTGGCATTCAGTAATGATACGTGCTTTGCTGGAATATCCAGCCATTGACTTGATTGGATTGATTGTGCTTCAGGACCATCTCGGCCCGGACACCAATGCATGCATTGGAACCTTGACCGTCCCAAATACAGCCATACCATGTGAGATATGAACGTCTTTGAATGCTTTCGCCACAATTGACATCAATCTAATGCCAAAAGAAGCGGGGAAGGATCAATTTTGCAGCTGATCGAATGTAATTCGAGGTGTGGAAGTCGAATTCGCGCCCACCATGCAGCTGAAGCTCCGTCGATACCCACTCTACTGATACCAAAAGGCGTAATTTCATAGTGTAGCAACAGTATTTCGTACACACCCTCATCATACTTCGCCTCCACTGCCCAGCCATCTCCTCATCAAGAAAGGTAATGTGGATTCGGACCCCGACGAGGATGGGAGCTCGTGGTAGTTCCACATGCAGAGCTGCTACAAAAGGATCGCATTCCCCCCTATGATGCAGGTCTTTCTTTTTTCCAATTTGTAACTTTTTTTTTTCACATTCTGAGTCTGATCCCTCACGAATGTGCTTCCAGCTCTCTTAATTACCTTTTCCCTATTCCCATAGTCTGATCGCCGGTTTGTGTCGATTACTTTGTTGTTTCCGGAGCTGCTGCTCGAAAGAAACGTCTGATCCCAATTCCCATCCCAATCATCCCAGACAAGAATCACCTCAATTACACACCAACCAATCAGTATATACTGAAAGAGCATCTGTCCCCGAAGCTCTAACAAGGAAGAAAATCCTAAAAGTACATACGCAAGAAACTGTATCTAACGTTACCACCGAAACCACCACCAAAATGGCTCCTGGTATCATCTCCCCAGTGCCTGGCACTCCCCTCTCTCCTCTCTACAATGGCTTCGGCTCTCGCCAGGTTTCCAGTGCCTCCGCTATGTTCGAGAGTGACAGCCTTTCTCAGAATGGTATGTCTCGCTCTACGCGCCGCGAGTCTGGAATTCCGCGTAAGCTGAATGGCGCTGGTAACTCCAACCTCACCAATGTCGTTCAATCCTTGTACCGCCGCAGTGGTGATGAGATTGGTGCCCATGCCTCTGCTCGTCTGCTTAACTGCACTCACCTTTCCGTCATTGAGTGGATCCGTCACCAGCGCATGAGCCACCTGCCTCCCGAGGGTAGCAGCTATGACAAGGTCCTCGGATGGGCGCAGCTCTTCGTTGAGCGTCTGCACTCTTTCGAGGTCAACATTCAGCACTTTGCCAGCGACAGCTACCTCGCTGCTCAGCTGTCCTACGGCTACTGTGACTTGCTTTTGCAGGTAAATTGACCCTCTTGCTATTCGTTGTATACGAAGTCAATTTGCTAATTGTTTGTATAAAATAGCTTGGCAAGGAGAAAGAGAATGCCGCAGCTCTCATGATCTCCTTTGGTTTCTTCTACAGCACCTCATCCGTACTGGTTAACCTGCTGGAGCGCACTGAGCTTTTTGATGTCTCTCAGGATATCAAGGAGCAGCTGATTCTGGCCCTGTCTGACTTGGTCACTCTGGTTGCGAGTGTCTCGACTCACTTCCACCAAGCCATCAATGACAAGACCACCAACTCGATCTCCGTCGATATCTATGGCGCTTTTCCCGGTCAAATTGGATCTTTCCGCGAGCGCTGCGACAAGATCGCTGAGAGCATGTGGCGTCACCAGCTCAACAAGGAGGGAGTTGACACTGAGAAGGGTAAGTTTGTAAAAATTGACCATGCATTCTCCCGTCCACCATGTTAAAGGTTTATTACTGATAAATCTCGACGAATAGTCTCCGTCGTCAAGGCTATCAAGTCCTGGCTCGCTCCTGAGGACCGTGTCCTGAGCCACCTGGCTGAGAACACCTCTCACCTTGCCCATGAGCGTGAGGAGATGACTTGTCTGTGGATGGCTCCCTACCTGACCCATTTCCTGAAGAGTGACAAGTCTACTCTTTCGTTCACTGGCAAGCCTGGCTCCGGAAAGACTGTCCTAGCATCCGTCATTGTCGACCGTCTGCAGGATCCCATTGGTGGTACCTCCTTCAAGACCCTTTTCGTCCCCATCAGTGAGTGAAACACCGAATCCGCAGTAATAATTTCAATATTCTAACCGATGTAATTCACTAGATGCCCGTATCCCCGCCGAGACCCACCCCCTTGCCATCGTCAAGACCATCCTCTCCCAACTCTTCGAGAAGCGTATCGGAAATGTTCAGCTGCTGCAAATTCTGGGAGAAGCTTATGAGCGTAGCCGCAAGACTACCTCTGCTGAGGATTACGAGGCAATTCTCTGGACTGCTCTGGAGCGTGCCTTGGGCGCTGCTCTCCGCAATGCTAAGGAGCTTGTCATCATCGTTGATGGTCTTGATGAAGCCACTTTCGGTGAATCTGCCATCCTGAAGAAGCTTACTACCGCCACTGCAAATGCCACCAGCGTGAAGCTGATTACCCTTGGTGCTGAGAGGCCCCCTGCTTCTGACACCGTGATGCACGTCCCCGTCACTGATGAACGCATTGCTGATGACATCTCCATTGTCGTCCGTGGCAGCTTCGAGCAGAGCAAGGCCTTCCAGCAGATGTCCGAGATGGACCAGGAGACTATCATCGATCAGATTACCGAGGCCTCTAAGGGCTCCTTCTTGTGGGCTAAGCTCTGCACCAAGCGTGCTCGTGTCCAATCCTCTCCCGAGAATGTCACCAAGTCCGTGGAAACTGCTATCACCAACAAGTACACCATCAATGACTTCGTGATTGATGCTCTCACCAGCGAAGGAGCCAATGAGGATACTAAGCAGATGCTTCTCTGGCTTGCTACTTCAGACCGTCCTCTGCAGCCCCGTGAGCTCACTGCTCTGGCCCAAGTTCAGCCTGAGAAGCTCACTGTGACTGACCGAAACATCGACGCTCGGCATACCCTCAGACCTGTCCACTCTCTTGTTTTTGTCCAGGATGGCCAGGTTTATCTGCGTCACGGTCTCATCCGTAGTGCCGTTCTGGATGTCTTCTCACAGGGCAAGCTGATTCCCACTATCAAGGACCGCCACGCCGACTTTGTGACCCGTCTCTTGATCTACATCAAGTCCACCGTCACTGAGAAGCACGATCCTACCCTGAGTCCTCTCGACCGCCACGACGCCCTTTCTCTGGTGCATCGTTTCCCTCTTTTGGACTTTGCCGTGCGTTACTGGCCTCGTCACCTTACCCAGACTACCACTTACACTACTGGTGGTGAAGTCCCTACGGCCAAGGAGTATGGCAAGATCTTCCCTGCTAGCATTACCTTGCTGCTACTTCAGAACACTTTGTGGCAACATGTCTCAACTCCTACTCTGCTCTCGCTTCAGACTACCGTCACAAACTTGTGCCGTCACATCTTCACCACCAAGAGCCCTGTGACTCTGCAGTCTATCATCACCCTCGCGTTCTTCAACCGTGACATTGGCTCTTTCCCTGACGCCACCAACCTGTTCTACGAGCTCACCACCATCACTAACACCCTGTTGACTACCAAGCATCTCATTACTATGAAGGTTGCTGCTCTCTTCATCGAGCTGACCACCGACAGTGTCACCACCTCTAAGACTGACATCATGGTCAAGCGCGAGGAGATTCTCAAGCTCGTCATTGAGTGCTACAAGATCCACTACGGTCAGAACTCTGAGCGTGTGATCACCACTCTGAACACCCTGATCGAACATTACCGCTTGACCAAGGAGGAGAAGAAGCTGCAAGAGATCACTGTCTCTCTCCAGGCCATCACTGCCGTTGACACTGGATACGAGAATGATACTCGCGGTGATCTCCACGTCCGTCTCAAGGGTCACAAGCGCGAGGAGAGCGATGGTGGAATTCGCTTCGTTCTGGACGCTGAGGAGGATGAGCGCGAGTCCGACTCATTCGACTACTTGGCTCTCGTCCAGCTCGCTCAGAAGTACACTGCCGAGGGCAAAATCTCCCAGGCCGAGCGTGTGTACGTTGAGATCTGGCAGCGTGCCAGCAAGGAATGTCGCGCCCAGTACTCTACCTACTGGGAGGAGATCAAGCTGCAGGCTGTCACTGTCTACTCCGAGTTCCTCCAGACCCAGAAGCGCGAGTCTGAGGCTTCCTCTATCCTGTCTAGCGTCTGGGAGGAGTACCGCCACACCAGCCTGACTCTCTCCGAGTCTACTACCAAGCACTTCCATCAGATTGCTAAGGTTATGACTGCCGTTGGCTTGTCCACTGCTGCTCTGTCTATCTTCAAGCAGTGTGCTCACTACTACCAGAGTACCAACAGCACCCAGTCTTCATCCTACTCAGAGATTCAGAAGAGCATCAACTCTACTTCTCAGCAAGTCATGAAGCAGGCTAGCTCATCCTCTTCCGTCACCTCTGAGTCTACTCTGGAGGAGATTGTCTACGAGGCCTCTTCTTCCATCTCCAAGATTGACGAGAGCTCTTTCACTGCCACCAGCACCCTGGTTGAGCTGTACGTCGGTCAGCACCGCTGGAAGGATGCCACTCGCGTTGTCAAGAAAGTCCTCCAGGGTCTGTGGCCTTCTCTCTTCGCTCCCTCCATTCAGGATGTGACTCTTCCCTCCAAGCACGTCGAGAAGTGCGTTGAGCTTGCCGAGCGTCTCAGCCAGTGCTACCACTTCCGTCGTCGTTTCCCTCGTGAGGAGAACACTCGCATTCGCGTCTATCGTGCTGTTCGTGCCGGCCGCCCCGTTGATGACAAGCTTCGTGAGCGTGTCACCAACGAGCTGATCCGCTTCTTCGAGCGCTCCAAGCAGCCTGACAATGTCATCAGCACTCGCCAGGAGATCCTCGATGACCAGATCAAGCACTACGGCCCTGAGAACCCCATTGTTATCAAGAGCTTGTGGATCCTGGCTGAGCTTACTCGTCCCCGTCCCATCTTCGTTGAGTACTACCAGCGCATCATCAAGTCTCTCAACAAGGATTCTCCTACCTGCCAGCCTGAGGCTCTTGAGCCCCTGGTCATTGTTGCCACTGAGTTGTGGACCCAGAGCCGCTACTCTGAGGCCGTGCCTTACTTCACCCTGCTGTTCACTACCTTCTTGAACCAGCCCAAGGCTCCTCGCTTCCAGGACACCAAGTTTGTCCAGGAGGTCTTTGAGCGCTACACTCATGTCCTGCGCACCATCCGCACCGACTACACTGTGATCCACAAGGTTACCGTCGACTACCAGACTAAGGTCAAGGCCGTCTTCGGTGCTACTGCTACCATCACCGTCCAGGCTACCCTGACTCTTGCCAAGGTCTGCCAGGAGTCTAAGCGTTACGAGTCTGACGCAATCACTCTGTACGAGGAGCTACTGAAGCTCAAGTCCACTGAGGTTGACCTCGATGAGATCTCTGCTACCCTCGATGGCATCTATGAGGAGCAGACTGCCATTGCTACCTCCAAGTCTGAGTCGGTTTCTGCCAGCCAGGTCGAGCGTGCTTCCAAGGTTCTGCGCAAGCGTATCACCACTGTCCGTGAGGCCTACGGCTGGGCTCATGAGGAGTCTATCTCTAAGATGAAGGAGATGATCTCCTTCCACTCCAAGCACAGCGAGAGCTCTGCTGTTACCAAGGAGCTGAAGGAGTCCACTGTCAACATCCTGTCCCAGGAGACCTCCTCCACTCGTCTGGTTTCCGCTGCCATTGCCATCGCTTCCAGCTACATCGAGACTAACCAGGTGTCCAAGGCCACTGAGATGACTGAGGAGCTGTACCGCCAGGTCGTGATGAAGGATACCTCCAACTCCAAGTCTGTTCAGTTTGATGTCTCCAAGCAGGGCCGCCAGAGCCTCGTCTTCCTGGCCCAGCTTGAGCACAGCCTGCGCCGCACTACTTCTTCCATCACTGAGATCCTGGCTGCTCTCACCACCGAGTTTGTCTACTTCGAGGAATTCCGCAGCCTGACCACCTCCAAGAGCAGCTCCTTCCACACTGTCTCTGTATCTGCCTCGCGTCTGTATCAGTTCCTGATCCGCAGCAACCGCTCTGAGGCTGCTAACCGCGTCTTCGCTGACTTCGTCGCTTACTTCATCTCCACTGAGGGCAAGCGTACCAAGTTGACTGACAGCGCCCAGGTCAAGATCCTCCTGTTGACCATCGTGGACCACTTCCACACTCACAACTCGTCCAACTTCGTTCGCTCGGTTGGTATTGCTAGCAACAGCCGCGTTCTGGAGCTGCTTCAGGCTCAGCGCTACGAGGAGGCCTCCAACCTCGCTCTGGCTGCCTTCCAGTACATCTCTGCTCATGAGTCTTTCCGCTCCCCTGCGATCGTCAAGTTCGTGTTCACTCTCGGTGTGTTCATCACCGGCCGTACCATCCACCCTCAACCCGACCAGGCCGTCCAGCAGAAGCTGTCTGGTGTGTCTATCGTGATCATCAAGGAGGTTCTCCGGGTCATCAGTGACCTGAAGATCAACCTTGCCCAGATCAGCCTGGACTACCTCAACATTCTGATTGGTCTGCTTGGTGAGCAGAAGGACTACCAGAACCTTGTCTGGTTGCTGTCTAGCCTCTGGTCCAACCGCAACCTGCAGAACTGGTCCCCTGCCGTCACTTTGGGTCTTGCCCGTCGCTTCATCCTGGCCCGCTACCTGGTCGATGATGCTCTCAAGGCTGCCCGTCTGGCCGAGGACATTGTTTACAACTGCCGTCGTGTCAACGGTGCTCACCACAGCAGCACCCTTGAGATCTCCACTCTTCTGTCCCAGCTGTACACTGGTATCGCCGCACGCTACCAGGAGAAGAAGGGTGGACAGCACATGGCCAACAAGTACTACAAGAAGAGCGCTTCCGTTCACGAGAACCTGCTCCGTATCCTTGTTGACCCCTCCTTCGCTGAGTTTGAGGGTGGCCTTGATGGCTCCCTGAGCATCGATGGCTCCGCCTTCGAGCTGGACATCAGTGACTCTGCCAACGGCACCGCTCTCTCCGAGGGTGAGCATGCTCGCCAGCACCTGCAGCTCCTCAAGCTGGCCGTCCAGCGTCTGGGAGACTGGCCCAAGGACTACGCTGAGTATGAGCGCCTGAACGCCGACCTCTTCCTACAGTTTGGCGAGGACCTGCAGCCCGTCGGTGGTGTTGAGAAGTGGGATTTGAAAAAGTTCGGCAATGGGAAAGCCTCCAGCGGCGAAGACACCCTCGACACCGAGTTCAAGTCCTGGGAATTGGATCTCGGACAGAACAGTGTCGAGGTCGAGGAGGAGTTGTAAAAAGGTTGTACAGGGGGAGACTTCTGTCTGCTTTGTATGATTGACTATCTTGCCTTTCTGTTGTAATTAGCATTTTGTTTTTAGTACCTTTCTTCTACGCACAAATTGGGATCAGACTTTATTTAAAATCATTTCCATGTCTTCGTAATGTTTTAACTGTAGAAGAACACTAGAATAGCTGACTTGGAAGATAATTTGTCTTACAATTCATGTGAACTAGCATGAATGGCCTGTTTTCAGGCCAGCATCATGAATCATAATTCAATGTCAGTTTCACTTTCGAGCGAAATGTTTTGTATTTGGCAGTTCATCTCGCTAGATCAGGCTTTTCCACAGGGGGCTATGATTATCCAAACAGGAGTTCTGTCGAAGGACTTATGAATTGATGAGTGTTGTAAGGTATCTCCTTGCACCACTTTATGGAACAGGCGGGCAAATAGCTGCTTCATTCATCCTCACCCATCATAATTCATCTCCAACCCTTCTATCTTAGAAAGGTTGGTACAGATGGTCTCTGTCACTACTAGATTTTCAGGATTACCTTCATAACTGACTTTATGGTTGCACACAATGATTTGTGCCCTCGTACTTCTACCTGCAATATCGTGTGAAACACAGTTTAATATCTGATCATAATATCATTCAAGTTGGACTGTCTGTTAATCTAACGTTCTAGTATCTAAGGATAAACGATATTCTCGCACCAAATTCCCCGTTGAGCTTCATAACAAGCGAGGAAGAACAAATAGATCGCTGATTTTTTTTTTTGGTTTGATGGACCTGATTGACCCTTATATTAAAGGGATTTCAGCCGTATTCACATAGTCAATGTTATCAGCATGCCCTTCGATACGAGGAATCGATGTGTTGAAGAGCCGATCCCACACTCGGGTTTGCTTTCCGTAGTTGTGACTATTCTTCCAGCCTTTTCGATGGTGAAGGTCATGATCTTCAATCATGAGCTCCATGTCACACAGTCTGAGCAACCATGTCCAGGGGTTCACTGCTGTGGCGATCATGCGCAGGCCACTATGGCCGAGAATCTCGGTGAACACGATGTATTGTTGGCAAACCCACCATTCGTAAAAGCCCATCGGGAACCCCATCAGTTTCATAGTGCCGTAGGTTATAACCGGGGTGCCAATAACGTCGATAAACTCTTGAACTTTATCCGCATACGCCGTCAAAAGAGGGTTGGGATGCTTGGTAAGATGGTGAGTGCGGTGGAACTTCCACAGGTGTTCCGTCTCGTGTGCGGAGCGATGGAAGATATAGTACCAGAAATCGAGGACAAGAGCGTACATGCCAGTCTCAAAGATGAGCCATCCCCATCGAATCGAGGCAGGGGCTTCATCGGCGCGATAGGCGAGGAAGACCGTGAACATAGGACGTAGGATGATGACTGATAGTACGGTCTGCACGGTTTTACCAACGCCCACATCAGGTACGCCATCGCGAGCATGCTTGTCTCCATCAAAGAATCCAATCTTATGGCCAACACGGCGAAGAACTCGTACTTCGTGAACGGCATTTAATTCAAGAGCCAGGCTGTAAAAGAGGAAAACAGCTGCCGCATGAGGCTGGCCGAAGTAGTTGATGTATAGTTGGTGAAGAACAAGTGGGATGAAAGTATGAGTAAGAACCCAGGTATGAAATTGCATTTCAGGTGCATAAGGGACTTTATCGGTCTTCTGGTGAACAGGTACATCTTCACCGATGTTCAGATGGTGTACGTTCAAGACTTCCAGAAGCCAGTGGCGCCAATCCCATTCAGACCGGTCCCAAAGCCGCCATGTGGATTTCATCGAATCTTTCGGATTTCGTACAGGGGCCGCCATTTTGACGTTGATTGTGTAAAAGGAGTTGAAAGAAACAGATAACTGAGGAGACGAGACGTATCTATATTTGAATACTATCATGGGTCTCGTTGGGACCACCTGAAGCCGAGGTGTGGGTACTACACACCCCGGTGGCCGTTCAGGGACGATCCATCCGCATTTCTCCTTTTCACCCCGCCATTTTAGCCCGATGATCTTTTTCTTGGTGCTGTTCGAGAACTAAAGGCTTGTGATTTTGACGTCACTTGAATATAATCTCGTATTGCAGTTCGTAAAACTGACAGACTGCATTTTGACTGCATAGTACGAACAGTTGTCCCATGTTCATACTCACATGAAGATCTCGGTCAGCACTCTATCCTATGAAAGTTAAATCTTTTCATGTATTCCATACTGGTGCCTGATGGATTACTGATCCAGAACATCTGATCCCGAGGTCAGCTTAAAATCTTTGTTCATCCAACTACTCAATTAGGAAATTATGTTCCGGCGTCAAGATTGGGTCTCGGTCTAACCTCATCAAGTGATGATCGACATTTTTCTGCGAACTCTTTGGATGCCAAAGAAAACTGTAGGTCTTCCTCATTATCACGTTGATTTGCAGATTGGTTCCTCGAGCGTTGTGGAAGAACCTTCGATAATATTTTAGTCCTGGATGTTGCCACCCAATGATTCATAAACTCATGCTCTATGATGAATACTCACTGACATGACAAAATCTCCAACGTCAGCAGTGGCAACTCATGGCTTCAACCTTATCATTATGAGATGAGTCTGTTGATCAAGTCTCGGAGTACATATGCCCAGACATTTGTGACCTGCCTGATTTCCTAAAATTTTGGATCAACGTGAAGCGCTGATACTGTACGATGAATAAGATTATACCACATGGGTGTATTGCTGAAGTCTACTCCGTACCGTATCCCTTTTTTGTTTACCTCAACACATCAACTAGGCAGTGTGGCAGTACAGTAAGGACCTCGCCGATCACAAGTTGCTATCAAGATCTCGCTCGAAGAGGAATACCGGGCTCCGAAGCACAGATTGCGCCTTAATCTTCACGGAAATATTCAAGTAGATCGTTTGCACTACTGTCAGGTACTATATCAGCAGTACAAATTGTTTCATAGGAACTGTGTTGAGATCAATAATATTATAGGTACATGAGTGAGATAGAACAAACGAAAGCGTCGAACGATTATTTAGCTAGCTCTTAATAGACTAGCCTATGCAGCAATTCATTGCTCAGCAATTATTCTGATATGATAACTATCATGGTGTTCCTGTAGTACTCATCTTTTTTCTCATTTGCAGATTCCAGTGCCTTGCTAAAATGTAATGTAGGAAATTCTTGGGACTGCTTTTTCATTTTCTCTTCAGTCCTTTTTCGCGACTCGTTCTGTCACAGGAACTAGCATCTCAGCTTCATCATACACGAATCGACCGCGGAGTTTCACGTTTCTATCTAACATATGGTACTAGTATCGGAAATATCATATAACAGAAAATATAGATTGTTCTCATGGATGAGAACAATCTACGTGTAGATATGTGGCCTTTGACAACTGCCGGGTCCTAGTGTGTTCTGATTTCCTGCTCGGGTTATTCTTATCCTCGAGTACTCGAAATTTTGTTGACTCGTTTCAAAGGTTCATTTTGCAAGCATAAACCACCGTAGTTGCTTTACACTCAAAAGTGTTAAACCCCCAAGTCCGCTACAACCACGACTATACACAAGGAGTAGTAGTTCCTCCGGGGTAATGTGAAATTTTGAATGCGATCCTTGTTAAATACCCTGGCGCCATATTTATTCTAATAGAACTGGCATAAGGATCAATTTATGACGTCGACTTGAATCCATTATCCTGAACGTAGTTCAAAACTGGATGAGTATTTTCCGAGCTACTAGTACCTACTGGTAGATCGGAAAATTCAAGCCTAGTATGAAGTTTATACGGTTCAATTAAAACCAATTGGCTTGAAGAAATGCAATGCTTCCCTGTGATGCTACGCCAGCTCAGCTCAAGTTCAAAATGCAGGTAGCAAAATAAGTAACACGTCGGACGAGTTTTAGCCTTGCAGTTAGATTCTATGATCACCGGGTCGACTGGTCAAATTTGCCACAAAACATGGGCCGTTTGAATTTCCTTTGAACAAGTCCTGGACCGAGAATCTGAGTGGTAGGCTAGAATCGTGTCGCAGTCACAATTACTGTAGTGTAAGCTTGAAAGCTCGACTGTGCCACTCTATTGGCGACGCGACCACTAAGCCTTACACCTCATCGAGCCTTAAAATAGACACACTAGATCCGGTTACATCCGCAGAGATATTGAATTAAAAAAAAGGTGCAGATCAGGCGGGCCGGTGGCTTGGAGGCTGACGGCTTATCCCCCGCCTTGACACTTTTAGGGCTTCCCCCTTGGCAACGCCTGTAACGAGGGCGCCCCTGTGCCAACCCTAGATGAACCCTGGCACTTGATCCTCATGACCGAGCAGATCCCGCGATGTTCAGCAGGAAAAAGCCTAAGAAACAGATCCAAGCCCTGGCGTGGGGAATCAATTATTTGGTACAGATCGATCGTTTCCTCATGCCGATTGGATTTTATTGGATTCAATCGGGGAACTTGCAGAGGGAAGATCCACAAGGAGGTGCGAAACATTGGTATTGGGCAGCTTACCGAGACATTTCACCGAGATCCCCTGAGACATGGCTAATAATCACCCCCAGACCATGGTCGGCCTCAAACTTTGGTTGTTCCGTTTAAAAAAGTTGCTGCTTCAACGGTTATAAAAGAGGAGGATTATCCCTCGAGCATACTCTACGTAGACATATCAAATCCTATCTTTCAACTGTATTCTTGTCTATCTATTCAAACATAATAATCATTTTTTTACATATCTTCTTCACCTGTCAATATGAAGTTCTTCGCCGCTCTCGTCGCTTTTGCCAGCGCTGCTCTGGCTCAGAATGCTGCTATCGGATATCCTACCGATGGCCAAAAGATCGAGGCTGGTAGTGATGCTGTTGTACAAATCCAGCGCCCTGTACGTGAACGGAATTATTCCAGCAATCATTATTTGGGAGAGTCTCTTCTAACTCGGCTATAGAACTCCCTGACTGGATCAAAAGAGCTGCAGGTTGCTATTGGTATCGCATCCTGCGCTTCTTCACCCTGCCTGCTTTCTAAGGAGACGCTGGGAACTACTGTTCTCTACTCTGGCGATTTCAAACCCGTCTATCACGAGTCTGGCTCACCACCTTACCAAAACTACACCGTCAAGATTCCTTCCGATCTTAAAAATGGCAAGGCCCAGATTAACGTGGCTCATTTCTCCATCATGGGTGTAAGTCATCACTCATTTCAGTTGAGTTGCATATATCTGACTTGGCTAATATTGGTTCTCAGGCGAGCAACGTCCCTTTCTTCGAGACTCTGAACCAGACTGTAGTAATCAACTAGAGAAGCAAGATCATGGGTCGAAGGTCGCTGAACTTGCGGATCACGTTAAACTTTGTCATTATCTGCCTTTGATGGCTTTACATAGTTTCATTTCGCGATATATCTGTTCCTTGCTGGATATAGAAGATTTGGTATATAACATCATGACGAATTGCATTTACTTTTTTGACATTGCTCGAGTATCTATAGCACTACCAGTAATATCCGAAGTTTATCCCACTGTGTCCCTACACGTACCCTTCCACACTTGCCTTACGATTCAGTTCAAATGTCATGGCATGACATTTGAACTGAATCGTATACTGATTGCGTATACACGTTACGAGTAATTTCCATAAGAATAGCTCCCAATCTAATCAATTTGATCAAACCTGGCAACTATTGGGACCATGAATTTTCTTGGGAGTGCGTATTTTCACTAATTCAATATTGTCTAGGACAGTCTCTCCAAGGTTTCCTTGCCTTTCTCGTGCATATTTGGGTACTGCCTTAGATTACACATATCCGTCCACAATCTCTTGGCAGATTCGTGCCCTTCGTCCTGTGCGTCTAAGCGCTCTCGGAGCAATTTTTTCCATTCCACATCCATATCTGTAAATCCAAAGGAGGCCGAAACATACTCATACCAAATAGGGAAGAAGGCAGCGTATTCCCATTCAAGTATACCAACATCCTTTCCGTCTTGGACCATTATATTTCCCAAGTTGAGATCGCAATGAGTAAGCACATAGGGTTCGTACTTCAGTAGGCGTTTTCTCAAATTCTCCAAAACTTGTTGAGGAAGATGAAGATTAAGGGCCAGAGCATCCCAAAGTTCTTGGTAAGAGTGAAACGGTCTACGGGGCTCAAAAAAATAAAAATAAAAATAAAAAATAACCCTGGATAGCATAGACTTTGATCGACACACTGAATAGAGGTTGATGTAAAAGATCGAAACTGTTTTCTCAGTTTCACTACTTGATCCACGATATCTAATTTTTGGAGCTCTGACGAAGAAGTCCATGCCTCCTCGAGTGTCTGATCACCGATACGTTCGTTCAAAACAAAATACCGTCCATCCCGATCGACCCAGTCACATAAAACCTTCGGGATGGGAGTATCGGTATGGGTCGCTATATAGTTCAATGGTTTGACTTCAAGCTTTGCTTTTGGACCCTCGTCGGGCCGGTCCTTTCAGCATTACATCTGATCCGATGGACCACACACCCCGTGTAGATGCGCCGTAGAAGAGTTTGAGATGGCTTGTATAAATAATGGCACTGCCTTTCTTTGTCAAGTGTCCACCCGCATGCGACACAACTTCTCTCGAGCGCGGTTCACCCATTGTGAATACTTTGTAGGAAGTTAGTTTGTTGCAAGAGATGAATTTCGACTGAAGATTGAAAACAAAAAAGAAAAGCATTTTCCAAGCGGAAGCCCATTGTTTATATTTCAAGACTGACCGCCATTGATGTATAGGCTAATGTACTGTTTACTACAATCTTGAAGAAAGCCGTTTCTGGCGCCAAAAGCAGCCAATTTTTCACAGGTCCTCATATTCTAGATGTATATTGTTCATTTCACCAACTTCAAGCTTTTGTTCCTCAGAGTCTGTACATCGACCAATCTAGGCCCTCTCTCGATAATCAATATAAGAAAACCCGTAAAACTTTGAACCAGCTACATGAACTGGAGTTATCTTCTAAACCTCAACCCAGCCCAAATAGCAATAAACCCAAGTACAACCGGCAACACGACTTTACCAGCAGTCATCCAAAGAAGCCTCACCCTCGCCTTCGCCACCTGAGCATGCGAGGCCGAATGATTATCCCGAGGAAACGGCAAATCAGGAACATCAACATTCAAAAACCGACAAAGAGGTCCCCATCCATCCCCAATCCGATACTCAAGGCTCCTCTCAGGTGGAACTGCAGCACGCACTTCACGATAATAACTCTCATGCACGATCTTCGCCCGAGTTCGAATCCCAGCATGAGTATTTGCTCCAAAGAATCCAAAATGAATCTTCCTCATAGCCTGTACAGCCGGTATACCCATCAAATATAATCCCAAAAACCCATTTATAGAAGCCATAGGTTGAATCATTACACGATCCAAGATCTCAGTTTGAAAACTTGGCCACCAATTTTCGAACTCGCGTTCCACGATAACAACTTTGGCCTCTGGATATGCACGGATTAGTTCCAGTGCGAATGGCGAGGCTAAATCTGTGACGACATCGTAATTTCCCCAGATTTTGTCCCAGTCTGCGCGGGTGAATCGGGTTCGGGATCTGGCTCCTGGTACTGAGGGCCACGTTACTTCTGCAGCTTCTTCCAGGGATACCCATGGTGTATCAATGACGGATTCTAAGAGTCCGTGATGTGTTTTGAAGCCTAGGATTTGGTAGGCCAAGGCCATGGATTTGGTGGCGCTGCGGAATAGACCCGCGTTGATGATCAACAGGCCTTGGTCATTAGCTTTTTGTTCTTTTGTGGAGGGCATATTGTGACTTTTTCCTTGGATAATGAAGGTAGGAAAAGCTAGACAACAAAACGGAATCTCCTGATTTCTTTCTTCTGACGAGGTTCAGCTACAGTTTTTCAAAGTTAAAGGGGTAAGGTGAGGATTATCTTGTCTAGTGCTTACTGGTGGGGCTGTACGTTCAAGTTACGCAGTTTACCCCCAGCAAAAAGCATGTCAGAACGAGCATGATTAACGATATTATAAACGAGAAGCCCAATTGTCACCAGGTCTTGTGAGAGAGTGTTTATCCAAAATGATCGGCCACTTCCAGGGTCTAGCATTCAAACAACTATCCCAAGTGATGCCCATCATGAAGACCGATACCAATTCTCCACTGGATCACAAAGACACTCTCCAATAGTAACGGCTATCGGACGTCAGTATATATCTAGAATCACCACGACGCAAACTCAGAAAGCATACCTTTCAATCCCCTCGACCTAATCTCCTGTAGCATATTCTCGACCAGTATCTCGACAGTATTCAAATGAACATCATGAGCCAACACGATCGAGCCACCAACATCCAACTCAAGCCGGAATTTCTCGAAACTCTTCCAAATAAGTCCCGGGTCGTCATTCTCATAGTCCTTTGTATCGATACTAACGCCGACAACATGGTATCCCAGTTCCGCCATTGCAGCGAGAACTGTATAATTGGACACGAGGTACGGGAGACGCATGTAGAAGGGGAAGTATCCTAGAATCTGCAAGAACTCGTCTTCAAGCATCGTCATCTGGGAGATTATTGAGGCGTGGTCTAGCGAGTCAAGGGATTGGTGACTCCAACTGAGAACTGTTAGTGGATAGTTATTGGGGTATTGTGGGCAATACCGGAGATGGGAATGAGTTTCACCTACGTGTGTGAGCCGAGTTGGTGGCCTTCTGCTACCGCGCGATGAAGTACATCCGGGTAGGAAGTGATACTCCCTTTGTTGATGCCATTTAGAAAAAAGGTTGCGACGGCGTCATATTCAGCGAGTGTATCCAGGAGTCTGTGGGTATAGATCCAGGGTCCGTCGTCAAATGTCAAAGCTATCGTGCCTGGAATCGTACATTGGTTAATCACAGTGCCCACGGGGACTTGTGAAGTCGTTTGCCGGGGCCGAGTTTGTAATGGCGTGGCTGAAGAAATAGAAAGGATGGAATACATTGTGGCCAGAACGAATGGTAACCGCATGATTGTAGGATTGAGAATGTATCACAGCAGGTAGAGGAAGAATGGCTCTGATATCGGACATTCGCAATGCGCCGTGCAGGTTTTATAAGATAAATAGAGAAAGAAAATCAATGAAACTAAGACGAAAAGTCGAAAAGGAACGATCAGAAGATCAATCGGTAAGAGCAGATACGAGGAAAGTGCAGCGATGAAGAAAATGCGACTTGGACAAGCAGCTGCTGCAGGCGAAATCAAGATTGAAGAGATTAGCAGGAGTAGGCCAGTATCGGAATCTTTCGGGCATTTCAGGTATGAATACATCTCAAAAGGTATCAAAACAAGACTAGATAAAGAAGAATCACAAAGAAACAAAAAAAAAAAAAAACATACAACAGCA
>Ga0209673_1000668_pt1 | contig 49874 bp, 53 predicted proteins | sample AraplaCol_mMS_r2_2_FD_184274 | JGI IMG/M metagenome (GOLD analysis project Ga0209673, IMG submission 184274) | Arabidopsis root microbial communities from North Carolina, USA - plate scrape MF_Col_mMS_r2 (SPAdes) (version 3) | ecosystem: Host-associated > Plants > Roots > Endosphere | place... | reverse complement strand
GGAGAAGTGAAGCAATGAGAAGATGAGAGGAAGAGAAATGGGAGAGACTGCCAAGCTTTGACGCGGAGCTGAAGCGCCCCCAACGAGGCACGAATGCAACGTCATTCGTCTATGAAGGGACTGAACATATTTTATATGATTATATTTACTAGAATAAATTCCTATAACTGATTAGACGTGAGATATATATCGCAGAGTAATGTTGTACATATGAACAGCTGAAAAGGGGGAAGTCTGGGTAATTAGTGGATAGTTCATTGTGGTTCACTGTATACTATATCAACTTGAATGCCCTTCGTCAAATTCCCAGTTCATACTTGTTTGTTTGTCAGTCTAATAGAACGAGATTATTTAAAGGTTTACACATCTAGATTATCTAACTAATGTTCCACACGACTATAAGATCACTTCTAATTATTGCTGATTCAATAGTAAATGCCCTTCCCATCCAAGCCATATCTGCCCTATGGAGTCTTTCGTCTGCTCAGCCAGCGCTTCAGGTCGCGGACTCCATGAAGATATAGCCAAGAGAAGATGAAGACTAACATAAAGTTGAATATCATAAATGCCCAGAAAATCCCCTGCGCGATCGTGAGTAAATTGTAAAACCAATCAACGAAAATCAACTTACATAGTTGCGCCATTTATGAGAGTAAAAGACATTGAAACTAGCGGCCTAAAATGCCCAGCATGTTAGAATTTAGCTGGAACATCTCAAGTATTTGGTATAAAGTTGGAGTATTCATCACTTACGAATTCATCCCCAACGGAATATTGGCAGAAAGCACACAGTCCATTGCCGGCTTCTCGGACGTATCCTCCAGACTGCTTAGCATATGATCCAGCATATTGCTCGCACGTCTGACCCGGTGGTGGGCTAAATCTAGCCTCTTCACGCTCTACACAGTCGATTGGGATGTTATGCGTAGCTACCCCCAAGAAACCTTCAAGAAGGTAGTGGAACGGGGTAAGCCAGTACATCCAGGACTGCCAGAAATGGGGCAAGGCAACGTAAGGGACAACAACACCACAGAAAGCCACAACAAACGTGAAGAATGAAGGTACGAGGAGTGATGCGAATAGCTCATTTGGTGCAAATGCAGCGATGAATTGACCGAAGCCCACATAGTAGCATTCGAATAGCATCAGAAGCATCCAAGTGTATCCGGAACTGAAGGAATCGCGGGGGAACCAGATACCCCAATACCTATAAATAGTTAATTAGAAATTCAAGTTATAATAAGATAATGTTCCAACAAACCAGCAGTTGAAGTAAATGGAGCCAGCTACAATCGAGTACGGAAGCTCGGGTAGAATCGCACTCACGACAAATGCAATCCAAGAATAAATCTTGGAATTTGCCTCTCGTGACTCGTACAGACCTCTGAAATGCAGGTAACGTGGCTGTAACTGCTGGATGAGCGGAGGAGATATTGTTAATGTCATGAAAATGGAGAAAAGTCTTGACTGCATATCGATATAACTGTTACCGAGATGCCAGAAAGTGAAGGTGTTGAAGAGACCTGTGAATATATGCAGCATGAATTTTCCCTGTATAGCAGTGCGTCGAAGCTCAGTCAGCACTTGCATATTTTCCCTTTAAAAAATGTATCAAAGTAGCAGTATTGACATACCAGAACATAGTCGGGAAGTCTCCAGTAAGCCACAAAGGCACGTCTCGTCACGGCCACTATCTGGGCATATAGTGGCATGGCATATTCCCGATCATCACTTGCGCTTCCGTCATCTTGCGTATCTAGGCGTGAAGTGATGATCTTTTCTATATCTTCAGATAACTGCTTGGACTCGGGTGAACTGGCCCAAACATCACCCCAATCCTGGCCCTTGTAATCTGGGTTTCCCGCGCCGATAACTTCAAGCATGTACTAAAAAATATTATCCGCGTTAGATATTATATGGTGACAAAACGGAATACAGACACATACCTCGGCAGGATTCGCATTTGGTGAGCATTTTTTGCCTCCATTACGTTCGAAATAGTCGATAAGCGTTTTTGAGTCTGATCCAAGAGCTCCATTATATACGACTCGTCCTCCACTTTGAAGCAGGAGAAGCTCATCAAACTGCTCGAACAAAACGGCGGATGGCTGATGGATTGTGCAAAGAACAGCTTGACCGGCATCTGCCAGTCTTCGTAAGAAGCGGATGATATTGAAAGCAGCCAAGGAGTCTAGTCCCGAAGTTGGCTCGTCTAAGAAAAGCAGCAGCTCCGGCTTGCTGGCCAACTCGACTGCAATGGTCAGTCTCTTTCTCTGCTCTTGATTCAGGCCCGAGCCGGTAGATCCAACTGTAGCGCCGGCGATAGATCGCATTTCCAGCAAGTCGATAACTTTCTCACAATAGTCGTATTTCTCCTGGATTGGGACTTCCTTGGGTTGACGTAAGAGCGCTGAGAATCGTAAAGACTCACGGACTGTGGCTGTTGGCTCGTGTATGTCCATTTGCTCGGCGAATCCTGTTGCCCTCTGAAAACTTTTAGGAAGTGGCCTGCGATCATTAGGTTCAGCTTAGACATTTTTGAGAGATATTTTTCTTACTTTCCATCGACCAAGAATGCGCCTGTCACAACTCCAAAATTGATACGCTGAGCAAGTGCATTTAGGAGAGTCGTTTTCCTGGAAACCCGTCAGTTCTAGTGAATTAGTGTGCTCTCAAAACGACTATATCACATACCCTGCACCAGATGCACCCATCATTGCAGTAAGCCTACCTGGCTTGACGTAGCCATGTACTCCTTGGAGCAGCTTCCGTGGCCCACCTTTGTATGGTATGGTATAATTGACGTCTTGCCAGGTGAAAATGGAAGTGTTCTTCGCGATATCATGAACTTTCTCTCCATTCTCGTCGTTTTCAAGGCCAGGCGACGATGGCTCCCTTCCCACGGACTCTTCGTCCCCTGGTGGCCGCTTATGTTCAATCGCTTGTTCTACTGCCTTCGGAACCTCACCTCGTTTGAAGACAGTCACGGAACTTCCTCCCTTGTTCGGCTTTTGAATCTCCATTCCAAGCATTGTTAGAAAAACGAAAAACAGAAACCAGCCCACTATGATACCAAAATTACGCCAGAGATGTGATCGGGAATATGTGTATGCCGTCAGAATATAATCGGCTCCCTTGACTATGAGGCTGTCTGGCGTGCCTCCTTGGATGGCACAACTCTGATGGGAATCGGATGCGTTGGGTCCATTGGGAACAACGTAAGGCGGTTCGCATTTGATATCTAGACCGGTGAATTCGTTAGCCATTAGCGCTTCGAAGGCATATTGTACCGGATTGATCCAAATGAGCCATTTCAGCCATGGATGCATCTTCCATGGCGGGATAAGATAGCCTAATAGTAAGGTGTTAGGTATTGTTGGCAATACTTCTCCTCGTTAAATGTATTGGCATACCTGTGTACACCACTAGTGCTTGGATCGCTACACCTGTGAGGCGAGTGGCTGAAATATTGTTAGTATTTGATATCTGAATAGATAGATGAAGTCCAAGGTACTTACCAACATCAAGCGAAGCACACAATGCTCCGAGTGCCCGAAAGAAAGAGTACATCGTCATAGTCAGCATGAAAATAATTAAAAGGCTGATGAAAAATTGCGAGGGTGTCCGAGAAAGATTTGCCATGCTAGAAAAATTATGAGCTTGATTATCGATATTATTTTCAGACGAATCCAGGGTTGAACTCACAAATACACAATCAGGTTAAACAATACTACTTGGATGAAGACCAATGGGACGTCCACCACGACTTGTGCCAGAGCGTATGCTGCTGGACGGTAGAAAGAACTGTCCCAAATTAGGCGATTGTTAGGGAATACCTTAGGAGGACATGATGATACTCACAAGCTCTTGTGCTTCATTAATATAGGCCTGCTTGCAAATGCAGCGGTGAGCTCCGCCAAGGCAAGGAGAGAGTTGAACAGGAGAACGAAGAACATCACACCACCTCGTGTGAATACACCGCCGCTTGAAAATGTCAGTCTCCATTAACACTTCTATTCTTTGTCTTCTTATCGAATTACGAACCTTGAATCCGGAAGATTGTAAAACAGACTTCCAATGATCAGAGCCTGGAAAACGATGATTCCCCACTTGCCTATCAGCGCAGCTCGGTCTCCAAACATGACCAGAAACTGTCTATGCGTAAGAATCATCACTTGCTTCAAAAACGGGACAGTGTAGTTCTTGGTTGTGATCTGGGCTCTAGCGGTCTCCCTCTCACTCTCGGTATCTCTCAGCTCAGATTCAAATTCTTCAATATCGTCTCTGACGGTTTTCGAGACATTGCTTTGGCTATAGGCTGCTTGAAATTCTTCTGCGGTGCGAGGAATTCTATCTTCCCAACCAGGTTTGATACGCCTTGCATTCGGATCACTAACAGACGTCAAGAAATCAGGAGTTGTCCATCGCGGTGGACATTCGAACCCTAGGTTCTCAAAATAGGTCTTGGCATCTTCAGTGCGGCCGAAGAAAGCGCATTTTCCATCTTCTATGAGTATAACTTTGTCGAAGAGATTGAATAGATTTTCAGAGGCTTGATATAAGGCGACAAGTGTCGAGACATTTGCGGTATTGGTCAAGCTTCTCAAACTTTGGACGTATTCTAGCGCGGTGCTGGCATCTAAACCTCGTGTTGAATTGTCCCAGCATTGAGTGCTCGCTTTCGTAACCATGGCCTCCCCAATGGACACTCTCTTCTTCTCTCTAAAAGCAATAGTGCTGATTAGAATGATGATCGAGATGGATCAAGCGTATTTACTAACCCTCCGGATATTCCGCGGATGAGTTCGTTGCCGATTCGCGTTCCCAGCGCATGCTCAATCCAAAACAGCTTGGCGATGGCCGATAGAAAAATCTGCTGATATTCTTTTCGACTCTCTCCGGGAATTCGAGAAGATTTATCGGGCGTGCGGGATTTTAGTGCGAAGAGGAGTGTGTCACGCACAGTCAATGTCGCATAATGCAGATCGTCCTCTGGGTTGTATAGAACTTTTGACTAAGTGTTAATATGAAAGCAATGGGCCGTCAGGAGATGTAACCGTTCAAGCCTACCTTCCGACCTATATTTCTTCGCCATTGATGCTGAATCGGTTCCTCCATACCGCACATCACCTTCAATACTCTCGTATCCGGACCTTTGATTGCCGATTACCTTAAGAAACGTAGAGCATCCGGACCCTGGGCGGCCAAGAACAAGAAGCATTTCACCAGGGCGAACACAACCCTTCAGAATTGAGTGTTAAACATATTAGAACCATTCAAAGTTAGAAGCTTACCGTGAAGTCATTCAAAATTGTTCGAGTCTCCGACTTTCCAACCCCCGTGCCTTTTTTCCCTGGTCTCAGTAAACCTTTGATGAACCGTGGAATGCCGAGAAAGATATCACCAGTTGTGGGCTGAAGGGCGGCCCCAAGGCCAAGACCTTTTACGGTGAGGTTTTTCCATACCACCCCGACATGTCTTGTCTTCTCTTCTTCGGAATTTGCTTTGCGCTCATGTCCGAACATCCGTGATATTAATCTCTCAATCTGAGCCCATTCATCGCCCTCATGACCGGATGCGTGACTTTTTCGACGAGATAATGTGCGTGTGGTATATTGCTCAGTTAACGGAGTATCTTCCTCATTTTCGTTGTTGTTCCCAGAGTTCGCATTTGAGATTGGCAGAAAGCTATCTTGCTTTTCTAACCTGGAAGAAGCACTTGTGCTTCCGGATGTCCTCTCTCTTGAGCTGTCTCGTGCATGTGCTTCAGAATTATACAGATCATCCTGGGAATGACTCTGCGCCATATTCGCGATTTCAGGAAAGGAGACTTTGTCCTATGTTCGTTTTTGTCATGGGATGATTGAGAAAGGGCGTTTTCTTTAGAAGATGACTTGTGGAACTTCGTTGACCAAATCTCCCAGGTTAAGCCATGCAATTTTTATAAATTTGCGATAGGACAGATTATTTGAAATTATGAGAAATCGGAAAACTTTAACTTTTGGTCGCTGCGAATGTAGTCATTACGTCAAATATCATGGCCAGGCACTTTTACGGTACTCGGTCTCGGAAAGTCGACAATCTCCGTTCAGCATTCGAATAAAGACCGACAAACTCCGGTGCAAAATGCCAGGTGACACGCATAATGAGAGAATCGGCCATTAAACTCCCGCTTACGTGGGCTGCATTTCCTAATACGAGATGTACAACCATGTGGAATGCGTGAATCCACCCCAGATTTCAGGATCCTCGGGTGGGAGAACTTAGTTGATCGGCGATCATGAAGTCATTGATCTCCGAACCCTCCACAGTGGTCTAGGCCATATATCAAGAATAAATCGCATCTTTCGAGCTGATAACGATATTTAACTTGTTCTTTCATGGAGCGTTATCGTTTTCTGTCATTCCATCTTTGCTTTTGCGATCGTTCATTTTTAACCCTTGTAAGGACTTGATTCCAGAGACGACAATAATTAAATTCCCTTTGTAAAGAGACTTTATTGTTAGGCGTAGCTTGGTATCGAGTTGTCTCTATCGATGCTAATGATCATTTACCTAAATTGAAATAGGTACTTCAAGGACTTTCACATAATGTGCAAAGTGCTAGTAGAGAAGAGATATCTAGTACCAACAGATTATGAGAACGTGGCCCCGCGCTTAGTAGCAAGTAATATTTCTACCTAGAAATATTACCAGGTACCATAAGAAAGTCACTGCATACCTATGCAGTGACTTTCTTATGGTGCCTGGTAAATCTCAAGATTAAATTTGAAATAGGTGCGTCAAATATTGATAGGTACTGATTTCATAATTTCCCGTCTACTAGTATACTGAGTCCGTGAAGTATAAACGAGGATCGAAACTATGCCAAAACGGGAAATACCAAGGTTCCCAGAAGAGAACCGCAATGGATTATTCGCATCATTCATAGATAATATCTTATTTTGTAGAAAATAACAGAAAGAAATTCCTGTGGATAGGGTATTAGGAGTAACAGTCAAACATACAGCCTCTTCCGTTGGCTTCTTTTTTTTACTCAAGACTTCTACTATTTGTATTTTGATCAGTAGCAATGGTGCTTTCACTTCAAAGAGCCTGGGTCAAGTTCGTGGGACCTCACAGCAACAACAAGGACAAATCTCTATGCACCACGCAGAATCGCGATTTATCCATGAGTTCCTTCGAGTCAATAAGTCCCATCCTTCCTCGCCCCGAATTAGAATATCAAATTTTGGGCCTTTGGAAAAGGGTTTGGCTGGGACTCTATGAGATTGATATCGAAGAATCACGATTCCACTCTGATCGCCTAAGGACGCTTTATTATGGAGCAGGTCTGTCACGATGGCATGACTCCTACAAGGAACTCCATAATATTTTGTCTCGTCACTTCAACCGTTCTCTTCTGCAATGGAACAACGGTATCGCCTCGCTCAAGTTATCTGATGCTCTATCCATCTTCACTTTGCATGCTATTTACGAAGTCCTAGTGGGACATGAAAGTGAAATTCGACATCTCCAACAGCTCTACTTCTTGCTACAAAGGCGACAGCTCAATTTAGACGGACTTTATAGCGCCAGAAGATCACCCTCTCAAATGCAGCTTTTGAAGAATGAGTTCAACCAAATAGCATTACCTATGGTGGAAGCGATTACTGTGTGTGATTATCGAATGAATGCATTGAATGATTATCTACGGGAGGAGCTTAATAAAGAGAAGCAGGATGGGAGTTCATTGAAGGTCGAATATGCTTACTTCATGGCATTTCCAGAACGAAGAAGAGGTGGATTTAGTGGGCCCAGTAGGTAGTTGGTCAGTACTACCCATATATGATTGCTTACGATCTGTAAACACTCCTACTCTTGCTAATAAGAATTATTATTATTATTTGTGTGATACTCCTGTCCTGACTGCATTCCCTTTTGGGACTGTGCTGCATCACGTGCGGCCAGGCCTCACCTTCCTCTGCCTGCTAGCTCTATTCATCCCTTCTCTAAGCTTAGTATCGAGTATCTAATGCACTTGTTTCTTCTCAATCTGGCACGTATTACAATTTGAATTGTTTTCTTCTATTATGCTATCTGGGCACGTAATCAAGAGATTCCACCTCAACTTCCATCCACATTCGTAGGCAGATTTTACCCATCAGAAGGTCTTCGGCTTCTACTTAAAGCCTTTGATAACAATCATCAACTAGTTACATGGTATAAATGTACTTTCAGAATAGGGTACATACGTTACTCAATTTGGACTGATTTCTTTTGCGTATACGCATGAAGATAAATCAGACATGGTGCTTTGATTAGTTTGCAATCCACGGTATAGGGCGTCCGCCATATCAAAATAGTCCTAAAACGGCAAAGTCGATTCTAAAGGTGTTGTCATAATGGTGTTTGAAAAGGGTGGGTGGACGGGCAGGTCGCGAAAACGTGTCGGGTGTACCGAATATTATTCACCGGGACTGTACCACGCCAAGTAGCCGGGTGCCGTATGACTAGTATTGTCGTTCACAGTAGGGAGATCGACGGAGCTAAAATCGGACTGTCATAATGTAGCATTCTTTGGATTTTTAGAGCCATTGCCATTCTTCTATCTAAAATAGTCTCCCTACACACAGGAAGCAAATTCAGCCGGGTTCTTGAATGATTTCAGGAGCCTCGCTGCAGCATAATGGCCCCGGCCCTCTGCAAGCTCGACAGCATCGTAATAGTAATCGTCATTTTCGTCATCTTCACCCACAGCCAAGGGCTTTTCTTTAAGAAGCATTTGTAGTACATCAATACGACCATGTTCTGCGGCACCCATCAGAGCTGTTCGTCCATTTTCAAGTGCGGGCTCTTGATTAACATCTGCTCCAAGGTCAAGCAGCGTCCGCACTATGCCAATGTACCCTTTAATGGCTGCAATCTGTAAAGCAGTGGCCCCTCCGTCATCTGCAGCTGGGGCATTAACATCAGCCCCATGCTCTAGGAGAAGGTTGAAAATTTCAATATCCCCAAGCTCAACAGCATGCTGCAATGGTGTCCGTCGCATTTTGCCATGCCCCAAGTGATTGACATCCGCTCGTTTCATAACGAGGAGGTCACGGACAACGGATACTAGCTGTGTTTTTACAGCAGCTTGAAGGGGGTTGTATGTAAGATGTTCCCCAAATGTCAACCCATGGAAAGGGAGTGAAGCGTCACTGGTAATACTACAGTTCAGGTCTGAGTCAAGCCGCATCAAATAAGAGATATGATCATGTTTGCGTTCAAATATTGCCAATGTTAGAGCGCGAGCCACAGACTCCCGACTCCAATTGATCTGCGCAGAAATCGCCCATTCAAGAATATACTTGAACATAAGGTAATCAGCCTTCCAAGCTGCCAATTCAAGTATTGATTGGAGAGAACAGAGCTCTAGGTGCCACTGATTAGCTATGTCCCATCGATGATGAGACATTTGAGGCACTCCTCTGAAGTCGACAATGGCTTCTCGAAGTAATTGCAGAGTCATCATTGATGACTTCAGCACTGCAGCAAAGACCGCTGTGGGTGCATTTCCCGTGAATCCTGCAAGTAAAATAGGTAGAAGGTCGGTTTTCCCTTTGTTTATGACTTCTGTAAGAGCATCGTCTGTCACATGGGCGCCACACTCAAGCAAAGCCAATACGAGGCTTAAGTTATCACTTTGAAGGGCTGCCCATAGAGGTGTCTTTTCGAGGGGCATCATCCCGTTCTGTTCCATGTGAGCGTTGTTCTGGAGTAAGAACCATGCCAAATCATTGTCTTGCGCTGAAATGGCGGTTTCAAGGAGCTTAGGGCCAGAGCTATTCAAAAGCATCGGAAGGAGCCCTCTGTTTAGAAAGAAAACGGCAGTTTGTAGATTACCGATCTTGTCGAGTTTGGCTCCAATATTCCTTGCGCCGGCATTTTCTAGCTTGTTAATCATAGCCACGTCTCCAGCTTCAATGGCTGCTGCAAGAATGGTTTCTGGCCCTTTCTCAAAGACATCATTCAATCGAGCATTTGAGCCGATCAAAAGCTCAACAATGTCCATCAGTCCTTTCTGCACAGCTATCATAAGTGCCGACGGGCGCTGTTGAACGTTTCGTGGATCTCGGTCGATCTTGGCGCCGTTCTCAATCAACAATTGACAAAGAGCAAGATTTTTATTCGGAACGGCGCGCTCAAGCAGCGTTTTTCTACCCTCATCAGCAGCTCTGTTGTCAGCGCCCGAGCTGAGTAAAAGTTTACAGATCTCAATGAAGCCACAGCCAGCTGCCAAATCTAGCGGAGAGACATAACGAGGCCGGACACGCGGTAAATCTTCGCGGGCAGATACATGAAGGAGCGGTCGTACAAGGTCCATTCTTCCCTCGTGGACTGCCAAGCCAAGCAAAGTAGTTTGGTGACGTTCACTATCTGGGTAGTGTTCAATCAGCCCGTTTATATTTGCCCCTTTCTCAGCGAAAAGTTGAACCATAGTCGGGTTCTTCTGCATAATTGCCATTTGGAGAGTACCTGTATCGTCCCGTAGCCTTGCCACATCTTGATCGAAATAGCTGTTTATGATATATTCGAGGAGACTGAAATGCTCAATAGAATCGGGCCTGTAAGCAACAGCTATACCAGCACATTTCCTTGTCACTGTCGCACCGTGATCTAATAGTAAGCGAATGACAGTCTTATTTTTTGCTCTTATGGCATAATACAGCGCATTTTCGCCATTCTCATTGATAGAGAAATCCACGTCCGCGCCGTAGGAAATCAAAAGATTCATGAATCGAACATCTTCATTACTTGCGATGAGATGTTGCAAAGGAGTGAAAAAGGGCCCGCCGAAGTCCCCGATTAGGTCCTCTACTAATCCATTTGGGTCCATGCCACATTGGAGCATCTTTTGGAGAATGAAGAAATTCTTCTCTCGTACTGCGGCAGCAAACAATCTTTCGGCGATAGACTCGGCAGTTGGCTCGCGACTGGTGACCAGAAACTTGAGATGCCTCAAATCATCCCAGCCAATATCTTTCAGCCCTTGCAACACTAGTTTATCATCTCTTTCCATTGTCACGAAAAAGTCTTCAGAATCCCCCGAGGTCAGGTTATTTGAGATCATATAGAATAAAAGACCCATACTCTCCCGGATCCCTGCACTTGAAGTGCTTAGATCCATGGCTAAGGTATCATGTTGGCCGGGTTTTTTCTCTGGCATGAGAATACTTAAAGCGGCTGATGTACGCGAGGCGCTGGGTACATTTTGAGGGGTCTGGAGTTTATTCCATGGTATAATCGAACCCAAAATTTTCATCAACTCGAAATTTAAGCCCTTAGAGACTGCAATCTCGTTGTGCAACGGGCTCAAAGCGAATGAGGTGGATGGAGAATGGAGAACATCTGCTCGTATGGAAAAACACTTAGTTATTTTCATGAAAAGTACAACGAATAGCCTCACCATCGTTTTGTGGGGGTTGAAACAGGCTCATGAATCGCATCCACGGAAAAGAATCGGTCCACGACGTTTGACTACACGATACTGGGGGCGTAGTCACGACATAGCCTTCGGGAGTACTTGGAGAGGGGCCTCAAAATCATTCAGCTTCGTGCTCGGGTGCGGTCAAAGATAAGAGCTTACCACGTCGTGAATACTCGGTCAGGTATCCCTTTCTATAACTCGATCTGATGATCTTTGCAGGATGAATCTGAATTCCATTGACGAAGACTTCGCTTTCTTTGTTCTCTCGCTTTCTTTTTTCAATACGCCTTGAAATCCATTGGTCTTCCCTCGGGTTGGAATGTTTTCTCAGCCCCCATTCTTTGAATTTCCTCGAGTACTGTGCTCCGCTATATCAACGGTAAGCGGAGAAGCTAACCCCGGATCTACCACTCACCTTTTTTTCCAAGAGTGATTTGTTGCCATGTATTTCATCACTTCGTCACGTGTCTGGTTTTCTTGTATGTATAACCTTTCGATTTCGGCCCTGTGGAAATTCCATCCTGTGTCGGCCATTGTGATGGGCAAAAAGACTAGTGGTGATGAGAGACTGTGTAAAAGATCCTAGGGGCAGTCGCGCCCTTTTATCACCTTCAGTACATTATTTTTTTTTTCTTTTTTTGATTGCCGTCTGCCTTGTCAGACTCTCGCCCTGATGATAGGCCCGTGGTTAGCTCATCTTGCATGTCGGCAAGACAAATGCCGCTTGCTTTGCTGGCTGGATGGGCATATGGAGTGAACATATGATTGGTTGAAAGCCAAGCTCTCATATCCACATAAAATCCGCTTATTGGTCTATTTCCGGGTTCTCGTCGCGTTTGTCGCCTTTATTGGCTAAATCCCAAGCTCTCATGGAAACGAAGATCCACAGCAGCCACAATTTGATGGATCGACAGGGTCCGCAAGCATAGTCAACCCCAGCGGATCTAAAGAAACATGGACTCGACCTCAATTAACCCAAGCACCTTGTTCGTCCTCAAATTGGAGGCTTTGATTCGTTTATTGCCAAATCCTCATCGTCTCTATCATGACCTTGCGCCTCACGCCCCTTGTTTACGTCAAGATCAAGGCATGCAACATTTTGGGGACCCTTCTTATACTCAGACCACTACTATTTATTGAATTGCTCCCCCAAGATTAGATTCAACACCTTTCTCACGAAGTGGAAGTCCTCTGACCACTTCTCATTTTTCCTCAAAATTCTTTTTTTACAGCCGCTCTGAAAGCCTACTATTCAGCTTGCCACCTCTTTCGACCATGGCTTGGCCCACCATGAACATGAATTGGGTCGGTGACCAAAACAATTATGATGAACATCATCATACAATCTGTCTTGCTCAAACTCAGGCTCAACAACCTCCGCAGGTGCCCACGAACTGCTATTGGAGAAGGTCTGAGTGCGCAAGACCGCCATCGCCATCGACTAGGAATGCTATTTTGAATTCCCAGGCCATGTCATCTACTAGTGAATACTTTGACTGGAGTATGCTTTCTTCGACAACCCATGCCGATGTGTTCTCGACTAGCTTCGGCAACCCTACCTCAAATACCGGTCCGAATTATTTTCCCGGAACTAGAGAGGCCTTTTTCTCGCATCCTGCTAGCATCTCACCCGTCGGTCAGTCCATGGACCTCGCGGGCCAAACGCTTGACGGTCACACCGGCAACAATGAGGTCTATCACCAGGCCCTCGCAACTAGTCCCCCTGATCGTGTTCAAACTACAGGGAAATGGACCAAAAAAACTCAGCAGTATGTCTTCTTAAATCTCCTTGATGTTTTCTACAGCAACGCAATATATCCATTATCTGATAGTGATGGCTTACCATTCTCGTCTATAGATCGCAGGATCCCCCACTGGCGCGACCCATCAAGTGCAAATGGGATGATTGCCAATATCCCGGCACGTTCAAACAAGAGTCCTTATTAATTCGCCATCTCAAAAATGTTCACGTCTCGCCCGGTGCTCACCCATGTTGCGTCCCGGGTTGTGATAAGGTTTGCAATCGCGCGGATAACCTTGCGCGACACATGAAAAATGTTCACAGTTAGGACAGGTTATATGCAACAAGGGTTCAAGGTGATTATTCTGGTGTATTAGAAACTGCTTCTTGTTTGGTTTTATAATGTCACGTATGCTCATGGAATCAACATATGTGCTTAGTGGTCCGTGGTAGGTTCAAGCCCGTAAGCCCATATCTCCTATTCTCTAAAGCGACATCCATTGCTGGATGGGTACAGCCTCTTCTAAAATGTTCATTGTATACCACGGGAATATAAACTTCTGATATTCAACGGCCACGGGGAGCAAAAATGCCTTAAAGTTACGTGAAGTTACAATGAACGTACTTCGATGAAAGCCTTAAACTGATCTTGTGTGCTGCTGTCGGAGTCAACTTGGGAAGTCAATCCGGGGAACATGATGGATTGATGTCAGAAGCGTGCCTTGAAGCTAACAGGGGCATTTCACACTGACTAGGGGAAAGGACTATTGTTAGTTCCACCAGCATGTTCACTGATTGCACCTTAATCTGACTACCTTCCAAGATCCGAATTTGACGAGGACTAAAGTATGGGCATACTATGCGTATCCTAGTTCGTTGGATCGAGAGATCATTAGGTAATGAGACAACCACGCAGAATGAAAACATCGGGCGCTATGTTTGCTTCATGGTATCAAAGCGTGACCGTCTTTCCATCAGATCATCCAATATGGTCTAGTGGTCCATCTTCCGATATGGTGTAGTGGCTAACATCGCCGTCTCTCACACGGCAGCCGGGGGTTCGATTCCCCCTATCGGAGTTTCTTTTTTCTTTTTCTTCTACTTTGGACATCTCAAATTTGATGCTAAAGCAATAGTCGTCGACTTTTTGTTGATTTCATATTTTAATTTTTGCAAATAACTGACGTCAGAATTATCTACATATAATAATTTCGGACTGTGCAGTCTGTATGCATGGGTCGCCGTGCATCGAATTTTGAGCGACAATTGCCTCCAGGCTATCGTTATATATATACCTATATATACATCTACTACCTAGTACTGCCCATCAGCCGCAGCTTGACTACTTGCTACTAACATAGAAACTAATCACGTTTTATCTACCACTTCCGAGTTTTTCATTCCCGGACCACAAAATAGACCCTCCAGGGTCTACTCAAGGGTTCGAGTCAATCAATACAGTTATGATCCCGAGTACTAGCTAAACCACCACGGTCTTGGGCAAGACCGTGGTAGCAGCAGCAGCAGCAAGGAATCTCGGACTTTTGATTCACAATTCTTATGTACTGATGCAACACTAGCGTGTGGCCCCAGGATATAAACCAATCACCAACAATTTTCAGCAGTGATCACTATACCTCCGTGGTTATAGAACTAATGCTGCCCAGGTGCTTTGAAAGTGACGAATCGCTTTCCATGATTTGCATAGCGAAGCTGGGGTAAGATATACGATGGAAAAAAAGGATGAGAGAACGAGAAAACAATAGGATGATGAGAAACTCGTAGTATTGAAGCACAAGTATATAGTTGCTTAAGCAGGCCACAACCTTTTTTTAAGATGAGTTGAAGATAAGCTTAAAATTTATCTGTTCGTGGAGTGTAAAGATGTCAAAATTTATGCGTATTATGCCTTAAGTGAGCAAATGCTGTAATATACAAGAATCCACCATGTCCCTTTTCGAACGCTTTTCTGCAGGACGAGCAAAGGAAGTTCTTTTGGGGAGACTATTCAGTCCCTGAACGAAAAGAAAGCATGCACCGGTCTCGGAAACCAGCCATAGATCGAGCCCGCTGTCCACAAAAATACAATGCTCCGAAAAAACAGACCGGCGGTATCAAAAATAAAAAAAAAGGCGTGTAAATAAAAAGGAACCTCTATGCGATGTCGTTTAAGAATGATGACCCAGACCAAACACCTGAGAAGAGAGACTCAAAATGGGGATGTGTCGATGTGTTGTTTTATGAGAACAGGGGAGAAAGGCGGCATATATGCGCCACCGGAATATCAAGTCAATCGCGCGAGCGTCATTTTAGATGGGGATATTTAAGCAAGAGCCTTCTGTTCGGAGGGAGGAGGGGGAGGGAGCTAGATTAAAATCGTCGTTAGTTGATGTTCACAAGATATAGCATAGCGCCTTCATCTTTCTTTGGGGGGAAATCATACCTCCAGCTTTGTGTTGTCGGCCATCATTCTCTGGAAACCGATACCGACACCCTCAATGACAGCCAGGAAGACAGCGCACATGATGGCGGAGTTACGGGCAGCCTTAACACCACCACGAACGGCCAAAGAGCCACCAGTGAAGAAACCGGCGATGATCGCGTTCCAAGGATCTTCCTTCTTGCGAAGGCCCTTAATAGCGCAGTCGTAAGTTGAGAACAAACCACCCTTCAAGTCGGAAAAGCGTTAGCGAAATGGACACACATCGATAGAGCTGAGACGACTGTTGAACATACCCAAACACCGAAGTTACCACCGAGGACGGGGGCGCGCGCCTTGATGGCGGTGATGGCACCTATCCGACGCTCACCGTAGGGGCTGTTACGGAAACCCTTGACACCGTGCCAGACAGCACCACCGATAGCCTGGAAAGAAAAGATCAGAATCAACTGTTGCTTGGAATGAAAGTCGCCTCGACGGAGTTCAAGGTCGAGGTCGGGGTCGGGATCGAAAGGAGACGTACACCCATGCAGAAAGCACCACCGAAATCGCTGAGCGCGACCCAGGGGCAGGGATCTCTGGAGTGATCCATAATGTATGTGTGTGTGTATGTATGTGGCGTAAAGATCGAAGCGAGAGAAAGGTCGAAGATGGAAAGTGGAGGTTGAAAGGACGAGAGCTTCTTAGGGAGTGGATTTCAATGGAGAAAGGTTGGAACTCGTCGAAATGATAAGACTTGACTTTTTCACGTCACGTGCACAGCAAGCCGCGCCACCCGGCGAGATCGCCCGACGTTCACCTTTTCGCTGCACGAAAAGTACAGGAGAAAATCCCGGGATTGCATATTTTCTGCGTGGCAGTGCCGTCAGTGACTAGTAGAGTTTTCATTTTGACTTTACTTTTGCATAATTTTCTTTCCAACCATTAAAATGATTTTTAGCAGGGTATCATATATTCTTGAAGGCTTTCACTAACTACTAAAGGATTGACCGGCGACCGCGGGCGGGGGGCCTCCACTATTTACTTTCCCCGGGTTTTGCCATTTCGTTCCGATCCTTATTTATTATTAAGATGGTAAATTCCATATAAAATCCAATGCACCTCCTTCACACATCGGGAACTGTCCTCCATTGCTCATACCAAATGGTGCCATAGATGGGTCAAATGGTAGTGATAACCAATCATCCGCCATCTCGTTGATGGAGGGCATGAAACCTAGATCGGTGGACGCTAGATCTTGTGAGATGGGGGTACCGAGGGTATGTGATCGATCCCCATTTTCTGGCCAAGGTGGAGGACCCATTGAGGATCGCCGTGTTGTACCACGACTATTCTTCGCGTTTTTAGAGGATGCGAGAAGATTTCGTCGTAGGCGTGATACATGCATGTCCAACAGCGTGGCGTAACGGGTACTAAGGTGAACATCATCTAGCGCATTAGATTTCAACGCGCTGATGCTCCGTTCTAATATCTCCAGTGACTCTTGGAGAACCGCCTGCCGGGTACCCAAACTGAGTGCTTTCATAAGGAAGATAGAGGCACTGGTAATGCGGAGAACGATGCGAACGGGCGAGAATCGCAGCGCGCCCACTTCCGCAAGATGAACGACTTTTTGGAGTATCTTGCAACAGCCGTCAATCACTTCTTGGATGTACTCGTAATCGGTTGGGTCGATGGTCATCGGCCGCATATCTTCAAAGTTATTGGGGTCTGTATCTGCTAGCACCCTCTCGACCACAGCTTGCATTCCCACGGAATGAGTATATACTCTGACAAAATGGTATTCGATGAATAGATCATTATAGAAAGCTTTGTCAAGCACCTCAGGTTGCAGATATTTATCTTTCCATTGATTGAGCAATGGGCGGAAATGCTCGAGCAGTCCAACGTAACGGCCACTGTGTAGTTGCTGTCGCGCGAATTTGGCAGATGGGAAGAACATATCTGTCACCGATTGAGCCAGCTTCGTTAGTTCAATCCAGGAGTCCATGAACATTAACCAGGTGTTTCCTGGTTGACTGAGCCCCCGAGGCTTTCTCCCACCGAGAACAGCGTGATTGAGCGACTGTGGAATAGGTGATACGCATCCTATCCGCCAGGCAAGCTGGTTGATGTAGACATAGAGCAGACGTTGAACTCGTTGTCTACGGAGAGCCATCTGCTCTTTCCATTCGGGTTCTTCATTCGGCGAATCGGCTTCTTCGGTTTCGAAGATACCCAATTCATGAGCGAGTGAAAGAGCACACCCAAGAAGCATCCATGACATTTGATCCGATCGTCTCGATGGTTCAATCATATCTTCCAACCACCTATTAGCCGAGTTATCCTCCGATTCTTTGTTTTCTTGGGGGTTTGATCCAGTTGGAATTAGATCATCATCCCACCCATCTGTCTCTGGAGGGAAATGTAGGGAGCGAGGATGCCATTCTGCCATGATAAGCAGTGCTTCCACCGTCCCTAGGCTCCTGATTTTGGACTTGGTAGATTTCTCTTGTCCAAAGATTAATCGCATAGTCAGCTGTTGGCAATGCTGCCATAGACGATGATGGATAAAAAAGTTTCGAGATTCGCCGCCTGGCCCCGGGAGAATATGGTAACGAGACGAGACCATGAGGATGGTACAGCAAAGGACAGGTTCACGAGAAATAAGCCAATAATGGTATTTATGGTTAAAGTAAAAATCCGTCAGTATTGGCGATAAGCAAGACATATTCTTAAAGAACCTGACTGTTGTTAGTAAACTGAACTCTCCCCCATACTCAAGTACAGCTACTCACAAATCAATGAATGTAACCGCCTCTCTGGCAGTGAACCATCCCATCTTGACGAACCGACAAGCCTCCCAAACACTCAAAGTTTCTGGTGCAACATCCGAAATATTTACCGGTCCAACACTTTTCGGTGGTGGTTCAAAGGTAGCCGGGCTTTCAAAATCCCTGGGGGTAGACCGCGCTTTACCATTCGGCCCACTCGACTTGGAGCCAACCCGTTGCGGTTCATTGGCTTCATTCAAGGCACCATCCTCTTGATCTTGAGCAGTCGCGGCTTCAAAGAGAATATTTAGCGCGTCATTGCCACTAGCGACAACAGTTCGCATCATGGAATTTGTTAACGTAGAGCTTGATCGATGTCGATGCTCATGGTATGACTGAGATGGAGAATGACTTGGATGCATAACCGCATCTGTAGTATGTACCGGACTAACCCCAATCTGGGAGCCATGACTGTTCTGCGGCGACTGTTGATGCCTGGTAAATGACCAACCCTGTTGAAAGGGACTTGTGGTCTCGGGGTACTGGCTTGATTGATGAGCTTGAGTCGGCTGCCTTTTCACAGTCTCGGGCAAAGTACCGGCGACACTCTGCTCTCTATTAGGCGAGATAGTCTGCTCGTCCTCATCGAACGAGTGAGCTGGACGAATTACCGATTAGCTAGTGGAACTCCGACGCAAGCGCATCGAGGTGTCACCAACTTACCGCGTTTACGCGATCTCTCCCAGGCTCTTTTCTCAGGGAAGATGCATTCTCTCATCTCTCTGCGACATCGCGCGCATGGTGGGCCGATCGGTAAGCCGTCTGGACCCGTCCCCAAGTCGCACTTAGCCTTACGTGCCCGGCAAGGGATGCATGCTTTGTAGGTGCGCTGATATGGCCGATCCGGGCGGGATGGTCTGGCCCCATCCATTGTCAATGGGCCCAGCAACTGACGGATGAATCAGGAGATGATGATTAGAAACGACAGACTCAGTGGATATCCTGGTGTAAATTGTGGGTTTGTTTAGAGGGAATCTTCGAGGTGAGAATGGCTGGCGAAGGCTGGTGACCTTCATTAGCCGGCGTTTTCCGCCCGCCCCGCGCTTCAATGCGACAGCAGTATATAAAGGATTTATACTCCATAATGGAACTTATTCATGGCATGATGAATACTCTTTACCATTCTATAGTACAGAATAAGATATTAAATCCGACCATCTAATCACGCATGGGGGACCACTATTGAGAGGTGAAACTAGTCAATACTGTATCTAATGATATGCCTCGGCTTGACACCGGCAGAACCCAACCCAAAATCCGACATAGGGCTATCCCAATAACATAGCGTCACGTTCATTAATACAGCAGTATCTGAAGACAAGAATTTTTACTATAACCCCGGGACGGCGAACTAAATATCATGGCGAGCATACTTACTAGCCATGCGAATTCTCCGACCCCTCCAGAGAAGAATGAATGGGAAAGGAATAAAAACTACCGTCAGACACCCCAACAACGTACAAGCCCACCCAACGCCCAAATTATGAAACATAGCTGAAGCAAAAAGGGGAAATCCTGCACCAAACGATGATCGCATGAAATCATTCCCGGCTAAAACAGAAGCAGCATAGTTCGGGTATGCATGTGCAAGATAGCAGAAGATGCAGTTGAAAATTAAACAGCCTCCCACGGCAAATAGCATGGACGCAATGATGGGCACTATCCAATGCACCGATTCAAAGTTGCCTGTCCAACCGAACCAGAATAGTGAGATTGGTAGAGCAAAACAGCCTACGCAGGCAGGCGGCATTTGCATCTCGGGTGCTATATTGCCGTTTGCATCGAAATGCTGGGATTGGTATCGATATTTCCAGTAGAAATAGCCTGGAAGTGTAATGCAACACGTGGATACCAGAATTCCCATAAAGGCGAGTCCATTCTCTCCGGGGTTGAAGCCGTGGATCTCTTCAAAGACGATTGGGAAAGCTTCAAACCAGATATACAAAATACCATAGATTAGCGAGATATATAGGTTGAGGAGGAAAACTATCGGCTCGAAGAAGCATAGCTGGAAAGGACGGACGAGAGATTCGAAAAGCACGTCCTGCAATCCTTGTTACATATATCTTCCCAGAAAGGGGAATGAATCACACATACCATCGGCTTCACTTCTTTGATCTCAATTTCAGATTCAGACATATGTTGCTGATTCCCCGTAATGCGACGAATGCGACGGGCACGGCGAGCAAGGATATTCGGTGCAAATGTCTCTGGAAGCAAGAAAAACAGCAGCACGAAAGTAAAAGCCGAAACCCAAAGTAGTTGCCAGATAGTCCACGTCCAGCCCTTGGCCGAGGAGGCAAATCCGCCCAGCATTGGACCAAGAACAGGGGCGGAGATGGCAAACATACCCCAGATTCCAATCATGTAATCTCGAGCTACGGGACTCCACATATCTCCCATTGACGCTGCTCCAGTTGCCAAAGCAGGAGATCCAATGAACCCGGTAAGGAATCGAAATGCCAGAAACATGCCAAAGTTTTTGGCGTATATAACAGGGAAGTTGAAGAAGACGAAGACGAACAAAGTCAAAACGTATGTTGGGCTTCGGCCAATCATTGGGATCTCAGAGAGTGGCGACCATACCATTGGACCTGATTGATATTAGCGTTTAAGAGTATATATGAGGCAAGGAACCGTTTATGAAGTACAGACCTAGCCCATAGCCGACAACGAAAAGCGTGAGACCCAGAGTCGCGGCAACACTGCTCACGCCAAATTGTTCTGACACACCAGGGATACCCGGTGTGTATATCGCAGAGCCGACGTAGATAGCAAACGTGAGTAGCCAGATCAACATGCTGACGAACATCTTTTTTGATACACTCCAGTTTTGAGGATTCTGAACGCAATCAACATGCATGCCCACTGGTAGCACATGGCAGGAATGAAGCCTACCTCGGGATCATCGGGACCACTCCAGCTAATAATCAATGGCTGATTTGCCAGGTTTTGATTCTGTTCATCTTTGCTTGTTGTAGTGAGACTTGACATTCGTCGTGCTCTCGTCGAGCATTGCGACATGACTGCATAAAGACCAAATGCCTCGAGGTCATCGTTCTCTTTTTGGTTTTGGGGAGACGAAGCCTCTAGTCTTTTCTTCGACTCTTTCTTTAAATATGTAGGCCAGACAGAAGTGTCCTTCTCTTCATTATATTTCATCCACTTGTAACGGCTGAAGAGCCGTACCAACTTGCCAAATGCTGTATCTCGCAGGGTTTCCATGGTTATGTTGATTTTCCCCTTCTCATGCGGGTGAGGAATAGGCCTCGAGAAAAAGCTCAATGATTGAAATATTATCCAGAAAGTCCTGGCCGTAGCTTTCCATTATGAAGTCTAGTGGTGATTCATGAAGTCATGCAGTACTTGTTGGTTCACCTTCTGTCCGTAATCCCATATATCCGATGGGTGTGGCATTATATGTTCTTCTGCTGTATTGTGCGGCCACAGCCTAGCTTGCTTTGGGTCGTGGCTTTACCCGCCATATCCAATGTGGCAATTAGATCTTAGCTGGACCGCGGCGGGACGCTGGAATGTGGGAACAATCTTCCAGATTGTCTACTCCCGAGGCGGGACCAGATCTCTTTAACCCTGAAACACTTACCAGAGAGCTCTAAAAGTATTTCCGAAGCAGATAGCAAGACTTGAGAGGCAATTGTCAATTGGATAATGTTAAATGAACGCCTAAATGGCGTCAAATGCAGCTATTTTTGGTACTCAATTTGCCGCCACTTAGCGTTGCGATGTAATCTCGATCATATAATTTTTTCTTGTATTTTCCAAATATGCTAACAGATCAGACTAGACCAAATGGCCCAAGAAGAATACAAAAAAGGGGGTATCTAGTTTCGCTGTTCTGAAATTACGTCCTATTAATAACTGCAAATATGTTAGTGAGAGGATCAAGGCCATAATATTAAGAGTTCACTCACGAGAAATTCTCTGCATGAAGCCACAGCTCCCTCGCGGAACCAGGCTTCTTGGCCATGATTTTGCTCTGCTCTGCTGAGGCTGCTTCACAGACATCGTGATGCATGGAGGACGGACCACATACTACCATGCCAAGGGAGGTACCTTCTTGATCGGCCATTTGATGGATGATGGCCGGGAGATTTGGCCTGCCGCTGAAGAAATGCACTCCAAACATTTCCGTTGTGAGCTGGCTACACTCCTTTGAGACCACTCTTTGTACTCTTGCACCGTCCTCCAACTTGAGAGCCTCACTTCCAGGGTTTTGTGCTGTTTCCTCGGAGAAGGTCTCATGGATCTGAAAGGATATCCTTGGAATAGTTTCACTCTTGGAATGCCTCGCGGCAATGTTCTCTAGCGCCTGAATATACCAGAAACGCATGCCAGGATCACGAGTAGCAACGACAACCTTCATTTCGTCTTTGGGTCGGAGATGGGAGGTTTGAACAAATTCTTCCACCATAGAGAGCGTCAAGCCAGCCCCAGCACCACCGCCGATGATGAGGTTCTTCTCGAAGTCAACTAGACGTCCCTTAGGAATACCACCATAAGGTCCGTCCAAAAGGACTGGAACTTGGTGATCAGGGTTTTTGAGAGCTAAGCTCATCAATCGACCAGTCACACCACCTCTGCGCTTAACAAAGAAAACTAGTTGATTTCTTTTCCCTGTTTGGGAAACAGAGCAGATGGTGAATGGATGAGCCGTGAACGCGTGTACGCCACAAGTCAAGAATCGCAGGAAGATATGTTGGCCCGGTGCCCATTCCATGTTTGTATCAATTGTAATCTTCAAAGTATCCTCGGTCTCCGCGAAGAGTTGTGCCTTGTGCTTGAACCCATGCTCGAAGTATGTTCGGCATTGAGAGTACAGCCAGCAGAGAGTATAGATGACGGCGGTAGCAATGAAGTAGTCCCAAGAAGACATGCGGAAATCGCAGTGGAGGAAAAAGAAGATGATGAAGACCATGGCCATGAAGAAGTGGGTTGCCTTGAAAAATTCGTAGTAACGGTTTCTAAAGGTCAAAGATTGTTAGAAAAAAAAATCAAAAGCTATAAGGGGTAGGTTTCAAGAGATCAAGAACTAGCACATACCGAATCCAAGGGACGGACATGAAGGTGAGCCATGCCTGAGCGATCAGAGCAACTACACCCGTCACCCAAACACCACCACTCTTCCATGACATGACCAGATCGCCTTTCCAGGTGTGGAAGATGATAAATGGAAAAGTATGGATCAAGGCGAGAACGAACATAGCCCAGGCAACCCAGTTATGCCAAATGTTTAGCTTCTCGTGGGAGATACCAGTAAGGGCAGTGATGGGATTAGCTTTGGCACCAAGCACACTTCGTCACGGTCAGTATCATTGTTAAAAAACAGAGGCAGGAAGCGTGATAGCATACATCAAGAATGGCAGACAAGCCAGGGCCATGAAACCCGTTCTTGTGGCAATTGGGGGTGAATTTCCGTAGCTGATTTCTTTGGTGTTAGGCCAGTAATAAGGATGAGGCCCAAGGGTCATTGCTATCAAAATCAGATTTAGAACCACCGTATACCGAGAATAGTGTGTGAATAGAAGTTTTGAACTTACCCAAGAAGAAGACTAGTCCGGCACCTCCCAGCAAGAAGATACCCAAAGACTGGGTATTCCACCCAGCAATTCGCCAACTCTTATAAGACAAATACCGGAAAAAGGATACGGATCGCGACCAGATCGCGGTCCGTTGAACCCTTTCAGGAGCAAGAGCAGACAAGAAATGACCAATTGCGAATAGAACGATCGCTGTTAGAAAGAAAGCTACCGTCGGCAAGGCATAGCGATGATCTGCTTGGTACCAATTCACCCAGTACTGGGTTTTATAGGCACATTGTTCCGGAGTCATCGTGCACTCGCCGGGATCTCGCGACGAGTGCAACATGACCGGTTGGTCTAAAAACGGAATCATCCCCATGCTATCCATCTTTGCGGTAGACTGCGTCAAAGCAAGTGATTGACGCTGACTATGGGGGGGTGAGAGGATAGATAATAGAGAAAACCTGAAGTCGACAGAATGGAATGGTTGATAGCCGTTCCGAGATGATAGGCATTATTAATAGCCCGAAGAATCTAGGACAAGGTACGAGTAACATTTCGGATGGGATTTCTTGATCCAAGAGAGTCCCACCTGGAATTGCTTTATCGATGGCCCCATTGGATCCTCCCTGAAGGTCTCGGATGTTTAATCTGCTCACGCTAATCTGCTCTCACGTCCATGGCTGATGATGTACTATGTATGTTGGTAACGGGAGTTAGTTACAACTATGTACTTTGCTATATACATGAATTCTGTTCTGATATTACTGTTTTTGGTCAGTGTTTCTTACTGATAACGACCACGCTATTTTCAAATAGGCCTTGATAACTAAAGTCATACTCTCTGTAATTTCAAAAGCAACATCAGATCAATCAGAACTACACTGTCATGCACAGTAGATATCACAAACCTCACAGGATTAAAGAATATCAATCTGAGCGCGCAACCCGCGATGGCAAGATGCCCCCGCGAATGTCCACAGTGAGCACATTTGCGGGAGTTTACGTTGAATTGTGGCACTAAAAGTGGATCCCCAACTTCAAGGCTTTCGGCAGCAGCCGATCAAAAATCTTCATTTACAGTACAACAGTAACTGGCACTGAGATGACATCTGTCAGGGAAGGAGAAAACATGCGATGCGGGCCCGGATATCCACGATATCCACGTGGATATAAATTTCATGAGTCAAGTCAATGAGAGGGATTGCGCGGGTTGACAGAGGCTCTGGAGGTTAGAGCTTCGAATGCCTAAAATGGAACTAGTTGCGCACCACTAAATCTGTACGACTCCACATCTCCGTGCGTATCTCACGATGATTCGAGTCTTAAGATCATTTGGCCCCACGTCGGGAATACGCTTGTCTGTCTGTGCCAAGGCTCGAGTAGCCTTCTCGGGTACTCCAATATATTCGAGGGGAACGCCCCGTCGACGTGGACCTTCTCAAATTTACTCATCGGAGTGAACTGATCTAACAAGCTCCGTCTCTTGGTGGAAATTATATTCTGTTAAATACCTGCCTAAGAGGTTTGACTTGTTTCCAGGGAGTCGAATTTTCCATCTTCAAGTGTTACTAAACCTTTTACACATTCACACAGTACCTCTTTCGCCTATAATAGTGTACTGTGCCAAAATGCATATGGATATGGACATGGATATGAGCTCGACAATGGCAATGGCCACTGGCACGGCAACATCATCAATGTCAATGTCCACTTCAACCTCAATGTCATCAATGGATATGGATATGGGCTCTGGTTCTTCCATGATGGGCATGTCCGATATGATGATGACCTTCTTCACTTCGTTCAAGACACCTCTCTTCTCAGAGACCTGGACTCCTACCTCTAAAGGTCAATATGCCGGCACATGTATCTTCTTGATTGCCTTGGCTGTCATTATGCGCATCCTACTCGTTATTCGCCCAATTCTGGAAGGTCGCTTATTTACCGATAGCGCCGTCCACTCCATGCTGGACAGTCATATGCCCAACAAAGACACGCAAACAGCGAAACCTCCAAACGGTCTGGTGTTGAGTGCCCGGGAGGTTGGAACTCGCTGGTCGAGATGGAGAATCAACCCTGCAGCTGGCCGAGCCACCTACGAAGTGATAGTGGCTGGTGTGGCGTACTTGCTGTGAGTTTCCCTCATTGTGCCGAAAGTGGCAAATAAGACTAACGAATATAAACTAGGATGCTTGCAATTATGACGATGAATGTGGGGTACTTTCTTTCTGTTCTGGCGGGAATTTGGCTGGGAACATTTATCATGGGCAGCGTCGCAGCTGAAAGCGCATGGCAGCATTGTTAGTTGTGGTATCGAGACCGAGTTCAAAGAAATATACGCTAATCGTGAAAAGAATTGCATAATAGTTGGAAAGATGGAAGCGCGAATCTGTGCATCTGATTATTCTGGATACCCCTTTTAGAACATAATTATACCCATCTTTGTTTTCAAATTGAGCAATATGCCATCGTAGACCAGACAAACTTGAATATAGGAGTACTCACTATGGCCAGGATTACAGGCTGTATATCAGTCAAATTAACCAAAGAGCCCAGCGTATGGTTTTCAGGGGCTATTCTTCAACTAGGATAGTTTCTCGGCATTCGAGAAGCCTTGCTTCGATCGTGGGGAACCCCGAAGATCCGTGGAACGGTGGATCAAAAGCCGGGGTAATCCCGATCTAGACCATATTTAGCCCTAATGACATGAGCCTGATGACAGCGCCTAAGAGCCTGATTAAGATGATAATTGCATGGAATATCTCCTTGACTATACAGCATCCAATATTATGTCTACAGCTTCGGCAATTTGTGAGTCTCAATGATGATTTTATACCCCTACGAAAGCTTGGCCACGTTCTTTCTCGTTGCAGACCCCATATTCCATTGCCAACGACGATGAAATGCTCAAAGTGAATATTTTGTAGTTGAGTTTAATTTTATCCCAGTCCAACACCATCAAGGATGTTCCAAATTGACGTCGCCAAGCATCATTTCATTCATCATAAAAACATCAACATTGCACGGCTACTGGCGGCGGCCCGGAATGCATTCCGCACCCGCCCAAGCGTTACATTTGGAAGAACAAAATCATTGGAAAACAAGATAATAAGGACTAAATGAAAGACATTTGCATCTCCAAAATTCTCACAAGCCTCCCCTTTTCCAATCTCAAATCATCATTCTACTTACCACCATGTCTGGCGCTGTCACACTTTACACATACTTCCGCTCTTCTTGCTCAGCACGATTACGAATTGCCCTCCATTTGAAGAAAATCCCCTTCAACCCAGTCTTCATCAATCTTCTCCGCGATGAGCAATCCTCCGAGTCTCATCGCGCCATCAACCCATCCGGCACAGTTCCAGCTCTAGTCGTCCAAAAAGATTCGGGAACTCCAGTCACTATAACCCAATCTCTCGCAGCACTCGAGTACCTCGACGAGGCCTATCCCCAAACACCGAAGATCCTCCCTAATGACCCAGAAACCCGCGCCCTAGTCCGCACTCTCGCTCAGATCATCGGCTGTGACATTCAACCCGTGACGAACCTACGTATTCTCAAGCGGGTCGCTTCACTTGGTGCAGACCGTGCAGTCTGGTCAAAGGATTTGATTGAAGATGGACTTCGTGCATACGAAACTATAGTTGCTAAGTCCGCGGGTAAATTTAGTGTTGGGGATGAGATTACTCTGGCGGATATCTGCTTGATTCCCGCGGCTTGGGGTGCTGAGCGGGTTGGGGTGGATTTGGCGGGGTTTCCTGTTACGAATGGGATTGTTCAGAGATTGGAGAAAGAAGATGCGGTCCGGTTGGGGCATTGGAGGACGCAGCCTGATACCCCCGAGGAGTTTCGGGTGAAGCAGGAGTAGGGGTACTGGAGAATGGACAGCTTTTGGATTGTAAATTTTAGCTAGTAAGAGACCCCGAGGGATTGACGATTAAGAATCCCCTAGGATCTCTCAATCTTCATACTAGTTATTTTATGAGCTCGGGATTTTGGTCATACCGGGCTTCAACCGGATCATTTCATTGCAGGATTTCTAAGACTATGTGGTGCGAAAGAATACCAATTCCATCAATTCATCTCGTTACAAATTTTAGATTCTGGAGCTTAAAGCTGGACAGGAGGCAAGATAGTTCCGACACAGTCGCCGAATCCAACATAGTTGCCCTCGGTACCGGCCTTACCACGCAGAATAATGGTATCTCCATCTTCAAGGAAGAGACGCTCTGAGCCATCAGCCAGCTTCAGAGGGTTCTTGCCATTTGTTTGTTCCAGCAAACTGCCCTGAGTCTTTGGCTCGGTTCCAGAGATGGTACCCGAGCCAAGTAAATCACCAGTGTTCAGGTTGCACCCGGTAATAGTGTGGTGTGCAACCATTTGCGGGAACGAGTAGAGCAGGTTGCGGGCATTGCTGTTGGAGATCAAGGTAGGTTGGCCGCCCTTGTTGGTGATCTCGACCTCGAGAGGGATCTCATAAGAAGTCTCGGCCTTCTTTTCACGGAGATAAGGCAGAAGAGAATCGCGGTTTCCGGGTTCCAGACCAGTAGCGCGGAAGGGCTCGAGGGCATCGATTAAAACAACCCATGGGGTAATGGTTGTACCGAAATTCTTCGCATTAAAGGGACCCAGTGGGACGTACTCCCAAGCCTGAATATCACGAGCAGACCAGTCATTCATCAGAACCAGACCAAAAATGTGGTCCTCGGCTTCATCAATAGGGACGGGTTTTCCCAGATCATTTGGCTTGCTAATGAAACAGGCCAGCTCTAATTCAATATCCAGCTTCTTGCAAGGGGAAAAGGTAGGAAGCTTAGGGTTCGCAGCCGGGTTGACCAAAATCTGACCCTGAGGACGGTGCAATCCAGTTCCAGATGGAACAACCGAAGAGGCACGACCGTGATAAGCGACGGGAAGATGCTTATAGTTAGGCTGAAGTGCGTTGTCAGGTCCTCGGAAGAGCACACCAATGTTATAAGCATGATTCAAACCAGCATAGAAATCGGTATAATCGCCAATTTGCATGGGGAGATGGTTTGTCACTTCGGAAAGTGGGATAAGTGCCGATTTCTGAAGAGCTGCATTATCCTTGAGAATCTGAGGGAATTGGGTATCGGCGCGGAAAACGTTCTGTAAATACTCGCGAACCTGACGGTGTACCGGTCGACCCAACGCCGCGAATGAATTGAGAGTTGGTTGATCAAACACACTCAGATGGGACTGAATAGCGGGCAACTGCGCAAACCCTCCAGAAGAGGCAAATGTGTTCAGATTCAATGCATATTCACCGATGGCAATGGCGGGGACACGGGAGGAGGCTGCCGAGATGATACCAAACGGGATATTGGCCAAAGAGAAGGGTGAATTCTTAGGGATCTGGAGCCACGAAGCCATGATTGCGAAGGTGTAGAATTGCAGAGAATACAGTCCAACGAAACTAATAGGACAAAATAGAACGAAGAGAGAAAAAATAAAATAAAAAAAGAGTCGCAAGTTTATGAGACTCGACAGGGATGGTTCCGCGCGGAATGCCTCCGTCGTCAACTCCCCCGCAATTAAGCGGGTGCGGAACCAAAACGGATCAAACGAGGGGGAAAAGTGCGGAGTTTACCAGGAATTGCCGCGCTTCGGACGAGTTCGCGTTGCACGAGTCTGATGTGATTCAAAGATTAACCAGTTGGATGAGAGTGTGGATTGGACTCGACTGGACGAGTGCGGCCGATTTCCTTGATTAAAGACAAGCACTCCTCTTCTTACTTCTTCCCTCTACCTCCTATCCTCTCATCCTCGAACGTCTATCTTTCTATACCATCATGCCTGTCACGAACTTCTCCCATCCCGAGCCTTATACTTACCAGAATGGGTTTGGCTCGTATCACGAGTAAGTTGAAGAATGTTCATTGAGGTGGAAGGGTCTATGGTAGTGACGTAGCTAACAAAGATATTCCAGAACCGAGGCCATCGAGGGTGCTCTGCCTATCGGCCAAAACTCACCTCAAAAGGTAGCGTATGGTCTATATGCAGAGAAGCTATCAGGAACAGCTTTCACTGCACCTCGCCATGAAAATAAACAAACTTGGGTCTACCGCATTCTCCCCGCAGCTGCCCATGAGAAGTTCCATGCCGAGGATGCCGACTCCTATCACACTCGCATGACCACCGATACCCATAAATTGCACCATATTCCCAACCAATTACGATGGAACCCCTTCGATCTCGATGAGAAAGTTGACTGGGTCCATGGCCTGCACCTCGTCGCTGGATCCGGCGATCCAACATTGAAGCAGGGTTTGGGAATCTTGCTCTACGCAGCTGGCAAGGATATGGGCAAGGAAGCTTTCTACTCCGCAGATGGAGACTTTTTAATCGTACCCCAGCACGGAGTTCTGGATATTCAGACCGAACTCGGTCGCATTATTCTACGCCCGAATGAAATTGCTGTCATCCCACGCGGTGTCCGATATCGTGTTACCCTTCCTGCTGGCCCGGTGCGAGGCTACATCTGCGAATTGTACCAGGGACACTATGAGCTACCCGAGCTAGGACCCATTGGCTCAAACTGCTTAGCCAATACCCGGGACTTCCAAGCTCCTGTCGCAGCCTTTGACGATGAGGAAGAGCCCACGGAGTACAAGCTTTTCAGCAAATTCAATAACACTCTCTTCTCCGCTCGTCAGAATCACACTCCTTTCGATGTCGTGGCCTGGCACGGTAACTACTACCCCTACAAATACGATTTAGGCCGGTTCAACACAATTGGATCGATCTCCTTTGACCATCCCGATCCATCTATCTTCACCGTCTTGACTGGGCCCTCGGATCACGTTGGAACAGCCATTGCCGACTTTGTGATCTTCCCACCTCGCTGGCTAGTCGCAGAAAACACATTCCGACCACCCTGGTACCATCGTAACACCATGTCCGAGTTTATGGGTCTGATTATGGGTAACTACGATGCGAAGACGGGTGGTGGATTCCAGCCTGCAGGTGCCAGTTTGCACAATGTGATGAGTGCTCACGGGCCGGATTCCTCTGCCTTTGAAGGGGCTAGCAACGCGGAGTTGAAACCGAATAAGGTCGGCGATGGAAGTATGGCATTTATGTTCGAAAGGTATATTCCAAAATTCTATTATTCTACTGTTGAAACTTCGCTAATATGGGAATTGCAGTTCTTTAATGGTTGGTGTCTCGGAATGGGGTTTGAAGACCTGTGAGAAGGTGCAAGAGGAGTACAATGATCACAGCTGGACACCTTTGAAGCGCCACTTCAAGAACCCGAATAAGGCGTAGATTGGCTCATGAGAGTTTGAGACAAAATTGCAATGTGCATGTGTAAATAGTTTTAAGTATAACCCTGACGATACCAGTGGACAATAGCTCTAGGTCTTTTGGAATATCAGATTGCAATAAAATACCTTATATTTCACCTCTTTAGATGGTGCTTACGATTGATAAGACTAGTAACTTGATTACAAGGCTCTCTTTGTGTATATCGATGAATTAGTAATTCATCGATATCACATTAAAATGTATGGATGGACTTAGACAAATAGGCATGATTAATCTCAAACTTCTCGGCCCTAATCCTGTCCACCTTCAACCTCTTTCCTCATCGCCTCCTTAACAATAGCCCCACACATTTTCGCATAAGGATTCGTTTGCACTGCTAATTGCTGGGCAACTTTATTCCCAAATCGTCCACCAAGGAAGAAATCCCGACTAGCCATCTCCTCCAATTCATCCGCGCTCAGCCTTCGCAAACGTTCTGGACCAACGATATCCCCAGACAGAAGAGCCGCGTTCTTCTTCAAGCGCGCTGTTTTGAGAAGTAGATATCCACGGTGTGTATGTGCGTCCGCCAAGAGCCGGGCTTGTACCGATGACAATGGATCTGCCGGGGAGACAGGCGTCGCGAGTGTAATTGCTTGACCGAGGTCCGTGAATATTTGTGAAGACGAGGACTCGGAATCGGGGGTGAATAGGGCGTCGTCTGGTGACTCGGCTTGGCTTTGTGGGTGGGATTCTTTGTATTTGAGGTCGATGAGTAGACGGGTTGTTTGGGCGCGGTTTGTATAGGCGGGTGGGTATGTTGGATATTCGTTGATCAAAGTGTTGAGACTATTTAATGCGAATTTGACATCCTCTTGACTAGGATTCTCCCCTTGGAGTTTGCGGATGATGTCTACTTCGCGAATCTTGAGAGATTCGAGGTCTGCTTGGCAGATGTCCACTGTATTAGGCCAGGAGGGGCTGGTTTCTTCGATAGCAATTCCCGATGAAGGCGACGACTCTGCATCAAAGAGGGCCTGTAGAACGGCCGCATCATTTGATGTTAGGGAAGGTTGAGCTGGACTAATTGTCGTCATGGTGGCGGGTTATGCTTGATGTTCTCCAGTCTCGGCTTGCGGGGATAAATGAGGATTAAGATAGAGACTGCGGCAATCAAAGTGTGGTATTTTCAAAAGATTATGATAATTTTCTTGCTCAACACTGTTAAAAATTAATAATGGAGAAGAAAAAAAATAAATGAAGAGTCGCATCGGCGTTGCAATTGTAGAAACTCCACTGACCTCGGCCGCCCGGCTGTTACCGGATATTTCAGGGAATCTCAGGATACAACGGCTATTGGGGCAAGGGAAGCGCGAATGACGACGGGACAACCAAAGATTATCCGTCAAATGACTACGCTTACTTGAGGTTGTCTTGAATGGCGCCTATAAAATTACTTTTATTAGCAGAGTTTTCTCTCAGATCAACCCATTCCAACATAATCTACTCTCTCCAAGAACAATAAGACTAGAAAGTACCCCGAGACTGAAGTTCTTCAATACACCGGAATCTGCTTCAAGAGTCTAACTACCTTCATCTTTTTGACTATAACAATCATTATGGCACCTTCGGCCATCTCCAACAGCCCTCCACCCTCAGTATCTAATGGCGGATCTCTAGCCAGTTATCGTGGCTATGATTCCGTCCACTGGTACGTTGGCAACGCCAAGCAAGCTGCAACCTACTACATCACTCGCATGGGATTTAAGCGGGTCGCCTATCGCGGTCTTGAGACTGGCTGCCGCAGTATCTGCTCGCATGTCGTGCGCAACGGCAATATCACTTTCATCTTGACATCCCCTCTTCGCTCACAGAGTCAAATTGACCGGTTCACCCCCGAAGAGCAGGAGACTCTACGTGAAATTCATGCCCACCTCGAGCAACATGGTGATGCTGTCAAGGATGTCGCTTTTGAGGTTGATGATGTTGATGCGGTGTTCTCTGCTGCCACTCGGAACGGTGCAAAGGTCGTCTCCGCTCCCCAACTTCTGGAAGATAAGGACGGCTGCGTCAAAGTTGCTACAATTCAAACATACGGTCAGACGACCCACACTCTGATTGAAAGGAGTGGATATCGTGGCGCTTTTTTGCCGGGGTATCGAGCCGAGACTGGACCTGAAGACCCAGTAGCCAAATATTTGCCCGAGGTTCAACTTAAGCGCATTGACCACTGCGTCGGGAACCAAGATTGGGATGAGATGGATAAAGTTTGTGAATAGTGAGTTTCATTCCGACTGCTTCTGCATCTGTAAAAGTCGGATTTGGACTAATCTGATCAACAGCTACGAGAAAGCACTTGGGTTCCACCGATTCTGGTCTGTCGACGATAGTCAGATTTGCACGTACGTTAAACCTTGAAAAGTGGATTCTTTCAGAATAAGCAAAACTAACTTAAATTCATCAGTGAATTTTCGGCATTGAAGAGCATCGTCATGTCTTCTCCTAACGACATCGTCAAAATGCCTATCAACGAGCCTGCCAAGGGGAAGAAGCAATCCCAGATTGAGGAATACGTCGACTTTTACAATGGAGCCGGTGTTCAGCACATTGCTCTCATGACAGATGATATTATTCGCGATATCACCAATCTGAAGGCCCGTGGTGTAGAGTTCATCAAGGTTCCGGAGACATACTACACTGATATGAAAGCACGCCTCAAGAAGTCTTCCTTAGTTTTGAAAGAAGACTTTGAAGTCATCAAGAGCCTCGACATTCTGATTGACTTTGACGAGGGAGGTTACCTTCTTCAGCTCTTCACCAAGGTACGTTGGGGGCTATTTGCATGAACATCTCCTATTATACTCTAGCGTCGGCCCGCTAACATCTCGCTTTCCTTTTAGCATCTAATGGACCGCCCCACGGTTTTCATCGAGATTATTCAGCGGCACAATTTCGAGGGGTTTGGGGCCGGAAACTTCAAATCACTGTTCGAGGCCATTGAGCGGGAGCAGGAACTGCGTGGGAACCTCATTTAAGATAGGTTGGGATTCAAAATCGAGCTTTCATTGGTGAAGCTTTGGCCTCTTGTGCCGTTTATCTGCATTATTCAGGCGTGTTTGCATACATTTGAGTCAAATCATGACGAGAGTGTAGCTTTTTTTAGTGATGCTCTAATCCATTTGAGGTATTTTGATAGTAGCGGTCCAATTTCATGCAAATCCCTTCACTTGCTCCATCACAAACTCCTAAATCAGCCCCATATGTACTTTGGAACCTTTAGGGCTGTGAATGAGTCTATCCTGATTGGCTGAGATTTACGAGCTAAGTGCAGATTACTACCCTTTCGGGACTAGTCTCCACGCTACAACTCGACTACCCGATTTGGTTAGAGTATTTTCGTGATTTGCATGCTTAAAATCCTCGCTACAATGCCCACGTCGCCGCAGAATTGCCCTGTATGATGAAGATGTGCACTAGTCGGGGGGCCAAATGTGATGCGATAGGTGTTAGAGGCTCTTAGTTTCCTCGCGTAGAAATTACTTAAATAACAGGGGGCCGAACAGGAGAAGAGTCGTCCGCCATCGGTTTTCTCCTTAAGCTACATCACAACCTTGAACTTGCTTTTATAGGCTCTCGGTAACATTGATCAAACTACCATTGCGATAATGGGGGGAGCTCCATACTCTTCAAAAGGATGCTTAACCTGCAGAAAGCGAAAAATTAAGGTTAGCATCATACACTATATCTTGGCAAGCAAGCATAAGACCTCCCTAGTAGGGTCAATCAGTGCGACCGATGCTTATTCGCCTCTACAGTGCAGTCTACAGATACCAGAATGCTCACAATGCATAAAAAGAGGGGTTGATTGTGGTGGATACTCTACCAACCGAATCTTCATCAGTTATGATCAGACAACTATGCAATTACAAGCTGTCGGCCGCACGCGGACGGCAACGCCCAAAAACCCCGAGAACATCAATTCTGATCCTCAAATACGAGAGCAGCTCTTTGCTACCTTTATGGGGGCTTATTTTCCCAGCAATTCAGAAGAAGACTCTCGATTGGACTCGTGGCGATATCTCATATCGAGCTTCCATGCATTACCAAATAGGACTTTGATGCTCCAACGCGCACTCTCTGCCATCTCCTGTGCCTATGTGGGTCGACTCAATGATGATGACCGTCTTTCCCATCATGGCATTCAACTATATAACTCTTCAATGAGGTCGATGTCAAAGATGCTCTGCACAAGGACTCACACTGAAGATGCCCTTTATGCAACAGTAATCTTTCAAATGATCGAGGTGAGTCAGATATCGAGTCGCTACTGCATCTTTCTTTACGGAGTAGATAATACTCCATATCTATAGCAGAGTCTTTTGTGCTGACAATCGCCTCTTAGAAATGCATAGCGGTCAAAAAGTCGACAGGACAAAGCAGTGTTTATGACTGCGCAAATGGCTTCGACCCCTGGGTCTTTCATATGCAAGCCATGAATACTTTACTGAAGGAAAATCAGTCAGAAGTAGCCACCAATCCATTGATGCATGCTATCGCTAGTAGCCATGCTAAATTGACAATTGTATGCTCACCCTTTCTCTCTTCTCCTTCTCTTGTGAAATATGACTCGAATTTTACTAACATGCACAGATATATGGCATATTAGCAGAGCGAGGACCAGGAGGCTCAACAGATCATCTTACAAAATCCAATCCCGAATCGCCTTTAGATGAACTATTCGAAATGTTCACTACGGGTCAATCATTTGCCGAAACGATTGAGTTCACGCGCACATTACCCATGAATCATCCAGAAGCAAGTCCCAAATCCTGCTTAGCACTTCTCAAAACCGTTGTGGACTTCCGAAACAAATTAATAGCCTGGTACACCAAGCGAGAAGAAGTCATCGGAGGTGCTCCGACGTTATGTGAAGAAAAGGATCTCAAAAAGTTCAACAGAAAGTTGACAGAGATTAGCCCCTTCGAACCATTCTATCGATTCTCCTCGATGGATAATGCGAGAATACATCTTCTCTACTGGACAGCCATGAACGTCGCCCACATGCTAGTCTACCGAGCGCAAATGAATGTCGTTTACGCCAATGCCTCAGCACTACCAACAGATTTCTTACCCGTCGACCCATCAAGCTACGAAGACTTCGTTCTGGCCAGGTACTATATCGATCAGGTGTGCCGGGCTATCCCCTATTGCATGCAGCCCATGAATCGGATATGGGGTACACACGTTGTCTTCGGTACCATTGGCAATGTTTTCAGGTCTTTGATTCTATCTAGGAGTCGGGAAAAGTTCCTCTGGTGCCAGCGTGTTCTGGAAATTGCCGGGAAACTTGGTCTAGAAATGGCCCTGTATTTCTTGGGTGTTGCGAATAGGGAATGGGATGCTATGGAGGGTGGAGGGGAGCCTATGGTTCGGAGCCCGACATATGCAGGAAGTCCTGATAGCATGCAATATTCTCCTACTACTTGTAGTAGTGCAAGCTTGGATGGAACTTTTGGCTCCCCAGGCTCGGATATTGACTGCTTCCTGAATGTAGTAGACTTTCAAGATTTACCGATGGACTCGATTGAAATCTCTCCGGGTTTTAAGTATCAAACAGCCTTTGCTGTGGAGTAATTTAGAATTTCTTTCATAGAACATTTCAAGACCTTATGACCATTGACATAAATTTGCTTTTATTCACATTTAAGAATTTATAAATAGAATATCCCGTATGCAAGATGCAATGTGCAATATGTCCTAGCGAATCCAGCCCGAATAAAATTGACAAGTGTCTATTTTTTCTTGGAACTTGATCCACCTGGGGCCGTTGCTCCTCGACGTTTGTATTTCCGAGGATCCTTACGGCTCATAAGTGCGCGGTTTCTGGTTCCTTTACCACCCTCCCAGAATCCACTTCCTGCTTTTCCGATGAGTGTTGCCCTGCAGATTCCGCAATTCTCCGGCCTATAAATTTGCTCTCGGGAGCAAAAGCCACTAGTGATAATCATTAGTTATTGAAATAAGTCATTGGGATTAGTGTGTCATACCAAATCATACGATTCGCATGTTCATTGGGATGATCCGCTTCTGCATCATGACACCTAGGTTTATAAGTACTCGTTCCATAATCTCCGAATAACACGGGTTCATACTTATCACATGAGAAAACTTTGGAGCAGCAACTGAATCTGCTATGGGTGAGCAAGGAAAGAATAGTGCGGGGGTAAGCTTGTGTATACTGACCGGAACCAACGATAACTTTTGCCGTAATGCTGGCAGCGGCCTCGCCGAGGCAACTCCTGCCCAGCAACAATACCAAGCACCTCCTTCGGCTATACGATTGTCAATGTAATAGATGAGAAAGATTGTGCAACTTTACCTACCTTCTTCTTCAACGGGAGGCCAGCGCGGGAGGAAGCTGCTTTTCGTTAGTGGCTGATATTGGCAATTATGTCTTGCTTTGAAAGATGCACCCACCTGCTGCAGTTCCTACCAGCAAGAACTTGACTTCAGGGATTTTGAACACCATCTTGCGATGGCAATGGCGGCAGATAGCCATGGCGCTCTCTGCACGTACAGCAGACACGCCAGGGGCATGGTACTCCGTTGAGCACTCGGAACAGGTGGGAAGAAAGTTACTTCTCAGAGTCAGAAAGATCTGTTCACAAAGGCAGAGTATAAATTTCAGGCAAGATAAGAACATACCTGGGCAGAAGATCCACGATTGTGCAGCCTTCGAGATCTAAATATCCAGCACGGTTGGCATGAGAATGCATTAATTGTTTCCGGAAACCTAAGAAAGCTTGTAAGCTTTATCACAATAAAATATCGACATTTCACCTACCAATGCTCATTGTACTAGCGCATTTCTTGCAGGATTCGGCCTTTGGTACATCTTTGGCGTCCTTCAGGTGGGGAACGTTTTTGATGTCCATGGACTCCTTGCAACGCTCACACTTGATCGTGATGGCAAGGTGAATGATTTCCAATAGCTCGATCCCATAGAGCTCTAAGAATGGGAATGAAAGTGCAACTCCACGGCCGGGAGTATCTAGAGTAGCGGGAACAGGCGCACCACCGTCTGTCTCTTCACCATCCTCCTCATCCTCCTCATCATAGCTGGATTCATCGGTAGTCTCACTGCCACTATGGCGTTCCTGAACAGACCACTCAGGAGGACGGGGAATAACATGTAGATGAGGTCGGTCTCCAGCAGGTTCGGTAGAAGATTCATTTTCCACTGGACGCGAGCTCTGGTCCATAGCCTCGGAGATGTGCTCATGCTGCATCTGCTCGGCTATTTCAGGAAGAGGAGTCTTGGCAAAGTTATGCATGTTACTAGCCAGATAGTTGATCTGTGAGACCAGATTCATCTGGGTGTTCTTTTCAAACCACTGAATGAATCCGGCTTCCACAGATCTCGCCTCCGGGCTGTCGACTCCTTGTATCTCAATTGAACTATGTTCCAGCGGATACAAATGAGGAATTGAAAGCTTCACGGCTTTTACCGACTGAAGCGACTGAGGCAGGCGATCTGGTTTGTTCGGCTGAATGGGAATAATGAAGCAGTTCTCCGTTCGTTTTTGAAAAAGTGGGAGCCTCCCCAAACGAGCCTCCAATTGCTTTGTATCCGTTGATTTTCGTTCCTCGGCCGATGCTCTTTGTCCTGCCGTGTAACTTGGAACTTCAGTCGCTGGTTTCAGTGCTTTATCTCCAATAGTAGCCTCGGCTGGTCGTTTTGGTGCAGGAGCAGGAGCTGAGGCGGCCTTTTGGCTAGGCACAGACTCCACACTCGTAGAATTGTCCCCTATGTTGGCCACGAACTTCAGAGTCGGGCCTCTTTCGAGAGTAGTGAGCAGCCGCTCAAGCTGTCTGTCTAAGGTGTTCAGCCAGTTAAGCAAAGCCCCTCGGCCATTGGTACGTAGTGTGAAATCAACGATATCATCGAATCCTCTGCCGACATTTGTCTGATACGCTGGTTCCATTTCGGGATTTGTGACAGCTAAGGTCGGGCGTCCCGTTCCTGGAAAATTGTATGGAACATACAGCAGACATTGTAAACTATCCAACTCGAATGGGAAGTCTGGGTCAGATGGCACTAATCCGAACTTCAGAGTAGAGCCCGTATCATCAGACGTCTCCTCGGGACGATAGCGTCGCCTCAACTGATTGATCTGAAATTCTCTTGGGTCATTCTGTTCGATCTTCGAGACAGGTCTTTGGGGCTGGGAATGAGGAGCATGTGAAGATGCAGACTTTTGCTTCGGCGGGTCTGGACCCATGCTCAGATTCTGAACTCCAGAAGCTACACTAGAGCCCGTACTTTGGGAGCTATCAGGAGACGCTTGTGCCTTGGACTTCTGATCAGACTGAATACGGGCCTGCTTGATGTTGGAAGAATCATGGACAAAGGGACACTCTGCACCAGCACGGCAACCTAGATAGACGTCAGCTCCCATGATCAATCATCACAAATGGCATATTGAACAACGCAGTCAAGCAGATCACGGCAAAATGCAATATACATGACTTCCTCCATTGTCAGAATCATGAATTGTAAACACACCACTAGGGATGCGCGGCAGAAATCAAAGCCACAATTACATTTGCAATCTCACATGGATAGCCCATCGGCATTGCCGTGAGGATAGATCTGTAACCATCATATGTCGATATAAAACAGCCACACAGATCAAAATGACAGCCCTGGTCCAAAACAGCATAAACTAAACGCAAAAACCTACCCTTCTTGGTAGCGAAATAACGGCATTTGGCCCGTCCCCTAGAAGATGATTGGCGAGCAGCAGTCGATGAAGAATTGGCTGCAACGCCATGCGTTGTCGCTGGGGATGCCAACTCATCAGTCAGAGGCAACTGCTCAGATCCTACAAAGTATCACAATGAGCGTGTGATCAAAAAGGTTGCGGGCCGTTGTGCTGCCCGCTCAGCCCGCGGTCCAGAAACCCTGCGCGATGCAAGTTCCGCGTACACACATAAAAAGCACCTGCAGGGGTGGCGGCCATGACAGGAATTGTGTGGCAGATGCGACATGTGGGTTGCATGAAGTCTGGATATGGAACTGGCACCGAAGGGGGCTCAAAATACGAAACTAGCGGGCCATAACGACGAACCAGCGCTTGTTCGTATATTGATCGTGGATCCGGCCTTTCGATATTGAGCCAGTGGTGGGAGATAGACTTACGATGGACCTGGGGCTCCGGGCCCGCGGAGCTGTCAACTGACCCGTTTTCCATGTCGGTGATGGGTCTAGCTGTAGCCGAATGAAAGAACGAAACGAGAGAGCCGGGGGCGGAAAGAGTACTCGGGGTAGCGTTTGAATTGCCAACGCAGAGATCGGGTGACCTTTCCAGGGGATCGACAGGACAGATCTGCAGTGCGTTGGACCGCGGTGGGCGAGGAAAATCCCGGTTGGATGGGAGAGGTGACAGAAATAGAATACCGTCAGATGTAGTTCAGCCGCTATCAATTGAATAATGGACAGGCAGGTGAATGCAAATGCAAGAAATGTAGAAGTGAAGGATCAAAAGAGATATACTAGTTTGAAGTGTTGTGGCAGGTAATGCCAAGACTTGAGATGATCTCACGCCCCGCCGTGATTCAATCTGACTCACGTTGGTGTTGACCCAGTCATCTTGAGAGGCTTTGATTCATGAAGGGTGTTCGAAGATGGAAAATTTCAGATATTGTCATATCTGCACGGCTTGGTGTGTGATGACTAGAACTAAATTCAATGTACTCCATTCGCGAGTATGGATTGAAGAACCAACTATATCTATTAGTCAAAACAATAGAGCAATAGTACTATGAACTATGTGGAACAGATTCGAGTACTATTCGCATAAATGACCTCAATAACCACTGGCAAAAATTGTAGACTACGCGTACCATTTACCACTCGCCTGCAGTGATCGCCTCCCCGCGCAATTTACTCCCCTCAATGCAGTTGCGGAGAAGGGTTCGGCCTGGCGGTATCTGTGCAATATCATACGTTCATGCACTCTGTCGTGCACGGTGATCAAACAGGCCACACCGCACTAAGCGTCGATATAATAGCACAAACATATTATAGTCCAGATTGGAAACCTGAATATTGCAAAGGGTTCCTGCAGTGTTGGCAAGGCCAAGAATATGTGATCTTTATTTACAGCAGCCACATCATCATACTTGGAAGTCGACATGATAACTAATTAATTGGTATAGTAGTAGTTGACACTTCGATGATTAGTTGCCACTCATACACCAGTGTATACTATGTAATTATGTATGTAGAACGTGCTCTCGGCGAAGCGATAACCCGATAACTTTATTATAGCAAAAAGTAGATACTATATGGTAATAATTACTTTTAATCTACAGTATTAAGAAGGTCGTCTCCGCATCCGAACGCGGTTAAAGTTCACCGACACTCATTGCAACAGGGGTCTGCGCCCGGTGGCTGAAGGAATAGTTAATTTCGCGCGTTTGCCATCCCTAGCACCCATCACATAGCAGTCATACAACCCTAGATCAACCCAGTCGATATACCCCGGTAATTGTGGCTGCGACAGACTCTGCTAAGTGTAGCCGGAGATTGGTGCCAGCCCTTAAGGGTGACGAACATTCTCCAACAGCCGTTAGGATGCAGAATGTCCGAGTGTACATGTATGTATACTCCGTCTTCTATACGGGGAATGCGGAATACTTCGGGATACTACAGTTACTCATTCAACATACTGTGCTGGCCATTTTCCTCCTGGAATGGAAATTCCGAGCAATAGTTTTCTTTCCCCCACATTGTAAGAAATTATGCATGGATTTGCCAACACCATCCACTGATCTCCAGGGAGTACATATGTACATTTTGTACAGTAGATTTTGTATACCAGAGAGCAGATGGCAGATGTATCTGAGCGGAGAGTGTATTGACAGACTCCACCGTGTAATACAAAATAACGACTAGCGGTATTGTACGGAAATATATTTCCCGATTCGGACTTCAAGCTATACTGAAATTAGACTAGTGTATCACCGGAAGAGCAGAAAAGGATGCCGGATCGGCCTTCCAGAAAGCTTCTGGAACGAGCCAGGGCAAGCCAAAAAAGACCATGGAATTGTTCACGCGCCGCCCACGGCTGCAGGCGCACAATTGCGCTGAATGCAGACTTTCGGCAGTTTGGTCGGGAATATCAATATTATGTATGATTACTGTCATTAGATGGGAATGATTTGATAAGATGGACAACTCGTTGTCTCCAATTCAATACATCTCCAATGTTCATGTAATTCTGATATGGAGACACATCTAAAAAGTGTGATTCGTCGGAGGACAGAGCTCCTGGACTGTGCGTTCACGTGAGACAGGACCCATGCCGACCGAGGCCAAATGGGTCCAATCACGCGTCGCACAATTCTTCTCGTCAAACACGCGTTTTTGCTCAGCACTTAGTTCAATTTTGTGTCCCATACTCATAGACCCCAGTTTTCATGTATGTATGTACCCAGTGTACCCCCACGGTATCTAGAAAGCATGGGGGTACATTTACCCTCAAGCAACTTTAGTCTCGGCATCCCACGCGACTAATATCGGGATGGTCGGGATCGGTAGGTTGTATGCATATTCATGTGTAAATTTCAACCTCCAGGATTACATTTAAATATCCCTGCCACACCTTGATAGGAGACCATGTGGCGGTTCAGGAAGCTAGGAGAAAATTCGGAAGAACCGCCCAGAGCATCACCGGTGAATGACCAAGGGGGCCCAAGAGTAGTCATTACCTACTGTATGACGAAACTCGTAAAACTTGAGAGCGAAGGGTAAATGTTAAGAGTCATGATTGAATTGCGACTGATCCCACTAGATTCCGTTCTGGAACCTAGTCCCTAGACCAGTCCACAAGACACCGGCGTTTTGGGCCTCGATCCGTAATCCACAGTGGAGGGTCGATGTCATTGAACACGAGGTTTGGTGAGCAACGAGTACTAGTGACTATGTCAAAGACCTAGGAATACATTATGAGAGAAATAAACTATTATTACAACTGGAACAACTAGTATCTCTACACTTTTATCAATCGAGGAAAGCAAGAAGAGGACTAAAGCATACTCCCTGAGTCTAGACAGATATCAATCCGGGCACCCCGTAAACTTATCAACTCGAACTCCTTATGCAGCATCGGCATGCCGAGATTTGCATGTCAGCCCGACCAATTCAAAACCCAACCCACTCGAACAAAGCTTTGAGTCCACAACAAATGAAAATCATCTCTTCGAGCCCATCCTTGCTTTAAATTCTCACCCATCGGCTTCAGTCCGTGGGGGTTCAAAAGCAAGATTTCCCACCGTAGTGGTCCTAAACCCCACCTAAAAGACCCGATTGTAAACAGAGTATTGCCCTAGATTCCCCAAACGGCAAGCGTATTCCCCGAGAACAAGTGTCAGTGTAAAACAATTCAGTATGTACGGAGTACACTACGGAGTACATGTTACTGGTACACAAGGACCCCCTCCTTCGAACGGCGGGATTCTTCGAATCACGGCGCTCTCCAACTCACCGGACTAATCCACTGATCTCCACAGGTCCCCACTCGGCGGTTGACTGAGAGCTGAGATCGAGCTCCTGCCAACGAGACGATTCAAAAAGGTATGACAGTGGATATGAAGGAGCCGGCACCTTGCTGGATTAAGAAAAGGTGATATATCAGGCTCCTGGAGGTGGCTGGATTTAGCGGATTGAAGGACGGAGTACGGAGTAGGGGGTTAAGCTGGAGTGGCCTAAATGGAGTAGTTTATAGTTGCCTTAATCGCGGATTCATCCTCAAACATCAGCCACATCTACAACTTGAAGTAATCGATCTCCTACTGTATAAACCGAAGCATTTCTCTCATTCTATGGAACCTGTCCGGACTGAGAACTACTGTATGGATATATGTACACTCTTGAATTTGCGGCTCTTCGGTGAAGAGAATGTAATAAATCAGATACATTCTAACTGGTTGATCCCTAAATACAATTCTCTAGACTCAGCAAACTTTTCGTCCGCCCCACGAGTAGTCGGGACCGGCCGGACGATTGGCCATTCAGTATAATGGATTGGAGTTGGGGAAGGCCAAGCGTCGGGCGTTTTAGGAACCCAAATGTGGGGTTTAAAGCAGAAGTTGTGTTTGAAAGGTCCACTTCGGGCTGGATGCAACGTCTGGTTGTCGCCCAAAGGGGAAACCTCCATAGGCTATTGCTGAGATGTCATTGGGGGATCTGCCGCTTAGAAATAATTACGCTTAGATTGTAAAAGGTACATGTAACTTACTCTATATGGAACATCAACACATAGTACTGGTACTATGTAGTCAGTATCAGCCATGGCATCTTGAATACTGGTTCAAATAATAACTACAGTTCCTACTTCTTATGAAATTGGGGCGCATAGTGGCGAGATGCAGGCAAAGAGGAGCCTGATTGCTGAATCCAGCAGGATCGTCTTTCCCCCGGAGTCATGTGTTCCTTTCTTTGATCCACTCTTCGAGCCACATGACCATCACGGGATGACATCAAGATAACAGGAAATACGGTTTATACTATGGAATGGAGTACAAGAGAGGCAGGGAGGCAATAGCCAAAAAAGAAAAAAGAAAAGAACAAAAGCAGAGATTGTAGATTCTGTACCTGGATCTCACTTCCAGCTTGATGGCACTCAGGTGACCTTTCTGATGAAAACTATGCATCATAAGTGTCATGGTGAGGCTAGCTCTACATACTACAATCCCTCCTCTTATGTACTCCGGGGAACTTGCCCTAACACATCCGGAAAGTCTAGAACCTTGCTTGCAACACAAGCTCAGCACAGCACAGCTTCAAGGTTGATCGTCACCTTTGGCTGTAAGGCATTTAGCATAAACGCCCATGTCCATACCCATGCCCATACCGAAGTCCATGCACATGAGGAACAACTGGCTTTCTAGGCCATCAAGGACTGAGCGCTTATCTGGTCGAGTTACGGCGAAGCCACCACCACCATCTCACCTACCTTCAGGGCAGGTCTGGCGCGGGGCTAATGTGGGCAGATGTCATGGTTTCCGCATGTGAAGCGAACTGTGCGACCATCCACGCTTAGAGTACGTACCTCAGGTGAGGTTGAGGTGGGAGAGGAAAAGGGAGAGGGGGATCAAAAAGATCTGGATCTCATCGAACTTCTTCCATGTTGGTACTTTTGTTCAGTTCGTCAAAAATAGATAAGTTCAAGGGCTCTCAGACCTACCAGTGGCAGTTGGTTGATCTCCAGCCCAAAGTATACAAGTAGAAGATTTCGCGGTGAATATAATGTCTTAAGAAACTTACACTAAAACTAAAGTCCGGAGTACCCCGTGAACTAAATTTACGGCATAATCCCTACTCCATAGTCCGAAATCTCAAAGGAATCATTAAAAAAAAGTAAGAAAACACAAACGTCCACCTGACAGCCCCTCAGCGCCTTGCGATCTTCCCTTCTCCCTGGAGTCGGGACCGGGAATCCGCTGCTCGATACCCTCCTAGGCAGGTAGTACTGCCTATGGGATAGGAAGCAGTTCACTAGAATATCCAGGCGGTTGGTCGACGATAGACTATCTCGCCACATTTCCAAAAGATTTCCAATGGATACAGTCAGGTTGCACGCCATCTTTCTTTTCCCTGGATTATCCCATTTTCCCTGTCCGCCATGTAACCATGAGTTAATCATGACCAACAACCCTACACCCCCCTCCAAGGAGAAATAATAATTATTAAAAAGGAAATGTAAAAAATAAAATAAGAGGAAAGGCTTTGACTTCTCTCTTACGTGTCAACGCCACCAGACTTCACCCTGCAGAGACCACCGGCTTTCCCACATGATATACACTTATCTGGCGTTGTTATGAGCAAGGACGTGTACCGGCCGGGAAACCTTTTGCGGACCTCTGGTTGATTCGGGACTGCCGTGCGTAGTATGTACCTCCGCTGTATAGTATCTTGAGTCTTTAGCATAACCTCATACTAGTTAGTAGTTATGGTCTGAATACTCGTTGTAGTGAGTCGACCTTACTGGAAATATTCTCCGACTAATCTTAGATATTTAAGCAAGGTCTTTGCATCTTGACTACTACATAAGTAGTACAGGGATCCTTCGACTTCAGAACCATCTAGACCGCCAGTTTACTCAATGCATGGCGCCAGCCGCGGGCGTTGATCATACCTTGGAAATAATCTATTAGACTTACGCGGATGAATACGAGATGCATAGAGATAGAAGTTGAATTTGATCGATTCGCAATTGAATTTTTATTCACTCCAGGTTTGGTGGGAGTTACGATGCGCCCGGGAAGATAGGAGCAGTTATAGCATAGCGTACATGGAAGAAACTCGAAGGCTTGCATTTGCATGAAAGGCCCGAGAGACATTGAGAGCCAAAAAGTAGGGAAACAAGTGCATGGTATTTGGTATCGAAAACGCGAATGTGGGTAATAGAGGAACATGAAAATTGTAGGAAGAAAGATCCCACTCCAACGGGGATTAGGCACTTGAAAGAAAAAAAGAAGATTCACAATGAAGAGGCTCGCACATTTTGTTGCAGCATTCTTTTTTGTTTTTGAAAATCAACTGCAGTGCAAGATGAAGTCGCTGATAGGAATTTTTTTGGTTGAAACTTTCCGGTCATGATAGATTGACCCAGTAGGAAACGATATGGAGTATCTCGTGAGATGGATTTAAGGAGAATAAAAAAAAAATTAGAGTCCGTGGTTCATCATCCATTCGAGGGAGCTGGTCCGAAAATAAAGAAGAGAAAAGAGGACGTGGAATATGGAGCTGTACATGAATATTAAGTTCGTAAAGGACAGAACCCCCCATTCAGTCGTAGGTGATCCAGACAGAGAGTGTCCGAGGGACAACGCCCAGCGAATGCTGTATCAGGAGAACAACCCTAAAACCCGAAAGCCGATGAGACCCAGTTCCCAGTAACGATAAGCCGTAATAAGTGCGCCTAAATGCAATGCATGTTCATAATCGTGTCGATGAAAATGACTCGCTGTCGCGAGGAGAGAAACAAATGTCATGAGAAGAGGTGGTGGCGAGGAAGTAGATCAAAAATCAAGTTGGTGAGGTCCCATGTTTACCAGCCCTTAACGTGGTATTCCCAGGGACCGAAATCCGTCGCATAGTTAGTCCAAGACCCGTTCTTAGCGAGATCCTTGGAAGCTTGGTTTGATGCATGCGCATCTGCGTTTCCAGCTGGTCCTCCGCCGGGAGCCTGGTGAGGACCCTTAGGACCGGGGTACTCCTGGAGATTCTTCATATCATGGGTCGTATGTCGACGCTTGAAAGCATTGGCGGTCGCGCTCTTTTGTTGGCGTTCCCAAAGTAGATGTCGGCGAAGAGATTCTGTCAATTCAGTCGCGAGCATGTTGCGGCGGGTCGTTCGTGGCGAGTGGGCGACCGACTGAGGTCCAGGCGCCTTCATTCCAATAGGCTTGGATCGAGGAACGTCAGGACCACGCATAGTGAGGTTTTCTTCGTCGTTCTCGGGAGGCGAGGTCGGAATAGATGGGCCATTGGGTGATGTGAGGCGAGATCGCTGGAGAGCGGGACTGGACCGGAATGTATTTCCATTCATGTTCATTTTGGTGGGTTGGTGCATCATCATGGTCAGAAGCGACCGGCGGGACACGAGATTCGGTCGCGAATCCACTCGCTGAAACATCTCTGGTCGCTCGTCCATGCTTGCAGTGCCACTTTCGGTAATCGAGTCTTCCCAATCAGAATCTTCGTCATCCTCAATAGCGCTCTCGGAAACTTCGTCGTCGGTTTCAATGGCATCCTCATCGGCGCTGAGGGGACTCTTTGTAGGCCGGATCGTCCGTGTAGCAACCTCATCACTAAATGAGGCGACCTTCTTAGAGGGGCTTGGGTGGCTAGTCGTAGGCTTCAATGCTGAGCCATTAGGCATCTTGGGTTGGGATTCCTGGGGGCGAACCATGCGATCTTCGAATGAACTCTCGTCGTCGTCACCGGAAGAACCACCGAGCATGAACATACCTCCCTTCTTCTTAAGAGGGGATGGCTTGAGCTGGGTGGCACTGCGAGACGGGCTCGGTTCAACAGATAGCTTGGGCTGCGACCGGTAGGATGATGAAATGTGTGATGGAGAGAATCCGCGAACAATGCTGGGGGACTTGATTAATTCAGGACGGCTTGGGAGAACACCCGAGGAAGACACGCTAGTGTCGGACGCATTGAGCTGCGCCGTATCGCTGTCATTGCCTTCGGGGGCGGTAGTAGAGCAGGATTCAGTCGATTCACGGGGCATCGGGGCAGGACGAGGAAATGGTGTAACATGACGAGCAGTAGAGATCGATGGAGGTGTGGGAGTAGGAGTTGATGGTCGAGGGGTGATGTCAACGACGGGCGCAGCAGGCTCAATCGTTGGGGTCAGAGGTTCCAGACTTTTCCGCTCTTTGATATTTAGAACCATACGCTCAAGGTCCAGCGAGGTGATGTGCTTCTCCTTTCCACGGCCCAGACTAGACAGTGAGTCTTCACGCACTACAGCAGGTCGGTAGTCAGAAAATTGAGGACGCTTGATGTGAGCTTCGATGCGTTCGGCTTGGTCGGACGCAGCCGATTCGACACTGGCGGAGAGCTCCGGGAGATCACCAGCCTCGGAGCGTAATTTCGGGAGAACGGAGGCCTCGCTCGATTTCTCGGGCTCGACACAAAACGTTTCCCGAGTCCATAGACGCCAGCTCAGGTTCTCGAGCCGACGACCCTGGTCCATGTAATCGGCACATTTCGAGAAGACTACCGAAACAAGTTAGCCGTCACTTTGATGCTAAGAAAGGGCTTTCATGCTAGAACTTACCCATCCACATTCCATGAAGACTTTGAGCATTGGCAGTATCAACCTTGTGAATATTATCGGCATCCACCGTCAAAACCGGTGTTGTTAGAGGCATATTAGCGTCGCCACAGCTACTGATCGTAGTGGCTGTTGGCTTTGAGAGATAGAGAAGTTGGTGTTCCGGGGTCGCCGTCTTCCCCGAGAGTGATCGTACGGCGGTTGGAAACCGAGGTAGAGAGTTCTAGAGAATTCTGCGGTCGAAGATAACGCCTTGAAAATTCGAGTTGGAGCCCTGCAATGTAGTGTGCAGGATCAGACAGCTGGAATTCTAGACCCGTTTGGCTACAATCGAGTCTCTTTTCGAAAAATCGGTTTGGATTGAAGAAGCAGTAACTCAGACGAAGAGAGTGATCGACAATTCGAGGGAATTTGAAGCGTGAAAATTCGAGTTCGTTGCAGAATCGAGACGCCACCGAGGTCGGAGATAGACGAAACCGGTAGGTAAGAAATCGGAGATGGCCCGGTAACGCGTTCAAAAGAGGGATTGGCGCGTTTCGAGCGGCGATGTGAAGGTGAAGATAGTTGTAGATAGGTGGGGGGGAGTAATGGTAGAAAGACGAGAAGAGAGAAGAGAAAGAGAAGGAGAGGGCGGAACGATAATAAGAATGACGGGGGCGGCAGTGGAGTTGGATTGGAAAAGAGAGGGGGAAAGTTACTAGTGGGTGAAAAGGGAAAAATGAAAATTGAAAAAATCGAAAATTGGGGAAGAG
>Ga0209673_1000660_pt1 | contig 50387 bp, 51 predicted proteins | sample AraplaCol_mMS_r2_2_FD_184274 | JGI IMG/M metagenome (GOLD analysis project Ga0209673, IMG submission 184274) | Arabidopsis root microbial communities from North Carolina, USA - plate scrape MF_Col_mMS_r2 (SPAdes) (version 3) | ecosystem: Host-associated > Plants > Roots > Endosphere | place... | reverse complement strand
TATACACAGAGGTCTTCGAGAAACATGTCCAAAAACTCATCCCACTGCTTGGAGGCAGCACTTCACCCAATGGAAGCCGTGTGGTTGATGTTGGATCTCTCTTCTTTCGGTATACCCTCGACGCTGCGACGGACTACTTACTTGGTCAAGGCACAGACAGTCTAGAAAATCCTGCGACCCGATTTGCAGAGGCCTTCAGATATGTGCAACAGCGCCAGGCTGAGCTTTTCCGATTTGGGTAAGTCATCTCGATTATTTGCAATGCTTGGAAATGCCACGACCAATGCTCCGTAAAATTAATACAACGAAACTTGTACCGGTTAATCCGCTGATATCAATTCAAAATGCAATAGAGTCTTCAGCTTCGCAATGTCTCGGACTGAATTTCGTCGCAATCTGAAAATCATGGACGAGTTTATACAACCATATATCGAAACAGTCCTCTCGCTCTCCTCTGACGAACTCGAACATAAGCTTTCCAAGCGTGAGACTTTCCTCGATGCGTTGGCTCGTTTTACCCGTGACAGACAAGTGTTACGAGACCAACTCGTCGCCGTCCTTCTCGCCGGTCGTGATACCACAGCCGGAACACTCTCATTCTGTCTTTTCGAACTCTCCCGCAATCCAGAAGTTGTCGCCAAACTTCGTGAGGAAATCCGCAACCGTCTGGGAGTCGGTGCTTCCGGTCAGAAACCTAGCTACACAGACCTGAAGGAGATGAAGTATCTCAATGCTGTCATCAACGAAACAATGCGCGTTTACCCTGTTGTTCCCTTCAATGTACGCTACTCCCTGCACAATACAACACTGCCACGCGGTGGTGGACCCGACGGTCGTGATCCTGTCGGCGTCCGCGCGAATTCGCGGGTAATCTACTCGACGATGTTGATGCAGCGTGACCCGGATCTGTACGATGCCCCGGGTTCCAAGAATTACTTCGATCCTGCAAAGTGGATTCCAGACCGCTGGGTCTCTGGTTGGTCACCGCGTCCATGGCAGTTCATTCCTTTCAATGGTGGGCCTCGCATCTGTATTGGACAGCAATTTGCTACTATCGAGATGGGATACACTATTATCCGAATTTTGCAAGCTTATGAACGTATTATCGCGTTGCCGGTAAGTGGAAAGGATAAGGTTGAGGATCCAGTTCTGCGATTCGAGGTCACCCTCAGCCCGGGATCGGAGTTGAACTGCGTGTTCGTGAAAGAGGGAGAGGTCTACGCGCGAAGCTCTCTGAAGGAGTAGGCCGGGTTTGGTTTTTGAATGAGACTCTTTGGCTGTTCTTACTATTCAGATCATCGGGAATATATCGAATGTTCATCAGTTCGAAGCTGGTGACAAGGGGGGCTTACTACTATTTGTTGTCATGTACACTTATGATATACGACCACAGCTTTGTTCATACTGGAAAGGAATGCAGATTGGCTTTCTTGCAAGTCCGATAAAAAAGAAAGCGGAATACAATTTTATGATCTAGGATAGCCCTGTCTATCGTTTAGTATTCCCACAGCCCGTTGACTGAATGCGACAGGTCCATAGTAGAAAGCCCCAACCTCGGAAAAGCCCCCTTAGAAATAGTTGAGCTTCATCCTTCTGAGATTTTTGATCTTCTGCAAAATCTCCATTTTCCTCAACTCCAGGAAAAGATCTTCTTCGTCCGCATCATCAAGATCACTCGAGATACTGAAGATCGGGGACTTAATAGTTGAGAATTCCTGCTCGCCCTCGTATGCCGGGGCCTTAGTTTTCATTGTATTGCCGACGTACCCCTCGGAAATAATCTCTGATATCAAAGGGGGTGCAGTCTGCGACAATGCCGGTTTTGATGTTGGTAAGTCGCGATTCTCATTTGAGCGGACAGCCGTTGCATTCCTTCCTGGATGTACACCATTCGATGACCTTTCCACATTGCCAGCCCCAATCCAACCTCGACTCATCTGTACAGCCTTCTCCCATTCGGAAAACTTAGTTGCACTGTCTTCGCGCGTGATCTGCGGCTCGAAAACTGCACCACCTGCACGATTAATGTCTCGTAGCTCAGCAAAGTTGTGCCATACGCCGGCAGCGAGACCTGCTGCTATTGCTGCGCCTAAGGCTGTGGTTTCGCGCATTTGTGGGCGATATACGGGTATAGATATAAGATCTGCCTGGGTCTATAAGAAGCCGAAAGTTAGAATTATACTTGTCCTAACTTTCATTTCCATAAGTCGAGCGAGGACACAACAAACCTGCATAGTCAAATCTGAGTTGCTCATTCCCCCATCGACTGCGAGCTCCGAGAGAGCTTTGCCGCTGTCCTTCTCCATGGCGTCCAGTATAGCTTTTGTTTGGTAACAGGTCGCTTCGAGAGTCGCACGGGCAATATGACCCTTTTGTGTGTATTGGGTGATACCAACTGTAGCATGGCATACTGTTAAGACGTATCATGGGGGCTTAAAATTCCCAGGGCATGGCTTACAGATGGTTCCTTTGGCATCGTCGATCCAATATGGGGCAAAAAGCCCACTGAAAGCTGTGACGAATACACAACCACCATTGTCTTCCACTGAGAGAGCAATATCGTTGATCTCCCTGGATTCCTGGAAAAAGGACATATTGTTCTGTAGAAACTTCACTCCTGACCCAGCTACGGCAATACTTCCCTCCAAGGCATAAACGGCTTTTCCTCCGAAATTGTATGCTACCGTGGCCAGTAAGCCATGTTTAGAAATAACAGGTTTGTCGCCGACGTTGTAAAGCAGGAAGCAGCCAGTCCCGTATGTGTTCTTCGCCATACCAGCGGAGAACCCTTTCTGGCCAACCAACGCAGAGGATTGATCCCCAAGACACCCCATGATAGGAACGCCCTCTAGTGCACCAGACGCAAAACAGCCATATGCAGTGGGATCGGACGATGGCACGATGACAGGCAGATGAATTTTACCTTTGATGCCGAAGAAATCCAGCAGAAAGTCATCGTAATCTAGAGAATGAAGATTCATGAACATGGTACGGGAAGCGTTTGTCGAATCCGAGACAAAAACATTGGCATCGACGCCGTTCAAACGGCAAGTAAGCCAGGAATCGACGGTGCCAAACGCGAGAGTACCTCGATCGAAAGCTTCCTTAACCTTTGGAACATGTAGAAGCATCCATAGCAGCTTAGTAGCAGAGGAATAGGTTGAGAGCGGGAGACCGCAGATGGCTTGTAATTTTGACGCGTCTGGTCTTTGCTTGAGATCGTTGACTATGCCCTGAGATCGCGTGTCTGTCCAGACAATTGCATTGTAAAGAGGCTCGCCAGTCTCGTGGTCCCAGACGACGGTGGTTTCGCGCTGATTTGTGATACCGACACATCTGATGCTCGTTCGAGAGTAACCTTGTTCTTCAAATTTCTGGACTGCGTGGTAGATACAGGTTTCTACAGACGAGACAAGTTCGAGAGGGTCGTGTTCGTGCCAACTGAAGAAGTATCAGCACAAAAAGGTCCTCCATCTTGGCTCATTAGGAGACGAGAGAAAAAGCTCTATCGTATTCACTTACCCCGGCTGAGGATAGATCTGGGTAAATTCCACCTGATGGGACGCAACGGGCTCTCCATCTCGATTGAAGATCAGAAATCGAGTGCTCGTCGTGCCTTGGTCGATCGAGCCAACGAAGACGTTATCCGAGGGCTCCATGGTCAACGGCATTTCCCGATGCTGGGTTACTATTATATTGCTCTAGGTATCCCGAAAACGACTCCGGGTGACAAGGCTCAGGTATAAGAAGGAAAAGAGCAAGCGACTCGTTAAATAACCACCGCCTCTCCACGGTGACACAACTTGACATTCTCCCGCGCGCGGGGTGAAAGAGTTGCGCGGTGCTCAAGTGGGGGTTATACTAGGCTCTGACAATGTAGATTGGCGGGAATAATCCAATAGAACAATCCCCTGGCTATAACCAAGACGACTAGAGCATAAACCGCGGCTTGAGCGGCGGAGGTTAGTCTTGATCAGGGGTCTCGTGTGACGCAGTGCAATTCGATGCATCAGCCTCGAGGGCATGCAGTTAGATTCTCATAGCTCCTGTCATCCTTACATGAGAGAATGACATCTGTACTGCTGGTGCTGATACTAATACGTATTGATGATCCACGATGGCAGATCCACTATATTGAAATGCAGCCAAAAGGCTCCACCAACCGACAGCGACGATCCGGGGAAAATAAAGAACCCACTTTTGACCCCATGCCGTTGGTTGGCGTAAGTCATAAAAAGTCATAAGTACCTTCGGTAGTGCGGGGAAAGAGATGACTTCACGTTTCCAGAGCTATGAATACAAAGTAGACAAGCCCTAAGTCCTCGTTCTTTCAGGTATCATTCGAGATGTGGTCCTCACTGCCTGCTCAGCCCGGATTCCAACGCTGACCGAAATCCAAATTACGATTTTGCTAACCATGTCGTAATAACCGCGCTATTGCAAAGAAAAATACTCCTCGTTATCTCTCATGGTTATTAGCTGCACGAACCACCCCCGAGGCTGGGCCATCCCAGTAACGACATCTCACAGGACATGCGTTAAGGTATCACACGGGCGTTGCGCAGGGGGTGGTATTATTTTCATCGTAACCATTCACAGAGTGCGCCAAATGTCACCGTTGACGCAGTATACAACATGATGCATATTTAGTGAAGTGACCAAATGTCAAATCCGTGGACAGGCAGTTCGAAGTACCGACACGTCCAGAAAAGCGGATTTCGTGTGCAGAGACAAGCACAGAACTTGACTCAAGTGAATTTCCGCAGGAATCTGGACTAGGAGCAGGTTTCCGCTATTGGATTTGTCAAATTTCTTGCTCACCGTCTTCTTCTCAATTTTCGGAAATTCAAGATATCCTCCTGGTGCTGGTGGTAGCACAAGTCAACCTTCTAGAAAATTACAATTGGGCCCGTGTGGCCTTCATTTCCCCAAATTGGTGAACGTGAGTAACAGAAGCAATAGAATATTCTCCGTGGCTTCAATTTCAAATATGCTAGTCATCTCCACCTCCGAATTGACAGAAACGCCAGGTACATCATGCTTCTTCGCGTACAATGACGCTGCCAATATGGCGGTGTCACCCTAACCTTGCCACGCCAAAAGACAGGCAAGTCTGTTTTTATTCCCTTTCAGATGAGACCAATGGGGAAAAGGGAAGAGTTTTGGAATCCTCAATTTATCAGAATAGTAACAGCTCGAATTGGGCCGGTCTCTTCCGTCCACCAAAACCAAACGGCTACTGTTGCTACAAACGGGCTTCGGATTCGGTCTTGGGCATAAGGCCCAGATGTGCGCTGTCACAACTCACCTACTCTGCAATAATCGGTCTGGGAAAGATGAAAAGCAGCATGGCCGGCAGGTGTGTGCAATGGCTGATGTGAAAGTATCGGTCCACATTGGCGTCGGCTTCTTCCCCCTACTTTGCAACAGTTGGACCAGAGCGTCCTCACCATCCCTGCTACAATATTCACGCGGTCAAAGTTGGAGGTAGACAAAATTTGTCTTTGCTTCGAGGGCCCTGCGCCATCCAATAGAGCCAGATTACGAGAAATCCGGTCAAGGTTGAGTTGCAGACGTTACACGATTATGCTTGGTCAGGATTCGCTGATATATCGTTGGATTACCACGCCATCCATTATTAGTACTTGCCGAGGGCTTTTGATATCTACCAACTCAAAGTCAGCTTCTCTATCAGTATCCGGATCCATGGGTTCTTGGACAGCAGGAACCATAGTTTCCATGTCGACTACCAAAGAGATTGGTCTCATCGCAAACCAGGATAGTGGATCTACTTCTCTATATCTGAGCAGCCATGAACCATCTACCCCCGATATCTCTAGCGGAGTCCAAGTACCAAAGGGGCAAGAAGATCTGCAATGGTACAGATACAGGGCGTACTTCCGAGAGGCCTTCTCTGAATTCTTCGGTACTATGATTCTGATTCTGTTTGGAGATGGCGTTGTTGCGCAAGTTCTTCTTAGCCACGGGCAAAAGGGTGACTACCAATCGATATCTTGGGGATGGGGGTATGCTATCATCTAAAGTCTCTCCAAGATAATGCCCATCTGACAAGATACCAGTTTAGGGGTTATGCTCGGAGTTTATGTCAGTGGAGCCTCAGGTGCTCACATAAACCCAGCTGTAACATTCGCGAATTGTGTCTTTCGCAGGTTTCCCTGGCGCAAGTTCCCTGTCTACGCTATCTCTCAAATTCTTGGCGCTATGTGCGGAGCTGCTATTGTATACGGAAATTACAAGTTAGCCATCGATATCTTCGAAGGGGGCCCTGATATTCGAACAGTTCCAGGGTACTCGAACACGGCAACAGCAGGAATCTTCTGTACATACCCTGCTGAATTCATGACGAAGACTGGCCAATTCTTTTCCGAGTTCCTCGCCAGCGCCGTTTTAATGTTCATGATATTTGCACTCAAAGACGATAAGAATATGGGTGCAGGCCCCCTAACGCCGCTGGCTCTGTTTTTCGTCATCTTCGGTATAGGTGCTTGTTTTGGCTGGGAAACTGGGTATGCAATCAACCTCGCCCGGGACTTCGGACCAAGGCTTGTATCCTACATGCTAGGATATGGTCACGAAGTATGGGCTGCTGGTAGCTATTACTTCTGGGTACGTTTCACATGTTACACCTTTATGGCTCACCCAAAGCCACTAAGTACTATGCGTAGCCTCATACCATAAACTGACTGCATAAGGTACCTATGGTTGCCCCATTTCTAGGGTGCACTTTTGGGGGTTGGCTGTATGATGTTTTCCTATACACGGGGTTGGAGAGCCCGATCAATACTCCGTGCATGGGACTTCATCGGATATTTGGGATTTTGCGTGGAGAGGAGGTAGTTTTTACTAGCCCTGTTTGACAGGAATAAAAGTCGCATAAAATAGGATAGCATAAAAAATATGACGTATTGATTCGATTAAGTTGTAGGGCATACGTAGAAAAAGGAACACTGTGATGCAGACAAGAGAGCATGCTAAATGCCACCATAAGTCATCACAATCACAACAACGTTCTATGATAGGATGAGAAAAACAACAAAGCAACTCATCCAGCTGGTGGGCCACAATGGCATTCGATTTATTGGACCTATAAGAAATTAGACTGATACCACCCCTACATCCATTATGATGATTGATGGGGAGTAGTCCCGTGCTAGAGTAAATATCCCACGGCAAAGATAGGAAAGTAAGCCAAGTTCTCTCGTTCTGTAAATCATAATTATATAAACAAGGTTTCATGCATTTTAATGCGCATCTGTTTCCCCGTCACGCTGACTTTGCATTGGGGCTGCATGGTTCGAGAGAACAGACACGCCAATGCACAAGAACCTTTTGGCCACATGACCGGAACACAGTTTCTTATGAGAATCTTACAAATCCTATTGGTCAGATACTTTAAAAAAAATCATGACGTGTGTGGGTAATACGAAGCAGTTTTCTTGCTTCCAATGTTGGAATTCGTGACCATCTATGAACATAAAAATAAAACATCAACAAGAAAGTTTCCAATAGCCGTAAACGCCATTATGCAGTGACCGTGATAGGCCGAATGTCGGTAAAAAGTCATCAACACCGTGTATCTTGCATCGAATCGTGGTAATAATACAGATGATAATAATCATCATCATAGAAGTAGTTCAGAGCAACAGGACGGTACCACCGAAAAGTACACCTCCGACAATTGCGCAGAAAATACTCCAATTTGTCGGCAGCTGGTATTGACTGTTTGCAGCGTTGGCCGAAGGAGCGGCGTGAGGATTCTTCGTTGTTGTCGTGGAAGTAGCCTCTTCAGTTTCAGCGGTTCGAGTCCGGTTCTTCTTCGTCGTGGTAGTTTTGCTAGTGTGTCGACTAATCTGCTTCGTTGAGCTCTTAAGCCCAGAAGGGGAAAAGACAGCCGGCGAAGAAACCGAGTGCACTGACGTAGAGAGGAAGGTAGACTGCGATGGAGAAATTCCGGTCTTAGTGATCGAATCCATGGGGGTACTTGTGGGTGCGGGGGAGTGCTCACTGACGGATCCCCCGCTGGGCGGTTGGATATGGTTGGAACGAGATTCCCACTTGCTTGTGTGGGCCCCTGTAGAGGATGGTTCATCTGTTGCAACCCAGGGCCAGACGTTAGGGGTAACCCAGCTTGAGGTTTCTTTATGAGTCCCGCTCCAAGGAACGGGAATGCTCTCAACAGTCGCCGTAATCGCAGGCGCAGATTCGGTGGATGTGGGCTCATCAGCACTGTTACCATTAACTTTGCCACCATCTGCCGAGATAGATGTCCAGTCTCCAGTCTTGTCTCCGTAGCTGTAGGAGTTTCCAGTGGAGTAGTCGGTGACAGTCATGGACTTTAAGTACATGTTGTAAGGCCCGCTGCTGTAGTCGGTCTCACCACCAGCCCAATCTATCGTTCAGTTTAGCATATGAATCCCATAATACATTTATAGAGCTTTTAGCTTACCAATAGTTCCTTGTGCGTTGTTGGAGTCACCACCGGCCCAAACTCCCACCTTCACCATCATGGGAGTCTGTGGGTATTGATTCGCGTCGGCAGTATCAGGAGTGAGAACACGAACGGTCTTGCCATCAATGGCCCAGATGATCTGAGTGCTTGACCAGTCAATTGAGTAAGTGTGAAAGCTGTCCTGTCCTCCGGGGTTATCGTGGAAGGCGCCACGGTTATAGCTGCTGGTATCGCCCTTGCCGAAGTAATTGGTCTGAACCTGAGAGCTTTTGCCCCCAAGCCACTCCCAATCAATTTCGTCCAAATCATCGGATTGCAGAACAGCACTGCTCACGATACCAGTTCCAGGTGCAGCCTTGATTGCGAATTCAACGCGCCCGAACATGATGTACCAGTTGGACTGAATAAGCGGCCCATCGCCTTGCTTGGCGACGGTGAAAGTCGCTCCATTGGTGTCATCGTATGTAACACTGCCGGAAGCTGTGAATTCCGAAGAAGACCCGGACGAGAAATCAAATTTTTGGTCTGCTTTTCCGAGCGCAGGGTCCGCAGGGCAAGCTACCTTTTGTCAGTAACAGCATCGAAGGCAGGGATCTTATTTCATGACTTACTTTTCTGAAGTGGATTACAGTTGGTATAAGTCTGTGCAGAAACCATGGCGGAGGAAGAAAGCAGCGCAAGAGCCGCACCAAGAGTGATCTTCATGGTGGGCAAAATTATACGATGAGTAGCTACCGATATCAGACGAGTGAGAATGTGACAGTAAGAGAGAAGCAAAGTAATGGGAAGAGGTGGAAGAAGAAGAGAAAGAAGACAAGAAAAAGGAGAAAAAGAAGACGGCCAAGAAATGACAACACCGCAACGAGGCAGGTGCGATCTTGTCTCTTGTACGGGAAAGTGCTATCCAGCCTCCTCTGTTTCGCAGCTTCCTAATTTGCAGATCCGTCAATCCCAAGAGATATCATTGGTCGATCCCGGGAGTGAAGTGGGGTCCCGCGCCACGTTGTGTGGGGTCGATCTATACAGACTACGGGCTATGTATGCTGTTGATGGAAAAGGTCGAGAACGCAAGATAGAAAAAGGCTATCTCGATCACTTACTGTATGACCAGGCCATTTCTGGATTGAATTCAAGAGTAGGTGTTCTTCAAATTGGATCCCCGGGTTGGCACAACGTCAAAAGGGAATCGGTGGCAGGGTACGTCAGGCAGAAGTGGATACTCCCCAGCCTCTCCAATTATTGGACATCAACGCCATTGTCTCGACCCAATGCCGACAGATCAGATCAGATCATCTAAATTAAGAAATCTTTTCAAAATATCTAGCGGTAGGTATGTTGGCATGTGTCAGATCCATTTCGACTATCGATGTCATTCACCAGTCATTTCGTGGGAATTGGAAGGGCTGACGTAGTATATCTCCCAGACTAATAAGGACGAATCCCTAAAATAAGCGATGGCCAGGAGTATTCCCGTAGAGTTGCCCTGGTTTGTTCCAGTAGTAACTACATGGGTACATGCTTAGGCACATGCATCAAGTGTAGTAGTTTCACCAATTTGAGCCGCCTGCAGGACTATTACTCTTATCTCAGATCTTCTAGAAAAAATAACCAGCATCATACAAGATTATTCTATTACGGAGGACACTCAAAAGAGATCTATCAAGTACATTAGGTATGCATGCAATACTGACGCAAAGTAACAAGAACTATCCCGTGACTCACCGTGACTCACCGCGACTCCATATCGGATATTCAGAATACTACATGGAGATTTGAGGAGAATACTTCCTTTTTACGCTGCCGTATTGGGGTATATTTGGCACGGTAACAAAACAGAGGTTGTCTGAAAGAGGAAGCCCGAAAATTCGGGATAGGATATAGTGGCATATACAGAGGCATTTTGAGATTTGCAAGTACAAATTTCTCACGAAAGTTTTGTTCAAGTACGTAGATATGAAATTCGACTCGATTGGTCATATTTGGCAAGCGTTGAATCGAGGTGGCCAACCTCGCGCCAGCCATTGCATCCCGCAGAGAATCATGTGTAATGTGATCTACAGTCTTGAGAATTACATAATAGGGCACTCCAGCACGAAAGTGGCGGATATCGGCGACAAATTCTTGCACAGGTGGTCGCATTTGCGTCAGATCGAGACCATCGGCCGTTGATGCGAGTCCCCTGGGTGGTTCGATAATGTAGATGTCGGTCTGACTGCGGGTTGTGGGCAGACTAACAAAATGCTTGGGCTCAAACCCGGGACGAAGGCTTGAGTCGGAGGCTTCTCGAAGAAAAGCGTGATTGTGTTGGCTCATCTTGTAGACAGAAGGGTGATATCAGATGCGAAGAACCCAGTGGACTGGGTACCCGATATAAACGTTGTAGATGGTAGGATAAATTTCCCGAGTAACAGCAATATCACATATTATTCCATGGTGGGCCTCGTCACCCTCAGCATGTTGAGTGAGCATGAGTTCGCGGACTCGAGGCGCAAGATTGTCGGCGGGTGCGTCAATGCAGCTCTAAATTAAAGTGCGATCAAGGACAGTGAAGCTTTCTTCGCACTAAGCTCCGGGGATGAGAAGCCACTATAAAGGACCTCATGACCATATATCTGTAGTCCAGCTGCGGATAGTCGCTTTGAGGTTGCGGGGATGCTCCGATATTCTCCAAGCATCTGGTCTCAAAAGGCGAAAAAGCCCCTTGATTGGACCGACTCGACAGGTTCTGTGATGGTCATGATTGACAATTTGGACTCAGTGTGACCTGCTCTCTGCGAAAAATTTGAAACTGAATCCTCGCCGGTCAATGGAAGTCATAATCTTGCCGCCAACACTCTAATCCATTGTACTAGTTTTGGACATCGATCTTTGGGTCAGAGTCGGTCAACGGTCTGGTAAGAGGCGGCTGAACAACTACCAGCCCCTTCCGATATCAAGGCGCTATATTCCAGTCAAGATAACTTTCCTGTACACACATCCTCACCCGCGAAACATTACAAATCAAGCATACGCATGCTATCAACCATCCGGCAAATCTCGAAATTTGCCTTTAATATGCCGGAAGCTCCTGTGTCGATAACTTGCCGAGGTAAGAGAAGAAGTATATTGGGAAGATTGCCACTAGGACCTATCACCCACAAGGACCTTTTCGCATACACAAATGGCCATTTTCTTGTTGACGAAGAATTTCGGCGTGGCCGACGATATGTTCAATTCGATGTGGATGCACTTTGCAAAATTGCCGTAACGGCCGGAGGGGATACAAGCCAGATCATTGCTATTGAAAAAATGGAAGGTGGCTTCAGCAAAGCTTTCTTGATGTGGAAAGCAGATGGAACAGAAGTGGTAGCAAGAATTCCCTGCAGTATAGCTGGACCACCTTCGTTGACAACAGCTGGTGAAGTGGGGGGTTCTAGAATATGGTATCTGCACTTCTATCAATGAATGTTTCGGCTCAGCCATCAGCAATACAGTTCCCTGCTTACGGAGGGTTGTACCTTCAGACAGGTACAAGAGGGTCTACTCGCCCCCTAGACAATGACATTGATCCTTCCAAGTCATTCCAGATTGGGCCTTCTTGCGATCGTGCATTCGATCTTGATATGGCTCGGGAGTTCAACCGAGGGCCTTGTACGTCACCTCCGCTACATAATATTATATATGCTATATTCTCCTTAGGGGATACACTTTCAAGCTTCGGGTCATCTATTGCCAGCGAGAATTGTTTCAAATATCAAGTGGAGGCCAACGAAATCACTTGACCTTCTACAAAGGAACCGTCGATCAACAAACACAACTCTTGGAAATCACATTGCGCCTGATGAAGCTCTTGGACTCAAATATATTACTACGGGAAATTTGCCAGCCTACATTGTGGCACACCAATCTTCATATGGGAAACATTTTTGTATCTCCCGACGAGCCGTCAAGAATTGTTTCCCTCATTGACTTCCAGTCAACGTCTGTGCTTCCCGCATTTCTCCAGGCCCACCTGGGCAGTGGCCAGTGTTTCCTAGGCCCCCTCAAAATCACGATTATGTGAAGGGCATATTTCAATCCAAACTTCGAGAACATTTTGACAAACTTGAAGAAGACAGAGTTATTGCGTTACGTGAATGGTCTCAGGTGAAATTGGCAAAGGCTTATGAAGTCTCTATTTACCTTGAAGACAGAGCAACCTCTAATGCTATGGATGTGCCCCGTGTCTTTCGGGAGCTCCTCACTCGATGTGGAGAGGTCCCCGAAGTGGGTATTGTTCCTCTTCGTGCATGTCTAATAGAAATTTTCCAGAGTTGGCCAGAGCTTGGATTTTCCGGGGAGTGTCCCTATTAATTCAGCAAGAAGAAATTGACAATCATGAACGCCGATTTGCTGAATATCGAGCTTGGAATGAGGCTAGAGCGCCTACTGAGGAGTGCCTCAATACTGATTCAGAAGGATGGATTGCGCCGCAGTTGGATATAGATGAGAAGAGAAGACAAAACGAGGAGCTAATGGCTATGTATATCGAAAAGGTTGCCGGTGAGAGATCTGTGTAAGAGGCGAAGGCAATGTGGCCTTTCTGCCAAGGTCCGGCTATGAAGAATACTTTAGTCAATGTTCCAATTTTTTTTTAAAGTGTACGGAGGTTCTTGGGTTAAGCCACAGGAGGCAGCTCTGCTATGAAAGTAGTGTACGGCAGAACGTATCCTAATATAGAGGACGCGTCAAGAGAGCGATTACAAACAGCTTGTGTCTCCGGCTTAGATTATATCTCGATCGACCCGGAAGAAGGGATCAATTCAGATAGTTCGGAATATGCATTTAGTGCGTAACAGAGCCTTTGCCGTTCTATGCCAGGACAACTGCCGCTATTCTTTCAAAAAAGGAGGGAGTCCTGTGTAGCTTGTTGTCGAAAAATTTAAAGTCCATGGATATAATAGCATGAATAACATAGGTTTCTTTAGAATACAAAATTAATCAGTCCTTACCTAAGGACGGTAGGTACCCCAAGAATGGTGGCGACATGAAGCTACCTGGGTGAAGCTATATTAAAATTGATTGCAGTATGAGTAAACCCTCTGCTGTCATTTGCCTAAGAAGTGGTGTCCGAAGACTTTTTCAGTTGATTCCTCGTCACGAGGACCAGGAGGACGACGAACGGTCCGCACGCCGGTTCCCAATTGCTCATCCAGAACATCCACGTAGTCGTAAGCTGCCTCTCCTGCAATAGAAAGTCGTTCATAAGAATCCAGACCACCCAGCTTCCATTCAGGTAGAGGTCGCTTTGCTGAGCCAATTTCATATTCGAAACGCGTATTTCCCTGGGCGTCAACCACTTTTCGACGAGAGTATCTCATTTGCGGACTTGTGTCAATTGGCTTATAAAGAGGATGCGACTTGTCTTCCCGGTTCATCTTTTCGAATTGTGTAACTCTGAAGTTGACAACTGGGTGAATGAATTCAAATGTATCTCCAAGGGGATTCCCATTCTCTGCAATAGCGTATTCACCTGGAGCACGTTTTTTTGATCCATTGAGCCAGTACATCGCAGTGAAACTGTCTTCCAGCTCCCCAAGTCCCCATTCATATACACGGGGCTTTTTGTAAGCTGGCTCTTTGACAGATTTCAGAGGGCGTGTGACAACTGAAGCAGCTGTTTTGACATGTCGCCGCAACCAGTCAGTCCATGACTCCGTTGCTTGGGCTGTAATCTTTGCGTCCCAACTTTCAAGTATTTGGTTCAACTCCTGAAACTTCTTCTCACGCTCATTCTGTTCGTTGATGATAAAACTTTCATCCACAGATAGAAACTCGTCGATCTGATCCAACATCCAAGAGAACACAATATTGGACATTTCTTCCATATCCCCCTTGTTCTCAAGGGTTCCGTTGGAGCCTCCGCCAATGTTGATATGATAACCTGGAAACCAGACTTGCTTAAGGCTTGGGTGTAATTCAAGTCGATTTTGGAACTTGACTCGTCTGCGGGATGATTTGTTCCACGCTCTAGCAGCTTTGTTCACTTCACGGGCAGCGTCATTGACGTCCTGGTCAGTTGCCTTTCCAGACGCTTTCAGATCTTTCGCTTGCTGTAAAATTCTCCAGTAATTTTTCTCTGCAAGTACCTCCTCTTGCTTCCTGATTTCAACTTCTTCTGGAGTGGCAGTCTCATTGGGTAGATACCAGACAGCTGGAGAGAAGGCATTCCGATGTTCATCCAAAGCCAACGCCTGGAATGCATTCTTGATATCTAGATTTCGGATTAGTGAATTTCTATCATCGATGCTCTATCGGTGATCTTACTAGGCGAAAGTCCAACATTATGCCAGCCATCACTAGATGGCAACTTGACACCTAATACCTCTGGGATTCCCAAAGACCCAACGGTATCATAAACACCGACAACTTCCACTTCTCTAGAACCATCTTGGGCCCAATCACCCTGCGGAGGTTTCTCATAAATGAACGGTCCCTTTGCGCCTTGGTTCTCATCTGCTTTCCCCCACCTCCAATCGAACCACTCTTCACTACGATGGAAACGCTTGCCTGGCTCGAGCTTTTTGTAAACAGCCCAAAGATCTGGAAATTTGTTGAGATCTCTCTTGTGACAAATTCCAATATCGGATATCAGACCAGCAATTGTTCGAGCAGTATAAGCGCCACGAGAGAAACCGAAGCACATGATTTTATCTCCGGGGTTATAGTTCAGAACACAGAAATTGTAGGCCTCGATGACATTTCCTTCCAACCCAACTCCAATAGCACCTTGAATGGCATCACCTAGAGCAAGAGAAGTTGTACCGACTCCAGAGTCATACCATACAATTTGCTGCCATTCCTCGCCATTCTCATCTGTCCCAACGCTATTCAAAGAACGGCAGAGGCGAGTGACATTGGATGGAATATTCCTCTTTCCAGAGACAGCTGACTGCCATGTACCATCACAACAGATAATAATACGCTTTCTGATGGGGGCACGTTTGGTATCTCTTCTCTGTCGAAGAATGTAGTCTTCTCCGAGGAGCTCGCTGAATTGGGTTGAATTCATTTGTGAATGATTAAAAGAGTATTGGTCTTGCAGAAGAGCCTAGCAACCTCCAAATGGAGTCTGAAAGATGAAAACTGTGGTTAGAAAAGCCTGAAAGAACGTTAAATAGTATAGTTGACCAGATATAATATGTTTTTCATTCAGACCACATCCATAGACATGTTATTATATTTTATACGCTCAGCTTGACGTGTAAAATGCCCTCGTCGCTTCAAATTGACGTTTTCAAGTGGCTTCTGCATGATGAGTAGACTGCGGCACCAACCGGGGTTAACCGAAAACCTAACCAAAACCGCTGCGTTTTTGGTTAACATTTGAAGACCTCACGATTTTGCGTTCAGGTTTTGGTTAGCAAATCAAGACCGCAGACCAGATTGATTCGGTTTTGGTTAGTATCTCAAGACCAAATCCAAAACCGTGCCGCAGTCTGATGATGAGGAAGTGAATGAAGCCCAGCCTCCTCTAGATCGAATAAGCCCTAGCGCCACGATAACTCAGGGTGATTGTTAGTGTTCACTCAGCTGAAGTATGAAAGGTATGAACTCTAGCGGGCTGTCGTCTCAGTCTCTTCAGCTGGAAATGTAAGTCACTGCGCCTCTCAGTCTCAGCTCTGCTGAGGATTCTCACCGATTTTGAAAGCAAGAAAACAAAAAGCAAAGAGAGTCTGTGCTCCACAAACACGAACAGCCTCACTCTACACTCGACTTTTGCAGAAATAGCCGATCGCAGCTCAAAACTCTCGGTCGATCCGACAAATAATCATCTCCCAGGTGCTCGCTGAAGATAGATACAAAGCTGGTCAGGTAAACTTGTAGATTCGGGGACCCTAGTTTGAAATCCTGCAAGGCTTTCCTCTTTACTTGTTAACGCGGGTCGCCTGGAATCTTCATACGGACAAAGTATACAATAGAGAGACGTCTTACATGGGGCGATGCTCGAAATTATCAAAATGCAGCGAGAGTCTTTTACTGACAGAATCTGCACTGAAGTCGTCAATTTCAAGAGAAAACAACACAGACCACAGCGCCTCAATAGTTGCTAGTTGCATCTAACTAGTAGTGATGAGTACCTACTTATATTTTCTACGAAAAACTATACAGATAGCCAGGTATTTGAATCCAAAGATGGGCTTCATCAAACTTTTGTGGACTTCAAATTGATTGGACACTTGAGAAACTTTCAGATAAATACCAATATCACTCAGCTTGAAATATGATTATGACCTTCCAGGTCATATTATTCAGGGCTGAATAGAATTCTCCGGCCTGCACCTAAGAACTTGTGCATTTCCCATTGGAACAGAACTTTTCATCCGAACAGTCATCATTAGAAGAGCAAGACGCGCCTAGTCAAAAATAATGTCAGCCCTTGAGCAAACACCTTCAAGATGATTGTTCTCCTACCCGCACAGTGACCGATCCAAGAGCAAGTTGAACCGCTGTCGGAATCTGAGCTACATTTGCCGCTCTTGCAGACCAGATCGTCGGAACAATCATCGCCAGTAGAGCAAGAAGCACCTATTAGATTAGTCAATTGGTTAGCAGCGTATATGCAAACTGAGACAGAGTCCTCTTTACCGGCACAGTGACCAGGCCATGAACATGAGCCGGTAGGTTGGGATCCGGAGGATGTGGTGGTCGTTGAACCACCAGAGCCAAGGCTCAAATTCTTCGCCAGTGCAGTGATTAGCTTGTCTCCCATCGAGCGCAGGGTGCTGAAGTTGGTCACGTAATTCTTGTTGAGAGCGCTGCTTGGGAGTACCGCGTCCTTGCCAGTGAACAAGATATCTTTATAGGCGTTAAATCTTGAACTTATTGTAATATCGTTGAACTTACAAGTCACATCGGCATTTACATGGCCATTGTTTCCATTGAGGTCATCATTGGGGAAACAAGTCCGTGCCATTAACCAAGAAGCTTCGCCAATAACTTCTGGGTCGTCACCATCAGAGTCGCCATAAATTCCGTAGAACATTTTGTTACCGCTATTAGACTCTTAGCACATCAACCCCGAAATGCAGGAATTGTGTTCACAAACCAAATCACTGCAGCAACATTATTACCGGGAAGAACACTCTGATAAGTCGTTCCGAAAGTATCGGGGATGACAATAAATGGAACTTCATATGCCGCAAGAGCACCAAAGTTGGTCTGGGACTGCCCATCTTGATTTCCCTATCCGATACAATAAGCATTGTTCTCTAAGATTTGAATGAGAATATCAGTCGAAGAAAGCGATACCAACCTTGCATTTGTAGTCGATGCCATCACAATCTACATCCATATCGGCAACCCAAACGAATGCTGCACCCTATAATATAACATAGAGCATTAGTGTCAGGCAATAGCCATATGAAAGAAATCACTGCTTTACCTCGCTAAAATTAGTCCAATCACTATGAATGGTAACTCGCTTAGCACCACTATCGGAATTTATGGGATAAGTAGCATCTTTCGCAGCTGTACTGGCTTTTGCAGCTGCGCTCTGCAATGCTGCAACAGGAACAGTAGTGGCAGCAGAAAAATAACTAGCTGGGGGTCCAGCAGTTGGGTTGTCGTATTTAGCCCCATCCACGCTTTGTGAAAATACTGGACTAGCCAATGCTAGGCAAGCCAGGGGGAATAACTTCGTCTTGCTCAAAGCCATTTCTAAAAGTTTGTGATACACTGTACACAGTCAAGAAATTGCAACTGATACCTTTCTGATCGGCAGGTTTGATGTCCAAGTCCTGCATTTTATACCTTCGTCCCTGCAGTCCAACTACTATAGCTCCACAAAGCTATTTATTAGGTACGTTTCCAGGGACAGCACGGGGAATTAAGTGAGACGGACTATATCGAGAAAGCTCCCAGGTGATTGGTCTTTTGGAAGCAAGTAAGCATTTAGTGGAGTTTAGTTTCATCAGTTCATCCGGCGCTAACAACAAGATGATTCTGTGAAGCCTGGCAAAAAAAAAAAGTGCTACGACAGCGAATCGATTGGTCATCGTGACATGGTTTCTTTAGAAGAATAGGGCAACATACTACAAAATCGTCCAGAATTCGAATTGAACAGCGCGTATCAATGAGAAACAAATATCGACTGCAAATATAAAATGAAATCGCATTTTGGCCTTAAGCGAGAACATATCAAGGGTCTTTTGGTTACATCGTGCCAAAGACCCTGTTTCAGCCCCTCAGCAAGCCGCAAAGTAGATACAGAATCATCCCACTCGAACTTTAGAAACTCATGAATTAAAAAGTGGATTCCGAAGTCGCCTGCGACTAAAGGTAGCAATCTCTTGCATTAGTTTATTATGAGCAGAATAAAAATAGGAGAGCAAGTCGATGATACAGTCAGCAATGCCACGCCTATGTGCCCGTAAATAATAATTGAAGCAGTCTCTTATATTTATGCACCATGTGATTTTTTAATCAGTTGGCGAGGTTCTATAGGTATAGAACCTCGCCAACTGATTTCTCGGGGTCATATAATAAAGTTGGAACTTTGTTATCTACAGCACCAACTGAAGGCATTCTTAGATTTTGCTTAGAAGTCATTCTCGACAGGCTCTACTCAAGAGTTACGACTTATCGGCGTATTATATGTTTGATCACGTATACAAGCCCTGACTACTAAGTTAAGTGGCCATGGACTTCTCGAGTTTGGGGTCATCCAATCTCCGAGCTAGCACCGCTGGGGTAATAGTTCATTGAGCCACCGAGCTACGTGGTTAGTGAGTCCCAGCACCGGTACAAGTATGAGTGATCTTGTTTTACTTTCTACAAACATTGTGGTATCTACTCCATAGTATGGAATGAGAATTCTTCTAGGATTGAAATGGGTGGTCGGCTTAAGAGCTGGTACATAACAGAGTCGTATACTGTGTATACATCTCCGAAGTCCCCTCTGTAGTTCATATTCCGAGTATTATTACCTAGAATGTTGCTATTCCACCACTCAGAATGTTTGGTGTTAATAAGGAGATTTTCGCATGGAAGATATGCGACCGAGATCATTCGAGACAGAAATATTTCGTTGGCTTCGATTCTTCACTCATTGAACAACGAAACACATAGTCACCAATCTCCACAAGAAAAAAAGCAAAGATGTGGTTTGTCCAATAGTTTCCCTTCGCATGAACAGCCTTTCTTCCCTGACGAAGCTTCTTCAAAGCCTACCCGCACCATCAAGATGTTCCAGCACCGTTACCAAGGAGGCCCTTCGAACCAATACGAACTGGAAAACCAAAAAAAGAGAACAGACCTTTACTCAGAGACTTATGAATGCTCATCATGATAGAAGGTTGACGGCCAGTCAGAGTTCATGCTAAGCGAATTACGCCATGAGCAGCTTCGAGATACGCTTGGTACTGTCCTGTTGTGTTTAAGTGGGAGAGCACGGAGACTTCCGGCGCAAAGTGAGCTCATTCTGGAGCTGGAGGGCTCGGGAGTCTCTCTTACGAGCCATACAAAAGAGAGCTGGAGACAAAGCCATTGTTCTAACGGATCCAGCAGAATGGTTTTGACCGACAATCATTTCCCGCGATGCTCCACAACCCACATCACCGAGCAGCATGTGTGGGGGGGGGGGAGGCGGCGAAACTACGCTCTGTTTGAAGTTGAAGCGAAGTCGATCGTTAAAATTATCCCTTCAAAATGGTATTTTTGTTATTCTATAACATGATTATCACTCTGACACTATCACTTCATGGATGGTGAAGTTGCAGTGGAGCTAGCTACGCCAGGTCCAAGTTATAGACTTTACATGCGCCTCGCCATAGAGTTCCTTGTACCATTCAGTCGGGATATTAACGGAAACCGAAACAATTTAGCGTGGAATTTACCGCACCCACTTCATTTTCACCATCCCTCGAGAAAACAAGATATTTCCAGTGTCACAACTCGAATTGACCTGGAAAGTCCATTGCTAATCAGCATGGCGAACGTGGTCTTGGTAGTATTTGGTATCACTATACTCGTCGGATACTTGATATACCAACGGTCAACCCAGAAAAGGCATAACAAATTACCTCCAGGACCCAAACCTTATCCAATCGTAGGAAATATTAAAGATTTCCCCCCGGATGGTACTCCGGAATTTCAGCACTGGTTAAAACACAAGGACCGCTATGGGGGTGTAAGTTCTGTGACAGTGTTGGGTACAACACTCGTTATGATTCATGATAAACAGGCGGCGCATGATTTGCTGGAGAAGGCCTCCAGAAAGACGTCCGGACGACCAACCATGGTAATGGCCAATAAGCTGTGTGGTTATGAGTCCACCGTTGTTTGCCAGCCTTACAACTCGACCTTCCGCCGCAGCCGCAAGTTTCTACATCAGGAGTTGGGTACGACGGCAGCTGTGGCAACTTTTCGACATGTGCAGGAATTTGAACTTAAGCGGCAGCTCGTGAGAGCGCTGAACGACCCTGGGAGATGGCTGGAGCATCTCAAAACGTGGGTTTAATTTCCCTTAGAAACAAAGAAAACGTTCACTGATAAGCATGAAATGAAACAGCACTGCCGGAGCGACTGTGTTGAAGATGGCATATGATTACACTGTTGAGCCCTCAAAATCCGATCCTTTGGTAAACCTGACGGAGCAAATGATGGCCGAGTTCTCTCTTGCTTCTGTTCCAATGGCATGGGGAGTAGATATTATTCCTGCTTTGCAATATCTTCCGGAAGGGTTTCCAGGTGTGAAATTCAAAGAAACAGCCCGGAGATGGCGAAAGTCAATCCAGGCAACCGCCTATATTCCGTATCGATTTGTTCAGAAACAAATGACTACCTCGCATTTTCAGCCATCATATGTTTCCAAGCTTATCCAGAACTTTAAGGGAGAAAATGGTACCACTTTAAGCCATGAGGACGAGCAAGCTATCCTTTGGACTGCCGCAAGTCTCTATGGAGCTGGTTCAGATACGACAGTTATCTCCCTCACAACTTTCACGCTAGCTATGGTAATGTTCCCAGATGTTCAGCGGAAGGCTCAAGAGGAAATCGACCGTGTGGTTGGCGCAGGCCGTCTTCCCAGCTTTCAAGACCGTAATCAGCTGACATACATCAATGCTCTGGTAAAAGAGATTCTGCGATGGTGGCCTGTGTCGCATATGGGATTTCCTCATACAGCGACCGAAGATATTGAGTACAATGGAATGCACATTCCCAAAGGTGCGAGTCTCATCGCTGCAGTCTGGTGGTTCTTGCATGACCCTGGGGTATATTCAGATCCTGAATCATTTGATCCTGACCGTTTCCTCGAGCCACGAAATGAGCCAGACCCAAAAACAGAAACATTTGGATATGGCCGCAGGATTTGCCCTGGTCGGTTTTTCGCGGACAACAGTATCTACCTGAGCATTGTGCAGTCGTTGGCTGTCTTTAATTTCCGCAAAGCCGTTGACAGCGATGGGAACGAAATTGAAGTGAAAGCCACACCAAAACCGGGTTTTTTGACTTATCCCACCAAGTTCGATTTTCGAATTGAGCCAAGAAGCGAAAAGCATGCACAGTTGATTAGAAAGCTTGAACAGCAGCATCTTTTCGGCGCCGGTGATGCCGAGTATTTGGAGAGTGTGGATGACTTTGAGGTCTATTAGGGCTCCTGGAGAGTTTCTCAAGCATGAAATGAAACCTTTGGTATATCAAGGTTGTCCCAATCATATGGCGTTTATGAGAGTTATAAATACCTTTATGAACATGGCTTAGACGTGAAGCCAAATAATAAATGGGGAAAGCAGCTAATTATTGGCTATTTATTTGTACATAGTAATCCGAGGTTCCCGTCAAATATAAAACAATATCTCATTGATTTGACTCTCACCAAGATATGTTACTCTTCTGATAATTTCTTTTACCATTCCTGCACAAACTGTATACTTCGTGATCGAACGAGGTTATTCCCAAAATGGACTAGCCCATAATGTGACTAAACATACCACGTGATCTCTGCGATTCTGCCAATGCCGACTTCGAATTTCTATTGTATCGCAACATCGATCAACTTTCCCCAGACATCGAACAAAATGGCCAAGAAAGGTGTGTCACTTACAATCATTCATTTTATCGCTCAAAGTGTCCAGGAGCCATTTTCTGCCCCTGTGCACAGCTGCGCTGCAGCACAATGGCACCAGCACTTTCATCCCCGAGATCTCCGATAGCCTCTAACATGATTTCTTTTTACAGCGAAGTCTCGCACCATTGCCGTCCGGCTCATTTCCATGGCCATGACGGGCTATTATCGCACAATGATTCGTCCGCGTGTGCATCGTCCCCTCTCCATGCTCAAGTACGACCCCGTTGTGAAGAAGAAGGTCCTTTTCCTTGAGGCGACCAAGGGCGGCAAGGCCAAATAAATTCGACAATCCTCCTTTCCGATCTATTAATATCCCGTCCTATTCTCCCATATCGCATCTACCGCTTGCGTATCTACTCGAGTCGAGCCGTCGTCTTTTCGTTCGGTTATTGAAAGGCGCGTGTCTGTCTGATGAGCGACAACCTCGAATGTCAAAACTTCTGCGCGTGCCAGGGGTACTCCATCCTCTCGACAGAACGACTATTGTCTGGCTCGACCGAAATCATCGGTGGCTGTGAGGAGGAGGCCAACGGGCTGTATAACCTCTTTTTTGTGTACATTATATCCTGGAAGTGTTGACAGGTGGACCGCGGAGAGCTTTTTACTCTCTGTTGGCCCAAACTGCTCCACGAGTAACTTCCTTTTGATGGGGCATCATGTTCGGCGTTTACAAGCGTAATAGCTTTGGGGTTTAACAACTGAAGATAAAAATCAATTCCGCTACCATACATATTTCTTGCGCGCCCGATATAAAACTGGTTCCCTGTTGATCTGTAACTATAGGATATGTTCGGAAAAGATACAATCGGCTCCGGTTCAACATTTAATCTGGGATAAATCCAAGGCTAACATCTGCATCTTAAGAAGGTATATATTGAAGGCTGAAGTTGGCAAAGTGATTTGCATTGTTGACTCGATGAATCATTTCTTCTCCTCGGAATCACTCTTCCTGGCCGAATCGAGCACTGTATCGCTCTCCTGTCCGGTTTGGCTCCCCACGTTAGATAACGGTTCGATAGCTGAACATACTGGCTAGGTTTGACTCACCCCTTGTGTTTCGCTTTCCCCGGCCACGACCATTCGTACGTTTAGGCACATTATTTCCGCTCGTAGCTGATACTAGCCCTTTGGGGCTCGTTCGTCGCTCCACGGTGGACAATTGAGGTAGTCGGGCAGGCTCCTGACGCCGAATCTCGGTGCCTGAACTGCGAATTTTGCTGTAAGTCCATTTCTGGACATGCCGTGTCACTTTATTTGGGCATTCGTCTGGGTCATGCTGTGTCTGAGTCAAAACCGACTTGACTGACTTAGCACTAGGCGTTCTCGTATACTTTTTGCATTGTGGCTGTGAGTTGAAGTTGACTGCTTTGCGCTTCCTGAGAGATTGCACTGAAGACTGGTTCTGTATTGGGGTCTGTCCTGGGGAGGGGCTGGGTACGCTCGTTGGCTCATGACCAGCAAGCTTCAGATCCCGCTCATTCTTTAGATTCTCGTCCGGCTTTACGCTTGGTTGTTTTGTGCTGTCCACATTGAACGGCGACGAAGGGCACAGGTCATCCGACATGAACAGCATCGCAAAGTCACCTGGATCATAGTAGGATGGAATGGCTCGATCTGAGGGCATTCTGCTCTGGATTGCTGAAAAGGGGACGATGGTACCCAGATGCGGCTTTTCTGACGACTCATTCACAGTGGCAGGAACTTTCTCCTGCTCCAGTTCATGGATCCGTTCATGGGCCTGCCTAAGATTTTCTTGCAAGTCATTTCTCTCCGAGCAAGAGGCAACCTCCAATTCCTGGTATCGCTGTATCGCCTCAGCTTGACCAGTCATCCTAGCCTCGATTTCACATTTCGTCTTCGTCAATTTCTGTATTTGTTGGTCTGATTCGCGCAGCTATTTGATAAATTCAGCTCTGGAAAGCCAAGAAGTATTCGGGTGGCCTACCATATCTGCACGCTCATCACGCTGATTATCGATCATTTTTTGTGCGCATGTCTTCAAGTCGGCTTTCATCAGCAATATGTTTTCCATGCTGACTTTGATACTTACCAAAGAGTCTTGAACCTGTTGTAATTGACCAATCAGTTCCCCGGATGTCTCCTCGAGCTTCTGCTTTTCTTTTTGCAACACCTCGATCTGCTCGTTGTAATAAAGCTTCATCTCTTCTTTAGAGCTAAGCTTTTGTTTTTCAACCATCTCTCGCGTTTTCTCTTCAGATGAAGTTGCATGCTCTCGAAGAGACGTGTTTTCCGATTCTAGCTCCAAACCACGTTGCTTCATGACCTGGTCCTTTGCACGCAGTTCCTCAATTAACTTTTGAAGGCCTTGGTTTTTGACTTCTCGCTCACTCAAACTTTCACGCAGAGAAACAGCCTCCATTTGGAATTTCTGAAGGCGAAGTTCAAGGTTGGCATTTTCAGCCAGCTTGTTTGATAATTCCAGCTCAAGCCGTGGGCTTTGATTAGAACTTTGAAACTCACGCAAACTAGCACTGAGCCCCTTCAGCTCATGTACAAGATAATCTCCACTAGCTTTCAACGACTTCACAGAGGTGCCAAGATCATTCAATATAGGCGAAACATCTCCCATTTTGGCACCGAAAGACTCATAGGAGTCCTTGCAGGACTCGAGCTGCCTGCAAAAGATTGACTCTGGGCCAAGCGTGCATTCTATAGCCTTAGTGTTTTCTTCGATTTTCCGAGAAGCTTCGAGATTGGCCTCAGTAGCTAACTCCACATCGGAAGTGAGATGTGTTGCCAACACGTCAATTCTGTCCTGAGCGTTAGCAGATAACGAGACATGAAGCAGCTCATGGATCTTGATCAAGAACTTACCGCACAGCGATATTATTAACGGTATTTGTGAACTCCTGCACATCCCTGGCTTCAGTTGAGCGTCGTTCTCTCAGTTCCTCGAATAAAGAGCGGGATTCCTCAAAAGTAACCCTTATTTCCGATAGGATTGTATCTCTGGTAGTTGTAGATGCTTCGTGGATATTTTTAAGTTCTTGCCCGATTTTTCCAAACATTCCTGCGTGGTCTTTTCTTAGCATATTCACCTGTCTGATTTGGCTGCGAGAATAGTTCTGAATATAAACCTCGAGAGAGCTGGTTCGTTTTTTCTCCTCTAGAAGTGCCATGAGACTCTCCTCCAGCCTTTCTCGGCAAGAAACAAGGGCTTGTTCGAGTTCAGACACCTTTCTCTCGTAGTCAGAAATTTTGATTCGTTGATCCTCGATCGTTCCATCTGCACGTGCTATATGAAGTTTGATATCATTGATAGAGCTATTTAGCTCATCCCGCTCATTTTTTAGGGAGCTTGTTGTTGCCTTTTGCTTATCTGCGTCATTCCGGAGCACTTCAAAGTCGCGACCCAGGTCGTTGACGATTTGTTTGAATTTAAGCATCCGTTCCTTCCAGCTTTTCAATTGGCACTCGCGTGATGTTTGTTGCTTTCTCAGAGCCTCAAGCTGCTCCTCGTACATTTTGATATGGTCTAGAAGACTCTGGTTCTCCGTTTTGAGCTGCTTATTGTCGCTATCCAGTTGCTGCTGCATGTCTGCAATTGCAGCTTCCTTCTCTTCCCGCATTCTGATCTTTGCAATAAGAAGTTCGAAAATCCTTTCTTCGCTCATTTGAGGGGCTCGTCTTTCCCGGCGAGCTTTCTTAACCCCAGAACTTCCACTCGAGCGTAGGCTTTGTCGAGTACGTTGGATTTTGTGGACTGGTGAATTATGACCTTTACTCCCTTTGGAAACAGCCACATCGCTTTTCGTGATATCTGCCAGGTTATCAGGTCCAGAGCCTGATTGCGTTTGGTTTGAGGAGCATGGATGCATTGGACGATCAGCTTGCAACATGCAGGGATCACTGTCTTTATGACGGTTTGTTGGCCTATTGTTGACACAAGAAGTCAGTGGGCATTGTTATTTCAGATATCTAGTATATTGATACATACTTCTGGGCGAGGCCATCGAAGACCACAGGTTCTATTGGCACGGTATTCCCTTCTCCTGAAACGTCAAGCACAGACTGATTGATGGTTCCTTGCTTTGCAATGCCACGCAAAGAAAAGCCATTGTGACGTGGAATTGGCTTTGCGAAGGAAAAGCTTGTCATATCAATGTTGGCACTCGGAACTCGATGCACAAGCAGCACAGGCGGTTTGCCCTCGGTAGTGGTGGCTGACTTCGAAAGTTGGGTTTCACATGATGGAGCGTCCTGCCCTACATGAATGATACTCTCAGTCTCCATTGCTCAAGGTAGCTCGTATTTTCTGGGAATGCAGAAGGATATTGATGACGAGATGTGAGATGTGATCAAGTGAATTGGAGGAGTGGACACTCGCGGCAGGAGCAACCCCGTGACTGAACAGCCAAAGTAGTCTTCCTAGAGTATTTACCCTATATTTCATACGAGCATTCTCCTATATTTATTATCTATCCTTGATGGTTGCGGCCATTTATGGATTAAATTTATACAAATCTATTATTTAATACCCAGAACAACCCGACAACTTCCGAGTGAGTGGAAAGCCTCACGAGGTAGATGAAATGTCTATCATGAGTTGATGTTCTCAAGTCGAGGAAACTCTACCCTGACCTATTTTCCAGGTATGTTGGCTATCCATCTTATGTTTCAAGTCGTTTTCTAGGTGTGTCGGATTCAATAGTCATAGTGTGCTAGGAAGCTCACCTCTAGGCTCCAGAAATGGAGGTCACGCATATAGACGTTCATCGCTACACTCCATGGCTCTTAAACCCTTTAGTATCGGCCCATAGCTGCAGGACTTTTCTGTTTCGTGTCTTTTTGCAATTTTTTTTTCAGGCTCGTTCCAGGATTCTATTCTGTTTGATATCTATCTGAGCATCGTTGGTTTGCCTGCCTTAAATGCGATATGGTATGTACAGCCTACTGGGATTTCAATCTCAAAGTTTTGGCTGATATACAGACGTGGTTCGATGCGACTTTTTCTTTGAATCCCTCGAGGCTCCTCTAAGGATACAGTCCCATTGGTAATCCCGAACTTCTTTCATCCATTTTTCTTTGTTTCGAGTATTCTACGATGGTTTTCAATTGAGGTGGGCACGAAGGAATTGTGACTAGTCCTTTGACGCATTCTAAACTATATTCAAAGCCGACTAGATAAACAAATAGGGTATCCGCCCCAAAGGTTCGAATGAAAAGATCCCACTTAGGTCTACATCCTCGAGCCTACTTCAATTGATCAAGATGAGCAACGAAGAATCTTTCCTTAATGTCGTGAGGGGAGTTAGCTCTGTGATTGCCAGTTCACGGCGATACACAGGATGGGATTTACCGGCACCTCCAGTCCTCGAATACTCGGCAGGTCCTCGATATCAAACTGGCAGGCCACTTTTCATGTGCCCTCCCAAAAACTATAATCATCATATGACTGACGAGCCTTTCAACCGTGAAAGAATTGATGATTGCCTCGATAACATCCGGCCGATGGATGATCCATTCCGTGCGGTAGTCCTCGTCTCGTCGGCGGCGGGGAAGTCTACCGTAGCAATTCATCACGCGGTGTCAAGATGTGTTCGAAAGGGAGTTAATATCGTACTTTGGGTCGATTGTTCCACGACAGGAGATATTAGGCGAAGCTTCGGCAGCATTGCTGAGAAATTGGAACTCCCTGGCTATGATGTACGAGATCATGATACGAATCGGGACCTAGTTTTAGATTGGCTAGAAACAACAGGTTAGTGGTCTTCAAAATTTGTCAAATTCTATTTTTAACCTCATATTCAGAGACTCCCTGGTTGATAATCTATGCCAATTTGAAGAGCCTGGATTCAATCGAGGAATACTGGCCGGATGAGACGAGCTATGGTCGAGCAATCATCACAACCACTACTGATATGACCGACTCGATGACAGACCAGGGCAAATTGCGTACGATCAAAAGAGAAAATGTTTTTAATGTGGCACGATTTCCTGAGCCGTTTGATGTCCAAGAGGTGATTGAAGATCGTCTCAGGATTCCCTATCATCTCCCACCAGGGTCAGATATCGTATTTTCCGAAGAGGAAAATGTGAAGATCATGTCAATTTTCGAGAGATCTTTTTCTCAGAATCACTATCTGTTAATGACCGGGGCGTTAATCGGTCGCAAAATGTACACTGTAGATGCCATTTGGACTAGTTTCGCGTCGTGGCATAGCAATAACGATCGCCCGATGCCAGTCTGGCGATTAGCCTTCGACACGCTAAGTTACCATTGCAATGATATTCTTTCTGTCTTGTCATGTCTAAAAGATGATGTCCGGATTCCTCGAGATATTTTCAAAGCTACATCTCTACCCATGGATATGAAGTGGTGTTTGAATGACGACGAGTAAGTTCTAGCTTCAGCTCCTACAAATAGTACGTGACTACTAGTGCTAACAGAACTTACACTCTAATAGGTTGGAAACAGCTCTTGATCAGCTTGCAAGTTTGTATCTAATTTGCTATCAGAAGGATATCGGTTTCATTGGAGTCCCAAGTTGTACACAAGAGAACTTCCTCAAACGCATTGGTCCAGGTGGAGCAATGGTTGGCTTAGAGAGAACAACAAAGCTACTCTTCGGAATCCTTCATAATCAAATCCATGGTAACTTTGACCGGTTTACCGTGCAGGATCAAGTTATTCTCTCCGCATGGTCATCTCACGTTTCTAAGCTTGTGGACTTGCTCAATGCTTTACGTCCTGTATATCCACAACTTTCTGGCTCTCTCGAGCTTTGTCATCTTTTGATTTTAAATGCAAAGTACGTTTCATCTTCGGATCATAATCATAAAGTCTGATACTAGTGCCCATTGTCAACTGCTGACATACTATATTCCAGATTTCTGCTCAATCAAGGGCTCCTTGAGGATGTTCTGAAGACAATAGCTGCTATCAGAGCAGTAACTGGGACACCACCCCCCGGTCAAAGAGGCTCTGATATTATAAGTAGCACATACTACTTGGAATGGAGGGTGTTCGCTCAGCGTGGCGAAGGTCAGAACGCATTAGATTCTGCAATAAAACTACGCGAAATTTCCAATACGATGACCTTCTCAAGTGTACCACCATATCAAGGAGCGAGTTATCTCATAGCAATGTCATATATCACAAAAGGGGACTACACGAATGGTCTTGCATGGATAGGGCAATGCAACAACGCCTGGAGGATGAATGTTTCTGTCCCACCGAACACCCAAAGAGAGACTATCCCGTTGCCCCCTGTTATGAAGTCACTGGAAGGTTGGGCTTGGTTATTATCGAATGATCTAGAAAAGGCAAAGGCACTTCTAGAGTCAGCACTCGACGACATCAAGCAGGCAAATCCGGCCGATCCGGAAGAATTGGAAACAATTGAAGTGTAAGTCTTCCATAAATCTCAGTCTTATTAGTCTGTTAACGCTATATCATCCCAGTGTGAACTTCCGTGTTGCGAAGCTTCGAATGCAAGAAAGGGATTTCGCTGATGCAAAGCGAAAATTGCTGGTTGCGCGTGACTGCGTGCTGAAAAAGCCCGTACAAATTTTCTCGCAACTTCATGCTTCGTATTTATATCACCTGGCGGAGTGCGAATTGAGAATGTTAGAACCAGAAAAATCCAAGTATGGCCCTAATTTCACGAGGAATTTCACATTTTCTACTCCGTACGTTATGCTAATCTGCGATTAGAACGTATATCTTGGATGCATTGCGCATTACGCGAATATACAAGGACGAAATGCCGATAGAACATGCTCGATGTCTACATTTACTAGCTGATCTATCTAATTTCCAGCCACTGGGATCGAATGACTACTCTGTGGCCTACGAGGCCAGACTGGCCGCAAATAAGGAAATTCTGGATCATGCCCACCAGCAAGAGAGCGGATCCACTGATATTAGAAGAAGCGCACTTGAAACGGGTCTTGACAGGGCAGAGTTTGATAGAGCCTTGGGGGAGAAGATTTTCTGCGTCTGGCGTTGAGAGCTCGAAAGATGATAGTTTCATCGAGAATATAGTAGTGTAGATTTCATGTTTCTGTAGTTTATTTAGTTAGCTGACTTTATGTTTAGATTTCAAGTTTGAAATTTGGATTATTAGTTCAAGGCCAAGTCCTGGCACGTCCCTAGCTAAGACAAACGCAAGACTTGGTTGAAGAATTCCTTTGTAGCCTTGATCGGAAAACAAATCCCTACTTAGATATCGCACCGAACTGCAAACAGTAAGAATAAATAAGTAGAAATATCCAGTGAAGCCCGAGCGCCCGCGTCAGGTACTTGTAGTGGAGACGCAAGGACCCACCCGTCAGAGTCCAGTTCGTACAGACTCATATCATGAAATCTCCAGGGCTCGTATAGGACGATTTAGGCGAGGAAAACGGAGTACTCCGCACATACGAAGTGCAGTATACAATACTGTATGATTCACAGTAGAGTAGCTTCGTAAAAGATATTGCGATCAACGTATGCTCAACTCCTGGGCCACATATTCTTTGTGTCAAAACAGACGGAGTAATTCCACCCACCGCTCCATGCAGTCCTAGTACGGATGGAAGATCAGTGGAACATAAAGCCCTGGACGGAAAAGGGAGGGGCCGCAAAGATGCCAGTGGCAAGGATAAACACGACCATCTGGGTCCTTTGTCCACAAGGCCGATACGAGTTCTAGATGTGGATCGGCAATGCCAGCCTAGTTGTACATACACTGCTGACCTGGTCGCTCGCTGAGCGGGATGAGAGCGAGCTGTATCCAGCCAAGACTGGAGATATCATCGGAAGCTATACCTCCTGATTCGGGTTAAGGAACAGAGAGAAGCTCCCGAATTGAAGGATGCCCCGCTAAAGAAAGGGTGAAACCGACCGGTCTACAACACGAGCCATCCTTTTCTTTGTTAGGGTAGAGATGAAACGCGCCTCTTAACAAGGATGATGCTAATATCGCCCCTCGGTGGAACCGCTGTGGACGGTCTCATAACTTTAATGGGAACCTGCCAAGAACCAGTTCTTTGTCAGGATGAGATTCTTCTGCATTGACTGACACAGATTGAAAGATCTAGCGGAGTGTAGCCCCCTTTTTTGAGTAGAAGATATCGAAGTGATAGAGGGGCTGAATGCCGAAAATGGATTGAATTGTGCCGTTCCAAATTATCAATCCCGAAAGGATTGGGACTATGATTTGAGGTACTCCGTAGATTGGACTGATAATTATTGGATGATGCTACATATCACCTCGTAAAGTTGAGCCTCCAGATGCCCCAAACGAATGTTCTACAGCTGTTCCACCACTGCTGTACGACCTATGTACTGTACTCCGTACATACATTGTAAGACAGCGACCCCTTTTGGGGCGGTCAGCAACGTGGCGGCCACGAGAAAACGAAAAAAGCATGAAAGCATAAAAAAGTATAACTTCGCGTGGCGAAGGGGAATTTCCGGTTTATCAATCACATGCCATGCAAGAACTTCGTACTATACATAGTAGTGTACCATATTCCTAGGATGCTAGTTGGTTCGATCGAAGTGTGACGAGTCAATACTGCACATACATCTACAGTAAGTTACTACGCCTGTGTGGTATCCAATCTCTGTATGTTGATGTCGGAGGTACAGTATGTAGCTCGCGATCCCGTGATCCACCAATGTCCCGCGATGGGCAGGGAGCATTTGCAGTCGCCAGGATCTGACGGGTCAGGTTTTGCAGTTGGTCTGCAGTGGCCTGCAGTGACCTGCAGCGTGTAGGGGATTAGTGTCGGTACTAGTATATTCTATACAGATAGCGTGGTCTGCAGGGAGTCTGCTTGGATGGAAAGAAAAGCCCGATCCGATCAAAGAAAGGAATGGAATGGATACAAAACACAAAGAAACAGAGGAATTGCAAGTCCAGAATGCTTGTCAATTACTCGACTGTAAAAAATACACATCGATCAGCTCATCAGTGCTTGTCGCAAGGAGAAAGAGAGAATTCCGATAGACAAAGAAACTAAACTGGAAGGCGTAGCGATCTTCACTTGCCCCTTTGTTGGGTCGCGTCTTCTCCTTTCTCTCTTTTCTCTCTCTCCGTCGCTCTCACTCGCTCCTTCCTCCCTTTTCGCTCCTTCCCGCGTGATTGGCAGTTCTGCCGTTTTGTCTGACCGCCCTCCCCTTTCTTTCATTCCTCCGCAAACTTGCAGCAGCAGAAACAAAAAAGAAAGAGAAGTGCATGAGAAAGAGTCTGTGTCAGAGCGAGACCGAAATCCAAGAGTCAAGAGAGACATTTCGGCTGACTCAAGTCAATTTGTCTTGTTTCACTTGTCCTTCATCTCCCGTGGCTTTACTTACATCCCACCCCGCTAGCTTCAACGGCTGGCGCTCAGCTCCTTCGCTCTCGGACCTTGGAACCTTTTTTTTCCCTTGAATATACTTATTCTCGCTACTCCCTCGTCAAATCGCCTTGACCTTCTGTGTGGATTTGTTTCTATTTGGTCGTCAACTCATCCCCCTGGAGTTGTTCAGTCTTCGAATTTCGGCTTGTCATTTGTCTCACAATCGGAATCGCATCTATCCAACGTCATTGAAGAACCCCCGCCCCCCCCCGCGCGCGCGCTCTGTGAACATAGATATCTTTGCGGCATTCCATTTTCTCTTATGGAAATCGTGATTCGTATCCGATAGTCATCACTCGAACCTTTGTTTCCTGCCGGTGTCATTAACGACTCCGCCAACGCCAGCGATTCCCTCCGCGAGACTGTTGGATAAGTGTGATGTGTTCAGGAAGTTCTTCTTTTCAATAATCCCTCTACAATTTGCACAACCCCATCACCATGGGCAATTCTCAGGGAAAGCCTGTGGCTTGTAACGATGCGGGTAGGTTGAAACCCTTCCAATGACGCGTCGGACCTTTCCCGGTGTAGCTTCTGAATATGTGCTGACTCGGTGACCTAGTTAACCTCAATCACTTTCGTCTTCTTCGCGTGGTTGGAAAGGGTGCCTTTGGAAAGGTCCGCATTGTCGAGCGCAAGGATACCGGCTTGACGTTCGCGCTCAAGTATATCCGCAAAGAAGAAGGTACGTCAATTTGCCCGGTCTCCTCCCTACGAGATCATTGGGCTTCAGCTAATTGTGTCGATAGTTGTGCGTTCGGAGAGTGTACGAAATATTATCCGGGAACGTCGAATGCTAGAGCATCTCAATCATCCGTTCCTTTGTAACTTGCGCTACAGTTTTCAGGATATGGAGTACATGTGAGTCGCCAAGACCTCAAAAAATTGATGCCAGTAGCTAATCAGCCAATAGATATATTGTGGTTGATCTCATGAACGGTGGTGATCTTCGATTCCATATCTCACGGAAGTGTTTCACCGAAGAGGCGGTGCGCTTCTGGATGGCGGAGCTTGGCTGTGCCCTGAAGTATATCCATTCTCAAGGCATTATTCATCGAGATTTGAAGCCAGACAACGTGCTGCTGGACTCTGAAGGACACGTCCACTTGGCTGATTTTGTACGTTTTGCTTCCGTGTCCCATTAACCACCCACCCTTCATCCCCCTTAGTGTACTACACGGGAACGGCAACTGACTTGTTCAACCCAGAATGTGGCGTCGGATTTTCGACCTGGTAAGCCTCTCACGAGCAAATCTGGAACACTGGCCTACCTGGCCCCGGAAGTGTATGATGGCAGCGGTTACTACTTTGAAGTCGATTGGTGGTCATTAGGTGTTACATTCTATGAATGTATTTACAATAAGGTATGTAAGCCATTGCAAGTCACAAGCACCATGACCTAACGTTTCTCCTTTCTTAGCGACCATTTGAAGGCCGCAGCCAAGATACCCTGAGCGAAAATATCAAGAAGGCACAACCAAAGTACTATGTGACTAACCCGGCGGTATCGGTTCCTTGTCTGCGGGCTTTGGGGGCATTGATGGAGCGTGACCGGAGCCGCCGCATTGGTGCGATTGGATTCGAGAGCTTCACATCCCATATGTTCTTCGCCGATATTGATTTCGCTGCACTGGAGCGGAAGGAGATCCCCCCTGTTTTCCGACCATCCAGCGACAAGACAAACTTCGATGCAACCTACGATCTGGAAGAATTGCTCCTGGAAGAGGCTCCCTTGGAAGCTCGTGCTCGCCGACAGAAGCCTCGTGCAGAGCTCCGTGAGGACGCAACCGCGAAGGAAATTCGTGAAGATGAGTTGCATCGCTTGATCGAGACGATGTTCGAGCCTTTCGACTACACAACCGTCAGCTACCAAGGCAATGCTGCTGAAGCCATTGCGGCTGCAACGTGAGTAATCCCGTATCTGTTCACCTTATTCACCTCAGGCTGACACAATTTGTCAAATAGGAACCCCGAGGACATCCTACCCATTGCCACCGCTACAACAACTACACACGCCCGCCACCCTTCGCAACATGAATCCTCTCTTCCGCGCCCGCAACAGGATGCACCTCTGCCACCCTTGCCCCAAAATGAGAACTTGACGACAGTCAGTGAGAATCTCGATCCAAACGACCCAACATCTCCGTATCCACCTCCTTCTCCGTCCACTCGCGCATCTGCATCCCCACCTCCCACAACTCCATCTTTCCACCGCCCTCTACCCCAAGCGCCACGACCACGCGGAGCTGTAAGGAAACCGAGCAAAGGGGGCGGGGTTCAAATGGTTCTGGACGAAGCTGGAAGCTGGAGTGAATTATCCAACCATAGCTCCACTCTTCCTGCCGAAGGACTAGATGGCGGTGATGGCAAGGGCAAAGGGTCTAACAGTGGCATGCTCTCGTTCCTGAGTCGGAAGAAGGGACGTGACCGCAGCCCTAAGCCCACCGAGCCGGGTGTGCTAGGCAAAGAAGGAGCTCGACAGATCATCAGCTAATTTTTCAGTCGATGCAACCACCAATTGTCGGTCAATGTCTCGGCGACATGTACCATAATAGTGTCGGTTGCTCTCCATTCCAGAAGGGCCTTTCTCTTGGCCTCCTCTCTATGTGGTACAACTTGGTTCCCGTGCTGCTTTCCAGCCTGTTGGTCCAACCCAGCAAGATTGCTACGCTCGTTCCACCGCTTCGTTTCGTCGGCCCGGAAGCCGCCAGAGGCTAATTTACCGGTCCCTTGTACAGCCAACTACTACAAGCCATATCCTGGCTTTGTTCAGAAATGTATAGGTGCATTATCCTTACATCTTCTTCCACGATGTGCAGCGAGGGTTGCTCGTGGTACCCATTCTTCATTACTCTAGATTCCCCGGGCTCAGCGACAATTCTATTCTTTTTTCCTTACGCTCCCTGATGTTCTGCTATCTTTTCTTCTGCACCGATGTTGTACAGATGGAGATTTCGATTTCCAATCCGGTAGGCTGTCTGCGCTGTACTTTTTTTTCTCCGTTTGTTATATTTTTATTCTCCCTTTGCAGCTTTTGATGTTCCTGCGGGCGTTTTTGCATACCCTGATTGATCATGACAGTTCATCATGTTGTTTTAGAGAGAGACTGGTGCTCGTTGCATTTGAAGGAGACCCCTGGTGTATTTAATGTCTGTTCGACCATCTGGAAAACTGGACAGAAGGCGAATCGCAACAAGCTACTGTATACAAATGTAGATATCCAATATCATTAAATGATTTCCATTCGGTCCTTCATCTCCACTCAATCTGACGACGATCAGGCTTGTGTATGCATTTGTTGCTCCGCAACAGCCATTACACTGGGACTCCACCAAGATCCATCGATAAGCCACCTTCATCATGACGATGAAGATATGTAGAGATCGGTCAAGATTTAGATTAAGCCCAAGAACCGAAGTCATCTCAACATTGATAGACCCCTCGACTATTCATTCCTCTTGTTGAAGTTGTGCGCGCTGTCTCATCGCGGTTCTCGACTAACGCGCATGCGGCAAAACCAAAACAAATCAAAACTTCCGAAGTTCACCCACAACTTCAGTTTAGTCCCAATCCATCTGAACCACTTTCACCCCAGTTCAACACATTCCAATTGGATCAAATACCAAAAGAATAGCTGCCGAGTCCATTCAAATTGCAAATTGAACTAAAACTATTCCCTTTTTCTCCGATTCGCAAACGCAGACGCAGGCTACAGCCAAGAGCCAAGTGACGCCAATCTTGCGCCGAGCGAAAATAGAAACACATTTCGCATTTCCAGAGCAACATACCACCTCGTATCCTTCCACTGTCGAAGATTCTAGAGAAGACCTAGGCGAAAAGGAAGGAGCCTGGTAATCGGCCGTCCGATTAGCCACATACCTACGCCCCTCCCGCAAAGATCAACATACCAGACCGATGCCCGACCACTCACGGAGTCGAGATCGGTACGGCTCACGCGACCGCGCACGCGAGTATCGACGGGACCGTAATCGCGAGCGGGAATATATGCGCGGCCGTGAAGATGAAGGAGAAATATCTAGCCCTGGGGCGCGGGGCAAGTATCGCTTTCGCGGAGCTGAGTCGGGATACGACTCGTACGATGCGGGGTCAGGACGGGATTTAGGGAGTGAAGATGAACGGGAAGAGGAGCGAAGAAGGGAGAGGAGGGAACGCAGAGAGAGAAGACGACTACGGGAGGAAGAGAGAGCTTATAATGAGGCTGTTGAGGGACGGAGGAGGGATCGGTCCAAAGCGAAAGAGTCGCCTGCTACGTCGCCGGTTAAAAGACGGGATCGGGAAAGGGACCGACGAGGTTATAGAAGGGGAAAGGATGAAGGCGATGAGGGGAGTCCGTCGAGAGGGGTCAGGGAGAGAGGATATCTATCTCGGGCAAATGATTTTGATGGAGAGAGAGATGCTGATGCTGAGGCAAGACAGCAGAGGCGGAGGGAGAGACATCGACAAAGAGAGAGAGAAAGGGAGAGGGAGAGGGAACGAAGTATGGAGGCTGAAGCTATTTCTGCTGGGCCGAGGTCAAAACATCAGAGTACCGAGTCGACGAGCAGTGCGTCGCATCTGCTGAGTGCAGATGCGCTGGCGAGACTAGCTTCCGAGCAACAAAGTGAAGAACGAGCAAGCCGAGCTCGAGAGGATGATGAAGCCAGACGAGAACGCCGTCGTCAGAAAAAGAAGGCAGCGGCGGTTGGCGCAGGAGCCGGGGCTCTGGGAGATGATATCGTTGAAGGAAGATCAAGACATAAGTCCGGTACACGAATTGTGTCGGGCTCATACTTAGAAGAGGGTCGAAGTCCTGAGATGAAGATGCGTCGGCGTGGAGGTGGCGGCGCTGCTATGGAAGACCAATGGAAGGATGAAGCAAGCTGGGATGATAGCTTCGACGATGGTAGCAGACAACCACGTTGGAAATTCTGGGCTAATTGGTCTAAGAGGAAACGGATTGTTGTCGGTGTTCTCGTGCTGGTTATTCTGCTGCTGGCCATTATCATCCCAGTCGCTGTCACTGCATCGAAAAACAAGAGCGATGACTCTGGTAGTAGCAGCGGCTCATCTGGTTCTTCCGGCCCATCTAATTCCAATTTGGACAGTATCAGCAAAGATAGTATTCCCGTGAGTACCCCGAGGCATTTATTCAAGTTTGTTAATTGACAGGAGCTAATTGTGGTTTCTCTCAGTCCTATGCAAAGGGCACCGTCCTTGACCCCTTCACTTGGTATGACACCGAGGGCTTCAACGTGACGTTCACCAATGAGACAGTTGGTGGCTTGTCTATTATGGGCTTGAACTCAACATGGGATGATTCTGCAAGAGCCAATGATAATGTTCCTCCCCTAAATGAAAAGTTTCCGTATGGCTCGCAGCCGATCCGCGGTGTCAACATTGGAGGGTGGCTCTCGATCGAACCCTTCATCGTGCCATCACTTTTCTCTGGCTATTCAAGCAGAGATGGCATTATTGACGAGTGGACGTTGACCAAGAAACTAGGCTCGTCTGCGGCGGACACAATCGAAAAGCACTATGCAAACTTCCTCTCTGAGTCTGACTATGCGGAAATCCAAGAAGCAGGACTGGACCACGTACGAATACCATTCCCCTACTGGGCAGTAACCACGTACGATGGTGACCCTTATGTCCCAAAGATCGCCTGGCGTTATCTCCTCCGTGCTATCGAACTATGCCGCAAGTATGGACTGCGCGTCAAGCTTGATCTGCACGGGGTTCCAGGAAGTCAAAACGGCTGGAATCATAGCGGTCATCAAGGTAGTATTGGATGGCTTGAGGGAGACGATGGCGAGCTAAACAGAAAGCGATCTCTCGAAGTACACGATCGACTATCCAAGTTCTTCGCGCAAGACCGATACAAGAATATCGTGACGATCTATGGCCTTGCCAATGAGCCATTGATGCTCTCCATCCCAACTGAAAAGGTGCTCAATTGGACACGCGAGGCAACGGAACTTGTGCGCAAGAATGGCATCAAAGCCACTGTTGTTTTACATGACGGATTCTTGAACCTGGACAAGTGGGACAATATGTTCAAAGACCGCCCTGACGACATGTACCTGGACACTCACCAGTATACCACCTTCAATACTGGCGAGATTGTTCTCAATCACACGGCCAAGGTTGAAATTATTTGCAAGAATTGGTATAGCATGCTGAAGGAGATCAATAGTACCAGCACAGGGTAAGCAATGCGCGTCTGGAGCCTTTTGTGGAATTTTATATCTGACTTTTCTCAAATAGATGGGGCCCTACTATTTGCGGCGAATGGTCACAGGCAGACACTGACTGCGCCAAATACGTGAATAACGTTGGCCGTGGTACCCGCTGGGAGGGTACTTACGATACTGGCGACTCAACGAAATACTGTCCCACAGCAGATTCGGGACCTACCTGCAACTGTTCTGGCGCAAATGCCGACCCCGCGGACTATTCAGACAAATACAAGAAGTGGCTACAAACATATGCTGAAGCCCAAATGTCCGCCTTCGAGACTGCACAGGGCTGGTTCTACTGGACATGGCGTACCGAGTCCGCTGCACAATGGAGTTACCGCACGGCATGGAAGAATGGCTACATGCCAGAAAAGGCCTATTCGCCTTCTTTCAAATGCGGAGATGATGTGCCTGACTTTTCCGGACTGCCGGAATATTACTGATTTTCATGAAACGTCCCCTCTTCTGCTGTTATCTTTGTGATGATTCGCAGAGTGAATACATATCCCCTTTAGCACTTGCATTTCTTGCGCACGTTTATCATACATATTACATAGATCATATCCCCATACATACCCCCAACCTGGAAATCAATCATCTACCTTTACTTACATCGTTCACCAATCTTCTTTCATAGTGTATTAACACATCTGGACGAGGCCATTTATGTGTTATCTTTCAAACCATCCACCTTGCTCCCACATCCCAGGCTGGTAGACGCAATCGTTTCTGGCCTCGAAGTTTGAAACCCCATCCATAAGTGCATGGACTCTCTGGAAGTTTATCGGTTTCATAATCCACCCATCAAAACCGGAGTCAATATAAGATTGCCGATCCCTCTCCACTAGTGAAGCCGAGACCGCAAAGACAGGTATACGCTTGCGGGTCAAGATTGATGATTGGTCTGCGGCTTGAGACTCGTACTGACGAATGGTTTTTGTGGCGCTCGAGCCGTCCACGATCGGCATCTTGATCCCTTGTTAGCTTATATCATTGAATAATCATTGTGGTTGACACATACTTGAAGATCCATCAGGACCGCATCGAATGCCTGAGGGCTGTCTCGGAATAAAGAAGCGCATTCTTTACCATTTCCCGTCATTCGGACGAAATATCCGAATTTCTCCAGTCGTTTTCGTAATATAGTGCTATTTATGGGATCGTCTTCTGCAACAAGGATATTCATTTGATTTGTTGCATCGGTCTTTCGAGCTGGATTTGGGCCGGCTGTTGACTCGACGGCTTGTTCTGACGATGAAAGTGCAATACTTCTTGACTGTCCACTTTTCATTCCAACATCAACATCGACAAGAGATCCTTCTTGTTGCCCTAGCTCATCTACATTCGATACGTCGTCACCGCAACAAACGGCTAGAGGATCCGTGGTGTTTTCTTCTTCCCGTGACTGGTCTTTCTCGCAGGGCACCGAATCGTTTTGGGCATGGTCGACAATTTCAGCCGAGGTCTGTAGTTGATCATCTCCTTCTGGCAATGGAAATTTAAGCCGTATCTTGAAACAACTTCCACTTCCCTCCTCTGACTTCAGACTGAGTTGACCATTCATGTTGCGGACTATCCGTGCAACCAGTGCCAGTCCTAGCCCAAGAACACAGTCTTTTTCCAAAGGGTCAGGCCCAGATATCTTCCCACCATATTGATGATCCCGCATATACCCTTTGTTAGAAACTTGTTCGAGTTGACAAAATAGCGTCTCGACGGTTTCTTGTGGCATGCCGGAGCCAGTATCGTGAATGGCCACTTCTATAGCGATGTGCCCTGGCTCGCAAGACTCTGAAAGCATACATGATTCAATCGTCACAGCACCAACAGAGGTGTGCTGAACGGCATTGCAAATGAGGTTGGTAATGATTTGACGGACCCGACGCTGGTCTCCGAGAACTGGAGGCAAAGCAGAATGTTGAACGACCTGTAGATCAACTTGTTTCTGTCTAGCCTCTTCCCAGAAAATGTCAGTCGCCTCGCAGAGAGTCTCTGAAAGACTGAAAACCTCATCTTTGATCAGATCTTGCCCATTTTCGGCATTTGTAAGGTCGAGTAGATCGTTGATGATGTAAACAAGGGACTTGGATGCAGAGTGGGATCTAGAGATATTCTCTCGTGTTTCTTGGTTGAGGTTGCCATCGAGTGCGATCTCGAGATAATTGATAATTGCATTCAACGGTGTTCGAAACTCGTGAGCAGAGTTGGCGAGTAGAAGTTTCAGAAGCTGATTATCTTGCATCGCAGTCCGTCTTTCTTGCCAAATATGGGTGAACGCGCGGTATATCATAGCCAGCAGGGAGGCTTTACCGAGCTCTGTCATAGGCCAGTCGGCTTGGTTAACTTCAGTCTGTCTCTCGTCAGGCTTCGATGTGGTTTGATCGGAGCATGTTGCAGTTTTACTGCGAAAAAATATAATGAAATCATGTCCCTCATGCGAAAGAGGTATGTAAAGGAGTCCTGCAAGGTGATGAAACCCTGGTAAGTATTCAAGGTCTTCAAAGTCGGTTAGGATATCTGTTGACCACAAGACAGTATCTAGTTCTTTCGCTCTAATGTATTCAAGAAGAGCCAGTACTTCTTGCGAATCTGAGGGCTTTCCCAGGATTCTCGTCTCTCCCAGGACGCATGCTGCGGCATAATCGACCCCGAAAACTGTCAGGATGTCACTGGACACATCGCCTGGACCATTTGACTCCCAATCCGTTGTGAAGCTACTTGAGTCTTTTGGTCGGAATGGGAGCGCATAGGATAGTCTCTCAAGACTACTTGTGATAGTATGGCAGATAAGCCATGAGGCTCTTTGCAGGAGTGGATGAAATCTGAAATTCTCGTCGTAAGACTGGCAACATACTATGCCCCATAGTTTTCCGAAGACGTGTATCCCAATCGACATGCACCCGTGTATTGAGGACCGTTCTTCGTGGGAATTGTTGCCCTGTGAAGTTACTAAGTAACAATGCGACAGGTCAAGTCCCAATCTGTTCGTAGAAGACCTGCAAACTAGTTGTGCCGTATCTTCTCTATGGCCATATGAAAAGCAGACAGCATTTCGAAGAAAATTCTTCAAGTCCATGGGAAAGGCACCGCTGTCAAACTTCTTCCCTTCAAACGAATCAAGACAGAAAGATGGATCAACGGAGTCTGCTAGAACAACCCCGTTTCGATTTGCATCAAATTGATACACAGTCACGCGGTGAACTCGAAGGAGGCGCTTTAATCCAGATACAATCTGACGACACAGACCATCTACTGTCTGCGAATTTGATATGCCATGGTTAATAGAGGTTAGAGTGTTCACAACCTGAATCTCCGGAGGAAGTGAATTTGCACTGCTCGAAGTGGTGGACTGAATCTTTAGCTCTTCAACCAAATGTGGCTTACATTCGCGAAAGATATCCTCACTTCCCTCGAGCTCGATAGTTTCAAGAGTATGACGGCCTGAACTTTCCAACTCCAACTCACAGATTATATAGTCTTTATAAACTTTGCTGGTATGCATCGTGCACCAAAGACGCTTCCCATGATTCCCTTGGGCCTTAATCAAAAGAGAGAAAACCTCAGGCCCGGAGAGCTCTACTGCATATTCATCACTCAGAACACGTTCTGCATGAGAAATGAATATTTGATGATTGGATTCAGGCAGCAAATCACATATCGAAGGTAATTCGAAGAGTTCATCGGGAGAATACCCAATAATGTCTTTCGAGTTATTGCTGACGGCTTGGATGGTAAGATTACCTTCGAGTTCAAAGACAACAAGTACAACACCGAAATTGTAGATATTGATACTGGTGTCATCACCATCGTCTCTTAAGAATTGAAGCCCTTCCTGTATCGTCCTTGTTTCGAGAACATGTCCGCATTCCCGGATCAAACCCTCTAAGTGTGACTCCTGACTGTGATTCCGTTGCAAAACGCAGTCTTTGCGCTTGCTGCTTTCGTCTGAAAGAGGAGACAGTGCACCTTTGGGAGAGGGTTGATCATTTCGGAAAGGCAAGGTCAAGGTTGACTTTGAGTTATCCCCGAGTTCATATCTCTGCTCTCGCAATTGGGCGAGGAAATTGGGTCTTTTCAATTCGCATGATCGGTCTCCAAGCTCATGAGATGGCTGATTGAGCTGGGTCTTTGGCTTTTCATCCAGTGATCCACTAGCCCGGGATCCTTCTGAGAAGGGAGAAAATGGACTCTCAAGTTTTTCAACGATTGATGGTGTTTGAAGAGCTGACGATGGCGTCGAATCGAATGACAGGACTGAACGGACGGGAAACACTCTCTCGATAGTATCGCTACCTAATTGTGGCAGTTTGAGCTTTGGAGGATCGAGTTCCGTCACGATAGGTGTTTCTGTCTTTGGATCTGACAAAATGCACATGGAATTTGGTATGGAGAGGGTATGAGCCAGTGTTTTCCGTCCATCTGCTACTCTTTCATCTTGCTCGCCATGGCTGCCATAAACGATCTTCCAGTCGCCGTGCGTAGTAAATTTTGGGGACGAACCCATCGTCGCTAATTTCGATCTTCCATCGACCTAAATTCGACGGAAGGTTGATCGAGGCGTATAGAGATGCTTCGTTGCTTCTTTTGCCAGCCAAAGGTCAGACCTCTAGAAAATAAAATTGAGAAGGGAGAGGTCCGCAGTTACTCACTATCTCGCGGCTGTTCAGACAAACGTCGAATGGCTAGGTTTTAATATTCATGAGAAGGGCAGATGAATATGCATTCTAGATTCCAAGGTCGTTGGTATATGGGAAAAGGAAAAGACTTAGTAGGGTCCTTGTCTAGGGAAGAGTTTCTTCCCCGGAATATGGACTCGCCTCCAAGGGCCGAAGAACCCATTTACTATTTTCCGTTCATTGAGGCCTATCAGATGCACTCTGAAACTCTGCCCCAATGGGGTCGACCATACAGCAAATCCTGCTGGTTCTTTTGTCTGGTTCGCCAGGGCCTACCAGCGCAAATGTACTTCTGATCCGCGATGCAGCACTCGTGAGCCATGGAATATCTTGAGAGATTTATAACAGAATTAAATCAATCAATTGAGTTAATTGCCACGCATCTCGTGGATACTGCAAGCTATACTAGACTTCACTCATTCGGCTGAATTCTTGATGCTTTTTATAGCTGCAATGACCTTTCGTTGTCAATTGGAAACTGTAAGAGCAATCCCCGTCGATGGCAGATGAACGGTGCTCTTACAGAAATAACCAGCTCTTTCTGTCTCATCTGTAGAGATGTGCCTGCTATACAATGAGAAATGGGGTCTAGAGCTAGATAAAAAGAGCAGGAATCAACCATGGTTATAGTCGGGTCTAGACAGAGCTCAACTCGCCCCAGGTACTACTTTGACTAGTAGTGCCCATCAATGGCTCACTCGAGTATCACTTGCTTCTAGTGGAGCTTCTACAGTAGATACTTCACTATAAATGTTATCTCATGCAATACATCGCTTTCTCGGGGGAGATTTAAACGTCTGGGCTCTCATGGTCAAGAGCAGAATGAAAAATGCTCGAACATCAGATATCAACTCTAAAAGCAAGATTTAGTTAGCCTATCGGGCCTCGTTTCCGGACAGCATATCTATTACTGTGGCCATGGTTTGCCGCCGGGAATTTGACTCGTGGGCATCAGCTCCGAATCTGAGGAACGAAGCTTGAACCATGTTACAGTTTCCATCTCATCCGTGGCTCATGCAGGTATAAGAGACAGAGATTCAATCAACGTGTTCTCGAAAGGCATAGTAGTAAAAGGGAAAGAGAAAGTTGAATAGAAAAGAAATCGTTTCTCATGTACGCCTGTAGTAAGTAGTAGCAAAGATAAAAATCACGCCTAAGTCGAAACAAAAACGTTGGTACTCTATCCATAACTTCTAAATTCTAAAGCCGTCTTTCATTTTATCATCAAACACATATTCTACCACCGACGACCATAAACCGAGTCCTCTAGGGTGGATCGATTCGATTGTTGCCTCTTCGCCTGATCTCGGGAATCAGAGCGACCGGACTTCTGTGGAGAAGTGGCGTTGCCCTTGTCCTCGTCATTTCCACGGAGAACGCTAGGCTTCTTGAAATCCAACGTGCTTTGTTTATCTTCGAAGCGTGATTCCGCGTCGCGACCAAAGAGAGCCATCATATCGCGCATGGTCAATTTACCGGCGGCAGACTTGCCTTCGATCGTCATGTTGGCCAGTTCGCGCTTTCGGTCCTGGAGGTCTACAATTCGCTCTTCGACGGTATTTTTGATGATCATTCTGTAGATCTTGACATCGATCGTCTGATTAAGTCGGTGAACACGGTCAATGGCTTGTTCTTCCACGAACTAGATAGAATATGTCAGTGTGAAGTCCCATGGGTTAGTGATCATGTTTCGAACATACCGGGTTCCAGAACGGCTCGAGGATCACGACACGGCTGGCCGCAGTCAAGTTGAGACCCAGGGCACCTGCCCGCAAACTGCACAGCAAGACGCGAGTGTTACTGTTATTCCGGAGCTTGTTCAAACTAGCCTCACGAAGGTCATTTCTCATTCCACCATCGTAGCGGGCAAATCCAATATTGGCGCGCTTCAGGAAAGGTTCAACCTTGTCAAGCATGGAGGTGAAAACGGAGAAAACGATGAATTTGTAGTCCGCGGCCTCGCTGTTGAGGATCTTCATCAGATGACGGATCTTAGTCGAGGGCAATTCGCCGTTGGTTCCAGTAGGGTTCTCATAGATATCCTCGTCGGATTCAGATTCAGATGCAGACTCGTCCTCGGAATCAGTGAGCACGATCCGCTGGCTTTTCTTCCGCGAAGGAGAATCAATCTCGTCCCCAGTCTCAGAGTCAGATGATCCAATCCAGTCCCCTCCACCTTCAGCATTTTCATCGTCAGAACCACCAGCCTTGCCGATATTTGGCATGGTGCGTTGACCTTCGGGGACAATCCACTCGGCTTCGTCTTCGTCGTCGCTATCCAAGATGACTCGCCGGTTCTTGCGGGATCGCGCTGCTTGCGACTCTGATTCAGCTGCAGCCTCCTTCCGGTGCCGATGCGATTTTTTGCTCTTCTTCTTGGACTTGTCTTTGCTGGTCTTGATCATGAAATCGGTATTGAGATTACTCTCACACTCGTCGCAGCGGCTTGCACCGCTCTTTGCCTCTGCTTGACTGAGTTCAGTCTGGCAAACGTCGCATTTCTTAGTGACAACACTCAAGGCTCCAAAAAGATCGGCCACGTTATCCAAGTCGTCTTGCTTTGCATCTTTGGATTGGCTATTGTTGTTGCCATTCTGCAGAAGAACATCCTTATCTGCAGCCAAGTCACTCTTGACCAGATCTGGGTGGTTGCAAGCTTGACGAAGACGCAAAAGCAGAACGAGAGCACCGGCATAATCGAGCTTGCCGCCCATCATTTCCTCCAAGCTGTTCTCCGTGCGCTTCTCCAGTCGATTGTAGAACTTCAATTCTCCTTCCATGAAGTCGCCATCCACCCTTATTACCTCACGCTTGACGATCTGGAAGCCATTGGACTTTTTATCTTTGTCGTCGTTGCCAGCCTTGAGATTGTCGTTGTTTTTCAGAACGTCCTTGGTACGACGTTTCATGAAAGCCTTCAGGTAGACCTGCAGACGTTGGATAGCAAGCGCGCCCCGTCCATTGTTCAGGGGGCGGCTAATCTGATCACGCCAGGCAGCCAGTTCGTCGTATGGCTTGATTCGGAGAAATCTGATCAAACTCTGCAACTCATCGAGATTGTTCTGCATAGGGGTTCCAGTCAAACACCAACGGAACTTAGCGTCTAGAGCATAAGCCGCCTGGGTTGCTTTCGCGTTGCGATTCTTGATTGTATGAGCCTCGTCGAGAATGATGCGGAACCAATAGACGGAGAAAAGACCAGACTTCTTTGCCTTGTCTGCAGCAGATGTTCCAGACTCCGACGTGAGAGTTCCGTATGTCGTTATGACAACATCGTAGTTATCTAATGAAGTAGCAGTTTTCGCTCGGTTTGCTCCGTGATACAAGCAGACACGAAGCCGGTGTGTCTTTTCGACTTTGTCGAGGATCTCAGACTCCCATTGCTTGATGAGCGCCAATGGTGCTACAACCAGTGTGCTCTTGCTAAGTCTCGATGCAGGAGGGGTGTTCTCGTCTTTCTTCGTCTCGGACGAATCGAATTTTTCGCTGTGTTCGTATTCAGATTTGCTGTTTCGGAGAAGCAGGGCGATGGCTTGCACAGTCTTTCCCAGACCCATATCATCGGCGAGGATTCCACCTTTCGGATAAATGCCCTTGGTTGTTCGCTGACCTGTTTCTTTGTTACACATCCATTTGACACCGTCAACCTGGTGAGGGAGGAGGTTGACTTTCAGTCCTGCAACAGTTCCATCATCTTCCTCATCATCTTCATCGTCTTCACCGTCCTCTTCGTCAATTTCGTCTTCAGCATCAGCTTCCTCATCATCCTTGTCTTCTTCCTCTATTTCTGCGTCCGGATCAACGACTTTGCCCTTGTCTAGTTCCTCTGAGTCCGATGTTTCTGATGGGGTACCCAGAGCTTTGACGTTGTGCTCATCAGATTTCAAATCAGTCGCTTTCGAGTCATTGACTGTGACACCTTCGAGTTGAGCAGCCAGGTCATCAAGGTCATCACTGGCGGCCTTCTTCTTCTTCTTCTCCGCGTGGACGGGCTCTGCGGGCTTGTCCTTATCCGCGGTCTTGGGCTTCTTTGCCTGGTTCTTCTTGCCTTGTTTCTTGTTCTTGGACTTCTTAGGCTTCTCATCCTCTTCGTCCTCGAATGCACCCTCCAGTAAAGCCTTGATGTTCTCATTCGCCTTTTCGGAATCAACATACCCGTTGATATCCATGGCACCAAATGTAGATCCGTGGCGAGGTTGACTGTCGGACTTAGCGGGACGTGTATCATCGTGAGTCAGGTCTATGAAAGCCTGGAGGTTCTTCGATGCATTTGATGGCTTTGGAGGTCCCGCGTTGGACTGGAAGATTGGACGAGGCGCACGCGGTGTTGTGAAATTTACCTGCTCGGGCCGCTTGATTGGAGTGGCCCCCGCTTGATACATGGAGCGAAAATCATTGTATGCTGAAGGCCTGACTGGCTTAAACGGATCAAATGGTTGCTTTGCGGAGGGCGTCGCCATGCCTCGGCTTGGTGTTGCTGCAGGGTGTGGTCGGTGGTTTTGGGATCCTCGGTTTTGGGGGGCAGGATAGGAGGGTTGTGGACGCTGAGCGGGGCGATGATGCTCTGGTCTTGAGTGACTGGACTTGGGAATATTGAAGAGGTGGTTGGAGTTAGTTTGGCGGTGTTGAGCTGTGTGCTGGCGTTGAGGCTGCCCCATTGGCGAAGGTTGGCCAAACTCTGGATGTTGGGAGGCAGAGCTCTGAGATTGATCATTTGGCTTCCGGGGAGTCATCGCCTCGGAAGGCGCAGTACTTTCTCTCGCCATATTTTGCTTCTTCGCTGGGGGTTTCTCTAAAGAGTCTGCCGGGTGAGGCGTATTTGGTGGATCGAACAGTCCCAGAGTGATCAGGTGTGATAATTGGTTGTTTTGAAGTCGATTTCCCGACGATTGGATGAAGTGAGCAGCGGATTTATGAGATACTCGAGTCACCTAGTTTGAGGTTTTGGGCTAAACAAGAAGTAATCAGCTTCCGTCATGATATGGAGAGCTAACAATGAAACGGGCTGATCATTTGGTGGGGTACAACAGACATAAAATGGCGATGATCCGATCACAGCTGCTTCCATGAAGCAATGAGGTACAAGGAAGAATAAATTGCGTAAGACCAAAGACTCACCTTAAACCAGAGCATCTCCTAATGAAGAATCTCAAGATTGACGCGTTGCGGGGTGTTGAAAAAGAATCGAAAGTCCAAACGGCGCGGGCTTATCGATAAATCACGTTTGTTTTCCCCAGCAACCGCTGATGCCTGAGGCCACAATATCCAGCCATAACAAAAGAAACACAAACAGACAAAAGCACCTGGACAACTGCAGGCGGCTTGGCAGTTGAAACCTCACTTGCCCGGTCATGAAGCTGAGAATATCAACCATGGTAACACCACTCGTACGTGTTTTGTTTAAATCTTTGGTCTGTTGGACACCCTGTTGCCATTATGGGCATAATATATAATTGACTACTAGATTCTTCTGAGTGACGACTACGATATGTAGTGTAGGGAGGTACATTATATATCGTACTACGATATAGAGTCGTGACTCAGAAGAATTAGTACTACTAAATTCTTCTGAAGTAGTACTTCATCCACACATAATAATGGATTATATGGTAGGTACCAAGGTACTACCTTGGTATAGTAGCATTTTAAGCCCACCCCTCCAAGGTAATGCATTCAAAAACCCTCCGAGCAAAGTAGTAAACGTCAACGCTAAACTACTCACGTCATCTCCATCATGCAACATCCCGATCAGATCTTACCAATTACACTTTCCAATATCTTCGGAATTATCACACTTGCATCGCCTTGAAAGAACCAATCACTCTTACTCAGCGTCACAGGGGAGTATGGCTCCATATTGATCACAGCAACACGCGCCCCTTTCTCACGGGCTTCATCAACGTAGCCAGCAGCAGGATAAACCTGAGAACTTGTGCCAATGACAAGTATCAAATCAATAGGCCCGGAATCGATCCACTCATCGACATATTTCAGAGTTGCAGTCGGCAAGGACTCGCCGAACCACACAACTCCAGGTCGGAGGAGACCCTTGCACTCGGGACATTGAGGAAGCTCTTCTGTTGAGAGATTGGGGATGTGGTTGCTCATGTCGGAGATATCAATTTCTTCGTCAGACTCAGCTTCTTGCCTGTCCTCCTCTTTCTTTGCTTTATCTTTCGTAGTGACTTCCGTCTTCCCTGACTTGTCCTCTGCTTCGTCTTTTTGAGTAGCGGCTTCGACCTCTACTTCTATTGGTTCCTTGGTTTCCTTCTCCACTATCCCCTCATCCGCCTTTTCTTGCTTCTCTTGCTTCTTCTCCAAGTCCGATTTAGCGAGTGACGATTTCTTTGGAATGGCTAATGCGGGGACAATAGGGTCGGTGAAATCATCATTCCGAGTGTAATTGCAATAGAATGAAGTACATTTAATATTGAATAAGGATCCGTGGAGTAGATGCAATTGTTCAGAAGGGTGCTCTGCTCTTTGCGACAGACCTGGAACCGGGTGATATATTAGATCAAGCAGGGCAAAAAGAATATAAGAAAGAAACAGAAAAGAAACAGAAAAAA